>Ga0209013_10002242_pt1 | contig 17572 bp, 18 predicted proteins | sample Cruoilmetagenom2_FD_187291 | JGI IMG/M metagenome (GOLD analysis project Ga0209013, IMG submission 187291) | Oil polluted marine microbial communities from Coal Oil Point, Santa Barbara, California, USA - Sample 2 (SPAdes) (version 2) | ecosystem: Environmental > Aquatic > Marine > Oil seeps ...
GATTGGATTGATGCCAAACGCCTATTCTCTAGCTCTGGAAATCCTTGTGGCTGGGCCGAGAGGATTCGAACCTCTACAACTGGCGTCAAAGGCCAGGGTCCTACCATTAGACGACGGCCCACCACGAATGGAGTTATGTTACCAAGATTTTATATCCTTATCAATAAAATCTCTGTAATCTTTATAAATTTAAAGAAAATGATTCATTTTTGCAGCTTGAGAGCATTAACCTTGACAGGCAGGGATTTATATAAGAAACTTAAGCATTTTAAAACTTTACGAGCGCGTAGCTCAGGGGTAGAGCGCTTGCTTGACATGCAAGAGGTCGCTGGTTCAAATCCTGCCGTGCTCACCACATAAAATAAAAAATATGGCTGAAATAACCATACAACTCCCAGACGGGGTCAACAAATCATTTCCGAAAGGAACCACAGTAGGCGAAATAATAGAGTCTATAGGAGCGCAAAACTCCACAGTTGGCGCCAAGGTTGACGGAAATTTGGCTGATTTCTACTATGAAGTGGATTCAGACTCCGATATAGAACCAATTAAAGTAAATTCAGAAGAAGGGCTTTATTTCATAAGGCATACCGCAGCTCACATAATGGCAGAGGCGGTGCAAAGCCTGTTCCCTGAGGCAAAAGTTACTATTGGACCTGTTATTGATAACGGTTTTTATTATGATTTTGAATATTCCCGCGGCTTTACTCCTGAGGACTTAGAGAAAATAGAGAAGAAAATGAAGGAGATCGCGGGGCAGAAAAAACCCTTAATTAGAAAAAAAGTTTCAAGAGAAGACGCAATCAATATTTTTGAAAAGGACGGGGAGAGTTATAAAGTCGAGATTATAAATGACCTTCCTCCCACTGAAAAGATAACTATTTATGATCAGGACGGCTGGTATGACCTTTGCAGAGGTCCTCATGCTCCCTCAACCGGTTTTGTTAAGGCATTTAAACTCCTTAGCTCGGCCGGCGCTTACTGGAGAGGTAGCGAAAAGAACGCCATGCTACAGAGGATTTACGGCACTGCGTTTTGGGACAGAAAGGAACTCAAGGCTTATCTTAACAAACTTGAAGAAGCTAAAAAACGTGATCATAGAAAATTAGGTAAGGAACTTGATTTATTCAGTATTCAGGACGACATAGGGGCAGGACTTGTACTGTGGCATCCGAAGGGCTCCAGAATAAGGAGAGTTATTGAAGATTTCTGGCGGGACCAGCATGAACGCTTCGGCTATGAGCTGCTTTATACCCCTCATATAGCAAATATTGATCTATGGAAAACAAGCGGACACCTAGAGTTCTATAACGAGAATATGTATCCCCGGATGGAAGTCGATAACACAGAGTATCAAATAAAGCCCATGAACTGTCCGTTCCATATAATGATTTATAAAACCGATATTAGAAGTTACAGAGACCTTCCCTTAAGATGGGCGGAAATAGGCACCGTATACCGTTATGAACGCTCCGGAGTATTACATGGACTACTAAGAGTAAGAGGATTCTCCCAGGATGACGCGCATATTTTTTGCAGACCCGATCAGATAGAAGAAGAGGTTCTAGGAGTTCTGGATTTAACAATTTTATTTCTTAAAACATTTGGATTCGATGATTATGAAATTTATCTTTCCACTAGGCCCGAGAAGTTTGTAGGGAATGAAGAAGTATGGGATAGAGCCACTGATGCCCTGAGAAACGCGTTAGATTCCAAGGGCCTTGATTATGAAGTAGATGAGGGGGGAGGGGCATTTTACGGACCTAAGATTGATCTCAAAATTAAAGATGTTTTGGGCAGAGCTTGGCAGTGCTCTACAGTTCAGGTAGATTTTAACCTTCCTGAGAGGTTTGATATGAGTTTTATAGGGGATGACAATAGTCGTCATCAGCCTATAATGATTCACCGTGCAATATTCGGTTCGATGGAAAGGTTCTTTGGGGTATTGATTGAGCATTACGGGGGAGCGTTTCCTTTATGGTTGAGCCCGGTTCAGATGCGTATTGCTACAATAAGCGATGAACATGTTGAATACGGTGAGAAGGTTTATAAAGCCTTGAAAGATAAAAATATGAGAGTTGAGAAAGATTTTAGAAATGAGAAATTAGGATTCAAAGTAAGGGAAGCTCAACTTGAGAAAATTCCCTATTTGCTTGTGATTGGTAATAATGAAGTCGAAATGAGCACTGTTGCACCTAGAAAACTAGGGGGTAAAAACCTTTCTTCTATGACAATTGAAGATTTCTTAGCTTCTATAGAAACTGAACTTAACCCTCAAAAATGGCGGGAGGTCGAGTAGAGATAGCCAGAGTAAAAGGAAGAGGATATAGTAAAAGTAAAGAGCCCGAAGTTAGGATAAATCAGCGGATTAGAGCTAGGGAAGTCCGGCTTATCGCCGGAGATGGAGAGCAATTAGGCGTTCTTTCGATCAGAGAGGCGTTAGCATTGTCTGAGGAAAGAGGAGTTGATCTTGTCGAAGTTGCTCCTAATGCAAATCCGCCCGTATGTAGATTAATGGATTACGGAAAGTACAAATATGAGCTGAAAAAACAAGCGGCGGCTAAGAAACAAAAATCTCAGGTACTCAAAGAAATTAAGTTTCGCCCAAATATTGGAGATCATGACCTGGATGTGAAAATAGGTCGTATTAGGGAATTTTTAGGGGAAGATAATAAAACAAAAATTCGGATATTTTTTAGAGGTAGGGAGATTGTGCACCCAGAATTAGGACGAAAGCTTGCGAACAGAATTCTTGAAAGGGTAGCAGATCTTGGAGGAGTGGATATACCTCCTAAAATGGAAGGTAAAAATTTAATAATGGTGATATCACCAAAGAAAAATACTCAAGGTGGAAAAGAGAATGCCGAAGAACAAAGTGAAAACAAATAGAAGCGCCGCAAAGAGATTTAAACTTACAGGAAGTGGCAAAGTAAAAAGGGCGCGCGGCGGCGGAAGCCATTTGAACGTTAAAAAGGCAAGGAAGCGCAAGAGAAGGCTTAACTCTCCTGAGTTTCTGGATGGTAATGCGGGAAGAAGGATAAAAACTTATGTTCCTTATAAATAAGGTCTATAATAATTAGGAGATAGAAATGAGAGTAAAAAGAGGCGTCGCTTCAAGAAAAAGAAGAAAAAGGTTACTTAAGCAAGCCAAAGGTTTTTGGGGTAGAAGAAAAAATAATATAAGAAGAGCTAAAGAGACTCTTATCAGGGCACTGGCTTATGCATATAGAGACAGGCGTCAAAGAAAAAGAGATTTCAGAAGGCTTTGGATTGCTAGAATTAATGCTGCAGTAAGGCCTTATGGATTTTCCTATAGCAAATTTATGGGATCGTTAAAGAAGGCTGGAGTTGAACTTGATAGAAAGGCTCTATCTGAGATGGCTATTAGGGAACCTGAAAGTTTTAAAGCAGTGGTTGATGTTGCTAAGTCGGGTTTAAATTAATAAGCGATACAACTGATAGGCAGAGTAAAGTATTTGTAGATAGTTCCTTTCATATACTGGTTCCCAATTTCAAACATAATAATTGAAACTTAAATAGTATGCGGGTCGCCCTCAAGGGGGCAGCCCGCACATATTGGAATGCGTTTTTTACAGTGTTCCTTTCCCACTTTTACGAGCAAGGCATGATACTCATTAAAAATTCCAGGGTCGAGGTTTAAAGAATCCATAAATAGTTCCTGTAATTCATTATAGCTAGTTTGTTCAGGAACAAGACCGTGTCTTGAAAGCACTCTATAGGTATAAGTATCTACTACAAAAATGGGTTTGTTCCCGCCATATAGAATTATACAATCAGCAGTTTCAGGGCCTATACCCTTTATGCTGAGAAGTTTATCCCTTAGTACATAGATATCTTCATCAAACATATTCTTAAGGCTGCCGTTGTAATTCTCTTTAATAAAGGCTATGAGATTTTTTATCTTAAGAGCTTTCTGATTGAAATATCCGGAAGACCTGATTAACTGAGCTAGCTCGTCAGTTGTTAGTAAACTCAATTTATCTATTGAAATCAGGTTTGATCTATTGAGGTTATTAATAGCTTTTTCTACATTTTTCCACGACGTGTTTTGAGTAAGTATGGCTCCCAAAGCACACTCTAACTGAGAGTCCCCCGGCCACCAGCCTTGTGGACCATATCTTTTATAGAGCAATCTATATATCTTATTAATCCGCTCTGAAATCGTCATTTTACAGGACCAATTAAATGTATGTGAACAATTAGTTGCAAATAATTTGTTTTAATTTGTGATTGGGTTATTAGGTGCTTTTGAAGAGTTATTATAATACGTCATTGCCTCAGGAAGCCACTGCTGCAAATTTCGTATCCTTGTTCCATAACCCGGATGTGTTGATAAGAATTCAGGAGGCTGCGACTTTCCTTTTACAGCCTCATCCATTCTCTGCCAAAATGCGACGGCCTCTCTTGGGTCATATCCAGCCTTAGCCATATACACAAGTCCGATCCTGTCAGCCTCAGACTCCTGAGAGCGGCTAAAGGGGAGAAGAGCGCCTATATTTACTCCGAGTCCGTATGCCTGCATAACTGCTTCATAAACATATGGATCACTACCACCCATAGCGGCTCCCACTCCAACTGCTCCCAATTGGGCGAGCATCCCTGTTGAAACTCTCTCCCCGCCGTGGCGGGCAGCTACATGGGCCACTTCATGTGCCATTACAGTAGCCAGTCCGGCATCCGTTTCTGCGACCGGCAGTATCCCTGTATACACTGCTACCTTTCCCCCAGGTAGAGCAAAAGCGTTTATTTGCTCATCATCCTCTATTACTTTGAAATCCCACGTATAATTTTGTGTGTCCGATACTGCTGCAATTCTTTGACCGACTCTGGTAACTGCGCTGTTGTAGGATTGATTGTCTGATAATTCTTCGTTTTTTAAAACTTCATTAAATGCTGTTAGGCCCATCTCATTTTCTTGAGACTGAGTAAGAATGATAAACTGCGAACGCCCGGTTACAGGAGCCTTATAACAGGCTAATATGGGCAAACTTATTAAAACTATTGTGAAGAAAATTAATAAGGACTTGGAAATATATTTAGGGAAAGTGGCTATACGCATCTTGAATCATTAGTATAACTTATATATAGGGGATTTTGAATCAGAAATTCGGATCTAAGCTTTTATCTACCGCACTATGACGGCAGATAAAAGCTTGTCCCCTCAAATTTTTAATGTTAAGCCTATTTACTTAGGTTGGCTTCTTTCATTCTTCTGATACCTTCATCGATGTCTTCGTCGGCACATGCATAAGTTACTCTTATAAAGCCTTCACCCTGGCTTCCAAATGCAGTTCCGGCTACAACAGCAACGCCGGCTTTTACAACTAATTGGTCTGTGAACTCCTGAGATGTTAAACCGGTTCCTCTTATATCCGCAAAAGCATAAAAGGCTCCGTCTGGTGTGTCACAGCTAACACCCGGCACAGTATTTAATCCTGCAACCATTCTATCTCTCTTCTGTTTCAGTATTGCATGCTTTTCATGGACCCAGTCTTGTGGGCCAGTGAGCGCACAATAAGCAGCTTTTTGTATAAAAGCTGCTACGTTTGTAATACTGTCCTGCAGGAATATCGAGAGCTTGTCTATCACAGGTTTTGGCGCAACGGCAAATCCGATTCTCCAGCCTGTCATAGCATAGGTCTTTGAGAAAGTGTCGATAACTATTGACCTTTCAGCCATACCCGGAACGGAGGATATGGATTTATGAGGCTTATCATAAGTCACATGTGAAAATATTTCGTCTGTAATAACCATAAGTTGCGGGTTTTTGAAGCACAGTTCAGCAATCTCTTCAGGATTTTCAACTAGGTGTCCGTTTGGTCTCTGTGGAGTGTTTATGATAAGCAGTTTTGTTTTAGGTGTAATCATGGCATCGAGCTTGTCTATATCAAACTGCCAGTCGGGACTAGTAAGAGGCGTATGATCGATTTGAGCCCTTACATATTTAGCCCAGACTTCATCAGGCGGATAACCTGGGTTAGGGAATATAACATGGTCCCCCTCTTCCAAAAAAGTTAATAGAGTCATAGTAAGAGCATGCTTCGCTCCTGCCGTGACAATAACCTCTTCAGGTTGCGTCGGTCTTCCTCGTCCTGTCATCTCCTGTGCCAATGCCTCTCTTAGCTCCGAAAGCCCGGGTCCCGGGTCATATCTGACATAACCTTCTCTGAGTGCCTGCTCAGTAGCGTCTAAAACATGCTGGGGAGTATCAAAATCAGGACCCTGATAATCTCCCTTTTCAAAATGAATAATCTTCTGCCCAGTCTCTTTCTCTAAATCCCGAGCTACCCTCATGCTCGCCCATTGTTTTGGCGGAACAAAATGACTAATCTTTGAACTGAATGGATATGAAACTGCCATTTTAAATACCTCCTATAGATTAATGACTTCTAAAATTACTACTATTTACCTCTCGCCCCTAAGGTACTTTCGTCTTGAGTTGTCATAATACCCTCAGAAATCATTGAAAATACCTCCTCCGCTATTTCTCCTGCAGTTTTATCAGTTGGATAGAAAAACATTACGGATCCTACCAGTCCAAAGATAATCAGAGCCATAAGCTCAGTATTTGCAGGTCGAAATGATCCTTCCTTAATTCCTTTTTCCAAAATTTTTCTGTAAAGCTTTATTCTTCTATGTCGCCAATGCTCCGTAAACTCATAATGCTCTCTGATAAGTCGTGTTTCATCTCTGGTCAATATGCGTAAAACATCAAGGTTCTGGAAATAAAATTGAAATACCAATCTCAGCATCTTTTTTAACTTTAGCGGCGCGGGGTCATCTTTGGCTATTTCTTTCTCAAGTATAGATTCTATTGTTTTGTAGGTGTGTTCTAATATTCCTAGATACAGATTCTCTTTAGATTCGAAGTAAAGATAAATAGTACCCTTCGCCACTCCTACTTCCCCTGCTATCTGGTCCATCGTTACATCATGATAGCTCTTTTGAGAAAAAAGGTTGGAGGCCGCCTTTATGATTTCTTCTCTACGGTTTTTTTCCCTTATCAGTTTCTGACTCGGGACGGCTTTTTTATTTATTAATTTTTTTGATTTAGCCATTTTTAGTCTATCTTTTAATCTATCACTTTTATACTGACCTGACTAGTCAGTCATGAAATAATATTATAACCGAATTTTTTTGTCAAGTACTTTTTTTCAGTTTGAGAAAAAAAATTATTTTGCGCAGAAATGCTTAAAGCGGGAACCTTATTAACAGTAGTTTTTAGTGTTCTCAATTTGCAATTTCGTTAAAGTATTCAAAATTTCATTTCTGTGAATGACAATCTATATAGAGCTATCCATTGCAATTGTATCAATCTTAATGTTAATATAATCAATCAAAATTTCAGATGGAGGAAAACATGAGAAGCACAGGAATTCTAGCTCTATTAATTTTATCAATTTCATTAACCTTTATTGGATGTAAACAAGCCGAAGAAGTAGTTGATAAATCTGAGGAAATGCATGAGGAAGCAAAGCAGGAATTTGAAGCAACCATTCCGGAAAAAGTAGCCCCTGAAGTCTGGGCTATAATTCAAACAGAAAACTATAAGCTTAGTTGGAAAATGTGGCCTGGAAAGCAGAATGTTTATGTTAATCCTATTGCACTTCAAGCTATAGAGAACAAAGATTCAGAATTTCCGATTGGCTCAATAATTGTTCAGGAAAAATACTCTGACGAAGATAATCTCGAAAAAGTTAGGGTTGCTTATAGAATTGGCGGGGATGATGAGACCAACGGTTGGTTTGGGGCTAACTACTCGCCGGATGGAAAAGAGTTTAAGATCAATAAAAATGTCGAAAATCTCAAGCCATAATAACTGGTTTTTGAATCTTCAATCATAATTAAATTCTAAGAAGTGAACTCTAGCCACGAGTTTTCCAATGTGTGCTGTCTTCAGGGTGATTAAGAATGTTTAAAGATGTTCTATAAATTCTATGAATACCCTTCAGGTATACTAACTTCCTCTAAAGAGGATTTGATAAAAATAGTATTTCTCTTGAAGTTGCTGACCCTGATTCATGAATAAAAAAAAGACTCTCTTTTCTTTACTCCTTAAATATAAATATTCTTTTCTCGCCGGCCTGTTTGCCCTATCCTTGGTGGATATTTGCCAGCTTTCTATTCCACTCATAGTAGAAAGAGTGATAGATGCCCTGACATTAGAAGACGCTACAATTAGCGATATCTCCAAATACGGTCTTTATATGCTGATCATTGCCATAACCATGTCTATGTTCAGATTCTTTTGGAGATATTTCATTATGGGGGCTGCCAGAAAGATAGAGCAGTCATTAAGGAACGATTTTTTTGCTCATCTGCAAAGTCTTAACTTTGATTTCTTTTCAGAAAAAAAGGTAGGAGACCTGATGGCTCACACCGTAAATGATGTCGAGACACTGAAATTTGCCTGTGGTCTCGGGGTGCTGGTTGCCTATGACGGTATTTTTCTTTTGGTCTTTATTTTTGGAGCCATGCTATATATATCACCTCAGCTTACTTTGTATGCTTTCATACCATTTCCCATACTAGGTTTTGTGATATACATGTTTGGTAAGATGATTGAACAAAGGTTTCAGAGAGTACAGGATTCCTTTTCAGAACTCACCGAAAGCGCAAGAGAGTCAATATCAGGAATCAAGGTAGTAAAAGCTTTTGTAATACAAGATAAAGAGTTAAAGGATTTTGCCCGTTCCAGTAATAACTATTTGGATAGAAACTTGAGCTTAATAAAAATCTGGGGAGTTTATCAACCCATTATTACCTTCGCCGCAGCATCGGCTACGGCAATATTCCTCTGGCTTGGCGGAATCGATACGATAACTCTGGACATATCACTGGGTAGCTTTGCAGCGATGCTGGTTTATTTAACTATGCTTACCTGGCCCATGATGGCAATGGGCTGGGCAGCAGACATTATTAAAAGGGGAAACGCCTCATTAAACAGGATTAATGCTGTGCTCGCAAATAAACCCAAATCAATATCAGAACCTAATGCCATAGAGCTTGATATTAAAGGGAACATCGAGTTTCGCAATTTGAGCTTTTCCTACAACGGCAAAAGAGCGCTAAGTGATGTTTCATTAAAAATTGCTCTCGGCAATGCCATGGGAATTACAGGGGCAACAGGATCAGGGAAAACCACCCTCTTTCATTTGCTTGCGAGAATTGTAGACCCGCCTGATAATTCGATCTTTGTAGACGGCATTGAAGTAAAAAAGATTAAAAGGGAATGTTTAAGAAAGGGGATTATCTACGTGCCCCAGGAAACCACGGTATTTAGCGGCACGATCAGGGACAATATTTCATTTATGAATCCAGAGATTACGGAAGCTCAAATTGAGGATGCTGCTAAGGTTGCCGAAATATATGACGAAATCATGGAATTCCCGGGCGGCTTTGATGCCAGGGTAGGTGAGAGAGGACTTAGCTTATCGGGCGGTCAGAGGCAAAGGCTTGCTTTAGCAAGGGCTATTTTACTTAAACCAAGTGTTTTAATCCTTGATGATGTTTTTTCATCGTTGGATCTTAAGACCGAAAGTCTAGTATTGAGAAATCTAAGAAAAGAAATGAAGAGAAGCACGCTGTTGGCAATTTCAAGCAGGGTTCCTTCAATAAGCGGATTCGACTCAATAGCAGTCTTTGAAAACGGAAGGCTTGTTGAGCTTGGTAACCACCAAGATCTCATGGCCAAAAGTGGTATATATCATGGTCTTTATAAAATTCAGACTTTTGAATAGGGAATCATCATAAGGCATGAATAATATGGATCGAAAAGTGATCTTAAACTACTTTGCATACGGCTCTAATATGAACCCCGCTAGAATGAAGGATAGGGGGGTGATGTTCTATTCCAGAGAGCTCCTAATACTTTCGGGCTACAGCTTAAAATTTCATAAGATATCACGATCTAGTCCAAACACTGGAGTTGCCAGCATCGTTCCGGATGAGAGTGGCGTGGTTCAGGGGATACTTTATAAGGTTACTTGGGCTGGAATCCGTAATTTAGATAAGTATGAAAGTTATCCGACCGAGTACGACAGGGTAAAACTAAAAGTTGCGCACAATGGAACTGAAATAGAGATAATGACTTACACAGCCCATCCCCATAAGACCCGGGATGGTTTAAAACCTGCCAGGGATTATTTGAACCATCTTATGGCCGCTGGGGATATCCTTTCTCAGGATTACTTTGATCAGCTTAGAGCATCGGGAACCGCCGATTAGAAGGTACATTTGGAGTCTAAAAGCATATAAAAAATAATTAATCCAGTTTTTCGCCGTCTAATTTGGTATAATTCTAAACAACAGACTATAACGGGGGTGTACACGATGGCTGAAGGACCAAGAAAACTTTATCGTTCAAGTCATGATAAGATGATAGCTGGAATATGCGGTGGACTGGGTGAAATGATGTCCGTTGACTCAACTATGGTAAGGCTAGGAGTTGTGTTTGTGGGAATACTAACCGGCATACTCCCGATAGTGGTTGCCTATCTTATAGGTTGGATAATTATTCCCGAGGGACGTCAGGAATAATCTCTCTTTAGATTTGTTTTATTTCTTTTCCAATTGTGATTGTGCTGGATATAACAACGGGTAGATTAAATCCGGTGATCGGAATAGGGATGAGTTTCTCTGGTAGGGTCTTCCCAATCTGACAAAACCAATACAGAAATCTAACAGCTAACAGTAGGAGTAAATGTGAACTATATAGAAGTTGCTAAAGATACCGCAAGAAAAGCAGGAGTAGTTCTTTTGGAAAATCTGGGCAAGGTTAAAGAAATAGAGTTCAAAGCTAAAAATAGTCTAGTTACCGAAGTAGATAAGCTTTCAGAAGAAATAATAATAAACAATATAAAGCAGAGTTTTCCTTCACACGATATTTTTGCCGAAGAATCCGGAAGAGATTCAGAAAATTCAGACTATCTTTGGCTGATTGATCCTATTGACGGCACCACCAACTACGCCCATGCATATCCCTTTTTCTCAATATCGATAGCGCTTGAAATTAAGGGAGAGGTTAAAGTAGGTTTAGTCTATGACCCGGTAAAGGATGAGATGTTTACCGCTGAGGAAGGGAAGGGGGCATTTTTGAACGGTAAAGCTATAACGGTCTCTAAATCCGATGCTATTGAACATAGCCATGTTTGTACCGGGTTTATGCATGATAGTGAGTGGATGGTGGAGGCGAACATCAAACATTTCGGTAATTTTATAAGACGGGCGAGGGCTGTTAGGCGGGACGGCTCAGCTGCGCTTGATCTTTGTTATGTAGCATGCGGCAGGTTTGACGGTTTTTGGGAGCTTGGACTTAATCCCTGGGATACCGCAGCGGCAGTGTTAATCTTAAAAGAGGCGGGCGGTCTTGTGACTAAATTCACAGGTGACGAATACAACATTTACATGAAGGATATCCTGGCATCAAATTCAATTGTTCATGACCAAATGATAGAAATTTTAGCATTAGAGGGTTAATTAAATTCATTAGTGAAATCTATGAGGAAATATCTTTTCTCTTTAACTATTCCGACTTTTTTACTTCTCACAGCGTTAGTCAACGCACAAGATAAAGACGAAACAAAATATTACTACATTGGAAAAATCGGTGAAAACCTTTCGGTTCAAATGGAGCTGTCTTTAGATAACGGCGAGGTCAGAGGCTCTTATTATTACGATAAAAAGGGAATACCGCTATCCCTATCCGGAGAAGCAGATCTAAAAGAGTCCAAGATCAAATTAGTTGAGAGTGATGATAAGAAAAAGAAAAAAGGTTTATTTAAGGGCGTATTCACACCCATTTCAGATGGCTTAGGGACTACGATTGAAGGTACATGGTCAAATGCTGACGGGGAAAATGAACTCCCCTTTAAACTTAACAAAGTGGCTAACTATGAGTTTTTCCTCATAAAGCAGGGCTCAGATGTTGAGACTGCCTGGTCTTATCCGAAATTAATTTCCAAAGACGAAGTTATACAGAAAGTTTCAATCAAGCTCAGGGATAGAATGAAACCCAAGATAGAGGAATTTCAGAAAGATGCCAAAGAAGCGTTTTTGGCGGATGCAATTTCTCACGGCTGGCAGTTTAACTACAATTACTCAGTTGAGTACTATTCAGAAGACCTTATTAGCCTTACTGGACAGGTCTATTCCTATACCGGAGGTGCGCATGGTAATACTTACTATGTTTCATCCAACTACTGGATAAAGGGCGGAAAATCTAAACTCTTGAAACTGTCCAATCTTTTTAAGAAGGGTTCAGACTACATGAAAGTCTTATCAGAATATTGTATCAATGAGCTGCGCAAAAAAGGAGCGGGTTGGATAGTAAATGGGGAGATCAAAACTTTTAACGAAGATGCTCTCAGTGTGTTCGCGCTGTCTCCACGTGGCATTCAGTTTGCTTTTGCACCATATGCAGTTGGTTCCTATGCCGAGGGCGCGTATTTTGTCACAATGGATTACAATTATCTAAAAAGTATAATTAATCCGGACGGACCTCTATCTCGATTCGCAGAACCGAGTGAGGTCGACACTCAAAAAGAAGAGTGAGCCATCTAACAAATCAGAATTGCCAATATATCGAATTTATTAGGGCGCAGATAATGTGTATAATCTCCTAAAACCAATCTAACTCTAACAGGCAATAATGATCTCTGAACAATCAAAAGAATTAATTCGTCCGGTAGCCCTTGTACAGAAAATAACCTGGTTTGTTATTGTAGGTTCAATTATTTTTTACATAGGGTTTGTTTATATTTTTATAGGCGGCAATAAAGCTTTAACTTCGTCTATTGGTAGCAATATAGAATTATTAATATACATCCTTGCCGGAGCTGCTTTTGTTGGGTCGATCTTATATCATCGTTACTCCCTTTCAGATAGCCGGCTCAAGCAGTTCATGAGTAAAGATGTCGATCTTGATTTGCTGGCAAAAGACCCGAGGACAAAGAAAATAGATGTCGCCAAGCTTGCCAAGCTTAATTCTCTATCTGTTTTAGAAACCAAAATATATTCCCTTATGTTTGAGCTTCAGAAGATCACACTCCTAAGTCTAATCTTAACCGAACTAATAGTAATATTTGGTTCTGCATTAGCTTTTATAAGTGAAGACGTTTCAAAAATTGTTCCGTTTGGTATCGTTTCACTTGTGTTGAGTTTTTGGATGTTTCCGAGACCAGAGTCTCTAATTAACAGAGTTCAGAATTTATAGGATAAATTTACTTATTACGGAGGATTAGATGCCAGCTTCAGAAAATTCAAATGTTGATGTATTGATAGTAGGTGCAGGACCCACAGGTCTCACAATGGCTTGTGAGCTTCTAAGACATGGTATCACTCCCAGAATTATCGATAAAGCCCTGGCACCGACTGATAAATCAAAAGCATTTGCTATACATCCTCGCACACTTGAGCTATTGGATAACATAGGGATTGTAGACACATTTTTAAGCCAGGGGAACGTCTGTAATGCATTTGATATGTACGACTGTGGAAAGCCCTTAGTTAACGCAGTATTTGATAATATTGAAAGTAAATACCCCTTTGCATTAATGATCCCTCAAAGCAATAGCGAGAAGATACTATATGAGCACCTTAAAAGCTATGGAATAGAAGTCGAGCGGGAAACGGAGCTTACAAAAATCAAACAAACTAATGATGATGTTGAAGTTGCAATTAAAACGAAATATGGATCTTTAGAAATCATGAGCTGCAAATATCTAATAGGATGTGACGGAGCGCACAGCACCACAAGACATCAGTTAAATCTCGATTTTAAGGGTGCACCATACCCCAATTACTGGCTTCTTGCCGATTGCGATATCGACTGGGAATACCCTATGTTCCATTTATCGATTTTTATCCATCCAACTGGAGTTACGGCATATTTCCCATATAGAAGTGATAGGGGAAGACTTATGTTTGAGCTCGAAAACGCGCCTGTCGAAGAAGAGATAGCGCTTCCAATAATGGACGACGTCCTTAAGTTAATGGAAGAAAGAGAGATAGCGTATAATAAAATCTCCAATCCTCTCTGGCTTGCTTACTTCAAACTACACCACAGAATCGTGGATAGGTATAGGGAAGGCAGGGTTTTTATCTGCGGGGATGCCGCACATATACATAGCCCTATGGGGGGGCAGGGCATGAACACAGGAATGCAGGATGCTTATAACCTCGCATGGAAAATGGCCTTAGTTCTAAAAGGCAAATCACCTGAAATACTACTGGATAGTTACAATACTGAAAGACACCGAATAGGAGAGGAAGTAGTTGGTCTTACTGACACAGCTACAAAAATGGCGACAATTCATAATCCCGTTCTAAGCGCAATAAGAAATAAAATGATGGGATTTCTATCAAAAATAACCCCAGTTCAAGAAAAGATAGTAAGCACTCTTACACAGTTAGAGTTTCATTACAAAGACAGCCCTATTGTTGACGAGAGATGGTTTGAGTCAAGAGAAGTAGAGGGTTATGTCCCGCACGGCCATGATTTAAAAGCCGGGGAAAGGATCAAGGATTACAGCTTATCAAGTACTGAAGGCAAAGAGAGCACAGAATTATTTAAACTCTTAAAGGGATCTGAACATGAACTACTCCTCTTTACTGGAGCCGAACCGGAGGATATGGAAATTCAAGAGCTTTCAAAAATAGTTGAGGTTATTAAGGAATACGGAAGCCTGATCGAAACGCATCTTATAATTGGCACTCAAGAAGTGCCGGATGGACTTCCTCAAGTTTCATTTACCTGGATTGATAATGATCATTCTATGCATAAAGATTTCGGTGCTGCGAAAGCAAGTCTCTATTTAATACGCCCTGACGGCTACATTGCGTTCCGAAATCAGCCGGCAAGCGCATCTGATCTTATGGAATATCTATCAACAATTTTTATAGCGTAGCAACATAGGATATAAAATGTTTATGGCTCTGATTAACGATCAAAACCGCAAATGGATTATTCTTTTTGCAGCCAGTTTGGCGTTCGGCCTGATTATGCTCGATGAAACAGTCATAGCTGTGGCACTGCCTACGATTCAGCATGATCTCTCTATGTCTTTTGTATTATCACACTGGGTAATAAACTCATATCTTCTAGTTATTGCCGGTTTTATCGCAGTAGGCGGAAAGCTCGGCGATATAATAGGCTATAGAAAGCTCTTTGTCGCAGGCGTTCTAATATTCGGGATTTTCTCACTGGCTGCCGGTTTTGCCCAAAGTGCCACATGGATATTAACCGCTAGAGCTTTTCAGGGATTCGGGGCTGCTGTGATTTTTCCTGCATCTATGGCACTGTTAGCTCTTACTTTTCCCGCAGATCAAAGGGGCATGGCTATGGGGATATACGGTGCAATCGGCTCGACCTGCAGTGCGCTTGGACCACTCATCGGAGGATATCTCAGCGATGAAATCTCCTGGCGCTGGATTTTCTGGATAAACGTTCCCTTAATAGCATGCATAATGCTAATATTTTTAGTTGCCTGGCGGGAGCCCGCTTTGGACACACGCCAACCACGCGTAGATCTTTCTGGACTGATAACGCTCGTTATTGGTATCAGTGCTCTCGTTCTTGCAATTATGCAGGGAGCTGAGTGGGGATGGGGCTCAAGTGCAATAGTAAGTCTCTTTATAGCTGCAGCATTTTTCTTAGGTATGTTTTATATAATTGAGCTCAAGGTAAGAGAGCCGCTGATTGAGGTTGACCTTTTTAAAAACGGGGCTTTCTCATCTTCGAACCTCGTTATTTTTACAGGCCAGTTTACCAAGATTGCCGTGATTGTATTTGGAGCACTCTATTTACAGCAAGTCCTCAAAATGGATCCCTTAAAAGCAGGGGTAGCACTTCTACCCGCCATGGCGCCGATTCCGATTATGGCAATCCTGGCAGGACATGCAACAGATAAATACGGTGCCAGATATCCAGTGCTAATAGGATTATTTCTGGCCGCTTTAGCTCTGGTTCTGATGGGATTAACAGTCGGCACTGACCGATATCTCCTACTTGTACCAACACTTTTAGCTTGGGGTATTTCTGTTGCCTGGATGTTTGCTCCGGCATTGGTAGCTGTGATGAACTCGGTCCCAGCTGAAAAACAGGGTCAGGCAAGCGGGATTGTGCTAACGGCTCAGATTTTTGGAGCTACTATAGGTTTGTCTGTGCTTAGCGCACTATTAAGAGAGATTCATACCTTCAGGATAGTGTTTATTACTACCGGATTATTTACTGTCTTAGTCCTTATTATCGCCTGGATGTATCTGGATAGAAAAAGTAACCATAAATAGTCCAAATTTCCTGATTTAGGCTATTTTTAGTTTAAAAATAAGACCTGTGAAGGTAATTTAATAAATTATGTCTTCACACGGGAACCAGAAGTCATCAAAGCTTCCTATGATATCAAACTCTAAAGCGCAGTTTCGATTCCATGGCGAGCTGAATGACTTCTTACCCGGTCATTATAAAAACCTGCAGATTCAATACTGCTTCGACGGTAAGCCTTCCGTAAAAGACTCTATTGAAGCAATAGGCGTTGCTCACACAGAGGTCGATTTAATTGTTGTAAACGGAAACTCGGTGGGTTTTGATTATCACATGCACGACGGGGATGAAGCCTCGGTATATCCTGTTTTTAACGATGTGGATATTACAGCTAAAGCGACGCTCAGGGAAAAGCCTCCGCCTGAATTTGTCGTGGACGTTAATCTGGGCAAGCTCGCTAAACTTCTTCGTATGTGCGGCTTCGATGCGATTTACAGTAATAACTACACTGACCATGTTGTGGCTCAAATAGCGGATACGGAAAACAGGATAGTCCTTACACGCGACCGCCGCCTTCTTAAACAAAGGATCATTACGCATGGATATTGGCTCAGATCAACCGACCCCGATCAGCAGATTTATGAGGTTCTGAGAAGGTTTGATCTTTTTGCTATAGTAAAGCCGTTTAACAGATGCCTGGAGTGTAACGGTTTAATAAACCCGGTTGAAAAAGACGAAATTCTGGACCAATTAGAGCCGAAAACAATACAGTATTTTGATGAATTCTATCAGTGCCTGGATTGTAAAAGAATCTACTGGAAAGGATCACACTATGAACATATGAGTAAATTTTTAGATAACCTTAAGAGTTGAACCCGCGGCTAGATAAGAAGGGTAGGCATACTTAAATGAAAAATCTGTCAAAGATAACATTTTTAATTCTAATCCTGGTTTTATTTGTTTTCATAGCAAGTTCTTTAATAAATAGGACCCAGGAACAATCTGAATCATCTGAAAGCAGTCCCCTGGAATACAAAGGGGCGGTACTCGCCCACATTCACAGGATCGGAAGCGGCTACGGCTCAGATTCCTCAAAAGAAATGCATAAGCATCTGAGTGCGATAGGCTATAACTTTGTACAACTAAATACCTTCGCCTACATGAGAGATAGGAAAGATACAAGCATATATATAGGTGGAGATTCATCCATGGCAGTGCCCTATCTTGAGAGTGAAATACAAAATCTCCACGAAATGGGTTTCAAAGTCATGTTAAAACCTCATATATGGA
>Ga0209013_10002243_pt1 | contig 17568 bp, 17 predicted proteins | sample Cruoilmetagenom2_FD_187291 | JGI IMG/M metagenome (GOLD analysis project Ga0209013, IMG submission 187291) | Oil polluted marine microbial communities from Coal Oil Point, Santa Barbara, California, USA - Sample 2 (SPAdes) (version 2) | ecosystem: Environmental > Aquatic > Marine > Oil seeps ...
GTTATAATATGAAGCTTGGCATAGGAGGAGTTGTTACCTTTAAAAATGGGAAAATCGATACATTTTTAAACAAGATTGACTTGAATCATATTGTATTGGAAACAGATAGTCCTTATTTGGCCCCTGTACCTTATAGAGGTAAACGCAATGAAAGTGTATATTTACTTCAGGTATTAAAAAAACTCTCAATGATCTATGGTCTGGATGAAAAGGTGATTGCAAATATTACTACGCAGAATTCAAAAGAGGTGTTCGGGGGATAGTACTTTTTTACTTTTATAACATATATTCAAGAATAGTTTAAAACAAAAAATCACTTTACTAAATGAGCAAAAAAGTTAGCATTTTACTCATCTATACTGGAGGCACTATAGGAATGGTCAAAGACCACCCTTCGGAAACCTTAAGAGCTTTTGATTTTAACAAGTTAGTCAGTAAAATCCCGGAATTAAGTCAGTTGGAGTGTAAAATTGAGAGTATATCATTTAAAAACCCAATAGACTCCTCCAATATGAATCCTTCACATTGGGTTTCTATAGCTACTATAATTGAGGAGCATTACAACAGATTTGACGGTTTTGTTGTGCTTCAGGGCAGTGACACCATGAGTTATTCTTCATCTGCGTTGAGTTATATGCTCGAAAACCTTTCGAAACCAGTAATTTTTACCGGTTCGCAATTACCTATTGGAGATCTTCGTACAGATGCCAAGGAAAATTTAATCACTTCTATTCAAATAGCTGCCTTGCAAGAAAATAACCGGGCGGTAATTCAGGAGGTATGTCTGTATTTTGAATACAAATTATACCGTGCAAACAGAACTACCAAGATTAATGCAGAGCACTTTGAGGCATTCACATCATTAAACTTCCCTGCTCTGGTAGAATCAGGAGTTCATTTAAAGATCAATCAAAATTATCTTCTAAAAAATCAAAAAAATAAAAAGTTAACGGTCCATAAAGTCATGGACACCAATGTTGCAATTTTTAAACTTTTTCCAGGTTTTAGTCGGGAATTGCTACAGGGATTATTGAACATACAAAACTTAAAAGCGTTGGTTTTTGAGACATATGGTGCAGGAAATGCCCCTACCGATGATTGGTTGATATCAGATTTAAAGGAAGCTATAAAAAATGGATTGCATATTGTTAATGTAACTCAGTGTTCAGGGGGTTCAGTAATTATGGGCAGATATAGTACAAGTGAAGAGCTTAAGAGATTACAACTTATTGATGGAGGTGATATCACAACCGAAGCGGCAATTACCAAACTTATGTACCTATTAGGTAGCGGTGTTTCACATAAATCTTTCAGAACAATTTTTGAAACTTCAATACGCGGAGAATTGACTTAAAATTAAATGGGTAAAGTTTTTTAAACCAAATTTTTTTTTGTTAATTGCTCGCCCTGTTATTTACAGTATAGAGAGGTGGCCGAGTGGTCGAAGGCGCACGCCTGGAAAGTGTGTATACATCAAAAGTGTATCGAGGGTTCGAATCCCTTCCTCTCTGCCATAAACAAAAAATTAGTATTTAACTTCGGGCTAATAAAGAAGTTAAATTCGACTTTTTTGTTCCTTATAGAAAGGAAATGCCAAATTCAATTGCATCAGCCTTCTAATAGTATGAAGTTTTAATTTTTTAATTGTATTTTTTTTTTATCTTTAACCCTATTAACTAACTAAATTTAAGTTTGAAAGAAATGAAAAGATTATTCTCGATCCTGGCCATGGCTGGGTTATTTGTTCTAAGCACAAATACGGTAAGCGCGAAAGCGAACGCAATAGTTTCTAATTTATCTACAACTGTAGCTACGGCTACAATTATGCTTCAGGATGAAGCAGCGGATGAATCGACCAAAGGTTTTACCCAGGTTTTAAAAGAGCAGTTTATTCAAGGTGGAGCTGGTTTTATGGGGATTGTTCTTTTATGTTTGATTTTAGGATTGGCTGTTGCCATTGAAAGAATCATTTATTTGAATATGGCAAGCACTAATACAACAAAATTGAAACAACAAGTAGAAGATGCTCTTGCATCAGGAGGTATCGAAGCTGCAAAAGAGGTATGCAGAAACACAAAAGGGCCGGTTGCTTCTATTTATTACCAGGGCTTGGATAGAGCAGGTGAGAGCATAGAATCAGCTGAAAAGGCAGTTGTTGCTTACGGTGGTGTTCAGATGGGACAATTAGAGAAAAATGTTTCCTGGTTATCTTTATTTATAGCTATTGCACCGATGTTAGGATTCATGGGAACAGTTATTGGTATGATCCAGGCCTTCCAAAAGATTAGCGCGGTTGGTAACCTTAGTGCATCATTAATTGCGGGGGATATTCAGGTTGCTTTATTAACCACGGTCTTTGGTCTTATAACGGCTATTATTCTTCAAATTTTCTATAATTATATTATTGCTAAAATAGATAGTATTGTAAATGACATGGAAGATTCATCGATCTCTTTGATCGATATGTTGGTAGACCACAAAAAATAAATCGCACTAAATAATAAATATTATGAATAAAATTATTAAAATAGTATTAGTTGTTTTAGGCGTGTTATCAGCGGTACTTTGGTATCAACTGCCAGGAAGAGATGTTCCTGCCTCTGAAGCCGTAGGTAGTGGGGCGATGAACATGATGTTCATGATTACTTATATTCTCTTGGGATTTGCAGTTGTCGTAAGTCTTGTTTTCACACTTAAGAACTTATTTGCAAATCCGAAAAGCCTGAAAAAGACCCTAATGGTTATTGGTGGGTTTGTAGTGGTTGTTCTTATTTCTTATGTTCTTGCAAGCGGTACGGATGTTAGTATTGAAGAAATGGCCGGCAGGGGTATTGATACTTCAGAAACTACGATAAGAAGAATTGGGACTGGTCTCAATATGTTTTTTCTCCTTGTGCTAATAGCCATTGCAGCTATGATTTTGGGTGCATTTAAGAACATGTCGAACAAATAAAAACTTTAAACTATGCCTAGAAGAGGAGGACCACCAGATGTTAATGCAGGATCTATGGCAGATATTGCCTTCTTACTGCTCATTTTTTTCTTAGTTACTACTACTATTGAAACGGATGCAGGGTTAGACAGGATGCTTCCGCCAATGGAGCCGCCAGACACAGATGTAGTCATTAAGCAAAAGAATATTTTTACGGTTAATATCAATAAAAATGGTCAGTTGCTGGTTGAAGAAGAGTTAATAGATCTTAAGCAGCTTAGAGCAAAAGCTATCGCATTTCTGGATAATGGAGGTGATGGTACTTGTAATTTCTGTAAGGGTAAAAAAGATGCCAGTTCTTCAGATAATCCGACAAAAGCAATTATATCTCTGAAGAATGATCGTGAAACCAAGTATGGCACTTATATAACGGTGCAAAATGAATTGGTGGGTGCTTATAATGATCTTCGAAATAGAGAAGCACAGCGTCTTTATGGAAGAAATTTTACGGAAATGGAATCTGAATTTCTTAATCCTGAAACACCAGCGAGTACCAGGGAAGATTTAAAGGAAAAGGTTCAGAGAATACAGGGGATCTTTCCTCAAAAATTATCCGAGGCAGAAACATCAACTAGTAATTAACCTTGAGTTAAGTTATAATTATGGCAAAATTTAATAAGAAAAAAGATGGGGATCTACCCGCGGTATCTACGGCTTCTTTGCCGGACATTGTTTTTATGCTATTGTTCTTTTTTATGACTGTAACCGTAATGAAAGATAGCTCGTTAATGGTTCAGAATACCTTACCAAATGCTAGTGAGGTAAAGAAGTTGGAAAAAAAGGATAGAGTATTGTACATCTATGTGGGTAAACCCACTCGAGAATATCAGAAGGTTTTTGGTACTGAACCAAAAATACAACTGAACGATAAATTTGCAAACGTTTCTGAAGTAGGGGATTTTATTTTGCAGGAAAGAGCTAAAAAATCGCAGGAACTACAGAATGTTCTAACTACTGCTCTTAAGGTAGATAAAGGTGCCAACATGGGTCTTATATCAGATATTAAACTAGAGTTACGAAAAGTGAACGCTCTAAAGGTTAATTATACCACCTATGAAGGTGATGCTTTTAGAAATTTGCAGTAAAGAATTAACTTTCATACTTAAATAATTGTAAAAAGCGCTTCAAAATATATTTGAAGCGCTTTTTTTATACTCTTGGTTTCGTTTATTATTTACCTTTAATGTTCTATGAAACGCTATACACTATTTTTAATTTTGGGTTTCACGATAAATCTTTGCGCACAGGAGAATGCTGAGGTCGAAGATCTTAAATACCTGGAAGATCAATTTTATCTTGGTATAACGTATAACTTTATACTAAATAAGCCTGAAGGAGTCACTCAGGGTAATTTTTCTTATGGATTACAAGGCGGATTTATAAAGGATATTCCTTTTAACAGCCGAAGGAATTTTGGAATAGGTATTGGTCTTGGTTATGCATATAATAACTACTATACGAACTTGTTTGTTAATGAAACCGAGAGCGGTCTCGAATATATCGTGCTTGATTCCGATGTATCTTATAAGCGAAATAAATTGGATAATCATGTTATAGAAATGCCCATAGAATTCAGATGGCGCACATCCACACCAAGTGATTACAAATTTTGGAGAGTTTACGCTGGCATGAAATTGGGCTATGTTGTAGGTAGTAGATCCAAGTTTGTGTCTAATGAGACAAAGATTTCTTTTAATAACTCAGATATTCGTAATTTCAGATATGGTGTTATGCTTAATCTTGGCTATAGTACCTTTAATGTCCATGCTTATTATGCATTAAGTAATTTGTTTAACGATGGTGTAACTACTAATGAAGGAGATTCAATTGAATTCGTGCCTTTAAGAATTGGAATTATCTTCTATATCTTATAAAATTATAGCCAGAATTTGATAGTCAGTAATTGGGACCCAAATCCAATTAGAAAACCAATAAAGACTTCAGCTCTGCTATGCCTATTCAGATAGAGCCTTGCGGTAGCTAGGATTCCTGTTAACAGAGTAAAAAGGCTTATGGCAATAATTAAATTAATTTCAAAATGAATACTCAGGGCTATTAAAAACATAAGGTAGCTACCTATACCCACCATATGTAAACTGGTTTTAAATTTAAAAAAAATCAAAAAAAGGCTGGCCATTGTAGCAATTAGCAATCCAACAAAGAAAAAATTCACTTCAAGGATATAATTATTGGGGATTACCTTTATTATTATCATTAGGAGTAAGGCAATTTGGATAATCAATGGATATTTTCGTTCATTTATTCCTGGTAAAAAAATTGAACTTGCAACGCCCAGGTTTTTCAATATGAGAAAGCTAATAATGGGGATGATGACAGTGAGTATAAAAATTGGTAATACGTTGCCACTTTGAAGTTCAAGGGGGCTGTATTTCGGGGTTATCACAAAATAAGTAATAGTACCCGCTATAGGCACAAAAATAGGATGGAATAAATGGGAAATTATCTTGAAAAACAGTTTCATTAAATCTGTTTTCTAAGACGAGCCACCGGTATACCCAGTTGCTCTCTATACTTGGCTACAGTTCGTCTTGCGATTGGATACCCCTTATCTTTTAGCATGGCAGCCAATTTATCATCTGTGAGTGGTTTTTTCTTTTCTTCATCCCTTATTACAGTTTCCAATATACTTTTGATTTCCCTGGTAGAGACATCTTCCCCTTCTTCATTCTTCATTGATTCGGAGAAATATTCTTTAATCAATTTGGTGCCATAGGGAGTGTCAACATATTTACTATTAGCAACTCGTGATACTGTGGATACATCCATATGAATGGCATCTGCAATATCTTTTAAGATCATTGGCCGCAATTTGCGTTCATCACCGCTAAGAAAGTATTCTTTTTGATATTGCATTATTGCATTCATAGTAACATAGAGTGTTTGCTGCCTCTGTTTTATGGCATCTATAAACCACTTTGCAGAATCCAACTTCTGTTTGATAAACATTACAGCATCTTTTTGTGACTTGGACTTATCCTTTGCACTTTTATAACCAGCTAACATATTACTATACTCATTCGAAATATGGAGTTCAGGAGCATTTCTTCCATTTAATGTCAATTCCAGTTCTCCATCCATAATCTTAATAGAAAAGTCGGGAACAATATGTTCAATAACCTTGTTACTGCCCGCATAAGATCCGCCTGGTTTGGGATTTAATTTTTCAATTTCTAATACGGCTTCTTTAAGCTCATCTTCATTTATGTCGTATTTCTGAAGCAGTTTCTTGTAGTGCTTTTTGGTGAATTGCTCAAAGGATTTATCCAGAATGTCAATAGCTAATTCAATATTTGATGTTCTCTCTTTACGTTTAAGCTGAAGAATGAGACACTCATCCAATGTTCTTGCAGCAACACCAGGAGGATCCAATTCCTGAACAATTTTTAAAACCTTTTCAATATCCTCCGCTTCGCAATAGATGTTTTGTGTAAAAGCCAAATCGTCTGCAATATCGGCTATAGGTCTTCGTATATAACCACTCTCATCAACACTACCAACCAAAAATTCAGCTATGGCCCATTCCTGGTCATTAAGATTTACGGTATTTAATTGATTAATCAGGTATTGATTGAACGAGATACCAGCCGCATAAGGAATGCTCTTTTCATCATCATCCGGGCTGTAATTATTAGCCCTCGTACGATAATCGGGTACTTCGTCATCGCTTAAATAGTCATCAATATTAATATCTTCTGCTGCTATACTTTCACCATCTGATTCCCCTTCATAGTCTTCACTAAAATCATCTTCTAATGAACTCTTTTCTTCTTTGCCTCTCTCTAAGGCCGGATTTTCCTCAAGTTCCTGATTTAAACGTTGTTCAAATGCCTGCGTAGGAAGCTGAATTAGCTTCATCAACTGAATCTGTTGAGGAGATAGCTTTTGCGATAATTTAAACTGTAAGTGTTGTTTTAGCATAAGCTTGTATTCTTTTCCTATCTATAAAGTTAAAGAATTAATATCATGTAATGACTTAGCCGTTAAAACTCAGCATTTTGAGGTGTTCTTGGAAAAGGAATCACATCTCTTATATTCCCCATTCCCGTAGCAAATTGTACCATTCGTTCAAAGCCAAGTCCAAATCCACTGTGAATAGCAGTTCCAAATTTCCTTAGATCAAGATACCACCAAAGTTCTTTTTCATCGATCCCTAAAGCGGCTATTTTTTCTTTTAAGACATCCAGTCGTTCTTCACGCTGAGACCCTCCTACAATTTCACCTATTCCAGGGAATAGAATATCCATGGCTCTTACTGTCTTCCCGTCTTCATTCAAACGCATATAAAACGCCTTTATTTTAGCAGGATAGTCAAATAAAATAACTGGGCATTTAAAGTGTTTTTCTACTAAATAGCGCTCGTGTTCACTTTGTAAATCTGCACCCCATTCGTCAATTTGGTATTGAAATTTTTTCTTTTTGTTTGGTTTGCTATTCCTTAAAATCTCGATTGCTTCGGTATATGTAATTCTTATAAATTCATTATCCACCACAAATTTCAGCCTATCTATAAGCGCCATTTCACTTCGTTCCGCCATAGGTTTTGTTTTCTCTTCATCGAGAAGCCGTTTTTCTAGGAATGCTAAATCCTCTTCACAATTTTCTAGCAAATAGGAAATGATATTTTTAATAAAATCTTCTGCCAGATCCATATTATCTTTAAGATCATAAAAGGCCATTTCAGGTTCAATCATCCAAAACTCGGCAAGATGTCTTGAAGTATTCGAATTTTCTGCCCTAAAAGTAGGGCCAAAAGTATATACTTTACCCAATCCCATGGCATACGCTTCGGCTTCAAGCTGCCCTGAGACAGTTAGATTGGTTTCCTTACCAAAAAAATCTTCCTTATAATTTACCTCCCCATTATCTGTCAATGGTGGGGTTTTAGGATCTAATGTGCTAACTCTGAACATTTCACCTGCCCCTTCTGCATCTGAACCTGTAATTATTGGAGCATGAAAATAATAAAATCCGTTTTTTTGAAAATACGCATGGATCGCAAACGAGAGGGCAGATCTGACGCGCATAACGGCTGCAAACGTATTCGTACGTATCCTTAAATGAGCCTGCTCCCTTAAAAATTCCATTGAATGCTTTTTGGGTTGAATAGGATAGGTGTCCGGATCAGATACTCCATGAACAAAGATTTCATGCGCTTGAATCTCAACGTTTTGGCCTTTACCCAAGCTTTCTACTAAGACACCCTTTATTTTTAAAGCAGCACCTGTTGCAATTTTCTTTAGTAAGTCTTCATTGAATTGATCAAAATCTACCACACATTGGATATTGTTAATGGTGGAGCCATCATTTAAAGCGATAAATCGATTGCTTCTAAATGTTTTGACCCATCCATTTACTTCTACCTCCTGTTTTAACGGTTGTGACTGAAGTAGCTCATTAATGCTGTATGATTTCATATGAGATCAATTCTAAATTTGAATGGCAAAGATAACTTTTTGGTAAAAATATTTAGCTCTAAACCACTTATAAAATACCTGTAGCGAACCAACGACTCAATCTTCCGATCTCCTTATCGGCAACTCTTCTTTAGGAAGAATATCTATTTGAGGTTTTTTGAGGACTTCTTTGTTTGCGATACTGCGTTCTAATGAAAGAAGAAGTGAAGGGAGCAAAATTAAATTGGCTAACATGGCAAAGAGCAATGTAGCAGATACCAATGCACCCAGAGCAACAGTTCCCCCAAAACTTGAAATTGTAAAGACGGAAAAGCCAAAGAAAAGGACAATAGAAGTATAAAACATACTAACACCAGTCTCGCGTAAGGCGGCATAAACCGATTTTTGAATTCGCCAATGGTTAGCGGACAGTTCTTGCCTGTATTTCGCCAGAAAGTGAATGGTGTCATCTACTGAAATTCCGAAGGCAATACTAAATACTAATATCGTCGAAGGTTTAATTGGAACGCCAACAAAACCCATCACCCCGGCGGTAATAGCCAGGGGTAAAAGATTGGGAATTAAAGAAATGACTATCATTCTGAAAGAACGGAATAGATAAGCCATAAATAGCGCAATTAAAAGAATAGCAAGGGATAAAGAAAGCACTAAATTCTTTACCAAATATTTGGTGCCTTTTAAAAAAAGCAAAGCCTTTCCGGTCACATATACATTAAAACGATCGGCCGGAAAAATCTTCTTGATTTTATCTAGCATCGATTTTTCAATTTCTTCCATCCTGTCCGTCGGTACGTCTTTAATGAAAGTGGTAATCCTGGCAACCTGCCCTGTACTATCAACAAAATTCTCAACTAAGCCTTCATTTCCCTGAGATTTTCGGGCTACATCCATAATAAAATTATATTCCTGCGATGTGGGTAATTGATAATATTTAGGAATTCCGCTATAAAAAGCCTGCTTGGAATATTTTACCAAATTAACCACGGATATTGGCTTCGATAATTCCGGGGTCTCATCAATCATTTCCCCCAACTCATTCATTTTTTTGAGTGTGACCGGTTTTAGCACCCCTTTTTTCCTTTCTGTATCTACAACAATTTCAATAGGCATAATACCGTTGAACTCTTTGTCAAAAAATTGAATGTCTTTATAAAACCCGGTATTTTTAGGCATATCTTCAACGAGATTCCCGGAAATTTTAATTTGATAAATCCCAATGATACTAATTATTAATGCTAGCAAAGAGATTGAATAAATAGCTATCCTTTTTTCCCGAACTATATGCTCCATCCAGTTTACAAAAGCATCTATCCATTTTTTGTTGAGGTGTCTCAGATGCTTTGTTTTTGGAGGGTACATAAAACTATACACGATTGGTATAATAAGTATGGAAAGCATAAAGATGCATAGTATATTTATAGAAGCTACTATACCAAACTCGGTTAAAAGTTTGCTGTCCGTTATAATAAAGGTTGCAAAACCACAGGCCGTGGTAACGTTGGTCATGAGTGTTGCATTACCAATTTTTGATATTACCCTTTTTAAGGATAAAGCCTGATTCCCATGTTTTTTAACTTCCTGCTGATATTTATTGATTAGAAAAATACAATTGGGAATCCCAATTACTATAATGAGAGGTGGAATCAGCGCTGTTAGAACCGTAATTTCATATTTCAAAAGTCCCAGGATCCCGAAGGCCCACATAACTCCAATTAGTACTACACACATTGAAATTAGCGTTGCACGTATACTGCGGAAAAAGAAAAAGAAAATTAAGGAAGTAACAATAAGTGCCGCTGCAATGAATATTCCTATTTCGTCAATGATATGTTGAGTATTCATTGTTCTTATATAGGGCATTCCTGAGACCCGAACATCCATTTTGGTTTCCTTTTCAAAATCGGTAATTAGTGTATGAAGGTCCTTTAGAATAAAATCTTTTCGAACGGGAGTGTTTACAATATCCTTGTCCATATAGACAAGTGTTCTTATGGTTCCCGTTTCTTTATTGTATAACAGGTTATCATAAAAAGGTAAATTATTGAACATATACTGAGTTAGACTGTCCACCTCAATATTATTGAGCGGATTCTGCTCAATTAACGGTCGAAGAATAAATTTTCGTTCTTCCTTGTCCCTTATAAGTTCCTTAAGATTATCTACAGATACCACATAGTCTACCTCGGGAAAAGCTGCCAATTGTTTACTTAATCTGTTCCATCTGTTAAAATTTTCAACTTCGTAAAGTGAACTGTCATTTATAGCAAAGGCAATAGTATTTCCTTCTTCACCAAATTTTTCAAGAAAATCTTCATAAGCAAGATTCAGTGGGTGATCATCGGGGAGTAGATTCGCTTCAGAAGTTGAAAATTGCATATTCTTCCATTGAAACGCCAAAAAAACAGTGACAGCAACAATTAAAAAGAGGATAAGAATTCTGTTTCTAAGAATAATTCTACCAACCTTTCCCCAAAATCCTCTTGTAATCTTCGTGACCATACTGTTATTTATGAATCCAGATTTTAAATACAACCAGAAAGTAATTAAAATTTAATGTGCTTCTTGCGAACAACTAGTTCTGATGCCGTATTCAATTAGAACAAACTTTATTTACTATTGTATTTTTAATCGCGGCAAAGGTAAAAAACAAGGAGGACTGTACCTAGAAACGCTCTATAAAATAGTAAATACCATCATGTGTATCACAAAGCGCTATTTGCTAAAGAATTTATGTAAATTGAGGGGAAGTAAAATTACTCCTTTAAAATAAAATAGGTTTAAAGAAATGATGCCATGTCCGATGAGAAAAACTATAGTAGAATTGCCATTATACTATATCGGGTATTAATAGTCATTTGTGCTATTATCGTTATTGCTGCGATTATTGCAATTTATTTTGGAGGATAGATTAAACTTCCACAAAGGCTAAGGTAATAGCGTAAGGTTAATGACCTATAATCGTGTGGTATGCATTTGGTAAAATCAAGAATTAGACTTTCATGATCTCTGTTTCCTTTAAATGAAGTACACTGTCTATTTTTTCCGTGTAAGTGTTGGTCATTTCCTGAATATCAATTTCCGCGTTTTTTTCAAGATCTTCAGAAATGCCCAGATGTTTTACTTCTTTATTAGCTTCCTGTCTTGCGCTACGAACACTTATTTTAGCTTCTTCGGCTTCTGATTTTGCTTGTTTAACTAATTGTATTCTTCTTTCCTCGGTTAGGGGAGGAACATTAATAATTACCATCTCTCCATTGTTCATGGGATTAAAACCTAAGTTGGCATTCATAATGGCTGTTTCTATTTCGGTCAGCATACTTTTCTCCCATGGTTGAACAGATAGTGTTCGGGCATCAGGAGTATTCACATTTGACACCTGCGACAAAGGAGTCTGCGAGCCATAGTATTCCACCATAACTGACGATAACATCGAGGGGTTAGCTCTCCCTGCCCTAATTTTAACTAATGCCTTTTCCAAATGTAATATGGCCCCGTCCATACTTTCTTTGGTGGCCTCTAAAATAAATTTAACATCTTCGTCCATAATAAATTTTTATAACTTATTTACACAAATTATACCAAACTAAAGATCTACTACCGTTCCAATATTTTCACCAGATACTATTTTCATAAGATTCCCTTTTTTGTTCATATCAAAAACGACAATTGGAAGATTGTTTTCCTGACTCAGGGTAAAAGCAGTGGAATCCATTACTTTTAAACCTTTGGTAAGTACATCATTAAAGCTAATAGTATCAAATTTAGTAGCAGTTTTATCTTTTTCAGGATCACTGGTATAAATACCATCAACTCTTGTTCCCTTTAAAATAACGTCGGCTTCAACTTCAATCGCTCTTAAAACTGCAGCAGAATCCGTAGTGAAATATGGGTTTCCGGTACCACCTCCAAAAATAACTACCCGTCCTTTTTCTAAATGGCGCATTGCTCTTCTTCTGATAAAAGGTTCTGCAACTTCGTTGATCTTTATTGCAGATTGTAATCTGGTTTGTACACCATTGTGCTCCAAAGCACTTTGTAGCGCCAGACCATTGATGACTGTTGCCAGCATCCCCATATGATCTGCCTGAACCCTGTCCATGCCGTTACTTGCCCCGGCCAGACCTCTAAAGATATTTCCTCCTCCAATGACAATTGCTACTTCAACGCCTTGTTCTACGACTTCCTTAATCTCTTCTGCATAGGCTGCCAGTCTCATCGCATCTATCCCGTATTGCTTGCTGCCCATTAGTGCTTCACCACTGAGTTTTAGAAGTATTCTTTTGTATAACATATTGTCTTAAGCTGATTTGCAAACAAAAATAGTCAAAAATATTTATGAGAACTCTTCGTTATTAGGTTTAATGTTCATCTTAATTATTTCCTAATAACCAGCATGATCTAGATTAATTTTAATAATCTTGCTTTTTAATTAAACTATCTCAGGTACAAATGAAGAAATTAATTACCCTATACGTTTTCCTTGTATTATTATATGGCTGTGGCACTTCAAAATCTGTGTTATCAGCGGATAAAGCAGTTATTGAAACAACAATAGATTTGGTGAATGTTAATGATGACAGAGTAAGTGTAACTATCAATCCGGGGTCATTTAGTAAGCAAAGCATTTCCTTTTTTATTCCAAAAACGGTTCCCGGGACTTATAGTGAGGATGACTATGGCAAGTATATTCAGGAGCTTAAGGCTATTGATTATCAGGGTAATGAACTTTTGGTTAGTTCTATCGGAACCAATGAATGGAATATCTCCGATGCAACGAAATTAGATAAGATCACTTATTATGTTACAGATACTTATGATACTGAAAGCGAATTAAACGATCCGGTATTTTCTCCTGCTGGAACTAATATTTTAAAGGGCAAAAATTTTGTGTTGAATCTACATGGTTTTGTAGGTTATTTTGAGGGATTAAAGGAAGTGCCCTATGAGTTAATTGTTTCTTCTCCTTCAGACCTGGTACCCACAACATCATTAATGAAAAAGGAGGATGAAACCAATAGTGTAACAGATACTTTTCTTGCTTCCAGATACTTTGAGGTTGTAGATAACCCAATTCTTTATACAAAATCAGACACAGCTACTTTTGTCATCAATGATATTACGGTTAATTTGAGCGTGTATTCTCCTAATAATGTTTATTCTGCCGCTGATCTGGAAGAGAGCATGGAACGTATGATGATAGCTCAAAAGGCATTTCTTGGAGAGATTGACGGGACTAAGGAGTATAATATATTATTGTATCTGTCTACATTAGACGAAAGGGATGCTTCCGGATTCGGGGCCCTGGAACATCATACTTCTACCGTTGTTGTACTTCCTGAGCAAATGCCAATTGAAGCTCTGGAAAAAGCGATGACAGATGTTGTTTCACATGAATTTTTTCATATTGTTACACCCTTGAATGTGCATTCAAAGGAAATTCAATATTTTGATTTCAATGATCCTAAAATGTCTGAACACTTATGGATGTATGAAGGGACTACGGAATATTTCGCCAACCTGTTTCAGATTCAACAAGGTTTAATTGATGAGGCTGATTTTTATAAACGAATTGTAGATAAAATATACAACTCCAGATCATATGACGATACAATGTCATTTACAACAATGAGCAGAAATGTTTTGGAAGATCCATATAGAGGGAATTATGCCAATGTATATGAAAAAGGAGCCTTATTAAATATGAGTCTGGATATTAGGCTTAGAGACTTGAGTAATGGAGAAAAAGGAGTATTGTGGTTAATGAAGGAGCTTTCTAAGAAGTATGACAATGACACGCCATTTGAAGACGATGAAATTATCGGAGAAATTGTAGATCTGACTTATCCTGAAATAAAATCATTTTTTGACACCTATGTTATAGGCAATACGCCATTGAATTATGATGATATTTTGGCGTCAGTTGGCTTGAGGACGACAGACATGCAAGAGCGGAGCGGTTATTTTTTAAATGGGGAAATACCATTTATAGATATTGATCAAACTAATAATGATGCAATATTTATTAGAAGCGGTATTGAGTTAAATACTTTCTTTACAGGTCTTGGAGCACAGGGAGGTGATACTATAAGGAGTATTGATGGGATGCCAATTTCATTAGAATCCATTAGGCCTATTATTGGACAGAGTTTTGGATGGACATCCGATAGGGAAATTACTATGGTCGTTCAACGAGGCGAGGAAGAATTAACACTGCAAGGAAAAGTTGGGACACCAACTCTTAAAGTAACTACTATTGTGCCCATAGATAATTTGGAAAACACCCCACAATCTAAACTCAGGAAAGCCTGGCTCAAGGGCTAAGGACCTTTTCTGTATAGTTAAGATTTAGGTAAATGAAGTTTCTTGACTAGAAGAACAGGATTGGACTAAACTTGTCAAATAAAAAAACCACTTTTATTTTTGAAAAGTGGTTTTTTTATTAAACATTAAATGGGTATTTTATCCTAAAGCTACCCTTTCAAAACCGGTGATTTTCAAATCAGCATTGACAGATTTGATGTATTGAGAAACACTCTGTTTATTATCCTTAATAAAATCCTGGTTAACCAGAGTATTGTCTTTAAAGAAACGTTTTAATTTTCCCTTTGCAATATTATCCAACATGGCCTCGGGCTTACCTTCCTGACGTAATTGATCTTTGGCAATTTCTATTTCCTTGTCAATAACGGATTGATCTACTGCAGATTCATCAAGTGCAACAGGATTCATAGCCGCAGCCTGCATGGCTACATCTTTCGCGGCAACAGCAGCCCCCTCAACCGCACTCGAAAGTCCAATCAATGTTGCAATCTTGTTACCTGCGTGAATATATGATCCCACAAAAGGAGCATTTAGTTTTCTAAAGCCACCAATTTCAATTTTTTCACCAATTACACCAGTCTGTTCAGTTAATTTTTCTTGTACTGATATACCATTGTAATTAGCATTCAGGAATTCATCTTTGCTATCAAAATCAAGCGCAAGCTGAGCCAGCTCATTGGCCAGGGCAACAAAGCTATCATTCTTTGCAACAAAATCGGTTTCACAATTCAGGGAAATAATAACTCCACTAGTTTTGTTAGTATTAACCTGAGCTATAGCAGCTCCTTCAGAGGAATCTCTGTCTGCTCTCTTAGCAGCTACTTTCTGTCCTTTTTTTCGAAGGATTTCAATAGCTTTCTCAAAATCTCCTTCGGCTTCAACCAATGCATTTTTGCAGTCCATCATCCCTGCACCTGTGGTCTTTCTTAAATTGTTAACTTCTGAAGCGGTAATTTTTACCATTTTATTTTCTTTTTATAGAACACGAGTGTAAGTGTTCAGTTGTCAATTAATTAAACTATAATTATTCTACTCCACCTTTAGCTTTATCCTGCCAATCTTTCAATTCATCCCATTTCCCATCAGCAGCCATTTTTGCTTGTTTTGGCCAAGATTCTGGATCTAAATGTGCCATTCTAGAACTCGCTTCAGTCAGGATTTCCTTGATTTTTTCTGCTTTTGCTTTAGCTAATTTCGCATATGAATCAATACCTGCATTCGTAAGTGCTTCAGCTCCTTTTGGGCCAATACCTTCAATCTTTGTAAGATTGTCAGAGTCTACTTTCACAGTTTTTTTAACTGCCGCTTTTTCCTTTTTCTCGGTTACCGGCGCAGCATCTTCTTTTGTTTGCTTAGGAGCATCTTTTTCAACAACGGCTTCAGCTTTTTCTTTTTTAGGTGCTTTAACAACTGCAGCTTTTTCTTCCTCTGCGTTTTCTATAACTGCTGTTTCGGCTTTGGCGGTAGTTTCTTCAGAGCCTCCTTCTTTTTCAGCTTGTTTTTCGGATTTACGCTCTTCCAGGCCTGCTGCAATTGCATTTGTAACTTCCGTTAATATAACATCGATAGATTTCGACGCATCATCATTAGAAGGAATTACATAATTAATGGGTCTTGGATCTGAGTTGGTATCCACCATAGCAAATATGGGAATATTCAATTTTTGGGCCTCTTTGACAGCAATATGCTCACGCATAGTATCTACAATAAACAAGGCACCAGGTAAACGCGTCATATCAGATATAGAGCCAAGATTCTTTTCTAATTTAGCACGAAGACGATCTACCTGCAAACGTTCTTTTTTAGAAAGTGTCATAAATGTTCCATCTTTCTTCATCCTATCAATGGAAGCCATTTTTTTTACTGCCTTTCTAATAGTCACAAAGTTAGTCAACATACCACCGGGCCATCTTTCTGTGATGTATGGCATATTTACGTTGGATACTTTGTCAGCAACAATATCTTTTGCCTGTTTCTTAGTGGCGACAAATAAGATTTTTCTGCCAGAGGCCGCAATTTTAGACAAGGCTTCATTAGCCTCTTCCAACTTGGCAACCGTTTTATATAAATTGATTACGTGAATTCCATTCCGCTCCATGTAGATATAGGGAGCCATATTTGGATTCCATTTTCGTGTAAGGTGTCCAAAGTGCACACCTGCTTCTAATAATTCTTTAACTTCAGCTTTCTTAGCCATTTTTAATACTTAGTTTACGTTCTTTTGAATTAGCAATGTTGAAGTGGTATTCCTTCTTATCGGAAAGCCTCCAACATTTAGATGCTAAACTAAATTTAATCTTTACCTGCCTTTATAGATACCTTAAATACGGGTCACTATCAGGTTTAGATTTTTAATTGTCCCTTTAACAAGAGACTTTCAATGAACTTGGGTTAAAAATCCTGAATTCATTCCAGGACTATATATATTTTTATCGTTTCGAGAATTGGAATTTCTTTCTTGCTTTTTTCTGACCAAACTTTTTACGTTCAACCATTCTAGGATCTCTTGTAAGCAATCCTTCAGGTTTTAAAAATTCCCTGTTTTCTGCCTCAATCTCACATAGAGCCCGTGACAAGGCTAGGCGTACTGCTTCTGCCTGTCCTGTAATTCCACCTCCGTAAACATTAACGGTCACGTCATAGTTGTCCACGGTATTGGTTAAAGCAAAAGGTTGTTTTACTTTATACTGTAAAGTAGCTGTAGAGAAATAATCTTCTAATGTCCTTTTATTAACGGTGATGTTGCCTTTTCCTTCTGAAATATAAACGCGTGCAACAGCTGTTTTTCTTCTGCCTATTTTATGAATTATGTCCATCTAA
>Ga0209013_10002244_pt1 | contig 17563 bp, 11 predicted proteins | sample Cruoilmetagenom2_FD_187291 | JGI IMG/M metagenome (GOLD analysis project Ga0209013, IMG submission 187291) | Oil polluted marine microbial communities from Coal Oil Point, Santa Barbara, California, USA - Sample 2 (SPAdes) (version 2) | ecosystem: Environmental > Aquatic > Marine > Oil seeps ...
TAAAAGATTTTTTCGGATTGTATCCTGATCAGATTGTGGATTATCTTTCGATGACGGGAGACTCTTCAGATAATATTCCGGGTGTTCCCGGAATCGGTGACAAAGGTGCAAAAAAAATTCTGGAAGATTCAGGTTCTCTGAATGATATTCTTGCCGATCCTGAAATTCTGGAAGAAAAGTATAAAAAAAAGATTCTTGCCGGTATGGACTCTCTGAAAATGTCCAGGACTCTGGTCGATCTGAGTATTGTAAAGGGCCTTGAAGTAAATGAAGATGACTGGAGTTATCCATCGATCCCTGGTAGAAAACTGATCGAATTTTATAAGAGATTTGGATTTAACAGCATTATAAAAAGACTTAATATACCGGAAACTTTTGAAAAGCCTTCTCTTGATATTGAATATAATATTGTTTTAGGAAAAGAGGAATTGGATATTCTTCGAAGCAGGATCCTGAGTGAAAAATATTTTGCTTTTGACCTGGAAACAACAGGATTGGAATTTTTCAGTTCGAAAATAGTCGGATTGTCAATATCTTTTTCTGATTCAGGATACTACATCCCATTCTTGTTTCCCGGGGATGAGTTAAAAAAACCAGATTTTAATTTTGAGTATTTTAGAGAAATGTTCTCTGATATTTTCATAGATGAAAGTATTAAAAAAACCGGACATAATCTGAAATTTGATACCCTCCACATGATGAATCACGGTATTCAGGTCAAAGGTATTTCAGATGATACGATGATAATTTCCTATTTGCTGTATCCGAACAGGAGAGCTCACAAACTTAAAGAGCTTTCATCGGAATTCCTTGACTATGATCAGACCGAATTTGATGAAATTACAGGGAGAGGCAAGGCAAAAAAAAGTATTGCCGATATTGAAATTGAAAAAACCGGAAATTATTGTATTGATGATTCTGCCGTAACGTTAATACTTAAAAATAAACTGGAGAAAAGGCTGAATGAAAAAGGGCTGAATTCATTATACAAAGATGTTGAGATCCCTTTATCAAAGGTGCTGACCTCTATTGAATTTAACGGTGTAAAGCTTGATCTCGATTATCTCAGGACAAGTTCTGAATTTTTATCGGGGGAAATAGAAGCTCTCGAAAAGGAACTTCACAAAGCTGCCGGGTATGATATAAATCTGAACTCTTCTCAACAGCTCGGAGTTTTCCTTTTTGAAAAGATGGGGCTTCCGGCTGCAAAAAGAACAAGAAAGACCGGTGCATATTCTACAGATATAGAAGTACTTCATGAATTGAGAGGATATCCGATAGTCAAGAGTATTATAGAATACAGATCACTAACAAAATTGAACTCTACTTTTGTGGAAGGGATCCTGGATACAGCAGATAATTCTGACAGGGTGCATACTTCATATAACCAGACTGTGGCTGCAACAGGCCGTCTCTCTTCCTCAAACCCGAATCTCCAGAACATACCTGTCGGTGAGACAGGAGGTGTATCAGTAAGAAGAGGATTTATTGCCGATGAAGGGAATATTCTTCTTGCAGCCGATTATTCCCAGGTTGAACTGAGGGTGATGGCTCACTTCTCTGAAGATGAAAACCTTATGGATGCTTTTAGCAATAATCTTGATATTCATCAATTTACTGCAGACCGGGTTTTCGGGAAAGATCTTTTCCTTTCTGATCATGAGAGGAGAAAGAGGGCAAAAATAATCAATTTTTCAGTCCTTTATGGTTCGGGCCCTTTTTCTCTTTCAAGAGAACTTGGTGTCACTTATGCTGAAGCAAAAGATTTTATAGAGATGTATTTTGAAAAATACAAAGGTGTAAGGCTGTTTATTGATGATGTGATCGCAGACTGTGAAGATCAGCTTTCAGTAAAGACGATCCTCGGAAGAACAAGGCCTATCCCTGAAATAAAAAGTGAAAATAAGAATGTCCGGGACAATGGCCGGAGGATGGCTATAAATACAGTTATTCAGGGGAGTGCAGCCGATATTATTAAAGTTGCAATGATAAATATTGACAAAAAATTAGAAAAGATGAAGAGCAGAATGGTCATGCAGGTTCATGATGAACTGATCTTTGAGCTTCCTCCTGATGAAGAAAAGGCTCTTCGGGTCATTGTCAGAGAAGAAATGGAGAATAGTATAAAACTGAAAGTACCTCTGACAGTATCTATCAAAACCGGAAAGAACTGGGAAGAGATGGAATAACCTCAGCTCTCATTCAAAAAACATAAGAATATATTTCGTGTCGTTTCCGTGTAAAGAAAAAAAGGGGACGAAAAAATGGGGACGGTCTTTTAATTTTTTAATTTATGGCAATAAATTAAAAAATTAAAAGACCGTCCCCAATTAGTGGCGTAGTTGAATTTTGGTTTCCTATTAAATATAATCCACCGATGGACTCCATAAAAACGAAAAAACAATTCAAACTTCCTCATACACTTATACTGATATACATGATCGTTCTACTTGTTTATTCTCTTACCTGGATCGTTCCTTCAGGAAAATTCAAGCGGGCGAAGGTAGGAGTGGGGGGAACCCAGCGTGAGATAACAGTACCCGGCACTTTCCAGAAAGTCGAGAAGAAGATCGTAAGCCCGGATATTCTCTTAACTGCTCCTATAAAAGGATTCTCAGAAGGATCCCTGATCATTGCATTTCTATTTGTGGTCGGGGGTGCATTTATGGTCATTCAGAGGACAGGGATGATCGATATAGCAATAAAAAGACTTGCAGATACATTTGCAAAACATCCGCGTTCAAGGAAGTTTATTATCCCGGTCCTGATGACGGTTTTCTCACTTGCGGGGTCTATCTTCGGGATGTCGGAGGAGACCATTCCGTTCATAATGGTCTTTATACCTCTGGCACTTTCACTTGGCTATGATTCAATTGTTGGTGTATCAATACCATTTCTGGGAGCGGCAGCTGGATTTGCAGCGGCATTTTTCAACCCTTTTACTGTTGGTATTGCTCAAGGATTATCAGGTCTTCCCCTATATTCCGGACTCCCTTACAGGCTTTTTATTTGGGTGATCGGAACATTTACAGTTGTAGCTTTTGTTATGAGATATGCTGCAAAAATTAAAAAGAACCCGAAATTGAGCCCTGTTTATGAACTGGACAGAAAAAGGCTTACTGAGATGTCTGTTGATGGGCAGACAGCCGAAGACTGGAATTCCGGCCACAGGGCTGTTCTTCTGATATTTATGGGGGGTATTATTGTTCTCATCCTCGGTATCCTGCTGCTCAACTGGTATATAACCGCCATTGCCGCCGTTTTTATGGGGATGGGGATCCTATCCGGCTTTGCCGCTAAGATGCCTCCAAGTGATATTGCGAAGAATTTTGTAGAGGGTGCAAAAGACATGATGAATGTAGCATTCATCATCGCCTGCGGCAGGGCAATTCTTATTATTGCCTCAGAAGGTCAGATACTGGATTCGGTTCTGTATTATGCATCTAACTTTATTTCGATCTTTCCGAGGGTAGTTACAGCTCAAATGATGTTCTTTACTCAATCAGGGATAAATTTTTTCATACATTCGGGCACTGCCCAGGCAGCATTGACTATGCCGGTCATGGCTCCGCTAAGTGACCTTGTTGGTGTAACAAGACAGACCTCTGTCCTTGCATTTCAATTGTGTGAGTTCATCCTTCCGATCCTTCCGACATCTGCAGTAACAATGGGAGTTTTGGGTGTGGCAAAAATTTCATGGGAGAAATGGGCCAGGTGGTTCCTCCCGCTTATGCTAATTCTAGTAGTTCTGAGTATGATACTGCTGGTCCCGCCTGTTCTGATGAACTGGGGCCCTTTTTAATTAAGAGAACTAATTGTTTTTGAGTAAAAAAAGGGGAGAGCGGATGCTCCCCCCTTTATTATTTTATTTTCCTGATTTTTTGTAAAGGAATTTAAAGAACTCGAAATCTGTAGAGAGGATCTTTTTCATTTTTGGCAGAACTTTCTGATATTGGACCATTGCCATCCAGAAATCAGCAAACTCTGCATCCTTTGAATAAGCCTTGTTCCTTATCAAAAGAGCTTCTGCATCCGCCTTAGCTTTTTTTTCTTTTGCGGTTTTTTCAGCTTCAGAGGTAATGGAAAGTAATTCCTTCTTCATCTTACCAAGCCATCTTGCATTTTCACCTTCGCCGTCAGATCTGAATGCCTGAGCTATCTGGTTCCTCTCTTTTATCATTCTGTTGTAAACACTCTGGGTAAGATCATCCGAATATTTAATCTGTCTGATTATAATATCGATCAGTTTGATACCGTATTGAGGAGTTATCTCTTTTGCAGCAATCAGCATTTCATCTGAAAGTGTTTTTCTTCCTTTGTTTATGTTTGCGTATTTGACATTGGTGAACGTTGAAATGACCTGGTCATCACTTTTTTTGTTATTATCATCTTCTGTTTGGAAAACATTTCTTCTCTCTATCTCATTGATGACATTTGAATTTCTGATTGCTTCCCGAAGAAGGTTGTTTGCGATGATCTTTCTTACACTGGAGTCAATAACATCATCTAGTCTGGATTGTGCCTGGGAGATGGTCCCTACAGACTCGTAGAATTTTTTCAGATCTGATATCCTCCATCTTGCAGTTGCATCCACCCAGACAAACTGGTTCTCTTCTGTCGGGAGCCTGCGGGCATCGCCGTCCCAGGACTGGATCTTCTTCGAATACTTTGAGACAAGATCGATTACCGGTATTTTGAATTTCAATCCTGCGTCCGATTCAGTTTTTATTATTTTACCAAATCTTGTAACAATGGCCATCTCTCCCTCTTCAACAACAAAATAGGGCCCCATTAGAAAAAAGATTATAATGAGTGCTCCGATAACAAATGAAACTGGTTTGAACTTGTTCATTTTTCTCCTCCTTTATTGAGGGATTTAAAGGGGACAAAATTCTTGAGCATTTTGTCAATAAATTCTGTGTCGCCGGTTTTCAGTATCTCCTCAAACATTTCATAATAAAGTCTTGTCCTGGTAATCCGGGGATTCTTCCTGTACTCACTATAGACAGCAAGGAATCTGGCTATGTCACCTTTTGCTTTATTCACTTTCTCAATTGCATAACCTTCAGCTTCTTCAATTGTCTGCTGGGCCTGCCCTCTGGCTTTCGGAATCGCCTTGTTATAGGATTCTTTACCTGTATCTATCAAACGGCTCCTGTCCTGGATAGCTTTGTTAACATCTTCAAAAGCATCCTGGACCCGCCCTTTCGGGGGTTCGATATTCTGAAGTTTAACTGTGGTCACATTAACTCCAAGGTCATAGAGCTTAAAGAAAGCATTCATCATTACCTGACCTTTAGCTTCAATATTTGATCTTTCATTCCCGATAACATCAAAAACAGTTCTGTCACCAACCAGGTTGTTGATAACCGATTGTGAAATATCACGGATAGTTTTTCTCTGATTGTCAAGATTGAACAACCAGGCACGCGGATTGATGATCTTATACTGGATGATCCAGCTTACATCTACGATGTTGAGATCACCTGTCAGCATTACCGATTCGTTGCTGTAATTTCTTGATGAAAAGACAGTGTTGACACCTGCACGCTCGGTTCTGAACCCGAATTCTTCTTTGAGGACTCTCTGGGTTGGTACATTATAGTTTTTCTCAATGCCGAATGGCATTTTGAAATGAAGTCCCGGACCAGTGATCCTGCTGAATTTCCCCATGAAAAGGATCACAGCTTCTTCTTTCTGATCTACCATATAAAAACTTGACAGGCCAGCGATGATCAGAAGAATCACAACTATTATCGCTACTATCGATTTTGGGGTCAACTTTTTCTGAAGCTGATCCAGATCGATTACATTATCTGACATTTCCTCCTCCTTTAAATATTTTTAATTTTATACATACCATTATACCCCATTTTTAATTAAAAGTTTGAGAGGGATGAGAAATTCCTTGAAAATTAAAACGAACAATTGTAAATTTAATTATTGAAATATAATAAAAAAAAATATAGGAGCTGAAAATGAGCAAACAGGACAGAGTAAAAACTTCAGAAGATTATGTAAATGCACTAAAAAAATTGAAGCCTAATGTTATAACTGACAGGCTGCTTGAAAAACCTTATGAAGATGAAGATATAATAAAAGGGATGAACGTTGTCTCTACCTGTTACAACTATGCCAAAGACCCGGAATATCATGAACTTATGACAGCGGAATCTTCCCTCACCGGAAACAAGGTGAACAGATACAATTATATTCCTAAAACCAAGGATGATCTGAGGAAGCGGATCAAAATGGTTCATGCACTGGCAAGAGAAACTGTATGCGCTCAGAGGTGTGTAGGAGGGGATGCATTGTGGGCCCTTTTTATCGGAACTCATCAGCTCGATAAAAGCAATAAGGGGACTACCAACTATCATGAAAGGCTGAAAAAATATCTTGAATATGTGCAGGAAAATGATATTGCTCCTGCAGGAGCAGTTACTGATGCAAAAGGGGACCGGTCCATTTCACCTGCTGATCAGGAAGAAAAGGATACTTATGTCCACATTGTAAAAAAGACCGATGATGGTATGTATGTCAGCGGGATCAAAACTCCGATCACTATGAGTGTTTATGCTGAAGAGCTGATAGTAATGCCAAGCATGCAGCTGAGTGAATTTGATAAAAGCTGTGCGGTCGCATTTGCGATCCAGGCCGATGCGGAGGGTGTCGAGAGATATGCTCTGGGGGCCGAGGTTAAAACGCTTGAAGGGGAACATGCCCCCACACATGGTAGAAAATATCTTAATAAAGAGGGAATGATAATCTTTAATAATGTTTTTATACCCAATGAGAGAATATTCCTTTGTGAGGAGCATAAATATGGAGCGATCTTTGCTAATCTTTTTGCAACAATGCACAGGTTCTCATATCTGGCTTGTAAGCCTGCTCTATATGATATTATGACTGGAGCTGCGATGCTTATCTCAGATTTTAACGGGACCAAAGGTGAATATTTTCTCAGCAATACATCTGAAAAAATATTCCAGATAGCGAAGGCTGCCATACTATCCCGTGGGATGGCCAAAGCTGCGATCGAAGAATCAACCGTTACCGAGAGTGGTGCGATTCTGCCGGATGAGGTTTTTACAAATATGGGAAAATATATGGCTACTGACCAGTTCCCGAATGCTGTGAGCATTCTGCAGGATATGGCTGGTAATCTTCCGGTGAATCTCCCATATGAAGGTGCTCTGAAAGATAAAAAATATGGTAAAAATGTCCAGAAACTGTTTAAAAGAAAAAAAGGTGTTTCCCCCGAACAGCACTACAAGTTGAATGAGTTCATCAGAGTAATGGTCGCCTCAACCGAAGGGGGGCTTCTCCAATTCGGCTCCAAGCATGGCGGTGGAAACAAAGAAGCGGAAAAAGTGGCCATCTATGCAAATAATCTGAGACATATGTTCCAGTGCAAAAAACTGGTAAAGAATATAGTTTTTAATAGTAAGTAAGCTGTCAGATTCTCTGTGGTATTAACGGAAAAGTTCCTGCCCTTTTATATCCATATATAACTATGATCTGATTGATAATTCGAATTCCCTCTGCTAGAATATTAGTCTTGTTCTGAATACTGAAATCAGGAGGTTGTATGAACTATTATTTTACCGAAATGGAGGAGATGGTAAAGAACCTTTTCTCCGAATATGTCAACAAAAGGATAATTCCATTAAGAAATGAGCTTGATGAGAAGGATGAGTTTCCCGAAGAGCTCTTCAGAGAGATGGCTGCTCAAGATTTTTTCAGAATAATAGTTCCTGAAGAATATGGAGGTATGAGTGATTCGATAATGGTGTCAACTCTTGGTATTGAGGAACTTTCCCGGGGAGATGGTGGAATAGGAGTTACGTTTGCAGCTCATACGATCACATCCAAAGGAATAGTCTTATACGGCAATGAAGAACAGAAGAAAAAATATCTTCCCGGTATTGCAGATGGGAAACTATTCACTGCTTTTGCATTAACAGAACCAGGGGCCGGATCAGATGCAGCCTCCTTAAAAACAAAGGCAGTAAAAAAGGGAAATAGTTATGTCATCAACGGGACCAAGCAATTCATTACAAGTGGCGAGATAGCTGATATTTGTCTGGTAGTTGCAAGCACCGATCCTGAAAAAGGGTATAAAGGTCATACTGCGTTTATAGTAGAGAAAGGGACACCCGGTTTTTCAGTTGGTAAAAAAGAAGATAAGATGGGGATTAGATCTTCTGTGACAAATGAGTTGATATTTGATGACTGCATAGTTCCGGAAGAAAATATTCTTGGAAGTCTGGGGCAGGGATTTTATATAGCTCTCGGGCTCCTCGACAGGAGCAGGATAGGTATAGGTGCTCAGGCTCTGGGGATCGCTCAGGCTGCTCTTGATGAATCGCTTAACTATTCGAAGATGAGAGAGCAGTTCGGAAAAACAATCAGTGAATTCCAGGGGATTCAATTTATGCTTGCAGATATGGGAACCTCGATAGAGGCAGCGAGATCTTTGATCTATCAGGCTTCCCGGAATGTTGATTCCGGTGAAAATAATCTTACAACAGGATCAGCCATGGCAAAACTGTATGCAACAGATATGGCAATGGCTGTTACCACTGATGCTGTACAGATCTTTGGCGGATATGGATATATGAAAGAATACCCTGTTGAAAAAATGATGAGGGATGCGAAGGTTACTCAGATATATGAGGGAACGAATCAGATCCAGAGGCTGGTAATAGCCTCGAAAATTCTAAAATAACCGGAGATCAGCATGGATAAGAATAGAAGAGGTTCCGGAAGTACAGTTTTTCTGGGTACGGTTTTTATTATTGTAGGGATAATATGGGTGATGAGGAATCTGGGACATATAGATTTCAGTTTAAGAGAATGGTGGCCTCTGATCATTATCGGTATCGGTATCCTTAATATTTTCAGTGAAAGGGATGTTTTTGCATTCCCGGGTTGGCTGCTTGTCGCAATCGGAATAGTTTTTCTTCTCAGGACCAATAATATAATGGAGTGGGAATATATAAAAAAATTCTGGCCGGTGGCAATAATTGTTGTAGGCCTGTCAATTATTCTCAGGCCGGGAAAAAGAGTAAAGAAAAAAGACGTGTTCGAGGATAAGGAAAATTATATTTCAGGATTTGCAATTTTTTCCGGTCTGGAAAGAAAGATCAGGTCAAAATCGTTCAGGGGAGGAAGTGTAACATCTCTTTTCGGAGGTGCTGATATTGATCTCAGGGATGCTTCCATGAGCCCGGAAGGAGCAATTCTTGACCTTACTGCTATTTTTGGTGGAGTTGATATCAAGATTCCGGAAGATTGGAATGTGGAGATAAATTCTACAGCATTATTTGGTGGAGTGGGGAACAAATCAAGAAGTGAGAATCCTGTAGAAGAGAGTCCTCTGATAATAAATGCTACTGCTATTTTTGGAGGGGTAGAGATAAAGAATTGAATGAACAATTTTTACCTCAACAGTATCAGGCATAGCCAGAAAGGATATATCAGTGATCCGTGGGTATTCCTGAGAGAACTTGCTCAGAACAGCCGTGATTCCGGAGCGCTTGAGATAAAGATAGATCCCGGCGGTCACGGCTCCGATAATGAATTAATTATTTTTTCTGATAACGGTCAGGGGATGACCTATAAAGATGCAGAAAAGTATTTGTTCAGGCTGTACTCATCCAGTAAATTCAAAGAGAGATCGTCGGTGGGGATGTATGGCGTAGGTTTCTGGACTGTAATGAAATATGAACCGGATGAGATTCTTATTGAATCATATTCGGTAGAAGAGGAGAAGTGGGCGATTGTACTCGGAGGAGATCTCAAACATAAAAAAACAGAATGTCATCTTTCAAAATTCGGAACCAGGATCACTCTTGTCAGGAAGAAAAAATATGCAGATTTTGAAAATTTCTGCAGGGACCTGGAAAAAAGGGTCAGAAAATACTGCAGGTTCCTTGATAGAAAAAATGAGAAAGGGAAGTTATTACCGGTTATTTTCAGAGGAAAACTTATTTCGGAAGGTCTGAAAGCCGATGAAGGTATTTCACTGAAATATGGAGGGAGGAATTTCGAAGGAGTTGTAAAACTTGGGGAACTACCTCATGTCACAATTCTGACAGGAGGGATCCCCGCCTGGGATGGTTTCACACTTGATGAACTGTCAATGATGAATAACGCAGATATTAACGGTTTTAATTATATGAAGAGCGGTATAGCTCCTGTATTTCATATAAACGGCCGTAATCTTAAGGTTAACATGTCCAGAAGGGAAGTGATAGATGACAGGTCACTTCAGGAAATTCTAATTAAGTCGCGGAAGGCTTTGAATGAACTTGTTCAGATCTGTTCTGACCATGCTTATCCCAGGACGAGATTGCGGAAGGCCTGGTATGGAATAAAAAAATTTTACAGGGAGGTCACTTCTTCATATCTGAAAATAATCCTTGCTGTTCTTATCCTGGTGATTCCGGTTGAAATGTATATTTTAAACAGAATTCTGCCTGCCGGGTCGGCAAGTGACTTAACACCTGGAATGGTGAATGTTGAAGGTTACAGACAATACAGTGCAGTAGTTGACAAACTCGGGCCGGGAGTTGTTGCGGATATCAGATATACCCCTAAAGAAAATATATGGCTCAAAATGTTCACGGCACCCAATTACAACAGAGTTAGAGGATTTATATGGGATGGTTCATCTAATTATGTAAGGCCCTCCTCCTTAAAAAAGATTCCCGATGAAGAGTTTATAATCAGAATGACAATTAATAACGGTGGGGATGTATTCCTGCCCCATCCTTCAGGTTATAAAATTGATGAAGAAAGTATAAAGATAAGGGGAATGAGGAGAATCAGATTGAAAAGGTCCGGATCAGGTGAGGTTATTGTTGATGTTCCCGGTCTTAATAAATCGTTGGAGTATTCCTGCTTTAAGTCTACTGAGGAGGACGATCCGGGATACCTGAAGAGGTATCTGAATTTTCCGGAAAACATCAGATTCTCTGATGAAATTGAGTCCAGGATAAAAGGATTATTCTATCAAAGTCTGGAAAATAAGATTTCAAAATCCATCGGGATTGCAAATATTCTTGTTGACTATGATAGCTCGGATGGAACAGCAGGATATTACCGCACACTACGAAGGAACAGAAACTGGCTTAAAAGTGTTCTGGAGATCGGTGCAGGAGATTGTGATGTAATAAATGGAGTCCTGTGTCTGATTCTCAGGAAATCCGGGGTCAGGTCAAAACTTGTAGTAGGACTTATTGGAGAAAAAGGGCGGGTGCTTCCCGCTCTGCATTCCTGGGTTGAGTATTATGATAATGGATGGAAGAAGGCTGATGCAACTGCCTCCTCAACAACTCGGAGAGCAGGGTCCATTCTTGAAGAGGAATTCTCTTTTATCGACCGGGATAAGGTACCGGTAGTTGAGAGTGATAATAAAGCTTATGTACTGATATTTAAAGTGATCCTCCTCCTCCTCCTTCTCTCAATTTTCCCTTTCATACTGTTCTACAGGGAAAAACTTACGAAAGAGAGAGAGAGAAAAGCCAAACTTAATCCCGGTAACAAAGTTAAAGCAAGGAGGGATATCATCGAGATCGGAAAGAGTTATCTGCTGGCACCCGAATTGTGGAATTACAATTTTGATATAGTTGAGCAGGAGATAATCACAACGTTGTCCGGGAAGAATATCTCGATAAAAAGAGGCCTCAGGTTATTGAAGCAGAGGAAGTTGTTTTCAGGCAGGTCAGGAAATATACTCGCAGATGAACTTAAAAGGTCAGATGAGATTATAGTAGATTCCGATAACATCATTCAGCATCCGTTGATGAGGCTTTTTTATGGAATAATAGATTTGGACGGAATACTCCACTTATCAGTAGATATTGAAAACAAAAATGGTGATGAGTTAACAAAACAATTTATTGAAAAGGTTAATAGTATCATGAGCACTCTGGGATGGAAAAAGGTTGTCTGTCTTTATGGATCAGGATTGACCGGACAGACTTTTAGAGATATAGACTTCTCATTGATCTCCTACAGAAAATTTTTCAGAAAGACACGTTATCCCCGAAAATTTATTGTTCTGAACATGAATTCGTTGGAACTGTCCGTGATAAAAGAGATCTTTGCCAATTATCCCGGTCTTGCAATGTACAGATTTTTCAAACTTATTACTGAAAAATCGTTATTCTTTTATAATGACAGGGAAATATCTTTCAGAAAAATTCTGAGAACAATATTAAAAAATGGCTGAGAAATTGAACGAAAATACATTATTTTCCATTGATATAGAATCATACCTGCATAAAACAGCTGTCTTCTCACAAAGATCTTCCCTGTTGTATCCCGCAGAATTAGTTAAAACAGCTTTTAAAAGAGGTGCGGATTCCATTAATATCACAATAGATAACAGAAAAATTGATATATATGATAACGGACCCGGAATAGATCCCTCACATTTGAATATGCTTGCAGAATTGAAAAAGACAGTTCCGGACGAAAAGAAGGAATTTGCTGTTAGAATGCTTAGAGGTGAATATGGAGCCGGGCTTCTTGCTGTGTTCGCATCTGAACCGAAGAGCATTACTATAGAGACTTTATTTAATGGAAAGGGATACTGCCTCACCATCAATGAAGAAGAGGTTTTACTCGAGGAGGGGTGTACAATTTCAGGAGGCAGCCGGATTCTTCTGGATAGGAGAAGCACCGATTATGAAAGGGAAATAAAGATCTTCCGGGAGTATTCAAGATGGTCTGGCAGGAGAATAAAACTCAATGGTGTTGAGGTTATACCTGAAAAGACGATTCCCGATACACTTGTTTCTGTTAAGATCGGCCGTGAGGGCCCGGGGCTGTCAGGGATCTGTGGAATACCTGTATCCGGTATGATATGCCGGATCTGGATAATGGAGTATGGAATAATCAGAAAGAAAATTGATCTTCCCCCGACGGAAGGGCTGATATTTTCTGTTGTTCTTGAGACCGGAAAATCCGATTGGGAAGATATTCGTTCAGGGATCTTCCCTTACGTTCACAAACTTTACCATTTTTTATGCAAAAATTATGACAGGGTTAATGAAGGACAAAAAGACCGTATTGAAGAGCTGATGTTCCTGCATACAAGAAAAACGGGAGAGAGAATTTTTACCGATAGAATAAAGCCATTCAATGTTTCTGGCAGAAATTCATGTATCGGACTTGAAGAGTTAATAAAACTATCAAATTCAGGGAAGCTGTATGTGGTGAATTCTGAATATAACAGAACCGATTTCGCACAAAAAAATTCCGAATTCACTATTGAATTGAAACCCAGACAAATTGATTTTGTTCTGAATCATCTGAGAATCTCTGCAAGGGTTGTTGATTCTACCGGTATCAGCAATGATGGATGGTCATTTAAAATATTGATGAAGTTTCAGGAACTGAAATTTAAACTCTCTTCAATCCTGAAAATATTTTCTCAAATAGTTGAAGTAGAGGATTTGTGGAAAGAGGAGAAGGATCTGATCATAAAGCTTGACAAGTATTTTACCTTAAACAAGGAAATGTCGAAAAAGGTCGGGAAAGTCAAATTTCATATTTTAAAAGGGATAGGTACATCTCCCCTCTATCTGAAAACTGAAGATTCCGGACTTCTTAATTCAGGGCTTCAGATTTACCTGAGAAGAGGCAGCAGGATCGTCCGGAATATGATCAGATTGAATGATACAGATTCAATTAATTTTGAATTGATCAAAGATTTTATATTGTCTGAACTGAACGCAAGATCGGTTATCTAGTTTTCTTTACTAAAAATGAATATTCACTGAAGAGATAATTCTTGTCTCATTCTCTTTTACGATGATATCTTCAAGTGTCCCTTTTCTGCCGATCTTATCCATGGTGAGAGAAAAAGATATCCTGCTGCCGGGAATTCGGTATCTCAGGGATCCGCTCAGAACTGATCGTGAATCATAAGCTTTCTCATCATTGTTGATACGGTCCTGGAACCTGTCCAACCCCTGAATGGAGGCATGTTTTTGATATCTGACCCTGCCGTTTAGAGAGAAATTACCTATTGTTAATCCCGCATTCATATTTAAGGTATATCCGAATGCATAGTAATATCCGTAGTATGCTAAAGTCGTTTTAATTCTGTCTTCAAAAATATCATGATCCTTCGAATAATTGTTAACAGCAAAAGAGTTAACGAGCCCGAAATCAAAATATGCATCAGTATCGATCTCAAATTTAAAAGGTGATGAGTATAACGTTATGTGTGCAGATGGGCCTATAAGATTTATAATTGCCATCTTATCGGTAAAGTTTACCGGAAGTTCAGGGGCGTCCTGAACATCATGGCCTTCTGACTGGTCATCTTCACCCGTCTCGCTAAAGTTATAGTGATATTGCCCGCTGTCATATTCTTCAAGAGATTTTTTCTTGTATAAGTTAAACGCTGAAGAGAGTCCGTAATAGAGAGAATAACCTCTCTTTTTCCCCGCTTTATTTTCGTCAATTCTCTGAATCCATGAACCGAAATAAATAATTTTTGTGCTGAATCTGTGCTCATCAATCCCATCGTTTCCTGTTGAGAGGCCGAAATTTATTTCTGAATAAAAAGTTGAGGCAAAGTTCATTTTTACCTTGTTTTTACCCGGCTTACCGAATCCGGGGATTTTTAAAAATTCAGTTCCAATGTTCATTCTGAATCTGTTTCCTCCGGTTGTACTCTTATTCCTGAAGCTGAAATTTTCATTACTTAAAGAAAGTATGAAGTCCGGGGATGAGAAATAATCTTCTCTGAAATTTGATCTCCATTTTTTACCTCCGAAGAGGTCACTTATTCCGAAAACAGGATTTATAATATAACCTGCGATCTGATTAACTATTCCCTTCCGGCTCAGGAGATATTTTCCCAACTGAAAGAAAGGTTCACCAATGGGAAGTCCCCCCAGGCCACTAAAAAAATTATCATTTACAGAGACCACTTCCCTCCATTCTGTAAAATATTCCCAGGCCATTGAGGTAGCAGTTTCAAATAGTACTGATTCAAAAAGATTCAGTCTGTGATATCTTGCCATGTTAAAATAGACGGCACCGCCGATACCATGGGTCCAGTTGGTTCTGAAAGGATTTGAATCAAATTTGTTAGCTTCAAATAAAAAAAATCGCTTCTTCTGATCTTCCCAATTGAACTGATATTGCCAGTCCTCCACCCAATCGGCATATGTTGACCAGTATCTTATGGAGTCTGCAAGCCATAATGTCCCCATATACAAAACTGCTCTTCCCAGCTTTTTATTCTTAACCGGTTTTGATGATTGTTTTAAAGAGGAAAAATTGTCTCCCGGGCTGATCAATAGTTCTTTAGGATTGGGTTGAATCGCTGCTTTTTTAAAATTTGCAAGAGAAAATATCCCCTGTATCTCCGGTTCGATCAGTTCACCTGATGCAAAAATGGAGGTGGAGATGAACAATATTGCAAGGATAAGAGTTTTAATTTTCAAAATAACCTCTGGATAAATGAAGTATTTATCATAATGATAAACTTTAGTCAATTTTGATCTAGATGAATGAAACTTTTTCGGATGAATTACAGTCATATTGGATATGAGATAATGACTTCTATTGAAAAGTGGTCAATTATAAGGTAGAATTCGGGATTAAAAGGTGAAATTAATGAAAAAGTTAATAAATATTAAATTACTTGCAGTTTTTCTGATAATGATCTCGTTCTCATTCAGTGGGTGTAAAGGTTTCGGATCACCGGAATTAACTTTGAACGTGATAATTCAAGATGGTTGCACAGGTACTCCTGAGGCAGGCACTTATACTCTGAATGAACTTGATGAAATTGAATATGAATATGCCCCCCCTTCTGAGAATATTGAGATTGAGGTATTGGTAAATGATGGTTCTCATTTAGATTCCGGTTCATTTACTATGTACAATAATGTTACACTAACTGTCCGTATCATTGATATCAGAGGAAATTGGTTGTTTTCATATTATATTGAAGATGGTACTGCACCGGAAATGACGATCAATTTTGCCGGAGACACACCTTTTGCAGGAACTTTTACTGATTCACGTGGATATTCCGGAATATGGATTGTTGATGGAAATGCACTGACAATGACATATTCAGATTGGGCTGATTATGTTTTTACAGGCTCCATATCTGCAATGACAGGAAGTTATCTCGGAGAAGGAGTTCAGTTAAACTGGACAGCCTCTTCATCGGATTGATCACCCGCCCTGTCCAACCCGGTCCATTATATATTCTTCTGTTAAATTGACAATATTTTCCCCCTGTGTTATCAAAATTTCAATGATCTGATCAACAGGAGGACTTCATGGATTATGAAATTTTAAAGCTTGAAGTAAAGGACAATATCGGCATGATACAAATCAGCCGTCCTGATGCTATGAATGCACTAAACAGCAGGTTTTTTATTGAGATGAATTCTATGCTGAAGGAGCTAAAGGGAAATGCAGAAATAAAAGGTGTAATTATTTCAGGAGAAGGAAAAGCTTTTGTTGCAGGGGCTGACATTGCAGAGATGGTGAACATGGATGAAGCTGCAGCAATAAAGTTCTCTAAGGACGGGCAGAAAACATTCAGAGACATTGAACTCTTTGCTAAACCGGTAATAGCAGCTGTGAACGGTTTTGCACTTGGCGGAGGATGTGAGCTGGCAATGGCTTGTGATATCAGGATCGCAGGTGTAAAAGCCAAGTTCGGGCAACCGGAGGTTAACCTGGGTCTTATACCAGGATTTGCAGGAACCCAGAGGCTCCCGCGTCAGGTTGGCCTGGGGAATGCACTTCACCTCCTTATGACAGCAGATATGATCAAAGCTGATGAAGCATTACGGATCGGTCTTGTTCAGATGGTGGTTGAGCAGGAGGATCTTATAAATACCGCGTTGGAAATAATGAAAAAAATACTAATGAAGGGGCCTAAAGCTGTTTCCCTTCTGAAGAGCGTAGTGAGAAAGGGGATAGAAACAGACATTGAATCCGGATCAGAAATTGAAGCCGGAGGGTTTGGAACTCTGTTTGGAAATGAGGGGACTGAAGGGATGAAGGCTTTCCTTGAAAAGAGGGCCCCGGAATGGGAGGAAAAATAGATGAAATATGAAGACATTCTTGCAAATGTAACTGTGCTGGGGGCAGCCGGAAAGATGGGGAGTGGTATCCTTCTCCTGACTGCTGTTGAAATGACAGATCTCAGACTCATGCCTGAGAACAAAGGAAAAAATTTTGTATTAAATGCCATGGATGTTTCAGACTCGGGATTAGCAGGACTCATGGAATATTTGAAGGTCCAGGTGACAAAAATAGCTGAAAAGAAAACAGTCGCTCTCAGGAAGGCATATGAATACAGGGCTGACCTGATCGAAAATGGAGAAATAATTGAACAATATGTTTTTGATGTTCTCAATACTGTCAGGCCTACAACGGGACTCGATCCTGCTTACAGATCAAATCTGATCTTTGAAGCGGTAAATGAGAATCCTGAATTGAAGGTCAGGATATTTAAAGATATTGAGAAAAATACGACTTCATCTCCCTGGTATTTCACCTACACTTC
>Ga0209013_10002245_pt1 | contig 17553 bp, 8 predicted proteins | sample Cruoilmetagenom2_FD_187291 | JGI IMG/M metagenome (GOLD analysis project Ga0209013, IMG submission 187291) | Oil polluted marine microbial communities from Coal Oil Point, Santa Barbara, California, USA - Sample 2 (SPAdes) (version 2) | ecosystem: Environmental > Aquatic > Marine > Oil seeps ...
GACTGCTCGGCCGATGCTGGCGAATGGCGACCCGGGAGAACCGTTGCCTATCGCGTCGTCTCCAGACACCGCCACGTGCAGCTCAACCGTCGGTTCCAGACCACGGTCAAAGGTCCGAATCACATCGCAGCGGGCCGGCACCGATTTGGACCATTCTCCGACATCGCCCCACCCGAAATCGTCCGCAAAGACCGGATCCTGGGCGACAATCGGAACAGCACACAGGAGGAACACGGGTACCAAGCTCGAACGGATTGCTGAGTGGATCACGGCGTGACCTCCACATTTCAGGCTATCACCGGGGCACCCGACGCCTGCGGTGAAACCACCAGATTATGTGATCCGCCACACGTCCGTTGGTTGGGTGCCACACCTTCTGGCGTCAAACCAAAAACCGGCACCTATATCCTGGTGACAGACGCGCACACTCACTGGAATCGGTACACTTTCGCCGAGCGGCTACTACTAGGAGAAGAGTCATGAGTTTCCGCACCTCGTTCTGGACGGCGGCACCGCTTGCCGTCTTCGCATTCTCCACGCTGATCTGCGCCCAGGCAGCTGGAGCGGTTCGGCCTCTGCCAACCGCATTGGAACCCGATGGATCGCTGTACTCCGCGGTTGAAACACGGGTGATGCCGATGGTCGACACCGCTGCGCTCGAGGCCGAGGACCGGGATCGGGAGCGCTCCGGCAGGCCGTTCGCGCCCCGCTTCGCGAAGAATATCGAGGTCGTCTACACCCTTGACAACAGCGGCACCTGGGAGAGCCTGAACGACGGCTCGCGTCGTTGGCGCCTGCGCATCGTTTCCCCCGGGGCCCTCAGCCTCAACCTCGGGCTCGAGCGATTCGAACTACCCCGCGGTGCAGAGTTCTGGATCTTTGCCCCAGATGGTTCAAGAGCGCAGGGGCCTTACACAAAAACCAACCAAAATGCCGTCGGAGGACTGTGGACCGCGGTCGTCATCGGCGAGGAGATCGTCGTTGAACTGCGAGTTCCGATGGATGCAGAGGCGACAATAAAAATAGTGTCGGTCAATCACGGATACCGGTTCTTCGGCGAGCGCGAGGCATTGATTCCTACCAAACGCGGCGCCTGTAATGTCAACGTCGCCTGCCCAGAGGGTGATCCGTGGCGCGATCAGATCCGCTCGGTCGCGAGGATTTCGATCTCGGGGATGTATCTCTGTACAGCCCAGATGGTCAACAATACGGCCGAAGATTTCACCCCTTACTTGCTGACTGCTCAACATTGCGTTGAACAGTCGAGCGAAGCGCCGTCGGTAGTCACCTACTGGAACTTCCAGAGCCCAGAGTGCGACGATTTCGCCGGTGGCAACCTGAGCCAGAACCAAAGCGGCTCGACCTTCGTCTCCTCGTCGGAGTACGATACCGGCTCGGACTTCACTCTGCTCGAGCTCGACGATCAACCGCAGCCGAGCTTCAACGTCTACTACTCGGGTTGGGACGCGCGCGACCAGCTTCCTGACGCGACCACCGCCATCCATCACCCCTCCGGTGACGAAAAGTCGATCAGCTTCGATGACGACCCTCCAACTGTTACTTCGCTCGGAGGCAGCGCATCGCCCGGCAACGGCCGGTACCTGCGCGTTGCGGACTGGGACCTTGGCACAACTGAGGGAGGCTCCTCCGGAAGTTGCCTCTTTGACAGCGCATCCAAACGATGCGTCGGGACCCTCACGGGAGGATACGCCGCATGTGGCAACGACGAGCCCGACTGGTTCGGATGGGTCCACGCCCACTGGACCGGTGACGGTGCATCTGCGACCCGTTTGTCGGATTGGCTCGATCCCGGCAACACCGGTTCGCTGACGTGGCGCGGCACTGATTCCGGGCCAATCTTTACCGATGGGTTCGAGACCGGCGACAAATCGGTCTGGTCGCGCACGGTGCCGTAAAACGCTGCCCGCACACGTTCATCCCTCGGCTGCAATGTGTACCCTTCGACCGAATCACAACGAATCAATTCAAATATGACATCCTCATTATCAAGAACAGATCACCAGCTCTGACACTATGGTGATTGACCGATATTGCCGAAGGATCCTTCAAGGGGGCAAACGCCATGACCAAGGTCGCCGACTGGGCGTTTTTGATCGTCGCCGCGGCGGTCGCCCTCACAATCGGTTGCGCGCACGGGAGTCCGGACCCTTTCATTTACGGGCCAGGCGATCTTGGGCACGAAAAGGCAAAGCCGCCCGACTGCTTCTCTGCCCCGCTCGAAGGATGCGTCGTCGACCCGGCACAGAGACCCAGAATCGACCGCATTTCCTCGCCCTGGAGCGAACCGTTTCAACCGGATCTTTCCCACCGCATCTGCCGAGGTGAGGTTGCGGCTCGCGAGAGATGGCTCAACGGGGCGCGCCAGATGACTGACGGCGACCCGCGAAAAGGGGTTTACCTCGAACTCCTCGGCCATTGCTCGACGCCTGGTTTTTGTGATTGGTCGATCAACACGGCCGGCAACGAGCTCGAACCGCTGCCTGTTCGTAGTCTTCTGTTCGAGAGCGCTCGACGGTGGTGCAACGAAGCCCTCGAGCCCGACACACTGGCCGATACCGGTTCGAGCCTCGGGCGTTCCATTGCTGGCGAGCCGCCGTGGAATTCGTCCACTCGCCAGCAGCGGTGTGCTGATATCGCAAGGTCAGAGGATCCCTGGCAGGACCTTGCCGGGCTCCAATCGGCCGGGTGCCTTGACCTCGGTGAGTGGATAGAGAGCCATCGCAACGATGTCAACGCGACCACCGCTGCCCTCGAACGTTGCGCGGAGGGCGGCGAGATCCGATACCAGGAGGCGAATTGCCTGCGAGAGCTGGCGGGTCTCGACCGCCAACGCGCCGTCGCCTTTGCACGCGCAGACGATCGGCGTGGGTGGGGTATCTCGTCGACCATCACTCGCTACGGACGAATCCTGCTGCGCTTTCCCGAGGAGGGCCAGCTCGAGGCCGAGCTGGCGCGCCTCGGCCTCGTCCCCGATGGAACGTCTCTACAGCTCGATCCAGGACAAGCACCGGTTCTTCCAGAGGAGGTGCTCGAGCAACGCGGCCGACTCGCCGACTTCAACCCCGGCTGCTCCGCGCGATACTGCGAGCACGCGCCAATTATGTACCGGCTCATTGAACTCGTCTCACCCGAGCTTGACGATGTCGTTCTCGAGGAACGGTGGCCGGCCCTTGAAGAAGTCGATCTGGGATCCGGTCCACGCTCAGTTTCGTCCTCAATCGCTGGGATTCCGTTTCCTCTGCAGGTCGCCGAACTGGAAGATGGCAGCTTCGATCGCGAACAACACGATCGCCTGGTGGTCGCCATCAAACGCGCCCGCGAGAAGCCGCACGTGCTCACAGCGTATGCAAGGGGGCGCGCATACCGGCTGCAAATCCGAAACCTCGTCCAGTGGTACGACCTCGAGACAGTGCTGGCAGGCTTGAACACTCTCCTGGCCGAACGTGGTAGCGAACTCCGCTTCGCGACCCTCGATCCTCACTGCGTGCCGTGTGCAAAGGTCGTTTCCGGTCCGGGAAGCGGACTTATCGAGGCCGCATTCTCAGGCCTGATCGAAGTGACCGATCCGTTCAAGCAGCTCTGGACGCAGCGCAGTTTTGACGCGCAACGAGCCCTTGACTGAACCCAGACACCGGCACCCGATTCCGTGTCACTCGTGCCGTGTCGTTACACCCGGCCGGCCAACAGCTCGTCGTACCTTTTCCTGACCTCTTCATCATCGTACTTTCGCTCGAGGCGGCGCACGATGAAGTGCCCGCGCGCCATTTCTTGGAAGTGATCGATGAAGAGGACGTTGATGGTGGCCCCGCCGAGGGCGCCCAGAACCGGCACGCCCTGGGCGATGATCTTCTCGCCGACGACGGTGTTGAACCGGGCCGCGATCTGCGCCAGCAGGCGGACGATGACCGGGGCACCGTCCTCGACCACCGTCCGCCCCGCCACGTATTTTGCGGCTTCACTGACTGCGCGGGCCAGCGCCGCCCGGACGGCGAAGTAGCCGGACTCGGTCGCGTCGTCGCTCGCAGAGGGTCCGCCCATGGCAAACACCTCGAGGCATGCCAGCCTCGCCTCCGGGGCCAGGAGATCCTCCCCTTCGCTGCGCGCGATATCGGCGATGGAACGCAGGATGATGGTGGTCGTGATGGGCAGCTCGATCGGCAGAGCGGCCAAACCGAACACCCCTCCGACTCCTCCAGACAACCCGGCCGCAGCCATGTGGCTCTTCAGCCACGGCCTGCCTCGCCTTCGCGCGCCCAGCGTTATCGCCGCCGTGTTGACGGCGGCTCGCAGCGACACCTGCACGGCATTCGTGATCTTGTCGCCTGTGCCCTTCGGAAGCTTGTCGAGCACATACTCGATCGGCGTCCCAACGAGGCCTGAAACCTTGGCGATGAAACCGGGGCTCTCGAGCAGCTCCACGGCCGATTCCAGATCCTGGAGGTCTCTGTTTTCCCATTCCATCAGGCGCGCTCTCCCTGCCATCCCGCCAGGATGGCCATCAGCTATGCACATTTCAGATTGTCGCATTTCCTCAAAGCGAATTGTGACACCCGGGCACGCGCAACCAATCAGCGGCGTTGACAGAACACCTCACAGAACTCACATTATTTTAAAAGCCCCTCTTGGCAGCGAGATCGAGGCCATGGAGTTCCGGCTCTGTGGCTTATCGAGGATTATCTCGCCTGGCCGGTTGGGAGAAATTTTGGGAGGGTAAGTTCATGAGAAGCACATCGGTCGTTACTGCTCTCATCCTGATCGTGTGTCCGGTCGCAATCGACGCCGGCACACCACAGACTACCGCCATCATGAAGATCAGCGGTGTGCCGGGCCAGATTGCCATTCCGGTCGATCAAACCGATTGGGCGCAGATCCAGGGATTGCCGGATCCCACAGCACCGCGAACTGTCGGATCCACCAGCCCGCTGAACGCGAGAGGCAGCAGCTCACTGGCCTCGCGAGGCGGGACCCTCGGAGGCGGAGGCGGCGGAGCTGCAACTCAGGACATCTCCATCGTCAAGGAGTTAGACCACTCGTCACCCAAGCTCGCCACCGCATTCGCAAACGGTGAGCACTTTTCCGAAGTGACGCTCGAGTTCGTTCCGGCCGGAGGAAATGATCTGGAGTACCTCGTCATCACGCTGGAGGCCTGTATCGTCACGAGCTTCAGCACGGGAGGGGTATCTGGCGACGCGGATCGGCCCGAGGAGTTGACCCTCTCTTACGAGAAAGTGAGCTGGGAGTACCGGCCGGTCCAACCGACTCAGCGCTCCACGCCACCTTTCGCCCGCTCGACGCCGACCCATCCGTAGGGCCCAATTTGAATCGCGCCGTGATCATACGATCCAGTGCAAAGTGGAGTGTCACGACACGTTTGGTTTCATCGTGCCGTCTCAGATAGGTTGTCCTTTGCGGTTTTTCTATCGAAGCCTCGCAGTCGAAGCGGTGGCTGTGACGAATATCGGACCCGACGCTCGGCTCCAGCGGGCTGATTCTGTTGATATTGCTGCTCGGGGTGAGCGCCGTCATAGTGATCCGGGGCCGTCTCGCTGACTAAAGTAATCTGGGGAGGGGATGAACCCCTCCCCTGCGATTCCATGAGATCTCGACAAAACATCAATACGAAGGGGACGCCAGTAATTTCATTGCCGTCCTGGTATCAGAATCGGATCACCCGATCGATTGTCGATCACAGTGGCGTAACAGAAGAATGCCGCACCCTCTGTCGTGGTACGTACGACTGCATAGCCATCTTCGACGTCCTCGCTGTTGACTCTTCTGAAGACCTTGTTCAGCTGGCGAAAACCCAACGGTTCTAACCATTCTTCCGTAGTTCCGAGGTGGGTCCCGTCGCCCGAGAAGAGCTCAATTTCGACTCGAATCCGTTCACGGGTGGCGTTGGCAAAGCCGATGTTGGTCCGGAAGCCGGTAGAATTCGTTGCTGACTGTGAAAGCTGAATCAACCGTGCTTCCTGGTCGAATCTGATCGCCTCGCGCTCGGACACCCCTGGCGCAAACTGTCCTGTCGTCCCGGCCTCAAGCTGATTGTAGGTGCGGCTCGTGACCGCGATCTCCCCTTCGATCGGAGTAATACGAAGGGCAGCCGAGCCCTCGAAACCAAAGACCGACTCGAGGACATCTCCATATCGGACTGCATTCTTCGGTGAGAGCGTGAAAAGCCGATTCTCCGGCATCGAGTTGTCCACCCCATGAACCAGGAGCTCGATCTGATACCACGCCCCGGAGTTCCCCGAGTTGTAAATCTCGAGATCGGTCCGCCATACCGTTTTGTTGGCACCGGCGAGGTGCGCCGCCGCAGGTATGAAGATCGGGTGGGCCGATGTCTTGACGGGTGAGGCATAGATCGGGTCACCGGTCTCGTTGTCGATGATCGAGGCATAGGTGAAATACGACGCTTCGATATCGACGGCGCGAATCACGGCGTAGGCGTCGTCAACGTCGTCGGCACCCACCTTGTGCAGGATGTCGGTGATCTGGGAGAAAGAGTATGGGTCAATGGAGATACCCTTGCTGCCGAGGCGCGAACCGGACGAGGAGAAGAGGTCGATTTTGACTTCGATTTCAGTCCGCCCGATGTTCGTGAAACCGATGTTGGTCCGGTAGTCTTCGTTCCGCGTTAACTGGATCAGGGTCACCGGTTCGTTCCCCTCGACCGCCTCGCTCTCGATCTCCACCGGGACGTACTGCCCGAAGGTGCCGCTTTCTGCGTCGTTGTAGGTACGGGACGAAGCCGTCAACGGGGCGCTCGAAGCGATCAACAATCCACCGGACTTGACTCCGCTGCCAAAGCTCTCGGCAAGGACATCGGCCAGTTTGATGGACCCGATCGAGGGTACGACCACAAGCCGACGATTGTCCGTTGAAACCCCGTCGTCAAGCAGGTACAGCACCGCGTGGGCCGGCCATGGGTTCGGGTTGTGGAGCACCAGGTCGGAAACCCAGGTTGTCCCTTCGAGACCCCGGACGTGGGCGGATGCCGGAAGTACGTAGACCCGATCATCGCAGCCGCCGTGTACAGTAATATCGGTTGCCTCCACCCCCAGGTAGCCCCTGTCGTTCACGGCCTCGAGAACAATCTCGTGGGCGCCGCACGACGGTTGAGACATCACGGTATCGGAGAAGGCACCGATGTGCCCGTCGATGGACGAGAACCAGTTGAGTCGTTCGCCCTCGATGCTCCCGCTCTGCATATCGAGCACCGCCCCGGACAGCGCCAAACCGTCGCCGCGTCGGACCAGGGTTCCTGCTTCAGGGGAGATCAGAATAGGAATCGGCGGCTTGTGTTCCGCGGCGAAGGCTGTGTCGCTGATATCCGAGACGGTGTTGAATCCGTCACTCACCTCGACCTTCACCCGCATGGAGTTTCCACCGGGCACGGTGCTGAGATCGATGTCGTGGTACTCGTTCGTTTGATTCACTGCGAGCGGCATCCAGGTGGTGCCGTCGTCGCTGGAGATAAAGAGGTTGGCGGCCAAAGCGTCGTCGTCCTCCGCTGCCCACTCGATTCTGGCGGTGCCTGACTGGCCCCAGAGCTCGCCGCCGTTGGGCGAGGTCAGGGTCACCGACGGCGCCGTCGCGCCGACCTGGCGCACCGCGATGTCTTCACCCTGGTAGACGACGGCGACGGCCGCCACGCCCTCCGGACAGGTCATCCACTCGCGAAACATCCCCTTCGCCCGATCGATATCGGCGACCGGATCCTCGGTATCGAAGCTGCGCGACCCGAGCACAGCACCCGAGGAGTCCCGCAGCTCGATGGTGTAGGGACCGGTGTCAGCAGCGCCCGACCCCACCCCTCGATCGCGCACCCAGAAGTAGGGCCGAAACTCACAGTGATCTCCCACCGCGGTGCCGGAGATCAGCACCTGTCGAACGTCCGTTTTTGCCGAGACCGTTTTGGGCGAGGTCGGCATGGCGTAGGCGATGCGGTCCCAGGTGTAGGGTGAGACCCATTTTGGTTTGCAGTAGCTCATGAAATCGAAATAGTGGAACGGGTTGTAGGTCTTGCTCGTGAAAACGTTGTATCCCACTTCGCCGATCGACGAGCGATCATAGGGAACGCCGGTAGGGCTGGTGTAGTGCGGGTAGCTGAGGTCTTCCGAATATTGGCCCGGATCACCGCAAGAGATGTTGTTGACGGTGCCGCCGGCATCGCGATCACTGGGCGAATGCAGGCGATAGAAGACGTGGCCAAGTTCGTGGGCCATCACGTACCCACTGGTAGGATCGAGAAAGCCGCCGGCTGAACGCATGCTGGGGCTGCCACAGCCGCCTTCTGCGACGGGGATTCCGAGCGGCAGCAGACCGTAGACCACCGCATTGAACGGCCGGTTCGACCACCCGTCGTAAATGTCCTCCAGATCTCCGAGGACATCGAGCCAACCCGGCCCGCAGCCCTCGGCCCCTGCGACGGTCATGTCGTAGTCCATCTCGTACGTTCCAACCATGTACCAGATCTTGATCTGACCTACGGGGAACGCTGCCCGGAGGTAGGTGAGCATGGATGCGAGATCAGGGTTGTTCTTGAGCGTTGGCACCAGGCCCTTGCTCTTGACGGGCACAAGACCGAGATTCAGCGGCACGATGTCGCGAACCGTGATGGTGTCGGTCAGCTCGTTGTTGGCGAAGTTCGACTCGGGGAGCGAACGCTCGGGGTTGACCGTCGCCTTCAAAGTGAGGTCGCCGGACATGGTCCACGATTTGGGCAGGTGGAAGTTGAAGCTTTTCTTCGCGGACAGGCGTTTTTTGGTTTCCAGGTCCTCATCGGTGACCTCCCTCGGCCCCAGCTTGAGAGGCGAGCCCGGCAGAGGTTGCAGCCCCCAGCTGTAGTACCAGCCATGGAGCTCGACCTCGACACCCGAGGTCTCGGTGATTGCGGTTCCGGGATCAACATATACCCGGGCGACGGTGGTTTTGCCGGCAGCCAGCGTGACGGTGTTTCCCAGGTCTTGAATACCCTGTGTGACCTCGACTCCCGCAACTCTGAAGTCCGCGTTACCGGTGAGGATGACCTCGAGGGTGTAGGGCCGGTTGTGTGAGGCGCCGGTGGGTGATTTCACAGCCACTCTCCAGTAGCCGTATATGTTGGTCGCAACGACCGACACCTCTTCGGTGGCGGTGCCTGCCGTCCTCGAGTAAGTGGCCAAATCGCCATTGGGTTTGTAGAGCTCGAGGTCGAAGTCGGTTGGGAGATCGGTGAGCCTGGCGGTGAGATTCACCTGTTGGCCATATGGCACGTAGAACTTGAAAAGGTCCACGTCTTTTTGCGGGCAGATGTAGGCGGTGTGCATGCGGATGGTATTGCCGGCCGTGATGCTGGGGAGGATCTCGGTCGCCGACTGAAAGGTATCCCCCGCCTCATCCGGGTAATCGCAGTTGAATGTCAGGTCGACACGAAGTTTGTAGGTCTTCGTCGAGCTCCAATCCGCGACTCCCTTGCCCCGCACCATCACCCGGTAGTCCCCGGTCTGGGTGGCGGTGTGGTTGATGTAACCACCCTTGTCGGCACCGAAGATCGCCGAGCTGCCGACCTCAGCCCCGGTCGGGTCGTAGAGATAAACATCGAGATCGGCGGGAGGCCCTGAGGGAAGGTCCCACAGGTACACGGTGATTTCTTGTGGAGCCTCGACCGGCACTTTGAACCAGTCGACATCTCCAGATGGGCAGATGTACTCCTCGACCTCGACCCCGGCCGATATCAGGGAAGCCGCTGAAAAGCTGTCGCCTCCGGCGTCAGGCTGTGGGCAGGATGAGGGCGGCGTGGCGGTCGGGGTCGGTGTCGGGGTCGGAGTTGGAGTCGGCACGGATCCACCGGTGTTGAGTGTCAGCACGAGTTGGGGACAGAAGATCGTGTAGTGGCGAGAGTCGAAGGACCTCGACCAGGAGGTTCCACCTTCGGGACCCCTGATTTCGATGCCGTTATTGGGTATCGACCCCTCGATCCACTGCTGAACAAGCGCCTTCAGATCCCATCCACGCACTGACGGAACACCGAGGTCGACCGCCTCTTGCGACGCAGCATGGGTGCCGGTAACGGGACGGCTGTTCCACGTCACAGCCATTTCATCCCACATGTCGTCCACCCGATACACCGACACCGTCGTCGGACTGGTGCCGTCGGCGGCGAACATCCGCATCTCGAGGAATGCGTCCACCACCTCGGCATCGGGGGGTACGAAAGCAAAATCGAATTGGAGCAGGATCCGGTTCGCGTACGGCTCGTTGGCCCCCTGCCCATAGCCGACCATGAGATCGACGCCGTCGCCCATATTCGCGTCGGGTTGGGCCTGGTCGATCTCGGCATCGGCGACCGCACACACTGTGAGATTGATGCCGCCGCCCGGTGTGGGCGTGTGGGTGGGAGTCCAGCTCGGTGTTGGGGTCGCAGTCGGTGGAGTTGTCCCGGTCATCGTTGGCGTCGCTGTCGGCGTCGCAGTCGGTGGGATCGTCGCGGTCATCGTGGGCGTCGGCGTCGGGGCCGCTCCGGAGCTGTCCCAGAACTTGTTGCCGGTGAGAGTCTGCCCTTCGAGCGGGGTGACGAACTCGATCCAGTCCGCGTTTCGCACCGTGCCATCAACGCTGGTCGCACCGATCGAGTCGTAGCCTCCCGGATTGTCCTCGCGGATGCTGTAGAACTCCCGAGTGTCGTCAACCGTCAGGCCGTACCAACCCTCGGCGTTGGTGGTCGTCGTAGCGATCAGCACCCCGGGGTCGGGGTACGGATTGCCCGCCCCGAAAAGCGACACGGAAACGCCCTCCAGTGGGCGACTTTCATCACCCACTTCGCCTTCATAAACTCGCCCCTGAAACGTAAATGAGGCTGCCGCCTGCCCATCTGCCTGCGGTTGGGTGGCATTTGCCGGCCGTCCGGCTGACAACGCGATCGAGACCGTGATGAGGCCGACCATGAGCCACTGAGCGTTCGTCAGCAACCGACGACGACGGACCGGGCGAGGACAGAAGGAGCGACGCATCATCTCGGATCCTTCCCCCAGGTTCGGGGGGCGAGGACATGTCACGCGACGGTAGTGGTCGAGCACCACCACACCGTCATGTCGTCCCCCGGACCGGACGCTTTGTATCTGAAACCGCGACCAGTCTTATCGTGGACCCTGGTGCTCTGTCAATTACGGGGCTTGACCCTCAATCAATTTTGCTATTTCACAATTTCAATTCGAGACGAGCGGGCAAGCTCCGCCTTCGCTCTGGGCTTCGCCGTGACGGGTATATGCCGCCCGAGCCGCGGAGCGGCGACAGATGATCAAATATCTTTGGCGCCTCCGGTGCTAGCCGACCCTTTTGTAGTAGAGGCAGGGTTACGTCGCCACTTTGCAGCTTGTGATGCACCCGTAAAGAATGCGGGCGCCGTCGGCGCCCGCCGTTCTTCGTAAATCACTGTTCGCCTAGCGACTTCTCTTCAGGTACACATTGCCGTTTATGGTCCGGATGACGACGCGGTTGCCGCCACCGGCTGCCGTGCCCCGAATGGTCTTTCTCGGCGATCCGTGGTCGTAGTCCCATTCCGAGGACTCCTGCTGATCGATCTGAAAATCACTGATGATTTTGTAATTGCGGCTGCTGTTCTTCGTGTAGTCGAGCTTGATTTCGATGTCGAGGTCGGCCCCTTCGGGCATCACCAGCGTCACCTCTCCGTGCATCGATGTCAGCTCGACATCATGGCCGCCGAGCACCATTACCTCGACATCGCCGGCCATGGTCGTCGCTTTCACCCACCCGTCGGCCTCTTTGATGCGGATGTCGCCACCCATGGTTTTGGCCTTCACGAATTCCCGCGCCGAGTCGATGGTGATGTTGCCACCCATCGTGTGCACGTCAGCTCCGGCCGGCGCATCCGATACGTTGATGTTGCCACCCATGGTGTCGATTTTGACCTGGTCGCCGATCGAGTCACCGTGGGTTCGCGTCACCCTCCGGTGCGTGACTTCGCCACCCATCGAAGTGACCTTGACGTCACCGAAAACATCTTCGACAAGCGCCCTTCCGCCCATGGTCTTGACCTTGCCGTCCACATCCGAGTTGGTCAGCGTGATAGACCCGCCCATGGTCGTCAGTTGGAGCTCGCCCTTTAGGTTGGTCAGTTTGAGCTTGCCGCCCATGGTCTTGCCGCTGAAGGTTCCTTCGACGCCGTCGATGCTCACGCCTCCACCCATGCTCTTGATCTTGACATCAAAGATCGACGGCACCCGAATCTCGAAATCGATCGAGGAGCTGGTGCTCCTGCGGTCCTCCGTGTACCGCGACCTGATGAAGACGCCGCCGTCCCGCTCCTCGACGGCGAGGTCGACGATGTCCGCACTGCGACCCGAAACGTCCGCCGACACTTGCACCGATTCGTTGCTCCATCCGACGATGGTGATCTCTCCACCGGTGTCGAGGTCGAGCTCGAGCAATCCACCGGAGCGAACCGAAATCTCGCGCTCAAAAGCGGCCGCGGCTCCGGCACTGAGCACCAGTGCAATAATGAACGTACTCACTAACAATTTGCGCATGATCATCTCCTTTATATTTTTAAATTACGACTGAATGAACGAAGCCAGCCTCTCGGCGATCGCCGGTTCGATCGCTTCATCAGTTTCGAGGAAGTCCTCGAGGACCCGCTGACCGCCGGGGTCACCATTTGCCAGCACCTCGATCGCCAGAAGCCGCATCTGCATCGACTCGTCATGACGCAGCACCTTCATCAACCCCTGCTCGACGCCGGCACTGACCGGCCGTTCGGCGAGAATTTCGAGTGCCCGCATTCGCACCGGGAGATCCGGATCGTCGAGCATCGAAAAGACCAGCGCCTCCTCGACCTTTCCGTTCTCAGCTCCCGCAGCCATCGAAACCGCCTTGAGCCGCGACCCCATCGACGATTGATCCAGGATCGCGTGCACCAGCACCTCGTTGACCAGGGGGTCGTTGACCGGACGTTCGATCTCGATGTGTCGAGCCACATCAAAGGACATCGCCAGCCGGCCTTCGCCAACCGACCGTACGGCCACGTTGGAGATGATGTTTGGCGAATCCTCCACATCCCGAAGTCGGCGATGGTCCTGCGCACCGTCCTCAAGAGTCGCCACCAGCACATCACCGCCGGTACGGCCCACGCCCGCAGCGATGCGGCCGGCCGTGAAACCGCCGATGGCCATCACAACCGCTGCGGCCGCTGCCAGCAGCCGGAATCGATCGACCGGCCAGAAGGCCGCGGGTCTCGCCACCGAGGCAACCGTCACCTCGGTCGATCGGATTTCATCGAGGACCCGCCCGCGGACCCCGTCCAGCGCCTCGCCATCCACCTCGCCGAAGTCGTCGCCGGCCATCGTGAGGTCCTCATGAAACTGCATGAGGTCCCGGCAGTCCCGGCACGTCGCGAGATGGGCGAAGAGCTCCGTCTGGTCGTCGTCACTGAGACTTTGGAGCCTCAAATCCGCGATCTGGTTGAAGAGTTTCGTGCAATCGTCCATGTCACTCCCCTACTCCGCCGCCACCGCTGCACGCAGCTTGCGCACACTTCGAAACAGCAGGTTCCTCGTGACCCCCTCGCTGCACCCGAGAACCGCCGAGATCTCGCGAATCGGCATGTCGCGGAAGTAGCGGAGGATCACCGCAACTCGGCTGCGTTGATTGAGGATCTGGAGGCTGTCAACGACCTTCTGCCGGCGCTCGGTCTCCAAAAGCACTGCCTCCTGGTCGTTTCCGGAGGGTAGTTGCACGGTCTCGAGGGCCACGACATTGGCGGGCGCCTTCCGAGACCTTGTGCGCAGCCAGTTGAGTGCTTCCCGGTTGGCGATCGTGACCAGCCAGGTCTTGAAGCTGCTGCGTCCCGCGAATGTGTCGAGCTTACGGTAGGCCTTCAAGAAGACGTTCTGGCAGATGTCGAGTGTGTCGTCCACCGACCGGGTGTAGCCCCGAGCGACGGCAAAGACATCTTTCTGGTACCGCTGCATCAACACGTCAAAGCACTCCAGTGACCCGGCAAGAGTTTTTTCGATCAAGATTTCGTCGACCGTTTCCAGCAAACCTACCCTCCATCATCTAGAGACACCGGCGCCACGGATTGGTGAGCACGCGGCCTCCACCGATGACATACGTGCCGCAACGTGGAAGGGTCCGGCGTCGGCCTCAACTGACCCTTGCTCTGGATACAGAGTGCGAGTATCCTTTCTCACGACACAAACATGGTGACCACTGTGAAATATCCGCACATGAACCGGGTTGTACGCCCAGGATCCGCTTCGAAAGGGGGAGTTATGTCCGTAACGCGCCGTGAAACGTACTCAAAAAACACCAAAGAGACCCAATGGATCATAGGTCTGGCGGTCGCGCTTGTGTTGACCCTCCTGCCGCAAGCGGTGTTCGGCCAGGTCGTCGCCTACGACATGGTGGGCAGCGCGAGCCAGAACCTGACCAGCTACACCAATCCATCGACCGACGCCTTCGCGTCAGGTGGTGACGGTTTCCAGAAGTTCCAGCGGGGCGTCTCATCTTCCATTCCCTATTCGGTGCTCGACGACAGCCTGAGTATCTATACGGGCGACAATCTCGGAATCATCAAAGAAGGCAACACCGACGTCTTCTTCGGTGTCACGGACACCGTCAACGGCGATAACAGCGGGGACGTCGTTGCCAGCTGGACCTTCGACATCAGCGGCGCGTCCAACCTCGAGCTGTCCATCGACATGGGGGCGATGGGCGATTTCGAATTGAGCGACTTCTTCGAATGGACCTACAGCATCGATGGTGGAGCTGTGCAATCGGCATTTGCAAACACCGTCGATGAGGCCGGTTCCAACACCTACACCCTCGAAGGTGGAGCGATCGTCACCCTCAACGACCCAATGCTCATGCAGGGAACGATCCTCACCAACGATCTGCAGACCTTTACGGCACCGATTGCCGGCACGGGCAGCCAACTCACCCTGGTGTTGACCGCAGTCACCGATGGCGGCTCCGAGGCGTTTGCCTTTCAGAACATCATTATCTCTGGTGCCGTTCCGACGGAAATCGCCTACGACATGGTGGGCAGCGCAAGCCAGAACCTGACCAGTTTCAATAACCCGTGGAACGGATTTTTTGGGTCGACGGGCGACGGCTTCCAGAAGTACCAGCGCGGCGTATCGCCATCCATTCCCTACTCTGTTGTTGACGACAGCGCAGGTAGTTATCCCCCAGACACCCTGGGCATCATCAAGGATGGCAATGCCGACGTCTTCTTTGGCGTCACCGACACCGTCAACGGCGACACGAGTGGAGCGGTGACCGCCACCTGGGTCTTCGACATCAGCGGAGGGTCCGATCTCGAGATATCGATCGACATGGGGGCGATGGGCGACTTCGAGTCGAGCGACCACTTCAGCTGGACCTACAGTATCGACGGGTCGGCAGCGGCACCAGCATTTGAAAACGCCGTCGACGAAGCCGGTTCCCACACCTACATCCTGGAAGGTGGAGCGAGCTTCACGCTCAACGATCCGATGCTCATGCAGGGAACAATCCTCACCAACGACCTGCAGACCTTTACGGCACCGATTTCCGGCTCGGGCAACCAACTCACCCTGATCCTGACCGCCAACACCAACGGCGGCACCGAGGCGTTCGCCTTTCAAAACATCATCATCGGAAGCGGTGGCAGCGGCCCACCACCTCTGCCCGAACTCGAGATCTGGGAAATCCAGGGTTCCGGCGCCGCAAGCCCATTCGACGGTTCAATCGTGACAACCCAGGAAAATGTTGTCACCACCTTCTCCCCAGACGGTTTCTTCATGCAAACGCCGACTGACAGAAGCGACAACGACATCGACACCTCCGACGGAATTTTCGTATACACCGGCGGGAGCATCGCCGTGGCGGTCGGCGATCAGGTCGACGTCACCGGCACAGTGCAGGAATTCTTCGGCATGACCGAGATCTCGAACTCGCCGATTGTAACATTGGACGGAACCGGTTTCGTACCGATGCCGGTGTCCTTCGACGCCGCCGTCCCATCGCCCGACCCCGGATTCCCTTCCTGCGCGATCGAGTACGAGTGCTACGAAGGGATGTTGATCCAGGTCGCCGACGGCACTATCACCGGGCCGAACCAGCACTACGGTTCGGATCCCATCGCAGAGACGCACGTCGTGGCCTACCCGCAGCGGACCTTCCGCGAGCCGGGCATCGAATACCCGGGGCTTGCCGGTTATCCGCTGTGGGACGGCAACCCCGAGGTCTTCGAGCTCGATCCGAACAAGCTCGGGCTCGACAACCTCATGATAGCGGCGGGTTCGGCCTTCAGCGCGACCGGCGTGCTCGGCTACGAGTTCGGGGGATACGAACTCTGGCCCTCTGCGCTCACCGTCACTCCCGTCATCCTTCCGACTGCTGTGTGGCCGCGCGAGGCTGGCGAGTTCACCGTCGCCACCCTCAATCTCTTCAGGCTCTTCGACGATGTCGACGATCCGCCGGATTTACCACGAAACGACGCAGTGGTCTCGTCCGCCGAGTATGACCTGCGCCTGCTCAAGCTTTCGGCACACATCCGCCTCGTGCTCGACGCACCGGACATCCTGGCGGTTCAGGAAGCCGAAAAGCTCGGTGTCCTGGAGGATCTTGCAGCCCAGATCGCGGCCGATGATCCGAGCATCACCTACACCTCCTACCTCGTCGAGGGGAACGACATCGGCACCATCGACGTCGGTTTCATGGTCCGCGATCGGATCCAGGTCGATGCGATCACCCAGCTCGGCAAGGACGAGATTTTCACCTACGACGGTTCGCTGCTCCACGACCGACCGCCGCTGCTCCTCGAGGGGAGCTGCCAGCTCGAGTACGGCGCCTCACCGATTGCCGTCCTCGCGGTCCACATCCGCTCCCTGAGCGGCATCGACAGCCCGTCCCAAGGCGAAAGAGTCCGTGAAAAACGCTTCGAGCAGGCGGATTCGATCGCGACGATGGTGCAGGACATCCAAAGTGCCGACCCCGACGTACGTCTCATCGTGGCCGGCGACTTCAACGCCTTCGAGTTCACCGACGGCTATGTCGACGTGGTCGGCATCATCAAGGGTGACTTCCTGGCAACAGATAGTCTGGTCTGCGAATCGGTTTCATGCGTGGATGTGGTGGATCCGAATCTCACCGACGAGGTTCTGAACCTCTCGCAGGACGAGCGCTACTCGTTCATTTTCCGTGGCAACGCACAGGCCCTCGACCACGCGTTGGCCAGCACCGTGATCTACCCCGAAATCTCCGGAGTCGTTTTTGGCCGCGGCAACGCCGACGCAGCGGCAGCGCTGCTGGAAGACGACGGCACCGCCGCACCACTGGAATTGCGCTCCTCGGACCACGACGGCCTGGTGCTCTACATCCTCAACGACGAGGACGCTGATGGCGTGCCGAACGACCTCGACTTCTGTCCCGGCACCGCAATGCCCGAATCGGTTCCAACACACGAGCTCGGCACCAACCGCTGGGCACTGGTGGACGAGGATGGAATCTTCGACACCACGCTACCCAATGGAAACGGGAACGGCCTCG
>Ga0209013_10002246_pt1 | contig 17549 bp, 9 predicted proteins | sample Cruoilmetagenom2_FD_187291 | JGI IMG/M metagenome (GOLD analysis project Ga0209013, IMG submission 187291) | Oil polluted marine microbial communities from Coal Oil Point, Santa Barbara, California, USA - Sample 2 (SPAdes) (version 2) | ecosystem: Environmental > Aquatic > Marine > Oil seeps ...
AAGTGGCTGGGGCGTCAATTTTTCTTTTGAGCATGCCTTTGACGATAAATGGATGCCCTTTGTACGAGCGGGCTATGCTGATGACGGCGGCAGCCTTTTACAGAAAACGATCACAGCCGGACTCGGATATCATCTATGGGACGATATAAGTCTGCTCGGATTCGGTTGTAACTGGGGCCAACCTAACGAAGATACTTTTGGCCCAGGTCTCGATGATCAATATACCTTCGAGCTGTTTACCCGCTTCCAGTTGATGAAGAACCTTCAGATCACCCCGGACATTCAATATATCATAAACCCGGCACGCAATCCCGAAGACAACCAGAGTTGGATCTTTGGCCTGCGGGCTCGATTGGTTTTTTAAGTGTTGAAGAAATAAGTAGATAGAAACAAACAGATTCAAAATGAAGGGGCAATACCAGGTATATTTTGTTATCTATGATTGCCCCTTTTTTAATATTGCCAGTACAAGCCTCAACCAAATAGTAATGTTTCACAACTTGAGCTTATCTGCGTTAGGGTCAGATTTGTACTGAACACAAATTTCACTAGTAATTCAATGAGAAGCGGTTGAGCTTCGACCTGCCAGTCATAATTACTCACCCACTTATGCGATGAGAGGTTACCTACTGTACACCGCCGAAAAGGGAGTCATGAGTCGAGTGACCCGGGGGGCTCACCCCCAGGTTCTCACAGTTCCGGATATGAGCCTCTCAACTCATCCGGCTACTATTGTCCAGCCGGAGGTCTCATCCCAAGTATTTTCCAGTGGGCAAACAGTTGGGGATGACGAAGAGCCAGTCAGCCTAACCACTACTTCTTCGCCTGTCCCGGTGGCAGATGCCCCTTATTGTGCCCTGGAGCATTCTCACTATTTCCAGGACCAGCAGGATCATGCCCAGGGGGCGTATAGCTTACCATAGAACACCCACCGACAAACAAGGCGCCTGCAAAAATCATCAGCAGTCCTATTTTCTTCATCTTAGATCTCCTTGACACCTGGTTGATACCGAAAGTCTCCTCCGTCTCCTTGTACCTAAACGACTTTACTCGTAAAAAAGAATGTCCCGGAAGGGGCTGGCCCAACCGGGACTAAGCAGAGGAGATGAGTAAAGTAAAGGAGCTACTCATAGTGTCAGATTACCAAATCGTAATGCAGGAGGTCAAGGGAATATTATCTTTGTGTGGTCAAGATTATGGCAGAAGGCTTAATCATCTCGAAGTACTCAGAGATAGATAATGATGATCAATCTGCTATAGAGCAGGAGATGGTGAGCGCTGTATTCACTAAGCACTCTCAGGCATATTCTGTACATCTCTTACCAGAAAACCGGAGAAAATCCCTTCGGGGCCAGAGAGGGGGCATTAGAAATACATACGGTAGGCGAGCCACATGGTGGTGGCGTCGGCGTTGCCGTCGGGTGTGTCGAGGTTTTGGTATTCCACACCGGTCATAAACTTGACGTTGTCTCCGCAGAGATACCAGTTCAGGCCGGCATAGAGGGAGTGGTGGCTGTCACCACGACCGTTGTTGACGTCGCCACCGTTATCGGCACGGAAGATGCGGCTGTTGGTGCGGACGCCTTCGGCTTTCTCGGACCCCTGCCATTGGTATTGACCGACGGCTTCCAGTTTTCCTTCGGCGATCCAGTATGTTCCCATCAGGATAGCACCGTAGAAGAGTCCTCCGAGTTCGGGCTTAACTGCGACCTCGCCGTGGTCACCCACGATGACGTTACCCATGTAAACCCCACGACCCCAGGTTCCGGCGTAGGCTGCAGAACCTGCCCAGTCGTAGCCAATCCAATCGAGAATCGCGTCGCCTGAGTCATCGTGATAGATATAGTCTAAAATCAGCTGATCTTTGTTGTCGAAGGTTTTGCTTGCACTGGCGTAGTAGGCGAGACCTTCGCTCCACTCACCGATGACGGAATCCCATTCGTTACTGCTGATCTGGTCACTGAAGATTGCGGCAGAGGCTTTCCAGGATTCTTTGGCAGCGTCCATCGTAAAACCGACCGGATGAGCGGAGCGAAAAATCGTATTGGCAAGAGCTGAACGTTCGATCGTTTTGATTTTTTTGGAAGAGGCGTGGCCTTCCTCACTCATTTTGAGTTTCTGACGACCGTAAGTGAAACTGAGGGAGTCGAGACCAGCTGTGCCAAATGCTTTCCCGGCATCAAAGGTCAACTTGGCTTCATCGAAAGCAGCCGGGCCATCAGGTATTCCCCAGTGGATGTCGCCACCTAAAAACCTGGCGTCAACCACCAGATTGACATTGGCCTTGAGCTTGAAGTACCGGGCAAATTTCATCTGAGCGCCGAGGCGGAAACGCCGGTGGATGGAGTCGGAGTCGTTAAAGTTGTCTCCATTAATGTCATTACCGTTGATGTATCCGGTTTGCCACTGGTAGCGGCCGAAGAACTTGAACTCTTGCAGGTAGGGGGTGTCGCTGTTCTTGTAAACGGTACCGATCCCTTGAAGAGTATCACACCAGTCGCCATAAGAATCAGGTACGGACGGGGCGACGGGTGCTGGATCGGCAAGGACCGGAAGGGCGGAGCAAAGAACGGCCAGAATGGCCACGGTCGTAAGTTTTTTGATATGGGGAATAATAGGTGCCAGGTGCATGTCTTTCCGGCAAGGTGACTGAGAGATATGAGAGGGGAAAATCTGGCAAATGGCACTTGGCTCTACTTCCACCTTGCCTGCGGAGACGTGTTGACCGTGAAAAAATATTCTTACATATCTTTGCAAAATCTGCCTCACTCCTCCTTGAACCACAAGAACAACATCTTAATATAAGTAAGTATTAAAATGAATTATGAGTCAAGTCATTTTCAACATGCAGACACAGAGAGCCTGATCTTTATTCTTGATAAATTTGTTTTGTAAAAGATCTTGCCTCCTGGATGAGTATTTGGGCTTCGACCTGCCCGTCCTAATTACTTACTCGCCTATGCTGATAAGAGATAACTGCTGTTTCCTCTAAATTTTGTCTTACATTTTCTGGGCTGCCAATCTGCTCGCTCAGGGTGAAATCCTGTCGAAAGAAGGTTAAGCGATCGCTTGCCAAGCCCTTCCCAGCTCTGCTACAGTAGAGTATGATTCTCTATTGCCCACAAGAACCGGAGCCACCTGCGGACAACGTTCCGGTTACTCTCCACTTTCACGGCTGGCTGACGACACTCATCAAGAGAGTCAGGCGCAGCAGCAATGGCCTGTTCACCTTTTCCCTGAATCGGCGCACGTCAATAAAAGATCTCATTGAATCCTTTGGCGTGCCCCATACCGAAGTCGGTTCCATCCAGGTCAACCGACAGGCTGTCACCTTTGACCATATCATCGCTAAGAAAAGTTCTGTGGAGATTTTCCCGCTTTGCCCACCGGTCAATGTTCTTGCACCCAGCCTGCTCAGACCATCACCTCTTCCCGCAATCCGATTTTTGGTAGACGCCAACGTAGGGAAACTTGCCGGAAAACTACGGATGACCGGTTTCGACACCCTCTTCAACCCACAATGGCACGATGCAGAACTGGCCGACATTTCGGAAGAAAGGCACTGCGTCCTGTTGAGCAGGGATATCCAGCTTCTCAAGCGAAAGAAAATAACATTCGGACATTTTGTACGGGAGATCCTCCCGACAAAACAACTGGCCGAGCTTATCCACTTTTATGGACTGTCTGATAAAATCCTTGCATTCAGCCGTTGCATGCGCTGCAATGGCACCCTTGTTCCAGTTCCCAAGCAAGAGATCCTTGATCGGATTGAGCCACTGACCCGGAAATATTACCAAACCTTTCACCGCTGTAGTTCATGCTCTCAATTATACTGGTCCGGGAGCCATCGTGAACCAATGGAAAAGGATATCAAAGAGCTTACTGATTATTGTCCGCTCCCCTGCTGAGATTGCCACTCGAAGCTACCAACTTCATCAAATTTATAAACTTCACTTTTAACAAAACGCATTTACATTCCGTGAAAGAATTTTCTACAAAGTGGGTCAGGTCGATAGAAATCACTTCCCATTACTGATCAATGTATTTCATCAGCATTTGTATAGCTTGAGGGGCGTCCCATTGAGCAGGGCCAATAAATTTTTCCCGGACCACGCCCTGTTTATCAACTATAAAAGTTTCCGGTACTCCGGTTAGTCCATACTTGGGACCTGCCTTATTACTCCGGTCATTAAGAATCGGCATGGTTATGCCAAATCTTGCGGCAAAAGAACCTGCCAATGCAGGGTCGTCGTTGTTAAGTATAGCCAGCATTTTAAACGTATCTTTCGGTAGCATTGTGTAGAGTTTTTGCATTGATGGCATTTCCTGAACGCAGGGGGGGCACCATGTTGCCCAGAAATTAATAAATACCACCTGCCCCTTAAGTTCTGAGAGAGTCCAGGTATTGCCTTTTAAGTCTACAAGGGTAAAGTCCGGGGCCGGTTCACCAACTGTAGCCACCTTCGGTCTTTGCCCGCAGGCAGCAATAAACAAGGGTAAACAACACACCAAGATAAAAAGTGATATTTTTTTCATAATGACCTATGCATCCAAAGATTTAATTCATGCGGGATTTACCACGTTTTTTTCAGCCGTAATAACCACTACGGCTAATCTTGCCAAGGGATATCTTTTCCTGCTTGAAAGTCTTGTTGAATCAAGAAAGGGGAATATCTTCATGTGGAATTGAAATTAGCCTTTATCCCTTTCCGTTTCGAGTAACATCTTTTTTCGTTCAACTCCCCATCGATAACCACTTAATTTACCATCTTTGGATATAACTCTATGGCACGGGATAACTACAGCAAGTTTGTTTGAGGCACAGGCAGCGGCTACAGCACGTATGGCATTAGGATTGCCGATTCTTTCGGCTACTTCAGTATAACTTACTGTCCCACCTGGTTTAATTTGTCGCAGGACATTCCAAACTTGCTGCTGAAAGGCGGTCCCCTGGATATCAAGAGGAATATTAAAATCGTTGCCCGGGGTTTTTATGAAATCAACAACTTCCTTGATTAAAGAACCAAAACCGGAACCCGCTTTTTGAAGTCGGGCTTTTAGAAATCTGCTTTGTACCTGTTGGGGAAGCGTTTTTGGGTCGTCGCCGAATTCAATAGCACAAATACCCCGTTCAGTCGCTGCAACAATAACCCATCCCAAGAAACATTCAGCAAGCCCATAGGTTATGGTAATTCCAGCCGCTCCATTTCTATAAGCCTTTGGATTCATGGCAAGTTGATCTTGTCTTTTATTATATGCAGCACTACTGGAACTGTATCCAGCGGTATAAATCGCATCTGTTACTGATTGACTTGTTGTAAGGCTTTCCTTGAAACGATGCGACTGATGTCGCGATGAGTATTGTTTCGGCGTGATACCAACTATCTTTTTAAAGAGACGATGGAAATGGTACGGACTTAACGTAGCTTCCTGGGCAAGATCATTTAACTTCAGCGGAGTGTCGCTTTGTTCTATGCTTCTGCATGCACGAATTATCTTCTGTTCAATTTCTTCACTTTTGGAGTTGGCAGTGGGATTACATTTTTTACAAGGTCGATATCCTGCTGACTCAGCTTTCTGCCAAGTGTCAAAATATTCTACGTTTTCACGATTAGGTAACCTGGAAGAACAACTTGGTAGACAGAAAACTCCTGTGGTTTTAACGGCATAGTAGAAAACGCCATCTGCATTTTGATCCCTGTTAACGATAGCGTTCCATCGACTTTCGTCCGGCTTGAATGCTGAAGTACTGACCATGACTTTTTCCTATTAATCCACAACAGGGATTTTAGTTGCCCGATTTCTAATTTTGTTCCTGACTACTCTGAATAATCGACCATCAATTGATAACAAACCAATACTGATAAGCCCCATCCCAAGCAGATGTTTTAATTCAAGTTGTTCACCAAGAAAAGCCGTTCCTAGCAGAATAGCACTTACAGGAACAAGCAAAGTTACTAGAAGAACATTAGTTGCACCTGCTGTAGAGAGAATGCGGAAGTAAAGTACATAGGCGAGTGCTGTCGAAACCAAAGCTAACCCAATAATCGCTAACCAAATCTCCAGCCCTGGCATTGGAAGTGTAAAAGGCTGCTCAATAATAAGTGTTATGGGGATTAGTAGAACGGTTGATGCCATAACTTGACCAGAAGCTGTAACCAATGGTTTTATTCCTAACTGACGGAAACGACGTCCATAGATCCCTGCCAGAGAATATGAAATCGCAGCACCTAAAACAGCGATCTGGCCATAAAAACTCTTGCCTGGTTCTCCAAGAGATTCATAGCCTATCATTATTACAACGCCAGTAAAGCCGATGACAACCCCGGCCAGCTTCAATTTCGTCATCTTTTCATCTTTGGTCAGGAAATGTGCTGTAATTACTGTGAACAGTGGAGTAGTTGCGTTTAACATGGAAGCCAAACCGCTGGCAATATAAGTTTGTCCCCACACAATTAAGCTAAACGGGATCACATTATTCAAAACACCCATTCCAAAAAATGCAATCCACACCTTGTGATTTGTCGGCATTCTTAAACCTGTTAGATAAACCACAGTCACAAGAGCCATGGCTGCAAGAGCTACTCTCAAGGCTACAATGGTGAGAGGTGGGAGTGCTTCCACTGCTATACCAACAAAGAAAAAAGAGCCACCCCATAGAATTGATAAAATGATAAGCAGAAGCCACTCAAATGGGGTCATTGATTTTACTTCATATTTCATGTGTCCTCCTAAATTGTTTTTAGTATAAATACAGTATAGAATTCTTTAAACTATGAAACACTCTGATTCTTGCTCTGCAATTCAAATACATGGCAATGGCGGAACGTCCTGCTTTGCGGGCTAGATAACCTGGGTGTTCATTAATGACGGCTTGCAGGAGTTGGCTGTAACTGGGTAGTTCATAAAAGATGGAGGCGAAATTAAGTGTGGCTGGATTGCTTAACTCTGTATAGATGTGAAAAAGAGCCATGGTGAGTGGGGTCAAGGAAAAGGCTGGGTATAAACAAGATAAAGCGGTAAAAGTTTTTTGAAAGTACTTCTACATACAACCTTGGGTGAGCAGTGAAAGATCAGCAGCAAACGCAACAACATTTAGCCGCCATCGACTTGGGTTCAAACAGTTTTCACATGGTTGTCGCCCGCATTGAAGATGGTCATATCCACATCCTCGATAATTTAAAGGAGATGGTGCGTTTGGGTGCCGGTCTTGATAAAAATGGCAGGTTGTCTAAAGAAGCCCGTAGCCGCGCCCTTTGCTGTCTTGAGCGCTTTGGTGAACGTGTGAACGATTTACCACCGGGCAGTGTGGCGGCTGTTGGTACTAACACTCTTCGGCTGGCAAAAAATTCCCGTCTGTTCTTGCAAAATGGTAGTGAGGCTCTGGGCCATCCAATATCTGTCATTGGCGGAAAAGAGGAGGCTCGTCTTGTGTATCTTGGGGTGTCCCATTCCCTGGTCGATGAAGATGGCAAACGCTTTGTCATGGATATAGGCGGCGGCAGTACTGAATTAATTATCGGCGAGGACTTTGAACCTCTGCATCTCCGCAGCCTCGACATGGGTTGTGTCAGTATAAGCCGTGCATTTTTTAAGAATGGAAAGTTAACGAAAAAATACTGGAAAAAGGCTGACATTGCCACTCATCTGGAATTACGTCCGGTGAGACGCCATTTTCGGAAAGTAGGCTGGAACTCCGCCACAGGGGCATCCGGAACCATCAAAGCTGTGGGCAGAGTTGTGAATGAGCTTGGGTTTGAGTCCTATGGCATCACTCTGGACAGTTTGTACCGGATACGGGATATAATGATAGAAGCTGGTCATGTGGATAATCTGGTGCTGCCAGGGTTAAAGAGTGATCGACAACCTGTTTTTGCGGGAGGCCTGGCCATCCTTATTGCCACGTTTGAGGCACTGAAAATTGAAACCATGCAGGTTTCCGAGGGCGCCTTGCGGGAGGGTTTACTGTATGAGCGTCTGGGCCGCATCAAAAGTGAAGATACCCGTTTGAAAACTGTTTCCAGTGTGCAGCGGCGTTTTCAGATCAGCCGGCAACATGCAAGGCGGGTGAGTAAAAAAGCACACCAGTTGTTGACAGCCTGTGAAAAAGACTGGAACCTGCGACTGGAAGATGCCGAAATACTCCACTGGGCAAGCAGCCTGCATGAGATTGGCCTTGCGGTCTCGTTAAGTGGATATCATAAACATGGTGCATATCTGCTGGACAATGCTGATCTCCCGGGATTTTCCTTTGAAGAACAGGACTGGATGAGTGTTCTGGTGCGTTGCCATCGTAAAAAAATATTTAAACAACTCTTCAGTAAGTTGCCGGAAGAAAATCAGCAGACAGCCTTGAGGCTTGTGGTTCTGCTTCGTCTGGCTACTCTGCTGCACCGTTCCCGAAAAGAGGAAACTGCAGTTATTGAAAAAATTACCGTGAATGAAAATAATTTGACCATTCAGTTTGCAGAGGATGAGTTGATAAAACATCCTCTGCAACTCGCCAGCCTTGAGCAGGAAGCTCATTATTTAAAAGATGTGGATTTTGAACTCAAGTTTTCTTCATAACCAAATCAGGCAGCATGGGTGATAGGAAGAAGGTACAGGTATCACGTATCGTCACTGTTTTACCTTCCCAAAACTCCTGTTCCTGGATAGAAAAAGTATATTCTCAAACCGTTGCATGGCGAACGAGCTTCTCTCTATCGTCTGCGAAGTATAGGATAATGAAAAATAGAAGAAGGGCTCAGGACCTGCCGATAAAAGAGATTTCTCATGGGGCTTGATAAACCAATAACACGACCACAACGTTTCAGGACCACACGCCATCTCCTTGTTTTTTTTGTTTTCTGGAGTGTTGTTGTCGCTGCATTGGCTGTTTTCAACAGTTACCGCCTACATCAGATGAGTAGGGAAATCGGAATTCGAGCGGCCAGGGCAAGTTTTAATAAAGATCAAGCCATCCGCTACTGGGCAACTATCCACGGTGGGGTCTATGTCCCTGTTAATGCCGCTACCCCGCCAAATCCTTTTCTAGACCATATTCCGGACCGGGATATAATTACTCCGACAGGGAAAAAATTTACCCTCATGAATCCTGCCTATATGAGCAGGCAGATGAATGAAAACTTTGCTGAAGAGTATGGTATTGAAGGCCATATTACCAGCCTGAAACCGTTGCGCCCTGAAAATAGAGCGGATGCCTGGGAAACCAAGGCGCTACAGTCCTTTGAGCAGGGAAATCAGGAGTCGCTCGAACTCACTGAAATTAATGGCAAGTCATTTTTGCGCCTGATGCAGCCGATGATAGTTAAAGAGGGCTGTCTAAAATGTCACGCTCAACAAGGCTATAAGATCGGTGATATTCGTGGTGGGGTGGCAATTTCCTGGCCCATGGAGGATCTTCTCCAGAGTGGACGATATGCTTTTTTAAACCAGTCAGCTTCCCTTCTACTCCTCTGGTTGTTGGGGAGCTACTTTATATATTACGAAGGGAAACGATTGATAAAAGCAGACAGGCAACGTAACTATGCCTTGGCTGAAATGAAAGAAATAAAGGAACGGCTAGAGTTTGTAGTTGCAGGTGCCCGTGTAGGAACCTGGGATTGGGATGTGCAAACAGGAGTGCTCCTTTTAAATGAACGCTGGGCCGAGATGCTAGGCTATACGCTGGCCGAGATCAAACCGCATGTCTCGACCTGGGAAAAACTCATCCATCCTGACGACCTTGAAAAAACAATGCGGAACGTTACCGAGCTTCTGGAAGATCGCATCCCGAGCTACGTGACCGAGCATCGACTCAGGCACAAGTCCGGAAAATGGATATGGATTCTTGCTATCGGCAAGGTACTTGAACGTGACCATGGGGGCAAGCCATTACGGGCTGTGGGCATCAATATTGATATAAGCAACCGGAAAGAACAGGAACAGAAACGCCTGGAAATGAGCCTGCAAGAAGAGCAGTTTAAGCATTTTGAAAGCCTGAAAACAATGGCTGGTGCTATCGCCCATCGTTTCAACAATGCCATGATGGCGGTACAGGGCAACCTGGAACTCATGATTGAGACCTTATCTGACGACTCCGATGAATATAAAATGGCTTCTGATGCGGCTCTGGCCGCCAGAGGGGCGTCTCTGGTAGGTTCCATGATGCTGAGTTACGTTGGTCAACGACCTTTGCAACTCCGGGAAATTTCTCTTTTCGATCTTGTCAGAGAATGCAGCACTACCATCAATGCTCTCTCTCATCCTTCAATTTCTTTAAAAATTATTCCACCCGCGCAAGCACTCTATTGCTCCATAGATCAGCAGCAGATCAAGGAGGTTCTAGAGAATATACTCACCAACGCTGTGGAGTCGCTGGAAAACAGTACGGGAACAATCGAAATCAGCTTTGGTGAGGAGTATTATACAACGGATTCTTTCCCCATAGCTTTTCAGGCCGAGGACACCAGGGATGGCATGTATGCATTTTGCCAGATTAAAGATACAGGCCAGGGGATTAGGCCGGAAAATCTCCCACGAATTTTTGAGCCTTTTTATACTACACGGTTTGTTGGCAGAGGCCTTGGCCTGGCCCTTACTGTAGGGGTTATGCGGAAACACCGTGGTGGTGTAACGATTACTAGTACTTTAGCCAAAGGAACAACAGTCAGGTTGCTCCTGCCGGCAATCTCATCTTCTCAGCAAACAGTACCCTCTTCTCAAGGGGTGCAAAATAAGAATGTGCACTTATCAGGTGATATCCTCCTCGTTGATGATGATGAAATACTTCTTACCCTTGGCAGGATGACACTTGAACAGTTGGGATTTACAGTGCATACAGCTTTAAATGGCAAAGAGGCGGTAGACAAGGTGCGCAAACAGGATATTGATTTTTGTGCTGCTGTAATGGACATATCCATGCCTGTAATGGATGGTATTGAAGCCATGAAAATAATGAGGACGATCGATCCTGCGATGCCGATTTTGTTGATAACTGGATATTCAGAAAACGATTTCCAATTGCCAACAGAGCAGGGGGCCAGACCGGACTGTTTTATGAGAAAGCCATTTCATCTGACGGATCTACGAGAGAGTCTGGAGAAGTTATTGTCTTGATGTTGATGCTAAAATAGAGGATTGCAATAAGTTCCCTGGATATGGCTATAGTAACAGTTCTTCTGTCTGGCTAAATGAGACATGATGTCTGTTCACCCTTGATCTCCGGAGTCAAGATATCTCCTTCCTTTAAACTTTTGATCGATCCTGCTGGGGTCAGGGATAGTCCAGCCTCGCAGTTTTTCTTCCACTGCTTAACCTTACCTCATCTTCAATTACCATACAGCTTTCGTATGGTACAAACAAAGTGATAATAAACTGTTTGGGTGCAAACCGGCTCCTTAGGGTGTTTTCATAAACCCGCTTGGGAAAATGTGCAGGAGAAAACGACGGATGAATTCTTCTGCTTGTACAGTAACCCTCTTTAACGGTATCGCCATCGCTGTGATCTCTGAAAGTGGAGGTATTAAGGCTGTTACAGGACAACGGAGACCAACGGTGTTTTCATGATTTTTTAAAGGCACCCTTATGTTGGGGAAAAACCTCGCAAGTTCGCAAAGTTATCAGGTTCAGGGAGAAGGTCTAATTTCTATTGTTCTGCTATTGCATGACCTTGCCTCTGGCAATTATAGTCGTTTTTGTTTTTAAAATAAGAATTTCTCCTATGTTTCTAAAAATGGTATGATTAATATCATGCAAAACACTTTTGATTCTTTTATGAAAATACAAAAATGCAACCTATAATTTAACAGGACCATAGGCATGGCAAGTGCAAGTGAGAGAGTAGCCTTCAAAGACCTTGTGGATCTCAACGAACTGCAACTTCTTTTTGAGAAATTTTCCACCGCAACAGGACTTGCAACTGGTCTGGTTGATCAAAGCACCCATGAATTATTGTTTGGTGCTACTAATTTGCGTGACATCTGTGTTAAATTCCATCGTGCATGTCCCGCTTCCCACGAACATTGCAAAGCAAGCAACAAGGAACTTACATCGGGACTAAACAGCCTTGGTGAGGTTCGCATTCATCATTGTGAAAACGGTCTTGTCGATGGCTGTACCCCCATCATTATTCAGGGCAAACATTTTGCCACCCTGTTTTCAGGCCAGGTACTGTTTGCTCCGCCGGACAAAGAACGGTTCAGAAGACAGGCGCAGAAATATGGCTATGATGAGCAGGCATATCTTGAGAGCCTTGCTACGGTTCCCGTTGTAAGTGAAGAAAAGTTCATCGCGATGATGGATTATCTATCTCATACGGCCTCAATGATTGCCCAGTCGGGTTTAGACCGCCTTGAGGCCCGTAAAGATTCAACTGAGAGGGAAGCCCTTCTGCAGAGTGTTTTTACATCAGTACCAGTGGGCATCGGGCTTGTTGTCGATCGGGTTTTTCAATGGACAAACAAAAAATTTTCCGAGATGACAGGTTATAGCAGCGTCGAACTAAAAGGAAAAAAAGCTCGAATGCTCTATCCAAGCCAAGAGGAATTTGAAAGAGTCGGGAGGGAAAAATACCTAAAGATCAAAGAGTCTGGTTCAGGTTCTGTTGATACGCACTTTAAACGAAAAGATGGATCCATTGTCGACATTCATCTTAGCTCTTCCCCAATTGACCAGCATGATTTGACTGCCGGCGTGACCTTTTCTGCATTAGACATCACGGAATTTAACAAAGCTCTCGATATAGTCAACAGAAGTACTTCAATTGCTTTTGTATGGAGAAATGAGGAAGGCTGGCCTGTTGATTTTGTCTCAGAGAATGTGCTTGAGCTGACTGGCTATACATCCAAGGAGTTTACTACGGACAAAATTTCATATGGTTATCAAGTTGTACACCCAGACGATCTAGAGAAAGTCGGGCTTGAGGTTGAAGTGGCCAGTAAAGATATAAATATAGAAAATTTTACCCATGAACCATACCGCATAATAACCAAAAACAAAGAAATTAAATGGGTCCTTGATCGCTCTCGCGTAAAAAGAAATATAGAAGGTCGAATCATTCATTATCAAGGAATTATCGAAGACATCACTGAACAGAAACGACTGGAGGAAGAACTTTTTCAGGCCCATAAAATGGAGGCGATCGGCCTCATGGCAGCTGGTGTAGCCCATGATCTCAACAATATTCTTTCAGGAATTGTCTCCTATCCTGAGTTGCTTCTACTGGATTTACCGGAAGACAGCGAATTAAGAGCACCTCTTGTGGCTATCCAGGAATCAGGCCTAAGAGCTGCTATGGTGGTTGCAGATTTACTTACTGTTGCCAGAGGTGCTACCAGCGCCAGAGAAGTCCATAACCTGAATTCATTAATTCAGGAATACCTGGATTCTCCAGAATGTAATAAACTCAAGTCCCTGCATCCAAAGATAACATTTCAGCATCAAGTTGAGGCCGCACAATCCAATATTCTCTGTTCATCAGTCCATGTTAAAAAAAGTCTCATGAACTTGGTGATAAATGCGGCTGAAGCCATCGTGGACGATGGCACTGTCGTTGTTTCCACCCGTAATCAATATATTGATAATGGTGCTGTCGGCAAGCATAAAATAAAGGTAGGTGAATATGTTATAATCAGTGTTCGAGACACTGGTTCTGGTATTTCGAGCGCTGACCTGGAGCATATCTTCGAGCCGTTTTACACTAAAAAGACAATGGGAAGAAGCGGCACTGGTCTTGGCCTGGCAGTAGTTTGGAATACCATGGAGGATCATGCTGGAAGAATACTGGTTGAAAGCAGTGATAAAGGAACATGCTTTCAACTTTATTTTCCAATAAGCGAAGAGAAAAGAGCCACCGAGCAAGCCGAGAACGATACGACTGCAAAGCTCACCGGCAACAATGAGTATATTTTGGTAGTGGATGATGAGCCACAATTGCGGGACATTGGCTGTCAGATGTTAGAAAGCCTGGGCTACAGGGCTGATTCAGTTTCTTCAGGTGAATTGGCGATTGAATTTTTAAAGGAAAATACTGTTGACTTAATTTTGATAGATATGCTGATGGAACCGGGTATGAACGGGCGACAGACTTATGCAGAGATACTTAAATTGTATCCTGGCCAGAAGGCGGTTATTGCCACTGGATTCTCTGGAAGTGATGATGTTCAGGCGACACTTCAACTTGGTGCAGGTGGCTTTATCAAAAAACCTTACTCAAGGGATCAACTACGTCGAGCGGTTAAGGAGGCATTACATAGTTGATCGATTCAAGATCAAAAATGTAGCTTTCTCCAAAAGTATTATATAGATGGATAGAGATTTGTCCTGCCGGCCCTGATTATTGGCCTTATTGAGTTATAATTCTGTGATTCTCCTCTTCTTTTCCTTTTTCAAATTTCTGCAGGTCTTGGGCGAAACGGAGCAGGGTCGCCTCAACGCAGCCATTGATCGAGTCCTCCGGATAAACCCCTTCGCTGTCGCGTTCTCCAGCATCTCGGTCGGTCAGCAGCGAGATTGCCTCGTCCACGGTTGAGACCGGGTAGACGGAAAATTGCTTTTCGGCAATAGCGTTCACCACCTCTTCTTTCAGCATCAGGTGGCGCAGGTTGGTTAACGGAATAATGACACCCTCGTTGCCGGTCAAGCCCCTTGTTGCGCATACATCGAAAAATCCTTCAATCTTCTCGTTCACGCCGCCTACAGGCTGCACCTCTCCCTTCTGGCTGACCGAGCCGGTCATGGCCAGGGTCTGTCTGACAGGCGCATCGGCAAGCGAAGAGAGCAGGGCGCAGAGTTCTGCGCAGGAGGCGCTGTCTCCCTCGACGCCTCCATAGGACTGCTCAAATACCAGGCTTGCCTGCAGGCCGAGCGGGATGGTACGGGCATAACGGGAGCTTAAGAAGGAGCCGAGAATCATTACTCCTTTGGAGTGGATAGGGCCGCCCAGTTCAACCTCACGCTCGATATCAACGATCTTGCCTTTTCCAGGTCGGGTTACGGCGGTAATGCGGGTGGGAAAACCAAAGGCATCGCTGCCGAGTTCAACCACTGACAGCCCGTTAACCTGTCCGGCTTTTTCTCCGGCTGTCTCAATATGGAGGATATTGTCATCAATGGATTCAAGAACCCGATCGCGTATTCGTCCTCCCCGTCGTTTGGAGGCCGCCACAGCCATTTCGATATCCTCGGCTTCAATATGCTCCCTGTTGATTTTTCGGGCCAGATAATCGGCTTCTTTGATCAGGTCGGCAACCTTTCTTATATGCAGTGAAAGTTTTTTACTGTCGCCGGCATGTCTGGCCGCCTCCTCGATCACTCGTGCAACCGCTGTTCTGTGCAGGGGCAGCAGTTCTTTTTCCCTGGCAAGCCCTGCAATCAGCGCTGCATACCGTTGCTGGCTCCCGGAGGTACGTTCAATGTCGTCTTCAAAGTCAGCCTGGACCTTAAAAAGGGACGCGAATTCCGGGTCATAGTACTCAAGCAGATAGTAGATCATCGGTTCGCCGATGAGCACCACTTTTGTGTCAAGCTCGATAGGTTCCGGCTCCAGGGTTCCTGTGCTCATCAGGCCAAGCAAATGCTCAACCGGTTCCATGCGGATCTGCCTGGATCGCAGCGTTCGCTTCAGTCCCTCGTAGGCAAAGGGCTGCATCAGCAATCTTCTGGCGTCAATGATAATGTAGCCGCCGTTGGCACAATGGAGCGCACCGGGCATAATCATGGAGAAGTCGGTTGTGAGCATGCCCATTCGTGCCTGGTGCTCGATGCGGCCATGCAGGTTCTGGTAGGTGGGCATATCCTCATACACCACTGGTGCACCGCTGTCTTCATGGGTCACCAGCACGTTGACGCCGTACTGGTCAAACGAAGGGGGGGCTGAAACAAAAGAGATAACGCTTTCCAACTGAGCTTCCGGACGCTCCAGAAAGTCATCAACATTCTCGGTGAGCTGTTTCTCGACGCAGTTCAGGTAGTTGAGGATTTTATCCTGCTCTGCGTACTTTGCTTTCAAGGTATCAATCTGATGGGAGACACAGAGATCGGCAGTTTCCTTTTTCAGCGTACGTCTCATTTCCTTTGCTTCGCGGTTCAAGATGCTGATCTGGTGTGCTGTCTTTTGCAGTGTGCTGTGCAGCTTTTCTATATCTCCTTCGATTTTCTTTTGTGTATTCTCGGGCAGTTTGTGAAACGCTTCAATATCCATGGACTCACCTTTGTCGTCCAGAGGAGTGAATATAAGGCCCTGTTCGTTTCTGATCACGGCAATGGACTGCTCTTTTCCCTTTGCGACCAAGTCTGCATAAATTTTGTCGACCTTCTGTTCCAGGTTCTCTTTGAGTTCTCGTCTTCTTGCCCGGTAATCGTCTCCTTCAAAAACAGTTGGAATGGTGGTTTTTAAGGCATCAATCAGTATATGCATTTCCTGTCTGAACACAGGTCCCTGCTTGGGTGGAAATTCCAGGGCAAGCGGTTTATGCGGCAGGTCGAAGTTAAAGACGTAACACCAGTCGCTTGGGGTGGGTTCACCTGCAGCCTGTCGGTTGATAAAGGATTGTAAAACGGTGTGCCGGCCGGAACCCTCTTGGCCGATAACAAACAAGTTGAAGCCCCGGTGCCGCATGGAGATGCCGAATTCCACTGCCTCAAGGGCACGGTCCTGGCCGATGTACCGGGTCAGTTCTTCGACTTCAGCGGTTGTCTCAAAGGGGAGTTCATCTGCATTACAATGGCGATAGGCCTCTTCCGGAGTAATGGTGCGTATGGTCATATGGTTCCTTGTTTGGCTGGTTCAATCTCTTGGTGCCAATGGAATGAATTGAAATCCAGGGTACCTTTTTCCAGATTAGCTGGTTATATTCTAGCATTATAAATGATATTGGCGAAGCCGTTTGTTGTAAATCGGACAGTCATTAAACGGGGAACAAGATGGTATTTGCAAGAGGGCATGTCATTGTTGACGATCAGCGATTCGGGGGACACACTCCGTAAAAAAGTATTGAATCTGGAAAAAAAGGTTTGAGCGGGATAACTTCCACACCGGAAAGTAAAATAACAACAGGAAACCAGTATGTGTGAATTCTGCAGCGAACATGGCGACGGCAAGGTGTGGTTTAAAAATGCTGAAAATTACGGCAAGGATTTGATGAGTGATCTTGCCCGTCGCGAGTATATAAATAAGTTTTTCACCTCCACCATCGAAGAAGGGGTGGTGACCATCGGTCGTCTGGAAACCCTGTTTGGGAAAAAGAAAAGGCTGCCTGCCCGGCTGGTGAAAGGGATGGTGGACAAGGCCAAAGTGGAGCATTTCGGCCAGGTTGTGACCATGGAGGATATCCGGGAATTGGTAGGGAAAGCCGCCACCGTGGTCAGGCTGCCCTGTGCCTGTCGCTGGGCCTCCATGAAAAAGGAGAACCGTTGTTGTTATTCGGTCAGCTACTCCCCGGATGCCTGGTACAAGGATCTTGATATGGGTTATTTTGGCCTTGCCCAGGATCAGGGGTTGGAATCCTTAACCCCGGAACAGGCTATCGGGCAGATGGAAGAACTGGAGAGGGAAGGGGCCGTTCAAA
>Ga0209013_10002248_pt1 | contig 17548 bp, 19 predicted proteins | sample Cruoilmetagenom2_FD_187291 | JGI IMG/M metagenome (GOLD analysis project Ga0209013, IMG submission 187291) | Oil polluted marine microbial communities from Coal Oil Point, Santa Barbara, California, USA - Sample 2 (SPAdes) (version 2) | ecosystem: Environmental > Aquatic > Marine > Oil seeps ...
AGTACATCTTCCCCATCTAAAGTGACAGATCCAGAAGTTACTTCATATTTAGGGTGACCCATTATTGCAGACGCCAATGTCGATTTACCAGTACCGTTTGGTCCCATAATCGCATGAATTTCATTCGTGTTAAGTGTAAGGTTTAACCCTTTAAGAATCTCCTTGCCATCAATGGCAACGTGAAGATCTTGAATAACTAAAGTCGACATTTTACTACCTCCATGTGTATAAATGAATGAAAAAACCATTCTTAATTTATTATCATTCTAATCTTAACTGAAATATTAAGCCCATGCAAATCTTTTAGACGGGACAATATACTTATTAAAAATGTCCTAAACTATTGAAAAGCATTAATATCAGCAGGCTTTTCAATAGAATAAGAATCTATTTGTTCCATTTTCAATAAAGATGTTCTAATTGAGAAAGGATTTCATTACCTTAATATACAAAAAAGTCAATGAACCGGGTTCATTGACTTTACTTTTTTCACTTATGCTTCACGATGTGCTTGTCGTTCCAGTCGAGCTGCTGCTTGCTGGCCGACCTCATAATCTCGCTCACGTTGCATTTCCACCTGCAAACGTAGTTCCGGATTGTTTTGATAGTCGACCAATCCGACTCCATGGGTGCTCCTGAATGCTTGGTCCATACGTTCGGTGTAGTTGAAATCCAGTGATTGGATAATGAATCATTCCTTTCAAGTTTTCAACTCATGTTTGAGTTGTTGTCCCTCACATTCATATGTATACCCTAATAAAAGTGATTCAAACAAAAAAGTTCGCCCGATTGTACGGACGAACTTTTTATTATAATGATACTTCGTTATAAATACTTGAACCTACTAAACCTACTTCTTCTAACACTGCATTTAATTCAGTGTCTGCTTCTTCAAATTTAGCGTTTGCTTCTTCCGCTACATATTCACCTTCAGCTACAATCGCTTCAGATTTCATTGTGTACGCTTCTTGAATTTTAGTTAAAGCCGCATCAATTGCTTCTTGGTGTGCAGATAAGCTTTCTGGAACTTCAAGTCCTTCAACTTTTGCAGCAGCTTCAGTTGCAGCTGTTTTCGCAGCATCCTTCATTGATTGAAGTTCAGCACCTTCAGGTAGTGCAGCTTCAGCATTCGCATCTTCAAAAGCGTTCAAGTCTGCATCCACTTCATTGATTGATTTAGAAATTGATAAGTAAAACTTCATCATGTCAGCAGCAGGATTTGCTTTTTCTTCAGTAGAAGCAGCATTATTCGTGGTTTTTTCAGACTTTGCTTCATCGTTAGATCCACAAGCTGCAAGTATCAGTGAAAGTGAAGCTATTAGTAACAATAATTTTTTCATTTTAGTATCCCCTTTAAGTGTCTTCTTATTTGCTTCGTTATCCTAACATAGCAAAAGAAGGCTGTAAAGGTAGTTTTGAATAGTCGCAACTGATTGAAAATTAAGATTCGGAATTGCCTTTATTAAAAGACTTTTCACCAGTAAAACGATTGACTATTAATGTCTAATTCACCATCGAAGAAAATGAATGTTGCTGTTCAAAACTATCCTGTCCTAAATAAATTTCAATCATCATAATAAAAAAAACACCGAATTCTCGGTGCCTTTCTAGTTCCTACTATTGAACTGGTACGACAGAGCCGCCCCATTCTTCTAAAATGAAGTCTTGAATCTCTTCGGATTTCAATACTTCAACTAACGCTTTAATTTCGTCGCTATTTTCGTTTCCAGCTTGTACAGCAATGATATTCACATATGGAGACTCAGAGTTTTCAATCGCAATTGAATCTTCCAATGGGTTTAACCCAGCATCGATTGCATAGTTTGAGTTGATCAAAACAGCGTCGCCTTCTTCATTTTCGTACATTTGAACAAGAAGTGCTGCTTCGTATTCCGCATCAAACTGAAGGTTTTTAGGATTTTCCACGATATCTTTTACTTCTGCTGCAGTTTTATCAATGCCTTCTGCAAGTTTGATAAGTCCCTCAGCTTCTAACATGGATAAGATACGTCCGTGGTCAGGAATGGAATTACTGATCAGAATCGTTGCACCTTCAGGAAGTTCATCTAATGCTTTATATTTCTTGGAGTAAACACCGATTGGTTCAATATGGATTCCGCCAGCGTTAGCGAAGTCATAGTCATTATCGGCAATTTGTGATTCGAAATAAGGAATGTGCTGGAAGTAGTTTGCATCCAAATCCCCAGATTCTAAATCTTTGTTTGGCAATATATAATCTTGATACGTTTCAATCGTCAATTCAATGCCTTGTTCTTCAAGCAAAGGTTTTGCTTGTTCCAAAATTTCTGCGTGCGGTACATTTGATGCACCTACAACTAATTCTTTGTTGTCTCCACCTGATGTAGAGTCATCTCCGCCACCACATGCTGCCAGAGTAATTGCACTTGCACTTAATAGAATTCCTGCTACAAACTTCTTCATGATCTTCTCTCCCTTTTCCTGATATATATGTGATCGAGTCTTCACCCGTGAGCACCAAATTAACGTTTATCCGCTTTTGCTGTAATTCCGTCTCCCACCCACTGGATGATAAAGACGATGATTAAAATGACGATTGTAGCGACGATTGTCACATCTTCACGACTGCGTTGGAAGCCATCCAAAAATGCCAATGTTCCCAATCCACCCGCTCCTATAATTCCCGCCATGGCCGTGTATCCAACCAAAGCAATTGCTGTGACAGTCAGTCCTGAAAGCAAGGCAGGTAACGACTCGGGCAATAAAACTTTCCAAATGATAGTTGAGGTCTTAGCTCCCATCGATCGAGAAGCTTCGATGACCCCCTTATCGATTTCACGTAGAGCGATCAAGACCATGCGAGCGTAGAAAGGAGCCGCACCAATGATCAGTGCGGGTAATGCCGCATTTGCACCGCGAATTGTATCGAGTAAAAACTTAGTAAATGGAATTAATAAGATAATCAAGATAATGAATGGAATCGAGCGGAAAATATTGACGAATGCACCCGTCAGCCAATTGACTAATTTATTCGCCCAAACTTGATGTGGGCTTGTCAAGAATAATAAGATACCCAGTGCCAGACCGATTACAAAAGTAAAAGCCGTTGCCATTGCGGTCATATAAAGAGTTTCCAATGTTGCTTCCCACATCTTATCCCAATCCACATTCGGCAGAAGGTTTTCAATCATGTGAGATCACCTCCGTCTGAACGTCTTGCTCATGTAGATAATGAATTGCTTCGTCGATTGCCGAAGCATCTCCTTCGATTTGCAGATATAAAGTTCCATAAGCGCCATTTTGTGTTTGGGCGATATTCCCCTGCACAATGTTCACTTCAACTTGGTATTGTTTGATCAATCTGGATAGAATCGGTTGCTCCGTACGGTCGCCGACGAACACTAATTTTACTAGTTTACCAGTCGGATATTGTTCCACGAGATGTGCTATCGTCTGACTTGCATCTTCAGGTCCATTTATCTGCGCCACAAAACGTTTTGTTATGTCTTGTTTTGGTGTTTGAAAAATATCAAGCACACTTCCCATTTCAACCACTTTACCAGCTTCCATCACGGCTACACGATGGCAAATTTTTCGGATGACATGCATTTCATGTGTGATCAATACAATGGTCAGACCCAAGCGTTTATTGATATCCACCAGCAGCTCCAATATTGCATCTGTTGTTTCGGGATCCAGAGCCGATGTTGCTTCATCACAGAGCAAAACTTCTGGGTTGTTTGCCAACGCCCGGGCAATCCCGACACGTTGCTTTTGTCCTCCTGATAATTGAGCAGGATAGGCTTTCTCCCTGCCTTTTAAACCGACAAGTTCGATTAACTCTTCGACCCGCTCCGCACGTTTGGCTTTGCTGATTCCCGCAATTTCCAGAGGAAACGCGATGTTGTCTTCAACTGTCCGGGACCAAAGTAAATTAAAATGTTGGAAAATCATGCTCACTTTTTGTCTGGCCATTCGAAGGGCTTGTCCTGAACTGGATGAAATTTCCTGGCCGTTTACAATGACACTGCCTGAAGATGGTTTCTCCAACCCATTCAGCAATCGAATCAAAGTACTTTTACCGGCACCACTGTAGCCGATAATTCCAAAAATCTCGCCAGTTTCCACTGATATATTGACGTTATCAACAGCAATCAATTTTCCATTGCTTGTCGAAAACGTTTTCGATAAATTCTGTAACTGAATCATTTCCACTTCACCTCTATTCAAAATAAAAAGTCCCTCCTGCAGATCAGCAGAAGGGACATAAGCGCACAAATATATACGTTAGACCGATCTCTCATCTATCAAAGTAAAATACTTTGAGTGAATTGGCACCATTTCACATAATGTGACGGTTGCCGGGCTTCATAGGGCACTTCCCTCAGCCTCTCTTTATAAGAGTTACGATATTAAGTTTTTAGTTACGTTTGCTTTTTGTTACGTTTGATAATGTAACATGTACAAAAGTGCACGTCAATAATTTATTTTCAATTTTTCATACAAAAAAGGAACTGAATGAAATGCATAAACTTTCTCACGAATTTCACCATTTTCGGAAATCAATAAACAGGGAACGCTCTCTATTTCATGTTCGATCGCTAAGTCCTCAACATAGTTGAGATTGGCTTGACCCAACTGAAGATCCGGTAAAAGTTCCTCCACTACCGACAACATCTTTGATGCCACTTGGCACGTCCCACATAGTGGAGTGTATAAATAGTAAGCAGTAATTTCTGGGTTATGGGCATGATTTTCCCAATCGTCTCGTGTCCATTCCTTCATTAACATTCATCCTTTTTCATGTTCTAATAGGGAATTACATTTTCTAATTTTATGCGCTTCAAATTGAACCGAGAAATTCCGATTTCACATCAATATTGGCGCCGAGTAAGATATTCGCGAGGAATCTTAAGGGGGTTGTCGCGACTTCCCGGTAGGTAGGATCTGTATACAGATGAAATGCATCAGGAAATTCACGTTTAATGAGCGCTCGCAATTTCTCTCCTGATTTGTCCGCATCAACCAATATAAAAATGTCCATATCATCATAAGGAGCCAACAATTCTTCTAAGCGAGTTGCGCTGACCGTTCCGTTCGTGCAGATTATTTCGACTGGTTCTGCCAGAAGTTGAAGTAGATGTTGTTTGTCCGAACGTCCTTCTACAAGTATGACTTTCTCGAAAGGCATGTAATCACTCCTGGAATGACTGACTTAAAAGTTAATCCAAAAGTTACGGTGCTGTAAAGATCCCTTTTGAACTAGCTCTTATATCGACATATGCAAAAAACGCCGAACAGATGTCGGCGTCTACAAACAATGTTATTCTTGAGTCATTTCTTCGTATTGCTCAGCAGTCATTAATGAGTCCACTTCAGTAACATCCGTCGGTTCTACAACGATCATCCATGCGTTTTCGTAAGGAGATTCGTTCACAAATTCCGGGCTGTCTTCCAAGCCACTGTTGACTTCCACTACTTTACCACTGATCGGCGCGTATAATTCTGAAACTGTCTTAACAGATTCCACACTGCCAAATGGTTCGTTTGTTTTAATTTCGTCGCCTACTTGTGGAAGTTCAACGAATACGATATCACCAAGCTCAGATTGAGCGAAATGTGTAATACCGATACGTGCTTTTCCATCTTCAACTTTTACCCATTCGTGTTCTTCAGAGTAGCGTAAGTCTTTTGGTGTGCTCATTAAAACCCCTCCAAATATGTATTCTATTCAATCTCAGTTTGACATATTTTTTCACTAAAAACAAGAAGCGAAGATTACCTTTTCCAGTTCTCTTCGAAATCAGATTCCTTGAAACCCACTGTAGCTTTCAAACCATCCGTGACAAGTGGTCTTTTTATCAGCATGCCTTCTGAAGACAGCAGTTCATACTGCTCATCTTCTGACATGGAAGCAATTTTATCCTTCAATCCAAGTTCCCGGTATTTCATGCCACTGGTGTTATAAAATTTCTTCAACGGGAGTCCGCTGGTTTCCACAATCTTTTTCAGTTCATCGATTGAAGGTGGTGTCTCGACGATGTGTACATCATGATAAGTGATTCCTTGGGCATCCAGCCAAGCTTTTGCTTTTTTGCATGACCCACAATTCGGGTATCCATAATATGTAATTACCATTAATGTAATCTCCTTCACTGCTTTTCCATCAGTGTAACAAAAAAGAAATCCGGACGCCTTTTTTAAGCGTCCGGAATCTCAAATCAAACTACAAATTTTTCTGCATCAATTAACTTAACGGAAGCTTCACGTTTTTTCGCGATGACATTGTAAGGAGTTGAACGCGTCAATTTACGAAGTGCAGATAGCATCATGCGTAAGTTATCCCCATCCACTGCTGCGATAAGCGTTTCTTTTGCATCCTTTTCAATGCACTCGAATGCTTCTTGACAGAAGATTTGAGTATAAAGAAGTTTTTGGTTCGCTTTCTCAAGTCCATCACGCGCAATCGCTTTCTCCGTACGAAGTACCGCTGATTCCATGGCAAATAGGTTATTGACAATGTCAGCAATATTCACCAGTACTTCTTGCTCGCTTTCTAGCTTCGTACCGTAACGTTGTGCTGCCAGACCTGCAGCGAGCAAGCCTATTTTCTTGGCATTTTGGACCAAGTATTTTTCTTGTGCCAAAGGCGTATCTTCGATTTCTTCGGGCATCATCATCAGTAACTCTTCCTGCAAGCTTTGAGCTTTTTGTAGAAGTGGCAATTCACCCTTCATTGCTTTACGCAAGAAAGTGCCTGGCACCAATAGACGATTGATTTCATTTGTACCTTCAAAAATTCGGTTGATGCGAGAGTCACGGTAGATGCGCTCCACTTCATACTCCTGCATGAAACCATATCCTCCATGTAACTGAACGGCTTCATCCGCGATGTAATCCAACACTTCAGTTCCGAAGACTTTATTGATTGAACATTCAATTGCATATTCAGCAATAGAAGCTGCAATCGCTTTTCCATCTTTTTGCTCTTCAGCACTCAACTGACTCATGCGATCTTCGAAGTAACCAACTGTACGGTAAATCAAGCTTTCTGAAGCATATAATTTTGATCCCATCGTTGATAATTTTTCTTTTGTTAAATTGAACGAAGAAATAGGTGTCTTAAATTGTTGACGTTGGTTTGTATAAGCTACAGCCAATTCAAATGCACGTTTCGATGCTCCAACAGTTCCTACTCCCAATTTGTAGCGGCCGATATTCAAGATGTTGAAGGCGATTACGTGACCGCGACCAACTTCACCTAGCAAGTTTTCAACTGGTACTTGAGCATCTTGGAGAATTAATGTACGTGTGGAAGAAGACTTAATACCCATTTTTTTCTCTTCTGCACCGACAGAAACTCCTGCGTACTCGCGTTCCACGATGAAAGCTGAGAACTTATCTCCATCAATTTTCGCGTAAACAACGAAAACATCCGCAAACCCTGCATTCGTGATCCATTGTTTTTCGCCATTCAATACATAGTGCGTACCTTCTGCATTCAGCTTGGCAACAGCCTTGGCACCCAATGCATCAGAGCCCGAACCTGGTTCTGTCAATGCGTAAGCTGCAATTAGTTCGCCCGTTGCAAGTTTAGGCAAGTATTTTTGCTTTTGCTCTTCATTTCCGAAAAGGACAATCGGCAATGAACCAATTCCCACGTGGGCACCATGTGTAATGGAGAACCCTCCTGCACGTGACATTTTCTCCGCGATTAATGCTGAAGAAACTTTATCGAGACCCAATCCATCATATTCTTCAGGCACATCTGCACCAAGTAATCCCAAATCCCCTGCAGATTTCAATAGTTTTACAGAATACTCGAATTCGTGATTTTCCAACTTTTCAATAACTGGGACTACTTCATGCAATACGTAGTCTTCAGTCGTTTTTGCAATCATTTTATGTTCATCCGAAAAATCTTCAGGTGTGAACACGCGATCTACTGCGATGTCTTCAACTAAGAAACTTCCACCTTTAATCATATCTACAGTTTTGTTTGTCATAGTGTTTCCTCCTAATTTTTATAGAATCTCAAATACGCCAGCTGCGCCCATACCGCCACCAATACACATCGTGACCACTCCGTATTGCTTTCCTTGACGTTTTAATTCATTGATTAATTTCAACGATAAGATGGTACCCGTTGCACCTAGCGGATGGCCAAGTGCGATTGCCCCACCATTGACATTCACTTTGTTGATATCAATTCCCAAGTGACGCACAACCTGGATGGATTGGGAAGCAAATGCTTCGTTTATTTCCCACAAGTCAATGTCTTCTATAGAAAGACCTGCGATTTTCAACGCTTTTGGAATTGCCACAATCGGTCCGATACCCATGATTTCCGGTGGAACCCCTCCAACTGCAAATGACAGGAATTTTGCCATTGGCTTCAATCCTTGTGCTTCCGCTGCTTCACGGTCCATTACCAGTACAGCTCCAGCTCCATCCGAAGTTTGAGATGCATTTCCTGCTGTCACGGTTCCACGAGCGTTAAACGCAGGGCGAAGTTTTGCAAGTGTTTCCACACTAGTGCCTACACGCACTCCTTCATCCATTTCGAACATGAATTTTTTTTCTTGTGGTTTGTTATTTTCATCGACGTAACGCTTTAATACTTCGACCGGTACAATTTCATCATTATATTTACCAGTTGCAATTGCTGCGGCTGCCAGGTCATGGGAACGTACCGCAAATGCATCTTGATCTTCACGTGTGATGCCATATTTCATGGCAACTTGTTCAGCAGTATGACCCATTCCCATATAGTATTGGGGTGCTGATTCAGCCAGTGCTGCATTCGGTCGGATGGTATTCCCCATCATGGGTACCATGCTCATCGACTCAACGCCACCTGCGATGATTGCTTCGGAATGGCCCAGCATGATGCGTTCTGCGGCAAATGCAATTGATTGAAGACCTGAAGAACAGAATCGATTGATAGTGATTGCCGGTGTCGTATCCGGCAAGCCTGCAAGTGCACCGATATTACGTGCGACATTCATCCCTTGTTCTGCTTCAGGCATCGCACAGCCTAATATAAAATCATCAATCGGACCATCATAACCGCCTGCTCTTTTCAATGTTTCTTTTACAACCAATGCCCCCAAGTCATCCGGTCTCACAGTTGCAAGGGAGCCTTTTTTCGCTTTCCCTACAGGTGTTCTGGCACCTGCTACAATTACTGCCTCGCGCATAAGTTCTCCTCCTCTAGTCGTTCGCAACATTAGTTGCGAAGCGGCTTTCCTTTCACCAACATGTGTTGCATTCTTGCTTGGGATTTTGGTTCAGCTACGAGACTCAAGAAAGCCTCCCGCTCCAAATCAAGCAAATATTGTTCGTCCACGAGTGTGCCGTATGGGACTTTACCTCCAGCTAACACATAAGCAAGTTTTTTCGCGATTTTCAAGTCATGCTCGCTGATAAAGCCTGATAAGAACATGCCTTCAGCACCAAGTAATAGCGTTGCATACCCTGACTCACCAGTTACCGGTACTTTTTCTCTCAAAGGAGCTTTATAATTATTTTCAAAAAGTGCTAACGCTACTTGTTTGGCGTCATAAATTAAGTGATCGGCATTTACACTGATGCCATCCGCAAAGCTGAGGAAGTTGTTTTCACGTGCTTCTTCCCCGGATGTTGAAACTTTGGCCATTGCAATCGTTTCAAACACTTTGTTGGCAACGAATTGATAATCCACATGAACGCCATTCGGCAATCCTTTCAAGTGTTTCATATACAACTCTTTGTTGCCGCCTCCACCTGGGATCAGCCCAACACCCGCTTCCACCAATCCCATATATGTTTCATGCGATGCCTGGATATGTGCTGCCGGCAAGCATACTTCCGCTCCACCGCCCAGTGCCATTCCAAAAGGTGCAGCAACAACTGGTTTCGAACTGTATTTAATTTTCATCATGGCGTTTTGGAATGAACGAACCGTGAAATCCAGTTCAAAAATATTGTCATCCTGCGCTTCCATCAATATCATGCCAAGGTTGGCGCCTACGCAGAAGTTCTTCCCTTGGTTTCCGATGACAAGCCCTTTATAGTTTTTCTCCACTTCATCGACTGCGAAGTTGATCATCTGGATAATATCCAGTCCGATTGCATTCGATTGGGAATGGAACTCAAGTAAGGCTATGCCGTCACCCAAGTCTATTAAACTGGCACCCGCATTTTTCTTGATGACACCATGTTTCTTTTTATATCTTTTTAGTTCAATGACTTTTTCGTTTGTCGGAACCAGTGAGTAATCCTGGCCATTAAAGAAATACACATCGCCATTATCTTCTTTATAGAAGGAATCGAATCCTTTATCGAGCAAGTCTTGTGCGAAAGCAGGAATTTCAAAGCCCTCCGCTTTCATTTTTTCGACTGACTCTTTGACGCCTATTGCATCCCAGATTTCAAATGGACCTTGCTGCCAGCCAAATCCCCACTTCATTGCATTATCAATCGCGACGATGTCATCTGCAATTTCACCATTTAGTTTGGCCGAATAGACAAGAGTTGGTGCTAATATGCTCCAAAGCAGTTCCCCGGTACGATCATTTGCAAAAACCAAAGTTTTCACTTTTGCAGAAAGCCCTTTTTGCTGCTTCGCCATTTCGAGTGAAGGCGTTTTCAATTTCTTTACCGGTTCATATTCCAGCGTCTCAGGATTCAATTCAAGAATATCTTTGCCTTGCTTCTTGAAAAAACCTTGCCCTGACTTCGCACCCAACCAACCGTTGTCGAGCATTTTAGTAATCAATGAAGGCACTTCAAAAACTTTCTGCTCATCGCCCGTCGTTTGGTCATAGACATTACGTGCAACATGACCGAATGTATCCAGTCCGACAACATCAAGAGTGCGGAATGTAGCTGATTTCGGACGCCCTATCACTGGACCAGTTACTGAATCCACTTCGCCAACTGAATAGCCTTTTGCCAACATTTCTCTTAGCGTAATGAGAAGGCCATACGTCCCGATTCGATTTGCAATGAAATTAGGAGTGTCTTTTGCAATTACTACCCCTTTACCGAGACGATCCTCGCCGAATGTTTGCATAAACTGAACAACTTCTGGCAATGTTGTTTTGGCAGGAATGACCTCCAACAGTTTCAAATAACGTGGTGGATTGAAGAAATGTGTCCCAAGGAAATGTTTTTGGAAATCGTCCGAACGACCTTCCACCATCGCATTGATGCTGATTCCCGATGTATTTGAGCTGATGATGGTACCGGGCTTGCGGACAGCGTCAATTTTTTCGTAAAGACCTTTTTTAATATCTAGATTCTCGACAATCACTTCGATGATCCAGTCAACATCTTTTAATTTTTCCAAGTCGTCTTCAAAGTTGCCTGCCGTCAGTAATGCTAGGTTTTTCTTCGAAGCGAGTGGCGCTGGCTTTTGCTTCAACAGTTTTTCCAAAGCTCCTTGCGCAATTTGGTTGCGCGCTTTAGGATTTGTTTTGTTTTCATCCGTTAAATCGCGTGGCACCATGTCCATTAATAGTGTAGGAATCCCGATATTTGCCAAGTGGGCCGCGATGCCTGAACCCATTACACCAGATCCCAGAACTGCGGCTCTTTTTATTTGAAAAGTCACGTTCAAAGCCCCCTTTATATTTTTGAATGAATACTCATTCATTTTTTTGATAAAAAAAATAGAAACAACCTCTATGACATTTAGTGTAGACCATTTTTTCTTTTTTCGCAATATTTAAATGATAGATAAATAGTTTAGTTCTAATGGTTTTTCTCAGGATTCATAATGAATCTTTTTCTTTCTTATATATATGCGAATGACGCTGAAACATTTACCCAATCCATTAATTATAAATAAGAGCAATACAGTTGGATGGTACGCAGGTCATAGGTTCAATTAAAAAAACTTGGGAAGCTCTTCGCGTATATTTAATGATTAAATCCACACAATATTGTAGATGAAAGAGGAGGGTTTATTCATGGGTTTATTTTCACAACCTAACGAACAGCAACCAATGTATCCAGAGCCGCCAAAAATGGTTTCCACTAAAGACTTTCTTTTTTTAAATGATATGTTGTCATGGAACCTGCTGGCTGCAAAAAAAATGAATTCCGCTGCTCAAATTTGCCAATTGCCGGATTTGAAAAAAGAATTTGAATCAGCCGCACAAATGCACACGAAGCACTACAATGAATTATTGAAAACTTTGCAGCAAAGTGAAGGAGGTCCTGTATCATGAGCGTAAGTCCAATAAAAAATCCTCAGACCCCGTATCCTGAAACACCTGAATTAAACGACCGTGATATATTAAGTGATGCCCTTTCTACAGAAAAATATTTATGTCATTCATATCAGACTGCGATGCAAGAAGCGAGTCACGATGCACTCTACCAATTGATTTTCGCTCAACTGCGAGATACTTCCAAACAGCAACGTAACTTTTTTGATTTGCAATTTGTGCATGGTTGGTACGTTTTGACACCCAGCACCGCACAGGAAATACAGCAAGCCGTGCAACAATTCCAAGGGTATAAACAACAACTCCAATAACGGAAACTAATTGCTGTCACCCCGAAGAGAAACGGTGTACACTGTTCCTATAGAATATTAGGAGGAACAGAAATGAAATCAATTACGACAGCAGATCAATTTAACGAGATTATCTCATCTGATAAGGAAGTCATTGTGAAATTCCATGCAGGATGGTGTCCTGACTGTACAAGAATGGATATGTTTATTGACCCGATCATTGAGGAATATAACGAATATGCTTGGTATGAAGTAAATCGTGACGAACTCCCTGAAATCGCCGAAAAATACGATGTCATGGGTATTCCTAGCTTGTTGATTTACAAAGAAAATGAAAAAAAAGCACATCTTCATAGCGCAAATGCTAAATCTCCGGAGCAAGTCACGGAATTTTTACAAAGCCAAAAAGGGTAGACGTCAAGTCTACTCTTTTTTACTTATTCCCGAATATCAATATGCTATACTTATTGAAAACGGGTACGAGGTGTCTAATGTCGATTGAACAGGAACTCCAAGAGTTAAAAGATAAAGTGAAATACTATGAAAACATTGTCAAGAACATGTCTGCCCCGATTATTGCTTCAATTGTACCGAAAACAATTTTGATTCCGATAGCCGGTCATATGTTTAAAGATCGGTTTGATATCATTCAAGCAACCGCGCTTAAATATGTTGGCGATCACCGGGAGGTTGAAAGCGCGATTTTTGACTTTACCGGTGTATCAGTCGAAGATGTTGCTGCCTTTGACTACAATGAACTGGCAACAGAGTTATACCAATTGAACAATTCCCTTAAATTGATGGGCATTCGTCCGATGTATGTCGGGTTCAATCCCAGATTCGTCCGTGAAATCGTTCATGCAGGCATCCAGGTCGAAGTAGAGACATATGTGAATTTCCGAGTGGCACTTCAACAGTTACTAAAAGAAAACAACCAGACTCTTCACTCTTTAGCGTGAAAAGTCCGGTTGTTTTTTATAATTTCTTTGTCATAAATACCTGGGAAATTGGTGTTTTCTCAAATCCATATGACAGAAGCAAATTTAACACAGCTCCATCCCCTGTGCTGAAGTTGTAGGTTGACCTTCCAAGATCCTGGTCAAATTCAAGTGCATGTGCCAAAAGTAACTCAATTTCTTCTGGATTCCCGTTGCCCGACAGTTGGAATAAGGTGATGCCCTCCGTCTTTGCTCCATAAACTGCCCTTTTCCTAATTAGGCATGCTGCCCGTACAGCTCCTTCTTTTTTCAGCAACACGACTTCTCCGCCCACTTTAGGAACAATACTTGGTGAAGTTTGCCAGGGCACGATTGCCGGGAACAAATCGGATCCAATTGCCTGAAACGCCGGAAATCGCTCCAATTGAAATTCCCCCAATGAAGGAAGGTTTTTCATCAGACTGCCCTTGACCGACAAAAATACGAGATTATCAACAATTTGATACCCACACTTTTCATACAGTCGAATTGCTGGTGAATTTTCGGAAAGGGCCTCAAGTGTCGCAACATCAACGTTGTTTTCCAATAGAATTTTTTCGGATTCCTTAATCAAGTGAAAACCGACTTGTTTCCCTCGATATTCCGGTACGATTCCTGTCCCGCCATTCCATGCGATTTTCATATCAGCTTCTTCCTTGATTCCCTGCAGGACGAATCCCACCGGTACTTCACCATCAAATGCGACAATGGATAATTCCGCAGACAGTCCTTCTGAACCGAACCGATTCATGAATTGCTCCATCGTCAAGTTCATCGGAATCTTATAGCCTTCGAACCCTTTGTTGAACAACTCAAGAGCGTCTTCAAAATTCAGTGCAGTCAATTTTTTGTATGTCAATTCCATTTCATACACCCCTTCTTTACTGTCCTAAAATGAAGTCAAACATATCGGTTTTACATTTGGCTTGAACCAGTCATCCAAGTCACCCGCATTGTGTTTGCCTAATTCAATTTTTCCGTATTTCTCCAATTGTTTCAAGCTCACACATCCCGTCCACCAAGAGCTTAAGTCGGAAATGGATATTGCTAAGTCCGCTTCTTCCGGTGTAATGGATAATCTGCCCGTCTCCCAAAAATCACCCTTAAACAGTAGACGGTATCCTCCCTGCTGTTGCGAAGAGAAGGAATCTTCCACGAATAAGGTGACAATTACACCCTCATCAGGGCGTTTTAGTGAACTGAAATTCGTTTGTTTCACGAACTCTTCAACCGATAGAATTCTGTACATCAAGCCGCTTCCAACTTGAGCAACTTCATGATAGACACTCGGAATCAAGTTATTGCTATCATTTCTTGGATCTTTCAATTGGTACATAAACGATTCATCATGTGTTCGGATAACGATTCGATCTACTTGATCCTGCTGGGAATACAACCAAGCGCTGATATCCAGAAATGCACTCGGCTTTGTCCAGAACCATTCATAGACAATCATTTCATGATGAAGGAAATGACTGTCTTTCACAGGTTGCAGGACAAATGCAATAGCGCCAATCAATTTACCCTCTTCGTAAACGCCTGCATAATAGGAAGCCTTTTTCTTGATTAGGTTTTGCTCGGACCATGTCCTTTTAATCATACCGTGTTGTAATAAAGCATATTCATTGTAAAGTCGGACAATCTCTTCTTCATTTGCAGGGGACAACATCACCACACGATTTTTGTCGCCATCACTCGGAAAACTATTGGGTTTCAATTTATATTGGAACCTTGTAGGACCGTATCCATATCCCATCTTCTGATAAAAACTGGTGTTGAATGGATATAGAGAGACTAGAGCCACATTTTCTTTGGACGCATGTTCATGAAAATGTTGCAACAATCGGAAGGCGATTCGTTCTTTTTTATGAAACAAATGAACAGCAACCATTCCAATGCCATACATTCGAATCATTTCACCGTTTATATTTACCTGAAAGTCATGCAATCGATATAACCCTGCCAAATTGTCCCCTTCGTCAAACAAACCATAGTAACTCAAATCGTTATCGGCATCCTGTTCCATTTTGAGTCTTTCAACGAAAGCATTTTGTTGTGCTTCCTGTGAAATATTCATCCCTGGATAAGCAGTTGCTACAATAGCAGCAGCCTGATTCATGTCTTCTTGCGCGAGTAAACGAATCATGTTCATACCCCCTATTAGACTAGTATAGAAATTTTGAAATCATCTGTAAATGAGCTCCCGGAAGAAATATCCTATCCAGTCATTCTTTTTACTTGATAATTAGTTTAATATACTTTACATTGTAATTAGTTCTTTTTTATAATAATTATTAATAAGGAGTGAGTGTAATGAAGAAATTAACAACCAACCAAGGTGTCCCAATCGGTGATAACCAAAATTCACGTACAGCTGGTGAGCGTGGACCTACATTGCTTGAGGATTATCAATTAATTGAGAAACTGGCTCATTTTGACCGTGAACGTGTTCCGGAACGTGTTGTCCATGCCCGTGGCGCAGCTGCACATGGTACATTCGTTGTAAAAAACAGTATGAAAAAATATACAAGAGCGGCATTCTTGCAAAAAGAAGGCCAGGAAACACCTGTATTCACTCGTTTCTCAACAGTTATTCACGGTTTGCATTCCCCAGAAACGGCTCGTGATCCACGTGGATTCTCAGTCAAGTTCTATACAGAAGAAGGAAACTATGATTTTGTTGGGAATAACTTGCCGGTATTCTTTATCCGTGATGCGATCAAATTCCCGGATGTTATCCATTCATTAAAACCTGATCCGCGTACCAACTTGCAAGACTCAGCACGTCTATTTGATTTCTTTGGTTTAGTACCTGAATCAACGAATATGTTAATCCATTTATTTACTGATGAAGGAATTCCCCAAGACTACCGTCACTTACGTGGATCCTCTGTACATTCTTTCAAATGGATTTCAGAAGAAGGCAAAACTACATACATCAAGCTTCGCTGGGTGCCTAAACAGGGAGTCAAGAATTTATCGATTGAAGAAGCGGCAGCTCAGCAAGCACTAGATTTCAGCCATGCGACACGCGATCTATATGAAGCAATTGAGCGTGGAGAATATCCTGAGTGGGATTTATTTGTACAAACATTGAAACCGGAAGACATGGATGACTATGACTTTGACCCACTTGATGCTACAAAAGATTGGTTAGAAAAGGATTTCCCTTATGAATTAGTTGGAACGATGACGTTAAATCGTAATGTGGATAATTTCTTTGCTGAAACGGAATCTGTCGGCTTCAATCCAGGCGTCCTAGTTCCTGGAATCCAGCCATCAGAAGATAAAATGTTGCAGGGCCGGTTATTCTCATACTCAGATACACAGCGTTACCGCATAGGTGCTAACTACCTGCAATTACCTATCAATGCACCGAAATGTCCGTTCGCTAATAACCAGCGTGATGGTGCGATGCCATTCCTGCAACAAACTTCACGAGTCAATTACGAGCCAAACAGTTTCGATTCGGAACCAAAAGAAGCTCCTGAATATAAGGAAGCCGACCAACCGATTTATGGGGTAGCCGGTAAGAACCATATCACAAAAACGAATAACTTCGGGCAAGCCGGGGAAATTTACAGAAGCTATGATGAATCGACAAAACAGCAACTCATCAAAAACTTGCTGGATCAATTCTCGGGCATCCAAAACCGAGACATCGTCGGTCGTGCGATTGCCAACTTGTATCGTGCAGATGAAACCCTTGGTCTTGCACTATCTGAAGGTGCTAATGTAGATGTTCATCTTTATTTATAATATTTGATAAAAAAAGAGTTTTTCCGTACTGTTAAAACAGACGGAGAAACTCTTTTTTATTTTTTGTCCATTTACTATCCATGTTTTCCTGCCGTGGTTTGAAATGGGACTGATGGTATTTTCTATGTCCACTCACAGGGGTTATATGTCCACTTGGGAGGAGTCTATGTCCACTCACATAGGGTCTATGTCCACTTGGGAGGAGTCTATGTCCACTCACAGGGGTTCTATGTCCACTCGCATAGGGTCTATGTCCACTCGCATAGGGTCTATGTCCACTCGCTGCAATTCTGTCCATTCAAACTGATTTCTGTCCATTCGGCAACGG
>Ga0209013_10002249_pt1 | contig 17537 bp, 17 predicted proteins | sample Cruoilmetagenom2_FD_187291 | JGI IMG/M metagenome (GOLD analysis project Ga0209013, IMG submission 187291) | Oil polluted marine microbial communities from Coal Oil Point, Santa Barbara, California, USA - Sample 2 (SPAdes) (version 2) | ecosystem: Environmental > Aquatic > Marine > Oil seeps ...
CTCCCCGCTCAGTGAATTTTTTTTTCAGAAGGGCCTCCACCTGTGATCCTGAAATCCGGTCTTCTATATCCTCCTCTTCCACCAGCATCTTCTTTACAATATTATCCACGAACATCTCCTGCTCCTCCCATATTTTACTTAACTCCATCCGGATCTGTTCAGGATTCATGGCAGAGATCAGGATGGTATCCTGCATTAGCTCATCTTCTCCAAGGATCACCAGCACAGAATCATCGATCATTTCAACTTTCTGGTTCTTCAGTGAATGGTGTGGAGGAGTATAAACAATGATCTCTTCGTTCATATTGCTGCGTGAATCGATTTGAAAATTCCATACTGCTCTACTCTGATGCTGAATGACAGGTGGGCGGAGCTCCTCCAGGATATTAATAACTGTTTCATTCTGGACCAGCTCATTGGAGATCTCTGAGAGTACCTGGTTGACTACCAATCCCAGTTGATTCTCTTCAGATTTTATGGAGTGTTTGATCCAATAAGCCTGAACAGCCACCAGTGCGATCATGGCCAGGCTCAGGAAAATAGTCACTATCCAAAGTACAGTGCGACTCATGGCCCAAAGATAGTTTTCCTCGTTGGTTCACACAGAGCGTTTTAACAATCTTTAACATCCTTTAAACCTATGTAACGATATTCTGGAATATTTTTGTTCCTGACAAACTAGAGCGACAAACATGAAAAAACGGATACCATTATCAATCTTTACTCTCGCAGCAGCATTCATATTTTCAACCAGCCTGTTTGCACAGGAGAAGACTGAAATCACCATACAGGTAAAAAAGGACGGCAAAGTGGTCAAGGATACTACGTATCAGTTTGACGATGCAGCTGAAGCGAAGCATGCGGTGAAGATGATGGAGATACTCAGTGGGGATGAAGAGCATATGATGCATTTCGACCATTCCAGGGCTTCTAATTCTGATTCTCATTCCAAAACCATGGTATTTATTTCAGAAGACGGAAAGAAGACGGAAATCAAGGAGTTTCACGGTGATTCCCTGGTATGGATCTCAGAGGAAGAGATTGATGGTGACCACGTGAAAGTGATCAAGAAGAAGAAGGTGACAGGCGATCATCCACATGGAGAACATGTGATAGTAATGAAGAGCGGGGATGGGGAGACCATTGATGTCATGGTGAGTGAGGATATAGAAATGGAAAAGGGGAAGACAAAGCAGGTGAAGGTGATTGTCTCTGGAGATGAAGATGGCACATGGCATGTGGATAGCAAGGAATTGAAAGAGGTGGATGAGGAGGTTTATGTGATCTCAGGTGATGATGCAGAAGAAGAGTTAAAAGAGATTCTCAAGGATCATGACGAAGAGAATGTGAAGGTGATCGTGGTAAAGAAAAAATCAAAAGAGCAATAGCAGGTAGTTTAGTTTAAGGTTAGTTTTAGTACAGCTGCCCGTCCTCCCGGCGGGCAGCTTTTGTTTTGGGGGTTTATGGAGATTGGATAACTTGCAGGAAAAGCCCCTGTGATGCCAATAGATTATTATAAGGTCCTGGGATTGTCTCCAGGAGCCTCTGGTAAGCAGATTAAGTCAGCTTACCGGAAACTGGCCCTGAAATACCATCCCGATCGCAATTCGTCGCAGGGTGCTAAGCAGAAGTTCCAGGAAATCACAATCGCTTATAATTCTCTTCTGGACCATCCGGAGCAAGTTATAAAAGATGCCTCTACCTATGAGGACCGGGTAGCCAGTGAAGTGCTTCGGAAGGAGCGTGAGCGGATTCAGCAACAAGCCAGGGCAAGGAGGGCAAAAAGAAAAAAGGAGGAGGAGTATTTCAACAGGCCCGGGTGGTACGATTCCATTCTGCTCATGAAATACACACTTCATGGGTTCGCCCTTATGTTTGCTGTTGTAGCCATTGTTCTACCCATTCTCCTTGCCATTTTCATGAATCCCGCCAGTCTGGCCGGAACCTTCTTCTTCCTGGTGGTTGGTGGCTTTCTTATGGTCTATATATATCAGAAAAGAAGCACCTGGTTCCGATTGGGCAAATTCAAGACCAGATGGAAAGATGTGGTGGGCTTTATGAAAATGAAACCCGTTCAGGCTACCGGTGACCGTTGTTGTTACTGTCACAATACCATGGCCGATGGAAAATCCTACAGGATAGAATTACTGAAAACAGTGGATATTAAGATCAGCTCCTTCGGAGCAATGAATCATGCAGCCAAATACAAAAATAAGATTAAAAGGGTAGTGATCCCCCGGAGTGCCAGGGCTCACTATTTTCATAAGTTATCTTCACTGGTGAAGATCATTTCCATTACTGCCAGTCTTTTATTCTTCCCGGTGGATAGCATCCTTTGGAGGTTTATTACCGGGATGGTGGCTGGTGGCACTCTTTCTACCTTGTTATTGGCCATTGTCAGGGTGCGCTCCAAGGTGAGTTACCTGCTTACTACCGGACTCCTTATCAAGGCTTTGCTCTGGCTTTTTGCACTTTACAAAATAAGCCTGTTTGGCCCTGGATTTAATATCCAGACTACTGGACTGGTTTACATTGTGGTGGCCGGATTACTTTTTTTTATGGATATGGTATTTGACCTGGTCCTGGGATTTTTCCCCTTCTATCGCCGAATGTTCAGACCTCTTGTAAAACAGGGGAAGATCCTCCAATCACTATACAGGGATGGTTATCAGAATAATATGGAGCTTCCGGTCTATTCAGTCCTGTTTCCGCTTTACAGATGGTTGTTTTAACAGAGTTACCAGAGCAGCAACCGTTCCTTGTTTCGGATCTTCTTCAGGTCCACAGGAACACACATTCTTACATGTGAGAGCGTCCCTAAGATTTGCATAAATGCATTGATCTTTTCCGTGATGATCTCTCCCTGAATATGAACCAGGTAGTCCAGGTTCTTCAGTTCATCTAAAAAATATCCTTGTTCAGATCGGTTTTTGATAATTCGGTAGGTAACTAAAGCATCTTCATCCTGGTAGACAAAATTAGAGAAGAGTTGCTCCTCCTGGAGTTTCCTGTGGAAGAGTTTCAGGTCATCAAGTTTTTCAAACGCCAGCTCAAGTGCCTGATTAATTCTCCAGCACAGCTTGTAATCAGGCTCATCTGCAACTACACCAAGCAGGCAGAAGTCCTCTTCCATGGCCATCTCCAGCTTATGTTTCTTAACCGCCAAGGTTTTGGGAATTGGTTCTACCTATAAAAGTAGTAAAAAACAGAATGGGTTATACCCTGTGAATGGTTGAAAGTGCTTCCCTGGCAGCCCGTTGTTCCGCTTCCTTTTTGGAACTTCCTCTGCCGGTTCCTTTCTTCTCTCCCTTCAGCAGGATGGTGGAGATAAACGAAGGGTATTTACTGTGGGACAGATGTTCTTCTTCGCTTTTGAAAACCACTTCGATGCGATTTTTCTGGGCCCATTCAATGACCCGGCTTTTGTAATCGGGATCCTTTTTTACAATCTGAGTCAGGTCAATGTGTTTCTTCATGATTTTCCGTACGAAAAACTTCCTGGCAGCACCATATCCCCGATCCAGGTATATGGCACCAATGAGGGCCTCCAGAGCATTTCCATAAAGGTGTTTGGATTTATTTGAGGGAGCAACACCTGTGGTGATCATCTCCGGAATTTCGATCTTCGTGGCCAGGATATCCAGGTTTCTGCGTTTTACGATGCGTGCACGCAACTTGGTCATAAAACCCTCATCCCCCTCCGGGAACCTTTGGAACAGGTAGTCCGCTACAATGGCATCCAGCACTGCATCTCCCAGATATTCAAGACGTTCATTATTGAGAAATGGGTCTTTTTGGCTGTGAACAGCTGATTTAGGAATGAATGCTAGCCTGTAAAGGGAAATGCGGCGGGGAAGAAATCCCAGCATGCGTACAAGCTCAACATAGAACCGCCGGTTCTTCAATAGGTCAGTCGTTATATTTCCTGAAGATGGCAGAAGTGTTGTGTCCCCCGAACCCAAAAGTATTACTGAGCCCCACATTGACTTCACGTTCCTGGGCCTTGTTTGGAGTCAGGTTCAGCTTAGGATCGATTTCAGGATCCAGGGTTTCCAGGTTGATGGTTGGAGGAACTATTCCATTTATAATGGACATGATCACTGCAATGGACTCAATGGCTCCGGCTGCACCGAGAAGGTGACCAGTCATCGATTTGGTGGCACTGATATTCAGTTTGTATGCATGGTCCCCGAAAACCTTTTTAATGGCTTTGGTTTCAGAGAGGTCACCCAGCGGGGTAGCCGTTCCGTGAACGTTGATGTAATCCACAGCTGAGGGTTCAATCTTGGCATCCCTCAGAGCATTTAGCATCACCAGCCTTGCACCCTCTCCTTCGGGATGAGGTGCAGTAAGGTGATGGGCATCAGCGGAGAGGCCACTACCTATCAATTCAGCATAAATTTTAGCCCCACGCTTTTTAGCATGTTCCAGCTCCTCAATGATCAATCCCCCACCTCCTTCACCCATGACAAAGCCATCGCGGCTGGCATCGAAGGGACGGGATGCGGTTTTAAAATTATCATTGTTGGATGAAATCGCTTGCATGGAATTGAATCCGCCGATCCCGGCTTCAGTAACGGCTGCTTCGGATCCCCCCGTAATAAATAGGTCTGCCATATCCAGGCGAATCAGGTTATATGCATCGATAATGGCGTTGGTAGATGATGCACAGGCAGATACGGTTGCATAATTGGGACCCCTGAAGCCATACTTCATGGACATATGGCCTGCAGCGATATCTGATATCATCATTGGGATAAAGAAAGGGCTAAACCTGGGCGTCCTTCCGCCTTCCAAGTAGTTTGTAATCTCATTTGTGATTGTATCGATCCCGCCGATACCGGATGCCCAGATAACACCAGCGCGATCTTTGTTATGATCCAATTCAGCAAGACCGGCATCCTGAAAAGCCTCTTCAGCTGTTATAAGGGCATACTGGGCGTAAGGATCAAGTCTCCTTGCCTCTTTTCGGTCAAAATAATCCAGTGGGTCATAGTTCTTAATCTCACAGGCAAACTTTGTCTTGAACTTTTCTGTATCGAAACGGGTAATAAGAGTGGCCCCGCTTTCTCCTTTCACAAGTGCGTCCCAGAAATCCTGCAAATTTTTCCCCAGGGGTGTAAATGCCCCCATACCTGTCACTACAACCCGTCTCATACCACTAAGTTTTTGAACGTAAAGACTAAAACTTTTTCTGAGAAGACAAAAGCTTATTCTGCGTTTTCTTCAATATGCTTAATGGCCTCCCCAACTGTTGAAATATTTTCAGCCTGGTCATCGGGAATGCCCATGTTAAATTCCTTTTCAAATTCCATAATAAGCTCAACTGTGTCAAGAGAATCAGCTCCCAGATCGTTTGTGAAGCTGGCTTCCGGAGTTACTTCATTCTCATCAACACCTAATTTGTCAACAATGATTGCTTTTACTCTTGATGCAATGTCAGACATGACTAAAAATTTTAATTAATAATATTGGTTATTTTTAACGGTGCAAAGAAATGCAAAATTCGACTATTTTCAAAGAAAAATGAAGAACATAGCCATATTTGCCTCCGGATCAGGGACAAACGCAGAGAACTTGATCCATTTTTTTCGAACGAATCAATCTGGATTGGTAAAACTGGTCCTGGCCAACAGGAGTGATGCTTATGTGATAAACCGGGCTCAATCATTAGATATTGAAGCTATTGTGTTCAATCGTGAGCAGTTTTACCAGTCAGGTGAGGTCCTGACCATTTTACAGAACAGGGGTATTGATTTTATAGTGTTGGCAGGATTTCTTTGGCTGGTTCCCGATTCATTGCTGGAAATGTTTGAAGGAAGGGTGGTTAACATTCATCCAGCCCTGTTGCCAAAGTATGGGGGAAAAGGGATGTATGGAAAACGTATACATGAGGCAGTGATCGCCAATGGAGATAGTGAGTCTGGGATAACCATCCACCATGTAAATCAAAAATACGATGAAGGAGATATTATTTTTCAGGCAACGTGTGTGGTTGATAAGGTCGATACTCCTGAATCTCTGGCAAAAAAGGTACACGCCCTTGAGTATAAGCATTTCCCCAGGGTAGTGGCTGGATTGCTACAACAGCTTTAGTGCCTGCATGGTAAAAGCCCGGACGACCAGGTAAGCTGTTCTGTTCTTCTCTTCCACAGGTTCCACTGGAGGGGCTTCAACTCTCAAAGGATTGACAGCACTACCATTTTTGTAAAACCGGAAGTCCAGGTGCGGACCGGTGGCCAGTCCGGTGCTTCCCACATAACCGATCGTCTCTCCCTGTTTGACATATACTCCCTGTTTGATCCCTTTTCCAAACCTGCTAAGGTGCATGTAGGTGGTTGAATAGACACTGTTGTGTTTAATGGTCACATAATTGCCTCCACCACTTTTCTGATAACCTTTCCTGCTTACGACCCCATCTCCTACAGTATGAACCGGGGTGCCGGTTGGGGCTGCATAGTCCACACCATGATGTGGCCGGCGGATCTTCAAAACAGGATGGAGCCTGGAATGGGAAAATCCTGAACTGATCCTTGAGAACCTGAGTGGCGCTTTAAGGAATGCTTTTCTCAGGCTATTTCCCTTCTCATCAAAAAAACTCCTCTCTCCGTTTTGCTCAAATGGAATGCCCCAGAAATCAGTTCCATTATGGTAAAACCAGGCTCCTCGGATCTTTTGGATCCCAATGGATTGGTTATCCACATACGATTCTTCATAGATCACTTTATATTGATCTCCCTTCTGAAATCCAAAGAAATCGATGGACCAGGCAAAAATTTCACTCAGTTCCACAGCCAACATAGGATTTTCCTCGTTATTACGCATGGATTCCCAGAGGGAAGTTTCAATGGTCCCTGTGGCAAATTGAAGCCTGGTTTCGATGGGCTTTTTACCATTCTTTGCCCATATTGAGTCGGGCTCAATCCCGATCCTCACATAGTTGAGTGGATCCTTCTCATAAACAAAGTAGGATGTAGTTGCCACAGAGGTGGTATCTGTGATTTTGAAAAATGCAAAACTATTCCCGGATTTAATTTTAAGTTCATCAATAAGGGTGTCAGACAGCAGAGAGATCTTGTATATTTCCTGCATGGATAGGCCAAAAGGAAGCAATAGATCGGCAAGGTTCTCATTCCTTTGCACCTTTCCGGAGTTAATCTCATAGGAGGAAACCGGGATCCCATACAATTTTTTTACCGGAGCGGTTTCAATGGTATCTTTTTTTGCGTTGTTCTCCAGGGCCGGGTCCACTGCAACTGTGGACTCATCTCCGGGGAGAAAAGAAGCTGCCATGGCGGTTCCCACAGCAAGCAGTAACATGACAACCAGGTCTCTCCAGCTCTTCATTACATCACGATATTGATGATCCTGTTGGGGACGTGAATAAATCTTTTGGGATCATTCCCTTCTGTCCATTTCAGAGCTGTCTCATGTTCTAATACCTTCTGCCTGATATCTTCGACCGGGGTATCAAGTGGAAGCATGATCTTAAACCTCAGCTTACCGTTGATCATGACCGGGTACTCATAGCTGTTTTCCTGCAAGTGCAATTCATCAAAAGCTGGCCAGCTGGTTTCGGCTATGGAGGCCTCATTCTCCAGAATACTCCAGATCTCCTCAGCCAGGTGCGGAGCAAAGGGTGCCAGGACTCTGATAAAGGACTCGGCTGTGGTCCGGGTTACTTTCCCTTTTTTAATACAAAGGTTGGTGAAGATCATCATCTGGGAGATGGCGGTATTGAAATGCAGGGCTTCAATATCCCCACCTACTTTTTTAATAGTGCCATGGAGCGATTTCAGGATCTCTGTATCTTCTTTTTCGTTGTGGTAATGGGAGGTGTCTGCAAAGAATTTGTAAACCCTGCTGAGGAAGTTGTAGACTCCTTTTACTCCACTTTCTACCCACGGTTTTACGGCGTCCAGCGGTCCCAGGAACATTTCATAGAGGCGCAGTGAATCTGCACCATACGCGGCCACCACATCATCCGGATTCACCACATTTTTGAGGGACTTGGACATTTTGGCCACTATCTGGTTCAGTGATTCACCGGTTTCAGAATGGAAATAGGCTCCATCCTTTTCTTCCACAAGGTCGCTGGGCACTTTGGCGCCGGAAGCTGTTTCATAGGCGAAAGCAAGGATCATACCCTGGTTAAAAAGCTTTTCAAAAGGTTCATCGGTAGAGACAATCCCAAGGTCAAAAAGTACTTTATGCCAGAACCGGCTGTAGAGAAGATGGAGCACCGCATGTTCCGCACCTCCGACATACAGGTCAACCGGCATCCAGTAGTTCTCTTTCTTGCTGGAAAAGGGCTCCTGGTCATTGTCCGGATCGATGTACCTGAGGTAATACCAGCATGACCCCGCCCACTGAGGCATCGTATTGGTTTCCCGGCGACCTTCGCGGCCATGGGAATCTGTTACATGCAACCATTCAGTGGCATTGGCAAGTGGAGATTCGCCTTCACTGCCTGGCTCATATTTTTCCAACTCCGGGAGCTGTAACGGGAGTTCTGCATCATCCAGAAGGGTAATTTCCCCATCTTCCCAATGGATCACCGGAAAGGGTTCTCCCCAGTAGCGTTGGCGACTGAAGAGCCAGTCCCTGATTTTATAATTGATGGCCTCATTCCCCAGACCATTTGCATGGAGCCACTGAATGGTCTGTGCAATTCCCTTCTCTTTGGAGAGACCATTTATATCCAGTCCTGTAACCGGATCAGAGGAGTTAACATACCTGCCATCCTCTGTCCAGCATGCTTTTCCATTCAGCACAAGCTGACGATGTTCATCATCCTCCACTGCTGGATCCATAATACATAAAATGGGCAATGAGAAAGTGGTGGCAAACTCAAAGTCCCTGTTGTCGTGACATGGAACTGCCATGATGGCACCGGTTCCGTATCCCATTAACACATAGTCGGCCACCCAGATTGGGATCTGCTGGTTATTTACCGGATTGATGGCATAACTTCCTGTGAACACACCGGATTTCTCGCGTGATAGATCAGAACGGTCGAGCTCTGACTTCAGACCTGCCTGCGCTACATATGCAGAAACTTCAGCCTTTTGTTCATCGGTCGTCAGATCCTTCAGCAGGGCATGTTCTGGAGCGACCACCATGTATGTGGCCCCGAACAGGGTATCGGGACGTGTGGTAAATACCCTCATGGAGTGTTTCGAACCATCCACCTGGAAGTTCACTTCAGCTCCGGTGGACCGGCCAATCCAGTTCCGCTGCATATCTTTTACCCCTTCGGGCCAATCGACATGGTCCAAACCGGCAAGCAGGCGTTCTGCGTAATGGGGTATCCGCAACATCCATTGTTTCAGGTTTTTTCTCTCTACTGGATTCCCGCACTTTTCGTGTGTGCCATCATTCAGGACCTCTTCGTTTGCACAGACAATCCTGCAGTGGGGGCACCACCATACCTGGGCATCATCATAATACGCCAGGCGTTGATCGTCTCTGTATTTCTGAATGGCTTCATGGCCTTGTGAACTAATCTGTTCAGGGATCTCCAGCTCGTCAATTGGTCGGCCCTTCTGTTGTTCCGCATCGAACCAGGTGTTGTAAAGGTGAATAAAGATCCACTGGGTCCATTTAAAGTACCCGGGATCTGTGGTATTGACCTCGCGGTCCCAATCATACCCAAGTCCCAGGGATTTGATCTGTCTGCGAAAGTTTTCGCAATTCTTCTGTGTGGTTGCAGCAGGATGGGTTCCCGTTTCAATGGCATACTGTTCGGCTGGTAATCCAAATGCATCCCATCCCATGGGGTGGAGTACATTGAAACCTTTCATCCTCTTGTACCTGGCCACAATGTCTGTGGCGGTATACCCTTCGGGGTGTCCCACATGCAATCCAGATCCCGAGGGATAGGGAAACATGTCAAGTATATAGAACTTGGGTTTCGAATAGTCATCTTCGGTTCTGAAGGTCCGGTTCTTCTCCCAGTACTCCTGCCACCGCTTCTCGATGTATGCAAACTTATAATCCATGCTGTCAACTTCTGATTCAGTGTGCGAAATTAGGATTTTTTTTTTGCAATAAATTAACAAGAACAAGTTGACATCAAGGCGATTTTTAGTAAATTGTATGTGAACCTAAAAAATCATTACAAAATGAAACTTACCATTGAACACCAGGAACGGTATTCCCGGGGAGAATTGTTGCTAAGGACCTTATTTGGCTGGCTCTACATCTACCTGCCACACGGCTTCATTTTATTGTTTGTAAGTTTGTGGGGTGCCATCCTCCAATTTGTGGCTTTCTGGATCATCCTCTTCACAGGCCGCTATCCCGAGAGCATGTTCGAATTTCAGGTTGGGCTCCTGAAGTGGAACCTTCGGGTTATAGCAAGGATATACAATGTATCCGACGGTTATCCGGCTTTTGGCATCAAAAGTACCGACGATCACACCGAGATTTCGGTTCCCTATCCCGAAAAGGTAAGCAGGGGACTTACACTGGTCAGGCTCCTGTTCGGGATCTTTTATGTCTATATTCCACATGGTTTTATCCTGATTTTCAGAGCCTTCTTCGTAGGGATTCTCCAGTTCCTGGCGTGGTGGGTGGTGCTGTTTACCGCCGAATATCCTAAGAATTTTCATGAATGGATTGTGGGCCAGGTGCGGTGGCAGATGAGGGTAAGCCTGTATATGATGTTCATGACAGATACCTATCCCCCTTTTACGGGAGATGAATTACCCGATGAAGTATAGAAGAATATGAAGTACCATCCTATTCCCCAGCCCGATGAAATTGAAGTCAGGGTAAAGGAATGACCCGTAATCAACCGCCGGGAATATAAAAGAGATCATGCAACAATCCATTTTAAGAGACCTGGGCATACTGCTGGGTATATTCAGCCTTATCTGGCTGGTTGCCTCACTATTCTCTTTTTATCCCGAAAATCCCCAGCTGCTAAGCATTGAAAGAGAACAGAAACTTGGAGGAGGAGACAGGCAATGAGCTTCTGGAACATACATGCCTGAAGATGGATTTACGGAGGAGCCGTTTGCTCTGGATTGGGCGGAGATAAAAACCGGGCTTTAGGAAAAAATATTAACTTTGCCCTCCGTTACCGGCCTCATAGTTTAACAGGATAGAACGTGGGATTCCGGTTCCCATGGTGGGGGTTCGAGTCCTCCTGAGGTCACCCTGGAGGACGAGAGCAATTTTTCAAATTTTCGTCCTCTTTTTCTATTATACAAAGCATATAACAGATTCAATTGTTGGTTCATTAACTGACATCACCGAGCGGAAGCAGGCCGAAGAAGAACTTAAAGAAAAAAATAATAAGTTAGAGAGATTTAATAAGCTTTTTGTGGATAGAGAATTCAGGATAAAAGAATTGAGGGATAGGGTAAAAGAGCTTGAGAAGAGATAAAAGTTTTGAAATGCAGGAAAGAATCATTCAACTATTCGATCAATGGACAGGTACAACCACCTCGACATGGATTATCGCTGCATCGGTTTTCCTGTTCAGCCTTCTTGTATATTTTATTTTTTCCAGGGTTCTTTCCAGGATCTGGAAAAAATCTCCCGATCATTTGATCAGGATCGTGTGGCATAAGTTCAGGAAACCCGTCCTGGTTGTTATTCTTTTATTTGACTTTATCATCCTGAAAGAGTTGTTTTCTTCGGGAGAGAAGGCTTCTTCAGGTATCAATCAGTTTATTACCGTAGCAATCATCTTTTGCATCACTTGGATACTGATCCGTTCGATCAATCTGGCCAGGGAACTTATTCTTCGCCAATATGACATTACACAGGAGAATAATTTAAAGGCCCGAAGGATATTCACACAATTCAGGATTCTGGAGCGGATCATAATCTTTGTTGTGATCCTTATTTCCATAGCCATTGCCCTGATGACCTTTGAAGGCATCAGGCGCATAGGCATCAGTATATTTGCTTCGGCAGGTGTGGCTGGAATTATCTTAGGTTTTGCTGCTCAGAAACTTCTGGGTTCCATACTGGCCGGGTTTCAGATTGCACTGGCCCAGCCCATCAGGATCGATGATGTGGTGATTGTGGAGAACGAATGGGGTTGGATCGAAGAAATTACCCTTACATATGTGGTGGTCAAAATTTGGGATAAAAGACGACTGATCGTACCCACAACCTACTTTATGGAAAAACCTTTCCAGAACTGGACACGGGTTTCGTCGGATATTCTGGGAACAGTTTTTATCTACACAGATTACCAGGTACCGGTTGACAGGTTAAGAACTGAATTTACACAGATCCTTGAGAATAGTGATTTATGGGACGGGCAGACAAATGTCATGCAGGTAACAAACGCCACCGACCGGTCGATAGAGATCAGGGCCCTGATGAGTGCAGCCAATTCTCCCACTGCGTGGGATCTGCGCGTACTTGTAAGGGAAAAGTTAATCTCTTTTCTCCAGAAAAACTATCCGGGTAGCCTGCCCCGCACCCGTGTTGAGATGACTTCCCGGCCGGCAAACAATTTCCCACCGGGAGATTGATGTCTTTGTCTGTTCAATCAACAATCTGTACTAAAAATATTTGCTTTGAGATATATCATTACGTATATTGCGTAACGTAACATGCGTAATGCATAATACATAACACTCATATTACTATGAAGAAACTTCGAAATCCTTTTCTGCTCACTGGCTTTTATGACAGGGAATACTTTTGTGACCGAGAGCAGGAGATTAAAACCCTCTCAGAGCATTTTGACAATGAACGCAATGTAGTTTTATATTCATGGCGAAGGATGGGAAAAACAGCCCTTATCAAGTATTTTATGACCATTCTGGAAACGGAGAAAAAGACGGAAACAGTGTATGTTGACCTTCTGGGAACCAGGGATATGGAAGCTGCTATTAGACGTATCACCCTGGCTGTCTACGACCGTTTTGGTAAAACGTCATCAGGCCTCTCCGCTACGTTTCAGAAACTGTTGGGAAAAACAGGGGTGGAAATGAGTTTTGATCCCATTTACGGAACACCAATATTCAGCATTGGATTTAGTAATCGGGGAGGTATAGAAAAAACCCTGGAATCCATAGGTGCATTTCTTGACAACCGGAATAAGCAGGTACTGATTGCTCTTGATGAGTTTCAACAAATCACAGGATACTCAGGAGAGGACGGAGAAGCTGTTTTTCGCTCCTGGATGCAGTCTTTCCCGGGGCTTCGCTTTATTTTCAGCGGAAGCCACCGAAAAATGATGGTTTCAATGTTCTCTGAAAAAAATCGTCCCTTCTACCGGAGCACTCAACTCTTGCAACTTGATCCAATTAACAAAGTGCATTATCAAGAATTTATCCTGAGTCATTTTAAAACCAACGGAAAAACTATAGACCAAACGTCCATTGGAGCCATTTTTGCCTGGAGCAGAATGCAAACGTATTGCATACAATTGGTCTGCAACAAGCTATATGGTCAATATGGCAACATAATACCGGAAGATCTCCGGCAGGTGTATAAGGAGATCCTCGACCAGGAGAGCCTTCTGTTTGCAGGATTTTCTAAATTATTAACGAATATGCAATGGAAGGTCATGCTGGCGATTGCAAAAGAAGAACCTCTGGTTAATCCGCTTTCGAAGGATTTTGTCAATAACCACAAATTGGGTGCTGTGAGTTCGGTAAGTACTGCACTAACAAGGCTGCAAAAAAATGAACTGGTTATCGAAGAGGAAGGATCATATTATGTGCACGATGTCTTGCTGGCAAGATGGCTGCAATCATTATAATATGGCCTGTTATTGATCTTTGTTGATATTTCATCCCGGAAGCAGTAACTTTTTTCCATATTTTCAGTACGCAGAAATACACCTATAATTATGTAACCATCCCATGGCAGCTGAATTCTTATCCTCTGTTGGCAATTCTTATCAGATTGACCGCCTCATTTCGGAGGCAACGAGCGAAATTGTTTTCTTTTCCCCGGTCCTAAAATTGCATGAAAGCATACTTCTCGGATTTAACCAGGCCGATCAGCGAAACGTTCGGATTACCCTGCTATTCGGGAAAGAGCGAAACCAGATCAGGGGTCAGCGATGGTTTAAAGAATTTAAGAATCTCAGGATCCTATACCACGATAAGCTCAATTCGTGTATCTACCGGAATGAAAAGGAGCTGGTCATTTCCTCTATGGGCCTATCGGATTTAAGTTCCGGTATACACAGTGACATGGGTGTCCTGATTACAAAATTGCGCAATCGGAAAGCTTTTGAAGATGGAATTTATGAACAGGAACTGCTCATTGAAAATGCTGAGGAGGTTTTTGCGGGTACCAATTTCGAAAAAGTGGAAGATTCTTCCCGGCCCGATGAAATCATTGGTGAGATGCCTTACCTGACCTATTTTGGGATTGAGGAGCGTTCCCTGGTCCACGGAAAGGTGAAAGCCCCCAGCGGAAAACTTTATATTCCTGAAATGGAGCTGTACAGTGATGGGACAATCAAATACCAGGGATTTAAAAAGACCCGTCAGCGGCATGGAGAATGGATCTTTTATACTTACGATGGATTTGTAAGGGAAGTGGTGATCTACGATAATGGGAGCTATGTGGATAAGATCTATTGCGATTACGAAAATCCGGCAAAGCCCATTTCCAAATATTACCTCCTGTTCGGTATGGGGAATTCCATAAAAAAACTATATGACAAAAATATCAGTGACCTCTATTTTGACAGCCGGATTGATGATTTCACTGGGTTTGATAAAACAAAGCTCTTTTATCATATAGAACGTTTTATGAAGAAACGATCGCTGTTCGACCAACCGGAAACTTTCCAGGAAATGGTCGACCAGGTATATGCAGCTTTATATGAATAAAAAAGAGGGCAACCCGTTTGGGCGCCCTCTTAAGTCTTAAAGTCTGTCTCGTCCTTAAAGTCTTATAGTTACCTCTGTCTTCCCTTTTCCCTGTATTCCTTTCTTGCAGAGTAGTTGATGATCAAAGCTCTCGCACGCCGTAACGCCTGCTTCACATCATCCACTTTACCCATGGGAATATTCTCATCAATTCTCAGGGACATGGTCATCTTACTTTTATCCGATTCAGGAAGTTTTTCCCGTTCGAACAACACATAGTCCTGGATCGATTCGTAGGGGATCCCCTCATCACTAATTAACTTGTCATTGAGTTGGATCAGGGGTTCGGTTCCATACATCCTTTCCACGTGTGCAACGGGGCGTCCAATGTAAATATAGCTAACCAGGGATTTTTTCTCCAGTTTCTTTACCTCGGTTGCTTCGGGTACTTTTACCCTAACCTGAACTTCCGTTTCCCGCATTGTAGTCGCCACCATGAAAAAGAATAAAAGCATGAATACAATGTCAGGAAGGGATGAGGTATTGATCTTTTGAAGACCTTTCCCTTCTTTTTTTCTGAATTTCGACATTAGTTACGCCCTCCTATATTTTTTGGGTCCGACTCGGATATATTCATCTTGTAAATTTTCCGGATACCATCATGAATCTCCCCTTCGATGGTATTTGAAGTATTAAGCTCTTCGTAATCCATATCAAAATGGAGATTGCAGAAATTGTTTCTCAGCTCATTTACAGCGGCCACCAACTCATTTTGTACCTGAAGGTATTTACCATAGGTTGTGGATCGGTCGTTCTGAAGCGAAATCACCCCTTTGGAGACTTTACCCCTCCATATGCCATCGGATGGCAACATGGCTGAACTTCCAGGAGGAAACTGTATCTCAGTTTCCACCATTTCGGGAAGATCCTCATTGTTCAAGGGGTTGGTGAAGAATTCAATGGTCTTGGCCTTAAGGTCCAGACGATCCATTTCATATCCACCCACCATAAGGCGATCGCTTCGGTTGAGAAGAACCACTAGTACGTTACGCTTATTAACCTTCACTTCTGTCTCCTGATCCTTTTCGGGCTCGGGAGGCAATAGCCTGGTAATTCCCGTATCAATATCCATGGTGGTGGTAACCAGGAAGAATATCAACAGGAGAAAAGCGATATCCGCCAGTGATCCTCCATTTACTTCCGGTGTTTCTCTTGCCATCGGTTCTTGTTTTTCTAATGAATTCTTACTCAAATGCCTTTGAGACAATAGCATACAGAATTGACGCAAACGCCATTCCAAACAGTATATAGGTTACAAATAGCACAGTGTCTATCATCTTAAGCGTTCCCGGATCACTGTTACCTGTACCCGAGTATCCAATGATGTCCAATGGAGTATCATTGGACATTAGATATGAGATAACTACCAGGATTGCAGCTCCTACAAGCACAGCTCCAAGTCTGAGCAGCCCCTTGGGATTTGTCAGGACTGAGATCAGCGGGAAGATAATGGATGCGATGAGTGTAATCAATATCAGAATATAGGCCCATATAAGCGCAATATCTATACGGCAATAAACCAGGTATTCCCAACCCGAGAAGATTTCTTTCAGATTAACATCTGAATTGTCAGCCATTACTGGAACAGCAATTTCAACCACATCTTCTGTTGCTTCAACAGCAGTTGAGTCCTGCTCCGTTGTATCCACGGCGGGCAATGGGGCAACCGGGCTCATATCAACCGGGTTCCTTGCTTCTATTACGCGCAACTCAAGTTCGTCATAGTTGCCGACGGTCTTGGGAGCGATATAGAAGAAAAGAACCACCAGGAGGGAGATACCTGCCACCAGATATAATATGATTCTTGTTATTTTGGAAAAAGCCATAGCTTCTTATTTTTTAAGATTTTGTTTTACCAGTATGTCTACAAGTGAAATGGAAGCATCTTCCATTTTATTGACGATGTTGTCAATCTGAGATATCAGGTAATTGTAGAAAATCTGGAGGATAATGGCCACCAATAGACCGGTTACCGTGGTGATCAGGGCGATTTTGATACCACCAGCCACAATAGTAGGTGAAATATCACCTTCCACCTGTATTGTATCAAATGCTTTGATCATACCGATTACAGTACCCATAAATCCAAGCATAGGGGCAATGGCGATAAACAATCCGATCCATGAAAGGTTTTTCTCCAGTAGGCCCATCTGTACACTACCGTAAGAGACAACCGATTTTTCAACCACATCAATTCCTTCATCGACGCGATCAAGTCCCTGGTAGAAAATACTGGCTACAGGACCGCGGGTGTTCCGGCATATTTCCTTGGCAGCTTCCACTCCTCCTTCATTCAGTGCATCTTCGACAGCAGTAAGAAGCTTGTCTGTATTGGTGGATGCAAGGTTCAGGTAAATGACCCTTTCAAACGACAGGGCAAGACCGAAGATCAATGTCAGAAGTACAGCGCCCATAAATCCGGCACCACCTTCAATGAATTTGGTCTTCAGAGTGGTGTGCAATACTGCAAGTCCACCCTCTTCTTCGGCTTTCACCGGCTCTGGGGTTGTAGGGATTACCTCTGCTACAACCTCTTCAGCAACCTGTGTGGTATCTTCAGTCACAGGAGAATCCGTGGTTTCATCCTGTGCAAAGATCGATGCTCCCATAAAAAGCATCCCGAATACGGCTATCAATGCAAATAATTTTTTCATGGTGTTGTTTGTTTGTTTTACT
>Ga0209013_10002250_pt1 | contig 17536 bp, 10 predicted proteins | sample Cruoilmetagenom2_FD_187291 | JGI IMG/M metagenome (GOLD analysis project Ga0209013, IMG submission 187291) | Oil polluted marine microbial communities from Coal Oil Point, Santa Barbara, California, USA - Sample 2 (SPAdes) (version 2) | ecosystem: Environmental > Aquatic > Marine > Oil seeps ...
CTCGTCAGTCGTCATCCGTGCCCAGGTCTCGGTGACAACGACGTAGTGGAGAAAGTTCGGAATCTCACGGGACACTGCCCACACCCACGGCAGGGCAACGGCGAACATCAGCACCGGACCGAGCGGGTGCCACACAGCGAGTGAGGCACGGCGCCAGAAAGCGTAAGGAGCAGCCACCAGGAGCGGCACTGCGAATGCCACTGGCCCTTTGGTCAAAACCCCGAGGCCCATCGCCACCCACGCGATCAGAGTCCACGAGAACCAGGGCCATCGAATCGGTGCCTCCGAAGGGCTCGAAGTCCGGTTTTCAACAGCGAAGAAAAAACAGATCAGCGCGAGTACGACGAAGAAGCTCAACATGGTGTCCATGATCACGATCCGCGACAAGCCAAGCCCAAGCGGCGCCGTAGCGGTCGCGGTCGCGGCCACCACAGCCGCGTCGCGGCCCCAGAATCGCAGAGCAAACCATCCGGTGAGGGCCGCCGTCGCCAGACCGAGGAGGAGTGACGGCAGCCGTGCTGCAAATTCGTTGACCCCAAAGACCTCGATAGAGGCGGCTGCCGCAGCGAAGAAAAGCACCGGCTTATCGAGGTACGGGAGACCGTTGAGATGGGGGAGGACATAGTTGTTTGTGGCCGCCATCTCGCGCGCGACCTCGGCGTTGCGGCCTTCGTCGGGTTCGATCAGGCCGTAACTGCCGATTCCATAACCGACGGTCAGCACCACCATCAGCAGCCAGATGACGAGCGCCGGTATTGAAAAACCACCGACGGTCGAATGCAACGACAATTCCAGTTCTGAAGATTTCACCCGGCTAATTTACATCAGCTGCGGGCCGGCAGCCTGTGGGGCTCGATCTGGACGAGAGCGTCGTTGACGTTCGGTCCTTCCTCGAGAAGCTTGCGACGGACTGCAACCGCGATGACATGGCCCTCAGCGACACTGAGCCTGCCGTCGACCTCGACGTGAAGATCCACCGCCAGGTCCGCACCAACAAATCTGGTGCGCACCGCGTGCGCAGCTTCCACACCATCGACCTGCAGCGCGAGCTCCTCGATGCGCCTGCGGTCGGCGGCAGGCGCCCCTGCATCGATCAACTGATCGAGGGCCGGCCGAAGGATGCGCCACGATGCCTGGAGAATCAGCAGACATACGACTACCGCTCCAACCCGGTCGACCATCGCCCATTCGGGGTAGATCAAGGTCACCGCAACGGCCACAGCCGCCGGGATCGAGGAAATGGCGTCCGAGCGGTGGTGCCATGCATTCGCGACCAGCGCCGGCGAGCGCACCTCACGCCCGACCCTCGCAGTCCACCGATAGAGAATCTCCTTGACGACAATGGAAATCAACGCCACAACCAACGCAACCCCGGAAGGGGCGACCTCCGGGCCGTGGCGCAGGCCACGAATTGCCTGCGTACCCATGCCAATCGCGACCGCACCAATGGCGAGGCCGATCACCACCGTGATCAAGGTCTCGATGCGCCCGTGACCGTGCGGGTGGTCCTCATCGGCCGGTGCCGTCCAATAGCGGACCCCGAGAATCACTGCGATATCAGTGACCGAATCGGTGAGGCTGTGGAGGGCGTCAGCGAGCACTGCCTGGCTGTGGCCGAGAATGCCGGCGGTGGCCTTGGCAGCGGCCAGCAAGAGGTTGCAGAACAGGCCTACCCATCCCACACGGCTCACCCTCGACGACGCTGATGTCATCGTCCGCCTTTGCATCCGTTCATTTTAGCCCGTCTATCCAACCAAGTCTCTACTGCGACGCGCGAAATGCGACAATCTGTTGTAGTCAGCCCACCCACCCGGGCCTGTCCTGAGCGATCGAAGCGAGTCGAATGGATCCTTCGTCGCCTTCGGCTCCTCAGGATGACGCTCCGTCTGGGCTGCTGAGGCCAGCCCGTCGTCGCGTCACTTCGACCGGATCGCCGACACGTACGACGCCGCGACCCTGGTGCACTAGATTCTGTCCGAAAAGGACCTGGCCATCCACGGTGCGGTAGGTCGAGAGCGTGCGCAGTGGCTCGCGCTTCCGTTCACCGGTCGCCTGATCGACAGTCGTGACGACGCACCGGGCACAAGGCTTGATCGGGTAGATTACGAGTTGGCTTACCCGCATATCTCACCAGCTTCCCGCTGCGACCGGCGATGCATCGCACCCAGCGGTATTTTCTCGCCTCGGGGTGCTCGACGTACCGCAATCAACCGGGGTCCTCCGAGTACCTGTCGACGGCACCGGCCGCGGTCGTGCGCGCTGCGTAACTTCCAAGCACACGCAGGTAAGGACACTCGCGGCGCAGCTCGGCCACGGCCAGGGCTGTATCGTCTGACGCCACCGACCCTTCGATGTCTGCGTAGAAGAGGTACTCCCATGGCCGCCTCGGAACCGGCCGTGATTCGAGTTTGGTCAGATTGACACTGTGCTTGGCCAGCAGATGGAGACAGTGGGCGAGCGCACCCTCACGGTGAGGGGTCGTAAAGACCAGCGAGGTTTTGGCAGGGATCCGCGGGTCGAGCTCGATCTCGAGGCCCGAGATCACGACGAAACGGGTCCAGTTCTCCTCTTGATCAGCGACGGCTTCACGAAGAACCGTGAGGCCGTACATTTCACCCGCCTCGGCGCTGGCGATGGCGGCCTGTGAGAGATCGTCGGAGTCGCGTACCTCTTTGGCCGACGCCGCGGTGTCCACAAAGGCCACCAGTTCGACATCGTCGAGCGTACCCAGGAATCGCGCGCACTGGGCCAGTGCCTGAGGGTGGGAGAGCACGCGGCGCAGGTCCTCCTCCTTGGCGCCGGCAAGGCCGAGTAGGCGGTGACGCACGTGCAACACCTCTTCACCGACGATTGCAAGCGCAGTCTGACGGAGCAGATCATAAGTCTGGTTGATCGAACCGGCGGTCGTGTTCTCCACCGGAAGGAAGGCGTAGCCGACCTCACCGCTCTCGGCCATCGCCAACGCCTCCGCAAAGGTACGAGTACCCACGAAATCCATGCCATCGGCCCGCGCCGCAAAGTACTTGCGGGCGGCCAGCTGACTGTACGAGCCCTCGATGCCCTGGAAGGCAACCCGGAGAGCGCCGCGCGCGGAACGCTCGACCTGCTCCCTTTTGAGCAACGCCTCCTCCTGCGCCTTGAGCGACATCGCGATAATCTCTCGATAGATCTCGTGGGTGCGAAACTCATCCAGCCCGAGCTCGCGGGCCCAACCATCGATCCGTGCCAAAAGCTCGGACTCCCTGTCATGATCACGGAGAAACGAGAGCCCCTGTGCTTTGACCCGGGCAATTTCCGCTACCGTTTGCAGCCGCTCGCCAAGCACCTCGAGCAGGCGCCGATCGACTTCGTCCAGCTTGCCACGCAGTTTCTCAAGATCATCCATGGGCGTCATTGTAAACAACGGGATAGAATTGTCGATGCAAATGGATTCCGAGATTGCCAAACTCGCCCTCGTCGTCGCCGTCTTGGCCGGCGGTCTCGCAGTGGTACTTTTCATGCTCGTGAAAAAGGGAAGGGTGCGGGCCGAAAAACTGGGGGTCGCATTCGAACTTGGCACATCGAAGGCTGCGGGAGTCCTCGGCAGTGCCGTGGACGGGCTCTACCGCGGCTACTCCTGCCGCTACCAGATTCAGTACCCCTCCCAATACGATCGGGGCGGCTCCATTCTGCGGATCGCGGTCACCTCACCTCACCAGTGGTCCGCTGAGGTAACAAAGCCCGGAACACGGATGATGGCTAAATTTGGTCTTCTCAAAGATTTCGAAATCGGTGACCGTGAGCTCGACGAGCACTTTCGATTTGCCGCTGATGAAGAGGCAAATCTGCGTTCGGTTTTCGGAACCGAAACTGTTCGTGACGCGATGCACGTGCTCACCGCGAGCGAAAATTTCGAGAGTATTCGTGTGCGCCCGGAAAGGGTCGACGTCAGGTGGTCACCACGGACGCCGCGACTCGATGAAGAACCGGAAACACTGCGCACCAGGCTCGAGTTTTCCGCGACCCTGATGCTCACGTGCGGCTACCCACCCGCGGCCCAGTAACGGGTGGCCAGTCGTCAGTTACCAGTCCCAATTACCCATCCCCTCTGACTCTCTTCCTGATTTTATTGATCAGCATTGTGCAAAAAGACCATAAAAACCATGTGTGTTGGGGCGCCTGTGAGGCTGCCGCTGGGGCGGCCGGCATTCGGGTGAATCGAATTCGCCGGAAGCGATGGACAGGGGGGCGTTCGAGAGGAAAACCCTCTATCGCGGCGCCAACACGTTGATCTCCGGCCTTCCCTGAAGGCCTCCAAGGGGCGGATTGATCAGAATGTAATAAGGATCGTCATAGCCCGCCTCGAACGACTTCTCGATCGCGGCCAATGCACGATCCGGTTCACCGATGAGTGTGAAGATCTCTGCGAGAACCATCAAACTGACGGGGTCGTCGCCGATGCTCGACTCGAAGTCTCGAGCAACGGCCCACGCCTCCCGGCTTCGGCCGAGTGCAGCGAGGATGCAGGCCTTGCGCCCGGGATCAGCCTCCCGGTACGAGTCGTCTTCGGAAGAGAGAAGCTCGAAGCGCTCAAGCTCTTCGGTAAGCACGCCGCGCGCTTCCTCGTCGCGGTCGGCTCCTTGGAGAGCAAGTCCGAGACACAGGCTGTCGAAGACATCGGTCTGGACGCGATCGCTCGCGTGGGAACGTTCGCGGATGGCCCTGTAAAGCTCTATCGCCTCGTCAAATGCTTCGCGCCGGTACAGAAGGTGGGCGAGATTTGAGCGTGCGTAAGGATTGCTCTCGTCGATCTCGAGCACGGTACGCATGCCCTCCTCGGCCTCGGCAAAACGCCACTGCGACACCATGGTCCACGCCAGCATGTGATGGGCCCACTGGGATTCGGGCTGCAGACTGACCGTTGCTCGCGCTGCTTCCTCAGCCTCGACCGGCCGGCGCAGGTTTTGATTCAGAGATGTCCACAGGCTGTAGATCGGAATCGGATTTCGCGGATCGACCTCGCGCGCTCGCTGGAACATTCGCACGGCCTCTTCGTCCCGCCCGAGGCGCTGCAGAATTCTGCCACTGTTGTTGTACGGCGAGACCGCATCGGGGTAGAACTCACTCACCAACTGGTAATCGGCGAGAGCTTCCTCCGGATCACCGTCCACAAACTGCCGGTTGACCGCGCGCAACAAGAGGTACTCGCGGCGGGAGATCTCGCTCGCATCCTCGAGCGCCCGAGCGAGCATCTCGCGCCCTTCTTCTTCGCGCCCGAGAAACTGGATGTAGATCAGCCCGAGCGATCCCCGCGCCATCGCGAAACGCTCGTCCTCTTCCAAAGCGCGCTCGAAAAACTCTGCCGCCTCTGAGATACGGCCCCCCTCCCACTCCCGGTATCCCATTGTGACCAGTTGTAACGCTTCCCAGGAGGACGTCGTGTACTGGGAGAGGGGCGGGTCGGTTTCAGCAATCGACCGCAGCGACTCACCGAGTCTCCGTCGTATCCTTCTCGTCAGCTCGTCGATGGATTCGAGGAGTACCTGGTCTCGGCCCTGGGCAGTCAAGCGGACGCGATCCGCGGTCCGTCCCGTCGTCGGATCAACCAGGCTGGCCTGCAGAATATAGACGTCACCCATGGCGTGAATCTGTGGGATCAACAGCGCACGCACCCCGGCAAACCGGCACACCTCGAGCCCGGTCTCGAGATCGATCTCGGATGACGCCTCACGGCGCATCATCCGGAGGGTGTTGTGAAGCTGGCCCGAATCGAAGACATTGACATGGCGCGACTGCCTGAGATCGGTCTCGAGAGCGCTCTTGAGTGCGAGGGTAAAGCCCTCGAACTCCGTTTCGTTGACCACATCCGTGACCAGCAACCAATCCCGGGTTTCGAAGGGGAGGGCTGTTCCCAAGAGCTTCTTGCCGGCAATTATCGAGATTCCTAAAGCGAGCACCAGCACGGCCACGATCCCCGCTCGTGTTGGTACCTTTTTTCCCAGACTCTTGAGTGAACGTCGCACTCCGGTAGAATCTGCCGCCTCTCGAAGCGCAGCAGCAAGCTCGTCGGCGGACTGGTAGCGGTCGGCCGGGTCCTTGGCGAGGGTTTTCTCGACGACATCCACCAGGGCCCGTGGGGCCTCCGCCCGCAGCGACTTCAATGAAGTCGGCGGAGAAACGATGACTCGGCGCATGACCTCGCTCGCCGGGCCAGTCCCAAACGGGCTCTTTCCGGACAACATCTGGTACAGCACACACCCGGCGCCGTGGATGTCGGTCCGAGCATCTGCCACACCGCCGCCCACCTGCTCCGGCGCCATGTAAGCCGGAGTCCCGACCACCGCACCTCTGGCAGTGAAGGTCAGCGTCTCGGCATCGTTTCCCGGCCGACCTGTCCAATCCACCCTCTTGGCCACTCCAAAATCGAGCACCTTGAGCTGCCCGTCGGGGTTCATCATGAGATTCGATGGCTTGATATCGCGGTGGACGATCCCGAGTTGGTGAGCCGCCGACAACGCCTCGGCAAGCTGGACGCCGATCCCGATGACCCGGTCGACCGCCAGCGGTCCTTTTTGAAGTTCGGCTTCGAGGCTGCACCCCGATACAAGCTCTGATGCCAGGTAGAGCTGAGTCACATCGTCGCCGCCGTCGCCCTCCGTCTCCCCGGCCTCATACAGGGTTGCGACACCCGAATGATTGATGGCCGCGGCAAGACGAGCCTCGCGAAGGAAACGGTGGCGAACCTCTTCATCACCGGCCGCCTCCCGCCGGATGAGTTTGATCGCTACCTCGCGATCCAACACCTCGTCTCGGGCGCGATAGACCACACCCATTCCGCCCGCTCCGAGCCGACCCAGGATCTCGAAGTGAGCGATTCTGGTCGGGGCCTTTTGCCCGCTTCCACTGTGACTGCCAGAATTTCCCAACTCTCAAACACTTTACGACGTGCCGGCTCAGAGGTCTAGATGCTGGCGGTCATCCGCGCACGGATACATTTTCATCGAAGTGGTCGCGTGAGTCCTCAAGAAACCGACTGTCGGCGGCCGCTCGAGTGAAGGGCTTCGTCGCGAGGACTGGGAGGTGACATGATGACAGGCTCGTCATGCGAACCCGGTCAGAGTGTCATCCCGACCGAGGACCTGAAGGGTCCGAGTGGAGGCAATATGGGAAATTCAGAAGCGCTCTGACTCATTTCTCCATGGATTCCTCCGCTCACTCGCTGCGCTCGCTCGGTCGGAATGACAACCAAGCCCGCAGACGCCCCGCCGACTTCTGGCCTTCACCGATGCCATTGCCCCCTCACGAAAACGGAGGCGACTGGGACGATATGCGAAAACCAATCTGAAAGGGTATGCTTCCTTCATGCTCTCAGTAGGAATCGTCGGGCTGCCCAACGTCGGCAAGTCGACGCTCTTCAACGCCCTCACCGCGGGTGGCGCCGAGGTCTCGAACTACCCCTTTACGACGATCAACCCAAATATCGGTGTGGTGCCGGTGCCGGACCCCCGGCTCGACGCCCTCGGGCAGGTGCTGTCGCCGGAGAAATCCACCCCGGCCACGATCCGCTTCATAGATATCGCAGGTCTGGTCGAAGGCGCCAGCAAGGGCGAAGGCCTCGGCAATCAGTTTCTGGGCGAGATCCGACAGGTGGACGCCATCGTCCATGTCATCCGCTGCTTCGCCAAGGCGGACGTTGCGCACGTCTTCTCAGACGTCGACCCGGTGCGCGACGCCGAAGTGATCGACACAGAGCTCATGCTCGCCGACCTCGAGGTCCTCGGCCGCGCGATGGAGAAGCGGAAGCGAGACTGGCAGACGTACCCGGCCAAACATGAGAACGAAAAGCGGCGGATGAAGACGTGGCGGGAGGCCCTCGAACGCGGTCAGCCACTCCGCCAATGCGGGCTCAACGACCATGACCTGCGAGAGCTCAAGGCGGCCGGCCTGCTCTCCGGAAAACCGGTGCTCTACATCGCCAACGTCTCCGGTGAAGGCAACGAACAAAGCGTCACTGCGCTCACAGAAAGAGAAGCCGACATCCGCCTCCTCGGGGTCGACGTTGAGCTCGAGCTCGAGCTTGCCGAGCTCGAGCCCGAGGAACGAGCGGAATTTATGGACGAGCTCGGGCTCACCGAAAGCGGGCTCGCTCGAGTGGTGCGTTCGGCCTTCGACCTTCTCGGCCTGGTCGCCTTCTACACGATCGCCAAGAGCAAGCTGCAGGCCTGGGAAATTCCGAGCGGTACCCCAGCCGCGACTGCCGCCGGCAAGATCCACTCGGACATGGAGAAGGGATTCATCCGCGCCAAGGTGGCGTCCGCGAATGAGCTGATCGAAGCCGGGAATCTGCAGGAAATCCGGGGCCGAGGTCGGGTGCGCACCGTCGGCCGCGATCACGAGATCTGCGACGGCGACGTGGTGGAGTTCCTTTTCAATGCCTCGCCACGAGCACATGTCGCCAGTGATCAATGATCAGTGATCAGCCCCCCAACCTTTCCCTGTGGTTCTCGTACTCATAACTGACTGCTGGGCGGGCAGCGCGCTCTTGACCCGATCCATCAGCATCGCTAGGCTCGTCAAAGCAAACTGAGACTACATTTTGATTGAGCGAACCCGTCGGCAGGCGCCGAAACCTTGGAGGTAACAATGCGTTATGGTCACCGCTTCGTAGCGACAACAATGGCCCTCATCATCGCTGCCGTTTTTGTTGCGAGCTTTTCGCACGCGGCCGACAAAAAAACGAACATCCAACTCGCTCTCGATCAAAATATCAACGGTGAAGTCGTCATCAAGGTCCAACCGCGAGACGCGAAAATCTGGCGGAACAAGCCGGATAAACCGAAGAAGGTCGAATGGTGGTGGACGGTCAACGACACCTCATATCCAGAGATCTTCTGGGAAATCCGCTACGACGCCTCAAAAGGGGGCACCGCCGACTACTTCGGCAATATCGATATCGAATGCGGAATGAACGAGATCAAGGTCCAACCCGACAAGAAACCGGACGTCCCGAAGGCCGAATGGCCATATTCGATCACCGTGTATGCGTGTAAGGATGGGGTCAAGGCTCAGAAGATCGCAACCATCGATCCGCGCATCATCTGGCAAGATTGATTCAACCCCCAACGAGGGCCTGAAAATCCGGCCGGTTCCGAAGAGAGCGAAACTCGTCCTCCTGGCGAATCAGCTCCATCGACTCACCGAGGGCGATCGCTCTCGTGAGCGCCTCGATGGCAGCATCTCCCTCGCCGCACAGCGCGTTGATGTAGGCCAGCATATGGGCATTGGGGCCAATGTCCGGGAGCAACGCCTCGAGCTGCGGGACCAGAGTCATCGCCCGAGCACAATCATGTGACTTTGCCGAGTAGAAGGCCAGATCCGACAGTGACTCCGGATTGTCGGGGTCATCGGCCACCCATCCCTCGAGGAGTTTGCACGCCAGGCGGTACCTTTTCTGGGCCTCCTCGGGACGCTCGAGGCGCTGGTAGAGATCGCCGAGATTGGCCTGGTACATCGGATCCTGCGGGCTCAGCCGAACTGCGAGAAGATAATTTTCCTCCGCCCTTGGCCATCTCTCCGGATGGTCGGAGAAAAAGTAGGCGGTGGCCAGATTCGAGGCCAGGCGTGGGCTGCGGATGGGTTTCGGAAGGCTTTCATAGATGTCTATCGCGGTGTCGATCTCGCCGACCTGAAGGTGGTAGGTCGCGAGCTTCTCCCGCGGCATGAGAACATCCGGGGGAGCCACCTCTGCCGCCTGCACGTACGCGTCACGCGCCTCCTCGTATCTGCCGGCATCGGCGAGGAAATTGCCGAGTACGTTCCAGTTGATCCAATCATCCGGGCGCAGCGCCGCGGCGGCGCGCAGCGACTGCTCGGCATTCACGAGATCTCCGGCTCGCTCAAAGTTCCTGCTCAACTCCCGCTGCACCAGATCCGCACGCGGGTGATCGGCGAGCACCGCCTCGACCTCTTTCACCGCATCATCATGGCGGCCCGTGGTTCGATAGACACGGGCCAACGCCAGCCGAGCCTCCGGCATCTCCGGAGCAATTTCTCGGGCCCTCTCGGCATGACCCTCGGCCTCGTCCAGTGCCGCCCTGTCGAGGTCCCGCAGGTAGATCTCCCACAGTGCCTCGCTCAGCCCTGCGTGGGCGAGTGCGAAATCCGGTTCGAGGCGCAGCGCCTGGCGGAAGTTTTCTACGGCGGCATCCGGTCCACGGAATTCATCGACGCTGTCGAGGAACCGTCGTCCGCCCACGTAAAAGTCAAATGCCTGATCGGCGCCCTGGAAATCGCGCGCGAACCGGCGACGATCATCCTCTGTCAGCGGAATCGAAAGAAATGTTGCCAGATCGCTGGCCATCACCCGCTGCAGCCCGAAAATCTCGGCGCCCGGCGCCGTGTAGGCGTGGGACCACAGCACCAGGCCCGTGGCGGTGTCGGTCAAGCTCACCGTGGCCTCGAGCCGGCTCCCCTCCTTGAGAATTTCACCATCGACCACCGAGCCAACCCCGAGCCCCTCGGCAAGTTCGCTGGGGCTGCGGCCACGAGCGTTCCACGCCTCCGATCTGCCCACCAATTGCAGGCCCTCCTGCTCCCGAAGGCGGTTGATGAGCCCAGCGGACATTCCCTCTGCAAGACTATCCAGCTCGGCATCGCCGGTGAGGTTGGCGAAAGGCATCACCGCCAGGGTCCGCAGCGGCACCAGTGGTTTCGAGCCAACTTTGCCGATCACCGTCGCTCCGGCAATGACGAGGGCTACCGCCGCAACCACAACAAGAGCCCACCGAGGGACACGAATGGCCCGCCGGTGGACGGATTTCGCCGAGTCGGAAATGACCTCAGTCTGCGGCTCACTGCCGCTACGGATGCCGTCACGGAGTTTGACGAGATCGTCTTCGAGCCCACGCGCCGACGGGTAGCGATCCTCGGGGTCTTTCTCCAGACACCGTTTGATCACCCCGCTGAGATAGTCGGGCAAACCGTCCTTGATCTCGCTGACCTCCGGGGGATGGTGGCTGAGAATGGACGAGATCACCTCGGCCGAGCTATCCGCGAGAAACGGGTGTTTGCCGGTGGCCATCGCGTAGAGGATCGTGCCCAGGGAGAATATGTCGGATCGTTGATCCACAGGCTTGCCCTTGAGCTGCTCCGGAGACATGTAGGGCGTCGTGCCGAGAACCTGTCCTTCCGTTGTCAGGAACTCGGTTTCGAGGTGGGAGTCGGAGTCGACCTTCTTCGTCTCCTCGCGGCTGACCTTGGCGAGACCGAAATCCAGGACCTTGAGCTGGCCCCGTCCAGAGACCATGATGTTGCCGGGTTTGAGGTCGCGGTGGGTGATGCCACTTTCGTGGGCGGCACACACCGCGTCAGCAATAGGGATTGCGAGGTCGAGGAAACGTCCGGGGCTGAGTCCCTCCTTGGGAATGATTCGAGATAACGTTTCACCCTCGACGTACTCCATAGTAAAAAAGGGAACGTCGTTCTCCTCTTCGACCGAGTGGATGGTGACGATGTTGGGGTGGTTGAGGGCCGCCACCGCCTTGGCCTCGCGACGGAATCGTTCGAGCCGTTCGGGGTCGGCAGCGACCTCCGGAGAAAGCACCTTGATCGCCACCTCGCGATCGAGCCGGGTGTCGCGGGCCAGCCACACCTCACCCATTCCACCCTCGCCGAGCTTTTCGAGGATCTCGTAATGGAGCAGCGTGCGGTCGATCATTTGAATCCCACGTGAGGCTTGCAGATCAGGTGCCGGCTTCCATGCGTTTTACCAGCTCCTTGTACCGCGCGTGCTTGCGGATGTTGTCGAGGTCCGGGTCCTCCGCCCGGAAGACCACACCCATGCCGCCCTCGCCGAGCATGCCGGTGATCTTGTACCTGGATAGAGTCTGTCCGATCATTCCCCCACTCCTCCGACCGAAGACCTGCTTGTTCTGTTTTCAGCTGCGTAGCTGAACAGCATTGTATCTTAAAACCGAATCTCTGTCTCAATTAATCCATCGACACCGTCAATTCTGGAGTCATCGTGCGCCGGTGTTATGGGAAAACGCCGGCGACCAGGTCATCGACCAGCGGGTCTGCGGGTACGATGGCCGGGCTAAACACGCGGTGAGGGCTGAACCAGGGATCTTTAACGGCGAGGGCCTCCTCGGCACGATTCAGAGCCGCATCCGGCTCACCACGAGCCAGATGCAGCCACGCCAGGAACATGGGCGACAGGTAACCCTGTGCAGCCCTCTGTTGCAGGCTGGCAAAGAGCGCATCGCCGGCCTCCCAATCACCGAGACGGTAGCAGATCAGCGCCAGGTTGCAGAGCGTGAGAGAGCTTTCGCCGGCAAGCTCGAGTGCTTTCTCCGCCGCCAATCTCGCCTCAATGAAACGCCCGCCGTACGCCAGCCCGACGCTGAGCCAATACTTCGGCATCCAGAGGTGAGGCACCATGGTGGCCTGCTGCTCAATCACCGCGAGCCCCTCCTCGGTCTGGCCCGAAAAAACGAGGACGATGCCCGCCCATACTGTGCTTGATGGTGATAGCGGGTCCAAGCGAAGTGCCAGGCGGGCATGTTCCAACGCCTCTTTACCACTGCCGGCCATCATGAGGAGGAGGGCAAGGTAGGTCTGGGCGAGAGCATAGTTCGGGGCCAGTTCGACGGCCCGGCGCATGCTCCGCTCACCGGCCACCCAGTTACTTTCGAAGAATGATCTGCATTGGCCCTGAACACTGTGCGCATGTGCCAGCCCCGGATCAAGGGCGAGCGCAGTCTCGACGAGCGGAAGGGCGCCGGCGAGTGCCTCCGCCGGGGGCTGATCCGACCACCACGTCACCGACGTGAAGGAGTCGGCGAGTTGTGCATAGGGCAGCGCAAAACCCGGGTCGAGATCGATCGCCTCCCGGAACAACTCCTGGCAGCGCCCAAAACCCTCGGGGGTCATCTTGTTCCACTCGAAGAGTCCAACGAGGTAGGCGTTGTGAGCGTCCAGGTTTCCGGTGTGACGCTTGACGACCGCCGCCCGCTCTCCCCCCAGGAGCTTTACCTCGAGACCTTCGACGACCGCGAGGGCAATCTCGTCTTGGATTTCAAAGACATCTTCGAGACGCCGGTCGAAACGCTCCGACCACACATGCGAACCGTCCCGCACATCGATGAGCTGGGCGGTGATGCGCAGCCGGTCGCCGGCCCTGCGCACGCTCCCCTCGACGATGGCCCCGACGTCCAGTGCGCTGCCAATTCCCCGGATATCCTCATTTCTGCCCTTGAACGCGAAGGCCGATGTCCTCGCCACCACCCGCAGGCCCTGTACCTGGGCCAGAGCGTTGATAATCTCCTCCGCCATGCCGTCGCAGAAGAACTCCTGTTCGGAGTCAGCCGACAGATTGGCGAACGGCAACACCGCGACCGACGGCCGGTCGTCGCCCGGAGATTCGGCCGCGCGGACGGCACCCGGAGTCTCGGTGAGTAGCGCGCGCAGGGCAAAGGCCAGGTCTCGTGCTGACTGAAATCGCTGCTCAGGGTTTTTCTCGAGACACCGCTCGACGATTTCGGAGAGAGCGGTTGGCACATGACGATCGCCCTCAGTGAGTGCCGGCGGCGTGTTCGTGAGGATCGCCGAAAGCACGTCGGCGCCTGTCTCCCCGGCGAAGGCCCGCTCCCCCGACAGCATTTCGTACAGCACACAGCCCAACGCGAAGAAATCGCTGCGGTGATCGGCCGGCCGGCCCCTGACTTGCTCTGGGGACATGTAACCGGTCGTCCCGAGCACGGTGCCGGCGGCCGTCGGCAGCGGCTCGGTGGGCGTCGACGTCGCTTCTGGCTCCGACGGTTCGGACGGGACGAACTTCGCGAGGCCGAAATCGAGAATCTTGATGCGGCCATCCCTGGTGAGGAAGATGTTCTCAGGCTTGAGGTCGCGGTGGATGATGCCCTTGTCGTGCGCCGCCGCCAGGCCGTCGGCGATCGCCTGAGTGTGCTTGACCGCCGTGTCGGTGGTAATCCCACCCTCTGAGATCACCTCGCGAAAGGATCGCCCGTCGAGCAGCTCCATGACGGCATACGGGATGCCGTCGTCGGTCCCGAAGTTGTGGATGGTGAGGATATTCGGATGATCGAGCTTCGCGACTGCTTTTGCCTCTCGCTCGAAGCGATCGCGCCGATCCAGGGTCTCGGCAACATCTTTCGGCAGCACCTTGATCGCCACCTCGCGGTCGAGCCGCTCGTCGTGGGCCCGGTAGACCTCGCCCATCCCACCCTCGCCGATTTTCTCGACGATGCGGTAATGGCCGAGGGTGCGACCGATGAGGTCTTGCATTTTTCGGGTTCCCAGCGCGCCAATGGTATCGCAGCTTTAGACGCAAAACGAGATTGGCAGCTCGGTATGCGATTTCATCGGGCGTAGAAAGGCGGGAGGGGGGTCCGGCTTCGCTGCTTCGCAGCTACGCCGTGACACATCTCATGCGAATTAATTCGACTGAAAAGTGGCACGCCGAAAGGGACTCGACCTCGTCGGTGTCGGTGTCAGGAGAAACTTCCTCAACCATCCAACACGTGCGACTTCATAAGCGGACGACCGGCAAGCGAAATCCAGAAACCGTAGCCCGCAATCGCAGCAAAGAGCAGCAGGGTGAACCATGACCTACCGGCAAACCAGGCCGCCGAGTCGAGCGTCAATGGCACTAAACTGGCGATGTACATGTAGATGGCCCAGAACATCCCGGACAGCAACCCGATCCGAATCACCACGATCATGAACACTGAAAATGCGACCAGCATGAACAGGCCGCTGAGCGCCGGGTTGGCCCTGCCCGGCATCGAGGTGCCGACCGCAAAGACCGTGATCACGAGCAGCGCGATCCACTGCCGCCGTAGGAGCACCCGTAGGAGCAACATCACCAAAAGCCATCCGACCGGCATGTAGAGCGACATCGCGAAGAGCTCGAAGTAATTGCCGATGGTCTCTCCTATTCCGGAAAGAGCAACCAGCGATGTCGCTCTCGGTTCTTCCGCCGGCAGCGAGAGGCGCACCTGGAGCAGCCCGTAGACACCCCACCAGCACTGGTTGAAGACACCCGCCGCGGCACCGATCAGCATGTCCCTTCCGACCAGCGGGTCGCGGAGACGGCCCGAGAGCAGCCGGCTCCAGGAGATGAGGCCCTTCGGCCACAGGCGGCGGGCGAAGGGCTCGAGGGCAATGTAGACCAACCACACGAGCCCGGCCGCCACCAGGCCATAGCCGAAAAAGTTAAAGATGAGGCCGATTTCGGAAAACGACGGCACATGGTGGGCCTGCAGCACCCAGGCCAATGCCGAGAGGCAGAAGACGAAGGAGGCGATCCGCAGAGCGCCGCGCCGGTCACCGCGGCCGAGCCGCAGGTTGCGGCGTGCCAGCACGGTGCCACCGACGACCATCACGAACAGCAGCGTGACCATGAAGATGTCATCCCAGAAGGTCGATGGTGACCGGGCGGAACCGACGGTCTCCCACCGCCATCGTGGCACGACCTCGAAGTGGACCGGCTTGCCGTCGTAGGAGCAGGCCTCGACGCGGATCGGCCCGGCCTCGGTATCGGCGCCCTCCCACGCCATCCGCTTGTCACAGGTAACGAGAGGGTTCCTTCTCGGAGTTGTCTCAGTGAAACTCGCTGCATCGAAGCCAGCCGCTGCGAACAGAGGCGACCAGTCAACCGGCTCTTCGGAGGACCCGGACACCGAGAACGGCGGCGGCACGGCCTTGAACCGGATCAGCCTTCCGTCAGGATCCAGCCAGACGCCGGACATCGCTTCCAACGTCCACGGTGGATCGGACGGCGACACAAATCGAAATTCGTCATAAGAAAAAGGATCTGCTGCGTAGAGATGCTCCGGGCTCTCCCGGTACCAGAACTGAATCGGCGCCGGACGCACTGTGGAAAGGACGTCCCACTGGGATGGGGAAGCCTCTTGCGCGTTCACAAAATCGAAGTAGTCATCGTCATAAATAAAGCCGTACGCGCTGTCCGTCGAAGCACCGCCGCGCCCGGCAAGCTCGAGAATCTCTCGCGCTTCCACCACCAGCGCCTCGGGAGGCTTCGGGAGCGGAACCAATCCTTCCACGGCGAACCGATCCCTGAGCGCAGCAATCGCGAAGAGGCCCACAATCACGAATACGAGCAGGGTCACGCCGATCGCGGGTCGCAGGCCGCCACTGTCACCCGCGTCAGCTACCATCTCCGGCGACGGTGTCTCGCCGGCCGCGAGAGCTGCAGCAAGCGGATCTCCACCTGGGAGGGACGCAGCGACCTCGAGAGCCGAACCCGGGCGCGCCAGGGGATCCGTTTCGAGACAACGAAGAACCGTGCGCTCGATAACTGGATCGAGGTCTTGCACATGGTCGGACGGGCTGGTAGGCGTCGACTCTTCGCGCAGCTTTTTGAGCTCGGCCGGGGTCGTCGCCTCGAATGCCCGGTGTCCGGTGAAGAGCTCGTAGAGGACCAGACCGAGCGAGTAGATGTCGCTGCGGACCGAGACCTCCTGACCGGCACCCTGTTCGGGAGCCATGTAGAGAGGCGTACCAACCCTGATCTCGTCGCCGACAAATGTCTCTGCGAGCCCCGCGAGACCGAAGTCGGTGATCTTGGCCCGGCCGCGCCCGTCGATCATCACGTTGGCGGGCTTCAGATCCCGGTGGAGGATCCCCTGCACGTGCGCAGCCGCGAGCCCGGCGCAGAGCTGCCGCGCGATCTGGACGGCCTTGTCCCGCGGCAGCCTCCCGATTCGCCGCAGCAGCGACCCCAGATCCTCCCCATCCACGTACTCCATCGTGAGGTAGTGCTGTCCATCGACCTCACCAACGTCGTGAACGCGGCAGACGTTGGCGTGGGTCACCTTGAGCCCACTGCGTACCTCGTTGAGAAAGCGCTCGAGCCGGTCGCGATCCTGATCCACTTCACGCGGCAAAAACTTGAGCGCCACGGGATGCCCGAGCTTGAGATCGTCCGCGCGATAGACCTCACCCATTCCACCTCGGCCGAGCAGCCCAACCACGCGATACCGGCCGTCGATGATGGTGCCCGGAATGAACCGGGCCAGCTCAGCGGCCGGCCGGGACCCGCCACTCGGAGATTCGCCGTACGGACCGCTTTCGGTGAGTACCGAGGTGGTGACGTTGAGGGGCTCCGCGCACGATGGACAGTATCTGCTGCCATCGGGCGCTTCAGAGCCGCATTGTGGGCAGAGCATTGCAAAGTCATGTTGACACGCCCGAGCAGGGATGTGAAGGGAGGGCGCCCGCTCATTGGCTGGCTCCGCCGAGAAGCCGCGGCTGACTTATCTCGGCGCAGCCCATAGGGCGGAGCCCATAGGGCGGAGCCGGAATGCCGCGAGCAATTCGGCGACGCGAGCACTTTCGTTGTCGCGGGAAGGGAAAGGCGGTGTCCGGCTTCGCAGCTTCGCAGCTGCGCCGCGACCACTTTTCATTTGACCGTAGGTCGAATGAAAAGTGGCGCGCCGAAAGGGACTCGAACCCCCAACCTTCTGGTCCGTAGCCAGATGCTCTATCCAATTGAGCTATCGGCGCAGCCAAGGGA
>Ga0209013_10002251_pt1 | contig 17531 bp, 14 predicted proteins | sample Cruoilmetagenom2_FD_187291 | JGI IMG/M metagenome (GOLD analysis project Ga0209013, IMG submission 187291) | Oil polluted marine microbial communities from Coal Oil Point, Santa Barbara, California, USA - Sample 2 (SPAdes) (version 2) | ecosystem: Environmental > Aquatic > Marine > Oil seeps ...
CGCTCTGAACGGTACCGGGGTGGTACTGGCGCTGTGGTGGGTGCACCGAGGGGAACGTCGCAGAATCCAGGCGCAAACCGACCACCGCACTACCGAATGAAGCCCCAGGATCAGCCGAACTCCGGTCCGGGTGCTGTCAGCGTGACCGGATCAGCAAACTCTCCAGCTTGCAGAGACACGCCAGCACCATCAGACCCGTCCCGATCTGGAACAGCGTCATTGTTGCGTAGCTGAAAGTGAGATAATGTCCCATAAGCCTCGCAATCCCGGCGCCCCCGCACAGCAGTATCCCGGCCAGGGCAGAAAGATTACCTACCAGCACTAACATACGTTCCATTTTTCTTCTCCCATGACAGTGAATATTACATCGTATTTGTTTACCGGAGGTAACATACGTCCCCGTGTTCAATCTTGCCAGCCCTGTTACTGATGTACCGTCGTTGCCGGCTTACGGCGCTTCCAGCGTATGATTTGCTTGTGCGCCAGGTGTTTCAACAGCAACCCTGGCGGCATCCGCAGCCAGTGCGACCGTACGTAAAGCAGCCACTGGGCAACAGCGGTGCGGTACTGTGGAAAGTCCGGATGGTCGGGGACCATAACCCACATAATCAACCGGTCCATCAAATACAGGATCAAGCGCGGTGGCGCTACAACGTCGATAGCTGTCAACACCGAAGCCGGGATGTCAGTTCCGAGCAAACGCTGTACATAACGCAGGGCATAAAACAGCGGCCGCTGCAGATCCTGTTCCCGGGCACGCTGTATCAGTTCATCCCAGAATCCGGCGCGGGTACCAAAGTGACCGAACAGGTCAGCGAGGTCCACCAGATCACGCAGGCCGTTGATGAACTCACCGTCGTAGAATAAATGCACGGCGCTGTGCAGCACCATATCCACAGGCTGCAGTACCCGCAACCGCTCATCAGCAAGTGAGATGCTGTCCAGCAGGAGTTTTTCCGGATCCGGATTGAGACGGCTGGTCAGGGGTGAAATGGTGTGATGGATATCCACTTCAAGGCCGCGATCAGGATGGCGCAAGGGAGGCAGCTCATGCATCCAGGTCCGATAGTAACGCTGATCGTATTCTTCCAGCTTTACACTTTCCCAGCCTTTACCAAGCAGCGTCTTTTCGACTTGTTCCAGCAACGCCACAGGTACCAGCAGGTCGACATCCGACAGCAGCCGACCTCTTGCAGGAGGCAGCCCGGCAAGAATATAGGCACTCCCTTTCAGCAGGGCAATGGGTACATCCAGCCCGTCGAGCGCCTTCAGAATGCAGCTGATTTCCCAGCGTGCCATTCTCTGGTGGTGGTCAACGAAAACCCTTGCCGCCGAAAAATGATCCACTACCCTGGGGGGAACCTGTGCCAGCAAACCCTGTTCCTCTATACATACAGCAAGACGCCCCAGGAGGCGGGTAGCCCGCGCAAGACGCAGCAGCAAATCCCAGTCTTCAACGCCTAGGGAAATTGTACTGGCGGGATCACCCAAAGCCCTGAGTAAAATATTCGCACCCTGTTTTCCAGGATCCCGGCCGATGCTCATGACTCTGCCAGGTAGTTCAAAGCAACGATGGCCTCATCGAGATTGCTGTAGGAGAGAACATAACAGTCACAGTCGCGGACCAGGCGGCTGACACTCTGGAAACCACGCAGGCCGAGCAGCTGGTAATTGAACGAGTTGTTTGCAAGCTTGATAAATGCCTGCGGTTTGAAGATCGGTTCCAGGCGCATTGATGCGCCTGGCTGGTAGCGTGGAAACACCAGCCAACCGGGCGGTGCGCTGACAGCAGACTGCTCGACGCAGGCGGCGGATGTGCCCAGATGTGCGACGGTGCCCTTGCGCGTTCCGTAAAAGGAGGGGCCCAGTTCTGCATCCGGAGCAAAATCACGGATCACATCGATGGAATGGTTTTTCAACGGCATGGGCCGTGGCAGCGGTATCAGTTGCCCGTCATCGGCACGGACCAGGCCAAACTCATCGGAAAACAGCCGCCAGCCACGACTGACCAGCGCTGCACACAGCGTGCTCTTGCCCGAGCCCGACCAGGCTGGAAGCAACAGCACCCGACCGGAGCGTTCCACTGCGGCCGAATGCAACATCAGGTACTGATGTGCCTGCATGGCAATGCTCCAGTTCAGCCCCCATTCGAACAGGGGAAAAGCGTGACTGAGAGGATACGGCAGGAAAACCACCTGCCCGTCCAGCAGGAGCAGGACTTGTGGGCGCCAGTGCCTGCGGATGCCACCCGGCATTGTCAAACGCACATGGAAATCGGCAATAGCGGGTTCCGGCACGACCGGGAAGTTGGCATAGAATCGCCGCAACAGCTGTGCAAAACCCTCAACACTGGAGTGAATTCGTACAATGAACGGCCCCGTCTGAAGCAGGATTCCCGTCCCTGCGAGACACCGGGTAAAAGTATCCTCCGGTAGATCGGCGAGTTTCACGTGCCGATTTTCTCGATCAGCCCCGCGTTGTGCAATTGCCGCAACAACCGCGTGCTGTGTTCCAGTGAGAGCTCATCACAATACTCACCGGATTTACTACACAGGGCCGCCGTGACCTCTTTGGCAGTCCCGGGATGTGCAACCAGTTGTTGCAGCACCCGTGCGGTCGGCCCTGCCAGCAAGTGGGTCTCTCCTGAACGGGTATCGTAAACTGCATGCTGCTCACCCCAGCTTTCCCAGTGGAGTTCCTGCTTCTCAGGCGCCACCCAGCGTGCCTCTGCTTCGGTATGTTTTGGAGCTTCCACGATGCCCTCACCTGCCACTGCCGTGTCCGGGCCATGAGTATACAATATTCGTCAGCTGTAGAACCCCGGTGACATTCAGGCATCCGGGTGATTATAACCGGGAGCCTGGTTGCTTGCGCTAACCCAGGAGATTGAGGTTGGGATGTATCGAAGCCAAACAGGAGCCGGTGATGGGTGAGTATCCTGGCGGTGCCGGCGTCACTGTCTGGATGATGGGATAGTAGAGTACTGGTTCACCCGTGTCGTTGCCATTCCCGTCGAAGTTCAGGAAAGCGAGAAATGCAGCATCCTCGCCTCTTTCAATTTGAGCGGCCGGCAGATTGCCCGTGTATGCAGTACCATCCTCATTAAAACACTGCCAGTCATCAGCCGGGCTTGGTCCGCCAGGTCCGGTCTCGGTGCAGTATATAACTGTATCAGTGCCCCGGACATTTCTAATAACTTTCTTTCCCATGATGCGGAGCCAGTGGTCACTGTTGGCTTCCAGTACGTAGTCCTCAGAGCCAATCTCGTTTAACGCGACCCGGTTGTCACGGGCAGTACATTGATAGGTACTTGCCATCGCAGCCGCCGCGCCACTGCGCAGTGTCATGATGGCCGGAACAGCCGCCGCAGATGCCCTGATGACCTTGCGGCGCGTGTGAGAGACTGACTCGTCAGCCACTGCCCCGGCAGTCGACCCCATTTCTTTCCTGGGGTCCAGTGTATTTACCGCATCCTTGTCCTTAGCTGGCATTAATCCACATCCCTTACTCTGATTTGAAGTGTCACATGACATGCGAGATCATCAGGTAATCTTGCGTTCCTTATTATCGAGCCAAAAATATTCTTCCCTGCAAAGTCCATATTTTTTATAATGTGTTGGATTTCTGACGCAATTGCTATCTGACAGTCTAGCGCGATTTATGAAAAACGCAACCAACACCTTAGCCGACCTGACTGAATAATGGATCTGCGCAACCGATTGTGCATCCAGCCACGCTCATTGCGCCCTCGATAATTTTTCAACTTTTTGATAATTAATATGTTTTTAGCAGAGCAGCCTTGCCATGGTTTTTTTCATCCCGGATGGTACTGATTTGGCAAGGCGATTCGTCGGCCCATTCAAGAAAATACGGCGCAAGATAAAGTGTAAAATTTACTGACACTCTCAAGAGTGTGCAAGACCCAGGTAGCGATTCGCATACCGCGAGGCCACGGCACTCTGATGAACAGCGTTTGTCGACGATCGCTGCCCGCTATGGTTGCAGACCCGCCTTCTGCAACAGGGCCCTGGCGTACTTGGCGGGGATTGCATAGCTGATGCCACTCGGTTTAGCCAGAATATTCTCCCGCCCCTCTTTGACAAATACCATGTTGATGATACCCACTACTGCCCCGGTTTCATGATGATACAAGGGACTGCCGCTGTTGCCCGGGTAGGCCGTAGCATCGAGTTGAAAAACATTGTAAGGGGAACGCAGGCGACGGATCTGTGAAGGATCCAGCTGACTGGATGCATTGGCCTGCAAGGCAATGGGCGTAATGGCACTAATGATCCCCCGGTGGGTAACCGGGTTCAGCCCAAAAACCACCCCCAGTGGAAAGCCGGTAAACGCAAATTCCTCACCCTCACGAACCCGGGAAGACTGCCCAAGGGACAGTGCCGGAAGCGGTTCACCCTCGATTCTGAGCAGTGCCAGGTCGTGAATTTTGTCTACCTTCAGCTTCACCGCCTGGCGCGCACTCAGGTTGTTGCCTTTGCCAGTAAACACAGCCAGGTATTCCAGCTTGGTGCTGTCAACCTTCTCCGGCAATACGTGGGCATTGGTAATCACATGACGACCATCGGCAACGACAAACCCGGTTCCGAGAAGCCTGGCTGGCGGGCGTCGTGTTTTCTGCATGGTTCCGACACCGACAATGCCGGGAAGAATGCGCTCGATGGTGTCCGGCAAATCGGCAAGGCAGGGGCCACTCAACATTGTAAGGAACACAAGCAGCCCAGCCAGACCCCGGCTTTGCCCATCAGCTTTTCCTGCCTTAAAACGCCACATAGTCATTCCATTTGAAAATCCAGAACTCTTGTCGGAGTACTACCTTGCCATACTGCAGCACCACAGTCATCATAATCCAATGTCTGCAAGAATCAGCATTGTAGTTGGCGTAACGGTGGTGGGACTGGGGTTCGCCATCTGGCTCATCGAAAGCTTGCCGGGAATTCCCTACAACCTGCGGGAGCTCGTGGCAGGCCACAATCCGGTTATGCAGGCCGTGCTACTGACATGCACATTGTATGCACTGTTCGGAATCCCCGCAGTGACTGCACGAATTACACAACAATCGAACCGGGCGTTCCTGATACTCCCCCTCCTTCTGGCTGCACAAACAGTCGTCCTGTGGTTTTTCCTGCGCAGCGCAGCGCCTGCCGAAAGCATCCATGACATTCTCGGAACCCCGATCCTGGACTGGTCATGGGAATGGGAATACCTGTTTCGGCTGTCAGGCGTGGTTATTGGCTCTGGCATCATGCTCACAGGTTCCAGCCTCCTTGCAGCCACTATAGTCGGGACTGGACGCGGGAATAAATACCGCACCCTCCTTTCCTGGGCCATATTATCCGTGCCTTTGCTGGCGCTCTCTCACTGGATCATCGTCAATCAGGCCGCAACGGACAACCTGACCGAACTGATGGCCGGCGGGGGAAACTGGCAGGCAATGCTGTTTATTAGCCTGTGGATGTTCACTGCCGGACTGGCCGGTGCACTGGTTTCAGCAAGGCTTGCGACGGGCCGGCCGCCATTCCTTTTTGTGGTGCTGGTCGTGCTATTGTCGTTCCCGGCTGCATATGGCTGCCTGAGGCTGGGCCTTGAACAGGAAGTCCACAAATATGACCAGGTTTTCTCCGCACTGCAGTTCTTGCTGAGTACCGACCGTGCCAACCTGGCCGGCGGGTTCGAATTACTGCTTCGATTCCTGATATTCCATTGCGGGGTGGTACTGCTTGTAGCCATCTTTCAGTATCCTTTCTGGGCATACCAGTCCACGCCGCAAACAACCGGCAGCACCCACCGCAGACAGAGAATACAGCGCAGTCGTGACTATTTCCCGCCCGGTCTTGCCGCCCCGCTTGCCTATGGGTGCCTTGTCATCTACGGAACACTGTATCCCTTCGATGCCTGGCAGGTTCCCAGGAGTGGTACGTTTGCGGGAGTACTCACCGCCTGGCCTGAACATATCTCGCTGTCCGATGTCTTCAGCAACGCCGTGGTATATATACCATTCGGACTTCTTCTGGCAATACCACTACGGAAGAGATTCTCAACAGCATCCTGTATTGGCCTGGTCAGTACTGCCGGACTGTTACTGAGCTGGACGCTGGAGTACCTGCAGTATTCTATCCCGTTCAGAAATACATCCAACCTGGATCTCATGCTGAACACACTGGGCACCGCTGCCGGTGCCATCATGGCTCTGCTGGCAAGTCCACAGCACGCCCTGGGCAATCGACTACGGGCTTTACGAAACACCTGGTTTCAACCCGGCCAGGGCCCCAATGTCGCGCTCGCAGCAACCGGATTATGGATACTGGCATCAACCTTCCCGTTCGTGCCCTCGATCGACGTCGGCAACCTTCGTCAAGGTGTCGCGCCCTTGTGGACAGCCCTGCAGAACCCTGCGTCGATATCCTTGCTACTCATTGCGGCCTACACACTGTCCTTCTTCGCTATCGGACAGCTTCTAATGCTCGCCGCAGTCTCTACATCCCGCATCCGGGACGCCTGCGCCGGGCTGCTGGTCCTGGTCGTATTCCTCGCCATTCCTGTCATGGAACGATCACTGGATGCAGAAACACTGGTAGCACTGTTTGCTGCGGTATTGCTGCTGTATACGCTCGGCACCGGAAAGTCAAAGCAGGGTTCCATGCTGGCATCTGCCGCTATCATTACCGCCTACATCATCCAGGGCCTGAACATGTCTGCCGGTGCGACTGACGCACAGACCACGACATTCAACTGGGTACCATTCGCAGGCCAGTTGGGTAACGTCACCCGGGGACTCGCTGATATACTTGAGAACAGCTGGCCGTTCGTGGCGCTCGCCTACCTGACCTGGACCAGACTGCAGGGCAGGTTTTACCGCACACCGGCAGCGGGCGCCGCCCTCGTGTTTCTGGGCGTTCTTGTCATCAATCTGTTGCAGCAGTTCATTCCAGGTCGCTACCCCGACATTACTGATGTCATTGTGGCAACCGCAGCCTGGCTGATCGCATGGCACTTGCTGCGACATCGAACGACCACACAGCATACAGCCGAAGTCCGGGGAATAAGACTTGAGACAAGACTGCTTGTCGCGGGAGTATTGCTGACCCTGCCACTCGCCAGCCTTCTTCTGGGGGCTATCGTTTCCCCGGGTATAGCACCGGGGTCGCCGGGGCATGACCTGCCAGGATCAAGTGATCTCCCCCCGGCGTCGCTGACACAATTTAACCATGAGCATCCGCGTCTGCCGGCACCATCCACGGAAGATATCGCCACACTGCGTTCACAGAATCCGGCCTACTTGAGACAGCTCTCACGCAAGGCAAAAAGCGGTCGCGGCAAGGCAAATGCGATCATTACGATGGCCTTGGTCGAGCCGGGCTCGCAGGACCTCAACTCGCTGCTTGAACGATTGCTCACAATCGAATTCAGGGAACGGGCCAGCGGAGAGGTCAAGCAGGTTATCCTGGCCTACGACTGGCTGTACCCGCAGTGGAATCCGGAACAACTGGCACTATTGCGTTCAAAGGTCGCAGATGGCTGTGAACACCTGATTCACTTCATACGAGAACAGCGCCTTTCTCCATACAACGTCATTTTGTACAACACGCTGTTGCAGGACCTGATGGCCTGCGCCATCGTACTGTACGACGATGACAGCCGGGGAGCCCCGGTCATGGCATTTGCCTATGATCTTCTGAAAAACAGGGTATTGCCCGTCTGGCGGCAGATCATGGGCCAGCACGGTGGCTGGCACGAAGGCGGTGAGTATGTCGGTCTTGGCATTGGCAAGGCGGTCTATCAAGTACCGGCCATGTGGCGTCACGCAACGGGCGAAGACCTTTTCAGCACCGAACCCGGTATACGAGGTTTTCTGGATTTTCTGATCTACAGGACACGCCCGGACAAGTCACACTTTCGCTGGGGAGATGGCTCCCATTTTAATAACCTGATACCAGCTCGAATCCCGCTGGCTATTGAATACCGGCATGCCGCAGCCTACAGCATGAATGGTTGCCCCAGACGCATAGTACCCACATCATGGCCATGGGGACCGTTGACCGACAACAGCTTGTGTGACCCTGATGCTGTAAAACAGTTACCACTTGCCCGTTATTTTGACGGGATCGGCATGCTTGTCGCCCGCAGCGACTGGACTCCCGATGCAACCTTCGTCAGCTTCAAGGCCGGCGACAACTACTGGTCCCACACTCACCTTGACCAGGGTTCATTTACGGTTTTTCAGAACGGCGCACTGGCCATTGACAGTGGTGCTTATGGCGGGGGTGGCCACTATGGATCCGACCACCACATGAACTATGCCTACCAGACCATCGCACACAATACTGTCACCGTTCATGACCCGGAGGATACGGTAACTGCACCACGTAATGATGAACCACCCCGCCAGATCGCGAACGATGGCGGGCAAAGACGCATCGGCTCCGGTTGGGGCATTGAAGCAGCGCCGCTCGATCTGGATGAATGGATGCAGAAGCGTGACATTTACCATACGGGAACAATGGAGAAGGTATTCATTGAAGATGGTTTGGCGATAGCGGTTGCAGACCTGACACCCGCCTACACTAATGCTGAATCCGGCAATGACACATTTTCCCATCGCACCCGGCGTGTGGAGGAATTCATTCGCACTTTCGGCTTTGACAAGGATACCGGGGCCGTCCTGATATTTGATCGCGTCAGATCCAGCAACCCGGATTTTCGCAAACGCTGGTTGCATCATTCCATGGAGAAGCCGGAGTTGACGCACTATGGCTATACAATAGAAAAACCCGGGGAAAAGAAGACAGGCAGCCTGGGGGCTTCACGCCTGGATACGCATGTGCTGTTGCCACATAATCCCGATATCACTCTGGTTGGCGGACCCGGCTTTGAATTCTATGTCGATGGCAGGAACTATAATGAAGGCGGCAAGACATTTCAGTCAATCAGCAAGAAAAAGACACCCGTGGAAGCGGGTCATTGGCGGATCGAGCTTAGCCCGTCGGTAAAGGCACAGGAAGATCTCTTTATGATCGTGCTCCTGCCTCACAAGGCACCGGGGCTGCCTCCAGCACAGGTTCGTCTGCTGGAGAAAGACTCACGTATTGGCTGCGAGATCGTATCACCCGGTAAAACAACCCGCTGGTGGTTCGAGTCCAGTTACCATGGTCCAATGGTGGAAGTAACCTCAAGCAGCGGTAGTCATCGCGTGCATGACGTACGTATTGATGCCGGTGGCAGTGATCCTGCAAACATGAAATGAAAAAGATACTGGGAACAATCGTCGTCACTTTATTGAGTACTGTCTTTGCGCTGTTACTTCTGGAATTCTCAGTCAGGATTATAATCGGCGTGCCACAGAAAGAAGTACTGCCCGTTGCCAGAGTCAAACCTGATCCCGACACGGGCTGGGTTATGCTCCCTCTGGATGAACATTATACCTATGGACATTTCGTCAAATTAAATTCACTCGGCTTCCGCGGACCTGAAGTATCGACAAAGGATAAAAATGAATACAGAATTCTGGCCATCGGAGACTCACATATTTATGGTCAGGGAGTTGCTGACAATGAACTCATGACGACTGTTCTGCAGAAAAAACTTGATCAATCAGATTCCCCCTGCTCCTATACCGTCACCAACATGGGGGTCAGGGCGTACAGTACAAACAATGAACTGGCATTACTCAAAAAGTCCGGACTGGCCCTTGACCCTGATCATGTTATCGTTTTCTTCTTCATCAATGACTTTGATCAAGTTGACATAGCCAGTCGATACAGCAGATATGCAAACTTTGACTGGTATGCCTTTGACTTTTCGGACAAGCCGACAGATAAAATAATTCAACGATGGAAGCTGCGGCAGTTAGCACGTCGCAGTGCTGCATTGATGTGGATTTATGATATTTACAAGGGCTGGGACAGCAAGGACAATGCCATAAACAAGATTCTGCTTGGCCAGGTGGATGATACTCTCCAGAGCGAAATCGAGACAACAATTGAATTACTGAATGAATTTCGCAGCCTGTCGCAAGCACACGGATTTCGCCTGACACTGGCCGTAATTCCTGTCGCAGCCCAGATAAATAATGACTATCAATACCAGCGATATCAAGCGACTCTGAAAAAATATTCGGACGAGGTACATCTTGACTACCTGGATCTATTACCGGCCTTCAGAAAACACCAGGAACAGGGCAATCCTTCGCCAGTCATCGCTTTTGATGGTCATTATGATGCAGAGGGGCACCGGGTCATGGCTGATTCAGTATTCAAGCATCTGAAAGAAATAACCGGGAATTGCAAATAGCACCACCCTCTGTTTGAGCATCATCACACCAAATGACCGCTGCTGACCGGATCATCTCAAGATATGGACAAAGCCCTTTTCCTCGATCGCGACGGCATCATCAATAAAGAAAAGAACTATGTGTACCGCATCGAGGACTTCGAATTTATTACCGGGATTTTTGATCTCTGCTTGCGTGCTCGGGAACTGGGATTCCGGCTGTTTGTTATTACCAACCAGGCAGGCATCGCCAGGGGTTATTACACGACTGCTGACTATGAAATACTGACTGCGTGGATGCTTGACGAGTTTTCTTCACATGACATTCACATCGAGCGTGTTTACTATTGCCCTTTTCATCCAACTGCCGGTATCGGCAAGTACAAGCGGGACTCCATTGACCGGAAACCAAATCCTGGAATGATCCTGCAGGCTAAAAAAGCCTTCAACCTGGATCTGACCGGCTCGGTATTGATCGGCGACAAGGATTCCGATATCAAAGCCGGCCAGGCCGGTGGCGTTGGCTACAATGTGCTGCTGACTCCGGATATGGCAGGCACAGGTTTCCCGGGAGCCCTGCGCTTCAACTCACTTGCCGGGGTAACAGCATGGTTCACCCGAACCTTCTCACATGATGACCGGCACGCGTGACCGCAACAATCTCCCGGAATGGTTGCTGCCCGTACCCGGGATCGGTTACCGGGCAGAGCAAGCGGATGCGGCATAGCCCGACGCCATCGCTTTATGCTACTTTTGCTGATTGAATAACTGTCTGAACAACGCGCAATAATGAATCAGCCAACGCTTGAACCCATCAGGGACCCGGATCTCAACGATTTTTGCCAATTTCTCGTCGAGAACCTGAGTCAGCAGCGCACAGCTAAAGAATGGGCCAGAGCCTTCCTGCAGGATTGGGGTGTGGAAAAACCCAATAACGGTTTTTTACTGCGTGACGAAGGCCGAATTGTGGGTGGAATCGGCGCCATCTATGCAGAACGCCAGATCCGGGGCAACCTGGAGAGATTTTGCAATATCACCAGTTGGTGTGTACTCGACGAGTACCGCACCCAGAGCATGCGCCTGGCCATCTCACTCACTTCACAGCCCGGTTTCCATTTCACCGATCTCACTCCGACTGAAGTGGTGTCGAAGACACTGCAATTTCTAAAATTCAAGCCCATGAATGAACGACAGGCGGTTTGGCCCAACCCGCCCTGGCCTTTTTCATTACTTGCGGGTGTGCGTGTAATCACCGATGCAAACACCATCGAACAGGTCCTGTCTCCAGAGGACACCAGGGCCTGGCTGGACCACAAACATCTGCCCTGGCTCAAGCACCTTGCAATCGGCCGACCCGGTGACTTTTGCCATGTAGTGTATAAAAAAACCCATCTGAAGGGCTTGCCCGGTGCATTTATACTGGGCTTCAGCAAACCCGAAGCGTTGATAAAATACCGCTTTGCGCTCGGCAATCATTTGCTATTCAAGGACGGCTTGATATTTACCAGAGTCGAGTCACGCTTGTTGCCCAGGACACCCTGGCCAGCTATCGAACTCTCCGGCTATCGCAACAAGGTCTTCCGCAGCGAGACTCTGACCGAGGCAGATATCAGCAATCTGTATACAGAAATTGTTGCCCTCAACATCTGATTCCTGCAAACGCACTGGCAATAGTATGAACCGTGACCTGATCTTCCTGCCACCTGAAACCGGCCCTGTCCTTACAGTAGTGATTCATACCGAGGAGGAATTTGACTGGAACAAACCTCACGACCGCAAGTCCAACAGCGTAGAACACATGCGACATATCGATCGGGCTCAAACCATGTTCGACGAGTTCGGCATTGTGCCAAACTACGTGGTTGACTATCCCGTCGCATCACAGGCAATCGCAATCGATCCGCTCAAGGCCTATGCTGATTCAGGACGTGCCCTGATCGGCACACACCTGCATCCCTGGGTTTCACCTCCTCACATAGAGGAGGTCAATGCGTATAACTCCTACCCCGGCAATCTTCCCAGAGACCTGGAAGCGGAGAAACTGCGTCTGCTCACAGAAAAGATTTCGCAATCCTTCGGCACGCAGCCCGTCACTTACCTCGCAGGTCGTTATGGTTTCGGACCAAATACCGGGGAAATTCTCGAAGAACTCGGTTATGAAGTGGATATCAGTCCGGCGGTCCCTATTAACTTTTGTATGGATGGAGGACCAGACTACTCGGCTTACACCAGCCATCCTTACTGGTTCGGGAAACAAAGAAAACTGCTGGGCCTGCCCGGAACAGGTGGCTATGTGGGTGCACTGAGAACCGGGGGCACATCGCTATACAAACGGTTGACTCATCCGTGGCTGCGCCGCGCAAAACTGTCCGGACTGGTAGCAAGACTTCGCTTGATGGAACGTATCCGCCTTTCACCGGAGGACTACAGTGAACCGGAGATGCGGCGACTGACAGGCACCCTGTACAGGAGCGGCATACGCATATTTATCTTCAGTTTCCATTCACCGTCTATCCAGCCGGGCGGCACCCCTTACGTACAGAGCCAGGCTGACCTGACCCGCTTTCTGGATAAATGTCGCCGCTACTTCTCCTTCTTCCTTGAAACGCTGGACGGAACCAGCATGACGCCCGTTGAGATCAGACGCTTGCTGGAAAAAACGGGATAATCAACGCTGCAAGTTCAGCAGCGAAAAGTGCTATTCGACTGGTCCAAGCTCCTCCATCCGTCTTTTAAGCATGCGCGAGTTCGGGCTCGCTTTCAGACCCGATTGAAGGGTTTTTCGTGCCTTGTCAGGCTCATTGACTTCGATATACAGTTCGGACAGTTTGGCATAGGCGGGCGCATAATTTTCTTTTGCCTGAAATGCCAGCTGGTAATGCCGGATGGCTTCGGCAGTCTGCCCCTGCTCGCCTAAAGCCCATCCCCAGCGAGTGTGGAGTTCAGGATAAATGGCACACTTCTTGTTGCACGCACCCGACACATAGCGCATCTGGCTCACCACTTTCCCGAGCCAGGGATTTCGCTCATTCTGATTCAGTGTGTTTTTGGCTTGTTGCTCGGCATAAATTCCGGAGCAGTAATGGTGTATATGGATGTAGGCTTCACCAAAGGTGCCACGCCATTTTTTCCACTCGGAACTGCTACTGCCTTTCGCCCTGTCCTTGCAGTACTGCGGTAAAAATTGAGTGTTATTGCTCCAGCGCTCAACTTCACGTGCTGCAGCATTCTGCCATGCCAGAGCAGACAACAGTATAAAAAACAGGAGGGGGCGTATCATGATTTTCTGGTATCCAATTCCGATAATTCCATTGATCGGCCATACGGGCACAGGCACCACGGTAAAATCATAGGCCTTCATAAGGCTGCTGTCAGATTATTCGATCTCGTGACGATATTAATACTAGTGGTATCCGGTATTGATTATGTATTATCGATTGCTTATTGTAAATATTCCACAGCGGCGTCAGCTTAGTCAACCCGGCGCCTGAGCCCAAATTTATATCTCCAGCCCCTGCCATGAATCTAGGTCAAAGTATACGCACAGGTACCAAGTGGCTGATGATTGGCAACACTGGTAACAGCATGCTGCAGTTTGCCTTCGGGGTAGTCCTGGCCCGTCTGCTCGTACCTGCAGACTTCGGCATGATTATCACAATCCAGGTCTTTACCGGTTTTGTTGGCATGGTCACCAGCGGCGGTATGGGACAGGCACTCATCCGTGCCAAGTCGGTGGATGAGGATGACTTCAACGCTATTTTGACTCTGCAACTTGCACTGGGAATCCTGATCTACCTGATTCTTTTCCTGTCCTCTCCGTGGTTCGCAGAGTATTTCGGTAATCCGCTCTACATGGATTTGATGCGGGTATCCGCCCTGGTGTTTCTGATCAGACCCTTTGTCTATATGCGCACCTCATGGCTCAACAGGGAGATGGATTTCAAGAAAAGATCGGTGATTGGAATTATCACCGGCATGGTTTCAGGGTCATCCGGCATCCTGATGGCTTTATCGGGTATGGGTGTCTGGAGTCTCACGCTTTCCGGTCTGGTGGGGGCAATCTTTCGAAATACTCTGCTGGCACGCGCAACCCCTTTGAACCTGCGCCTGAATTTTGATCTTTCCATTATGCGCAAGCACAGCGCTTATGGATCCAAGATCGTCGCCAACGATTTTTTGGGAAAACTAAGACAGGAAGCAGTAAAATTAATACTGGCCAAACTCGCCGGCCCCGCCTTTCTCGGACTGTACAACAAGGCTGACAGTCTGCACAGACTGCCCTATAAAATGTTCGCCAGTCCGGTAGCCCAACCGCTTTTCCGGGCAATGTCCAAGATACAGGATGACCTGGACCAGACAAAATACATGTTTTACCGTGTCATCACTCTGCTTGCGGTTTACATCCTGCCTTTTTATATAGGGCTGTTGTGGATAGCAGAGCCTTTTATAGGCTTCGTCTATGGCGAAAAATGGCTACCCGCCGCCGAACCCCTGGAAATCCTGGCCATTGCGGGCTTCTTCTACATTATCAGCCGCCCGTGTGGCGTGCTTCTGATGGCACAGAATCGTCTTACACAGGAAATGCTGGCCCAGGCCGTAATCCTGGTCGTTGCGGTCTCCGCTTGCCTCATCGGGCTGAACTGGGGTCTTGCCGGCGTGAGCTGGGGGATACTGGCGACTCAGGTCTTGCAAACATTTTATTACTATATACTTGCCTGCCGTACCATCCCGACTCGCCATTCGGACCTGATAAAAGCGGTTGCCCCGGGGCTTGTTCTCAACAGTATCCTCTTTCTGGTACTGGTTATCGTTGATTCTCAAATTCATGAACTTAAAATAACGAGTCCCGGAGTCTACATTCTGGCCATGGCTATCCCGGGACTGCTAGCCTACTTGACTGCTTTTTTTATTATCCCGATACCATCACTGCAGACAGAGGTAGTACGCTGGCGCCAGAAGATCAACGGAGGATTGGCTTTTGTATACAAATCGCTTTAACGCCCTTACCTGCAGCAATGCATCCGGCCGGCGGTATATCGCCCTCCCCGGTATCCTGTAACAGCCACTGGAGCCTGAATTGTCTACAAGCAACCGGATCATTCTGGCTTTTCTGGTCGCCACAGCGGCGCTCGGGATATTCCTCGTGCACAGCACAGGACCATCCGACTGGTTCGTCGAATATCCATTACCCATGGATGAAACCCACCGGTTTTTTGACATGGGGATTGTCGATGCCAATGGAGACGATCTGCTGGATATCTACACCACGAACCACCATTTTCGTCAGGTACTGCTGCTCGCTGATGGACAGGGTGGCTACCACGATGTCCTGAGCGAATGGGGACTTGACCAGAGCCAGGAGTTTCCACTGGCGGAACTCTCCTTCACTGCCCCCTTGTTCGACAAGCCCGGGCTGTATATCTACTGGCATGGTACCCAGTTCATACTTCGCACTCACAATGTCGATGATGCCTCACACTGGCGCGGTTCACTACAGACAGAAGATCCCGTGGAAATTGTCAAGAACGATGGTTTCCGCATACAGAAACAGGATCAGGTGACGGCTGTCTCGGAAACGACCATCGACTTCTCTGCCACAAAGGATGGACAGTTACGGATGAGACCCGGAGGTCAGGGACTGCCGATTACATTCCGGCTCGATGATGCCATCCCGCTGGAAAAAGTCTATGTCGGGCTCGGGAAAGTATCACCGGTTACCCGGGTTTTCTCCCTGGCAATGCGTGATCGCCATGCCATGGCCTGGGCCGACTACAACAATGATGGCTGGCTGGATATCTTCATCAACCGGGGGGCTCTGGGCGGTACACTCAGGGCTCACCCGGAAGAGGCCAAAACGCAACTAAACGACGAACTGCTGGTCAGCCATGGAGAGGCGAGTTTCTCCGATATCGTTACCCGGGCAGGCATACAAAAGCGAGGTTGCTCGGGCCGACATGCCAGATGGCTGGATTACAACCATGACGGTCTGCTGGACCTGTTCATCAACTGCTACGACAGGGGTAATGTCGCTGGTGAGTACCCGAAACAGCTGTATCAGCAAGACATGCAGGGAAAACTGCATGATGTAGCTATGGAAGCCGACCTTGGCATACCTGACCAGCAAATCGGCAGTTTCGCCTGGTTTGATGCCGATAATGATGCAGATGCAGACCTGGTGACCTTTCAGGACGAAGGTTTTTTCCTTTATCGAAATAACGGCGGTAAATTTTCACAGGAGGCCATATACCGCAGGGGAATTGGTGAGGCAGAGAGAATAGGCCATACGACGGGTAATGAATGGTTCTATGACGGCAAGGTGTCCGTATCCGACTATGATGCCGATGGTGATATGGACCTGTTTTCCGCATCGAAAAGAGGGAATGTTCTTCTCGTCAACAACGCCGGCACCTTGAGCCCTGTCATGCCAGCCTCGATTGGCCTGCCGGACAGCAGCATGACCGCCAACTGGATCGACTACGATAATGACGGATTGCCTGATTTACACCTCCTGCCACAGGGTTTGTTTCGACAACGCGAGGATCATGATTTTGAATCCACGCGACTTCTGGCATTCCCCGCAGATCAATACAAGGCTGCTGTAGCCAACTGGTACGATATAGACAACGATGGCCGGCTGGATCTGGTAATGGCATTATCCGAGAACCCTGCCTTCAAACACTGGTGGGAATTCTCAAGGGAACCCAGGCATCGCGTTACCTGGGTATTGAAGGCCTACCGCAACACCAGTGCTGTCAATCACTGGTTGCAGGTAAAGCTCGTTGGCCAGCAGGGGAACCGACAGGCAATCGGGGCGCGGGTAACCGTCGTCACACCGGATGGCCGGCAGGTAAAGGAAATCGGCAGCACTGACGGGGCATTCTTCTCGCAAGGGCACTATCGGCTGTATTTTGGCCTGGGAAGTCACGCCAGGGTCGATGCCCTGCACATCCAGTGGTCGGATGGCGAGCAGCAGGAATTCTACAATGTCAGCGGCGACCGGTTACTGACCATTGAACGCCAGGCTAGAAAAACACCGCCCATTCAGACCCTGAAAAATGCATTTTCAACTCGTGATAATTAACTATTAACTTGCTGAGTGCTTCTGGATTTTGTTTCGCTGTCTTTGGCTGCAATTCCATGGGTTCTACATTCAGAAATTCCTGAACAATGCTCATTTGCCCTGGATAGTCTGATGTCAATTCTTCATAGGTTAATTCCAGCAGGTGGTTATCGGCAAATCTGTC
>Ga0209013_10002252_pt1 | contig 17526 bp, 18 predicted proteins | sample Cruoilmetagenom2_FD_187291 | JGI IMG/M metagenome (GOLD analysis project Ga0209013, IMG submission 187291) | Oil polluted marine microbial communities from Coal Oil Point, Santa Barbara, California, USA - Sample 2 (SPAdes) (version 2) | ecosystem: Environmental > Aquatic > Marine > Oil seeps ...
TTTTTAACCGGCAGGGCGAGGAAATGCGTGCTTATCGACTGGTAGGCTATTTCACACCCGAAAAGTTTGCCTCTCATCTGCAAAAAGTCGTCGCGGCCCAGTGAGAAAGCAGATCATCATCATGGCTGCTGTGGCCATCATGGCGGCATCGGGGGGTTATTTCGTTGCCATGATTCTGAGCCCGGAATCAGGACAGCAAGAATTTCTACCTGGGGCTGGGGCCCTCGCGGTCAACCAACTAGAAGACTTGCTGGGCCAGCTCCGCCCGGATTTTGAACTCGGTGACATAAATGGCGCTACCGTGTCTGCGGCGGACTTCGACGGCAAAATCATGCTGCTTAATTTCTGGGCAACCTGGTGCAAGCCCTGCATCGAGGAAATGCCCATGCTGACCCGGCTGCAGCGTAACTATGTGGGTAGTGGTGTCCAGGTCGTGGGGATCGCGCTGGATGATGCACGCAAAGCACGCGAATTCGCAACCGGGCTGGCCGTTAACTACCCGATCCTGGTCGGCTCGACCGATACGGTCCTGGCTGGCCGCCGCTATGGGAACCGTTCCGGCATGCTGCCGTACAGTGTCCTGGTGGACTCCGATGGTATTGTCAGGTGGGCTTATCTGGGGGCCCTGGATCAGGAAGAACTGGAGGCGCAAATCAAGGCGCTGCTCTGAAATTGCCCCGATCTGCAGTAATACGGCAGCGAACGGTGGACAAAATGCACTGAATCGTGCAAACTTCTTCACCCCGAACGCAAAGGTGTCTCCATGGCAAACATACTCGTTCTGAATGGTCCCAACCTCAATTTACTGGGTAGCAGGGAACCTGAGCAATACGGGCATCGCAGTTTGAATGAAATCATGGAAGAACTGGATCGCTTCGCAGGCGCCTGTGGCCATGATTTGCATTATGCGCAAAATAACAGTGAAGGGGCGCTGGTTGAAGCCATTCAGAAAGCAGCCAGCGACAGGATCGATTACATCATCTTCAATCCCGCTGCCTATACGCATACCAGCATCGCTTTGCGGGATGCTCTTCTGGCGGTGGATATTCCCTTCGTGGAGGTCCACCTGTCGGCGATAGCGGCAAGAGAGCCCTTCCGGCAAATTTCCTACTTTTCGGATATTGCCGTGGGAGTAATCAGCGGATTCCAGGGGGAAAGTTACATGCTTGCCCTGCAGGCTATCATCAACCTGGAAGATTCCTGATCTACGGATGACAGATTGCAATGCCGGTGTCAGCCGGTGAAGGAGCAGATCTCAGTATGGATATCAGAAAGATAAAAAAACTGATCGAGTTGCTGGAAGAATCCAGCCTGACCGAACTTGAAATCGTGGAGGGTGAGGAGTCTGTTCGCCTGAGCCGTGGTGGAAAGTTGGTCAGCGCCATGCCCATGAACGGGCTCATATCGCCTGAACTGCAGGCAGCTGGCTGGCCGGCGCCAGCAGGAGCAACTCCACAGATGCAAACTGTTCCCGCTGCTGCGCCGGCGCCACTGGAAGACAGTCAGGAAGAACAGGTGCCGGAAGGTGAGCTGGTTCGCTCACCCATGGTGGGCACATTTTACGACTCCCCCAGCCCGGAAGCAGAGGTGTTCGTATCCCTGGGGCAGCAGATCAAGGAAGGCGACACCATGTGCATCATCGAGGCCATGAAGATGTTCAATCAAATTGAGGCGGAAGCTTCCGGCACGGTGGTGGCTATCCTGGTTGAAAATGGACAGCCGGTTGAATTCGACGAACCCTTGTTCGTCATTCGCTGAGTAATTGCAATGGCCGCGTTGGAAAAAATTGTCATTGCGAATCGCGGGGAGATCGCGTTGCGGATTTTGCGCGCCTGCCAGGCTATGGGCATCAAGACAGTGGCCCTGCATTCGACCGTGGACCGCAATCTGAAGCACGTTGCGATGGCGGATGAATCCGTTTGTATTGGCCCCGCGCCGGCTGCCGAGAGTTATCTTAATATTCCGGCCATCATCGCGGCCACGGAGGTGACCGATGCGGTTGCCATTCACCCGGGATATGGTTTTCTTGCCGAGAACGCTGATTTTGCGGAAAGGGTGGAGCAGAGCGGTTTTATCTTCATTGGACCCAGGCCGGAAACCATTCGCCTGATGGGTGACAAGGTATCGGCCATCAGGGCGATGCGCGAAGCCGGCGTGCCTTGCGTGCCGGGTTCCAACGGGCCGCTGTCGGAAGATGCCCAGGAATGTATGAGGATTGCCCGCGAGGTCGGTTACCCGGTGATTATCAAGGCATCGGCTGGTGGTGGTGGTCGCGGCATGCGGGTAGTACATACCGAAGCCCACCTGAGCAATGCGATCCAACTGGCCCGCCAGGAATCCGAGGTGAACTTTGGCGATGCTACCGTTTACCTGGAAAAATTCCTGCAGAATCCCCGGCACGTCGAATTCCAGGTCCTGTCAGATCAACATGGCAATGCGATCCATCTTGGCGAACGGGATTGTTCCACCCAGCGCCGGCACCAGAAAGTGCTTGAAGAGGCGCCGGCGCCAGGGATCACTCCGGAGCAACGCAGTGAGATAGGTGAAGTATGTGTTGCGGCCTGTAAACGAATTGCTTATCAGGGCGCCGGTACCTTCGAGTTCCTGTACGACGGAGGCCGATTCTACTTTATCGAAATGAATACACGAATCCAGGTAGAGCACCCGGTCACGGAGCGCATTACCGGTGTAGACCTGATTCGTGAGCAGATACTCATCGCAGCCGGGAACAAGCTGACTCACAAGCAAGAGGATATACAGATCAGGGGGTATGCCATTGAGTGCCGGATCAATGCGGAAGACCCGGTAACGTTCATGCCGTCCCCCGGCCTGGTTGAAGGTTTTCACGCGCCCGGTGGACCGGGAATACGCGTGGAATCCCATATCTACGACGGTTACCGCGTACCACCCAATTACGATTCCATGATCGGCAAGATCATCGCCTATGGAGAAACCCGCGAAATAGCTATAGCCCGCATGCGTGTGGCGCTGGATGAAATGGTCTTGAACGGCATCAAGTCCAACGTGCCCTTGCACAAGTGGCTGATGAGGGACCGCGGAATCCTCAAGGGTGGTTTCAATATCCATTATCTCGAGAAACGCCTGGAAGAACGCCAGGTTTGACCGAGCGAAGATTATTGAACCATGTCATGGTCTGAAGTCAGCGTCAGTGTCACGCGTGAGCAGGCTCCGCTGGCGGAACTTGTCATGGAGCAGCAAGGCGCTTTGGCGGTTACCCTTGAAGACGCCCTCGAAAACGCCCGTGAACATAATGGAGATCACTCGGTTCTGGAACCTGCTCCGGGTGCGACACCATTGTGGCCTTCGGTTCACATCCGGGGCCTGTTCGAGGCGGACGCGGTGCGGGACCGCATCACGCGGGCTTTGCAGTTTGTACCGGGCGTCAGCCGGCCCGAATTGATCCGCTGGCGCGAAGTCGGTGACCAGGTCTGGGAGCGGGCCTGGATGGATCGTTTCCAACCCATGAAATTCGGTGACCACCTGTGGATTGTCCCCACCGGGATGGAAATTCCTTTCGAAAAAACTAATATCGAGATCCGGCTGGACCCCGGACTGGCCTTTGGCACCGGCACGCATCCGACGACTGCCTTGTGCCTTGAATGGCTGGACGGGCAGGATATCACCGGGAAGCGAGTTGTTGATTATGGTTGTGGCTCCGGCATCCTGGGAATAGCCTCAGCCCTGAAAGGGGCGGAACGGGTTGTCTGTGTGGACAACGATCCGCAGGCGCTGGAAGCCACATTGGCAAACGCCGCCCGCAACGGTGTTACGAATCTGGTCCAGTGCCTGGCGCCGGAGGCATATTCTGAAAATTCGGCGGATTTTGTGCTGGCCAATATTCTCGCTGGGCCATTGGTAGAACTGGCTCCCGTTTTATTGGCTAGCGTAATACCCGGTGGCTCGATAGTACTTTCAGGAATACTCGAAGAGCAAGCCGGGATGGTAGCTGACGCCTACCAGGCAGATTGTCACGGGGTTCGCCAGCACGAACTGGATGGATGGGTCAGGCTGGTACTTTCCCCCGGACTTCCGCATTTTTCTTCCACAGGGAAAGCATGAACAGCAGCAATATATACCCGGCATCTATCAATAATTCACAAATCAGATTAACGTGGATCATTGCGATGGCCGTGTAAGAATCAACAGTAATCCAAATGCACATTGTTAAATTCATCGAAACCACTGAGGCCGGGGCGCTAAATGTTGTTAAAACATTTCAGGCTCATATCCAGGTCGATGACCTGATTATATTTGACCTGGATTTTCAGCTTCGAATCCGCGATCGAAAAACGTGCGTGGAGGTTTATTCCCGGCATATCCGCCAGCAGGGTGTGGATATCGCCTGGTTACCCCGCGGCAGCTACTGCCTGGATGTTGGGCTTGATGACCTGGTACTGCCAGCGGGCAATTATATATTCGATCTGTTGGCGTGGAGTAAAGCCAACGGCAAACCTGTTCTTCATGATCAAGCTGATATCGATGGCGAATTGAAAGAGCCTCGTGACGACCCGGGTATAGGCCAGGCGCAATGGCGAATCACATCCAGCGACAAAAATTGTGACATTAGTGAGCTGTCCTGGAACAAACAACACAGTGACTGGTTTTTCCGGCATTTCGATCATGCCTCACGAGTGATTATTCATATGATGCTGGATGATTCGCCCCGGCTCCGCGGCAAGATTCTTGATGTGGGTTGTGGGGATGGAATTATTGACCTCGCCGTTTACCTTCGGTGTCAGCCTGAGCTACTGGTAGGCATTGACCCATTTAAAGGGTTTGAGCGGCTGCCGGAAATCATCGCCGCCAATCACCTGCCGGAAGAAGTGCTTGATGACGCAGGGCTGCAGTTCAAAGCCGAAGATGGTAATTCTGTTCCCTACCCGGACAACTATTTTGATGTTGTACTTTCCTGGGGCTCTCTTGAGCACATAGCGGGTGGTTACCGAAAAACACTGGAAGAAATACAGCGGGTGCTAAAGCCGGATGGTTTGTTTTTTGTACATCCGGGCTTGTTCTACGGCCCGGTAGGTAACCATCTGGGTGAATTTTTTGATGATCCCTTCATTCATCTGAAAATTTCACCTGAGGAATTACAACAACGGCTCCTCAACGCTCCGCCGGAGTTGATGGACCGGGCAGGCTATGTCGCCTCAGTCGAACAATACTGGCAATGGTATACCGAGTTAAATCCTATTTCGGTAGATGGCTTTGAGAAAGAACTACGGGCAATGGGTTTTGAGCCCTGGCGGGTTGCGGTACGGAACACTGACCTGGTTGAATATACCCCGGCCTTGCAGGAATATTCTTTTACGGATCTCGCCACCAGTGAACTTTATTTGTCAGCGATCAATAAAAAAGCCGGGTAGCCGGCATACAAAATATACTACCCCTTTTCTCAGGCTGTATTTTCAACCTCACCCCATTGCTCCGGGTTGCCGCCCCAAAGCCCCAGGATAAAGGGGCGGAATAGATCAGTTTCAGTGGTGCCCCGGTGCTGATCGCAGAATGCAATGGCTTCACGCGGATGGATGACGCCATAAATTACGGCTATGGTTTTTTCGAACATTTCGCCAAACAGTACAGAGTAAGCAATTTTGGTTTTGTTCTTTTCAATTCTCTGTACTTGTTTTTTAATCCAATCGACGTCTTTTGAAGTAGTGGCGATGCTCTGCACCCAGGGAGAGTCACTGAAACTGCGAATCACCTCAAAACCTGCCTGGCGTTGATACAGCTCAAACTCATCAGGAGTACAAAACTGGTTACGGGAGACATCTTTACGCACACTTTGATCACTGCGTGACCAATGCCGTACCTCGTACTCCCAACGTTTCCAGCCTACTGGATGGGCAAGATTCCAGGTTTCAACAAAAATCATGCCGCCCGGCCTGACCACTCGCTGTAATTCCTCCAGGTACAGATAAAGATCTTCCTTATCCATATGACACATCACCGCAATCGAATAGGCCTTGTCGATGCTGTTATCCGGGATCATTTCCAAACTGCTGCTATCCAGGCGGTGGAGGCTGACATTATCTTGATGGGCGGTGCGTTCGGCTGCCCGATCGATCATGTTTCCGGATATATCCACTCCGGTCCAATGTGCGCAGGCTGGGGCTAATTCCCTGCCAATACGGGCGACGCCGCAACCCAATTCAAGCACATGATCGCCTGCTTGAATATCCAGTGCGCTACTGACTTGCGTGGCGGTAAATTGACCGTTATTACGGACAATGGATTCATCGGAGCTGCCATCAACGGCGATCAGCGCATGAGCCGGTGAAACTGCTTTGCTATCCCATAGTTGTTTATAGCTGACAATTTCCATGTCTTGATCCGTCATTATTCTGCTGTGATTAGGTGGTTTGTCAGAAATTGGGCTTGTCGGTCAGCGCATCGAAGCGCTCTATCGATTCGAGGATCTCGCGGCGGGCGGCCTCGGCCTCTTCCCAGCCCTTGATGTCCACCCATTTTCCCGTTTCCAGATCCTTGTAATGGTCAAAAAAGTGAGAGATCTGCAGTCTCAACAGCTCGTCTATGTCATTTACGCATTTGACGTTCCGGTAAAGGCCCGTTATGTCTTCGGTGGGAACAGCAAGGATTTTGGCGTCGTCGCCGGACTCATCCTCCATCCGTAACATGCCAACCGGGCGGCAGGTGACCACTGAGCCCGATTGCACCGGGACCGGCATAACAACCAGTACGTCCACGGGGTCGCCGTCGCCGCAGAGAGTATGCGGGATGTAGCCGTAATTGCACGGATAATGCATGGCGGTTTTCAGCATGCGGTCAAGGAACAGGGCGCCTGATTTCTTGTCGATCTCGTACTTGACAGCCGGGCTGTTCATCGGGATTTCAATAATGACATTGACGTCATTCGGGACGTCTCTGCCGACAGGAACATCATGCAGGCTCATAGCTTGCTCCACCACCGTGCGGAAAGCCGGGCATTATACCTTGTATGGGAATGTGTGTATCAATCTAAAGCCCGTGCCGGTAAAATATCGCGCCCTGTATCCATGCCTTAGCCTGCAGGCCCAGACCATGCTGACACTGATTAAAAATGCGGACATTTACTTTCCTGAACCCATGGGCATCGGGCATTTGTTGCTGGGTGGGGGGAAGGTGCTGCACGTGGGCAGACAATTGCCGGCAGTGGATGCTCCGCTGTTGGCCGATACCCTTGACCTGGAAGGCGCTCCGCTGATTCCGGGGCTGATCGACTGCCATGTCCACGTAACGGGCGGTGGTGGAGAAGATGGTTTTTCTACCCAGGCTCCCCCCGTGCCGCTCAGCCAGTTCACGCGCCATGGTGTAACCAGAGTCGTTGGCCTGCTGGGCACCGACGATGAAACCCGCAGCACGGCTAACCTGCTGGCCCGTGTCCGGGCCCTGCGTGAAGAAGGCCTGTCAGCCTGGTGCTGGACCGGTGGTTATCATCTGCCGCCTACCACCCTGACTGGTTCGGTACGCAGGGATATTGTGAATATCGATTGCATCATCGGCCTGGGTGAGCTTGCCATCAGCGATCATCGCTCCAGCCAGCCGAGCTTTGATGAATTGGCCAGGCTGGCTTCAGAGGTCCATGTCGCCGGCCTGATCAGCCGCAAGGCCGGCGTGCTTCACCTCCACCTTGGCGATGGCTCACGAGGCCTTGAACTGGTGCGGCGCTTACTTGATGAAACGGAACTGCCGCCGCGGTTGTTTCATCCCACGCACGTGAATCGCACTAAGGAATTGTTCGAGGAGGCCTGTGCGCTGAGCCACGAGAACGTGGTGGTCGATGTGACTGCCTTCCCGGTGGCCGAAGGTGAAAATGCCTGGTCGGCCGCGGATGCCTGGTCGCGTTTTCATGAACAGGCTTGCCCGGCTGAAAACCTGACGATCAGCTCGGACGGTGGTGGTTGCCTGCCGGTTTTTGACCAGAACGGGCACATGGTGAAGATGGATTTTGCCAGCTCCGCCGTTTTGCCTGAAACTCTGCGGGAGCTGGTTGAGCGTGGTTACAGCCTGGGCCAGGTGCTGCCTTCCATGACCACCAACGTGGCTCGCCTGCTGAGGCTGGAGAACAAGGGACGCATTGAAGCTGGAGCAGACGCTGATTTCGTGTGCCTGGGAGATGCGCTGGACGTGAGGCATGTCATGGCCCGTGGAAAGTGGATGGTGCAGGATCAGGTAAACGTTGTGCAGGGCCTGTTTGAAGAGTAAAAGGAATACGAAAGATGCCAGCAATACGCCCAGAGGCCCAGACACGGGGATTCATCGTCCCGATCGGTGGCGCCGAACGTAAGGGAAATAAATCAAAGATATTGAGCCGCTTTGTCGAGCTTTGTGGTGGCCAGGATGCGCGTATTATCGTGATCCCGACGGCATCCTTGCTCAATGAGACCGGCCCCCGTTACAAAGAACTGTTCGAGTCCATGGGCGCTAATTCCATGTGCGTGCCGATCGAGAAACGGGATGAATGTTTCAATGAAGAAACCCTGCGTATACTGGGTAGTGCAACGGGAATTTTCCTCACAGGCGGTAACCAGCTCAGGCTGTCTACCATTCTGGGTGGAACGCCGGTCGCACGGTTGATCCGCAGCCTGAATGCCGAAGGAATCCACGTGGCTGGGACCTCGGCTGGTGCCGCCATCGTATCTGAGCACATGATAGCCGGCGGCCGCAGCGGCTCTTCTCCCCGCGAAAGCGGTGTCGAACTGGTGCCTGGACTGGGCCTCACCAATCGCGTCATCGTCGATCAGCATTTCAACCAGCGCCAGCGCATGGGCCGGTTGCTGGCGGCTTTGTCTTTCAATCCTTTTGCCTGCGGGCTTGGAATCGATGAAAATACGGCCGGTTTTATCGGGCCGGACGGCAATATGGAAGTGGTGGGAAGAGGAACGGTTACAGTAGTTGATCCATCCGGTCTCAGGCATTCCTCGATGAGTTATGTGCGTCGGGCCCAGGCGGTCACCCTGATTGGCCTGAAGCTGCATGTACTTGCCTCGGGAGCGCATTTCAATATCGAAACGCGCGAGGCAACAATAGATTAATTTTGTTTAATACCCGTCACGACAAGGTCTCTGTCTGGCGGGAAGCGGGGTCCGGCGGTAAAATGGCCTGACCTCGATTATTTAAAGGTCGCGATAGAATGAAAATCCTTGCCACCAACGTCTACGTAGGGCCCAGTCTCTACGCTCATTTTTCCGTCATCCGCCACCAGGTCGATATCGGCGTGCTGGAAGACTGGCCGTCTGTCGCTCTGGGCGAAGGCTTCATCGACGCCCTGTTGCATGCGTTGCCAGGTCTTGCGGAACATCAATGCTCTTACAGTGAGGCCGGGGGGTTTCTGCGTCGCCTGCGTGAGGACGAAGGCACGTGGATGGCGCATATCTGGGAACACGCCGCAATCGAATTACAGAACATGGCTGGGTCCGATGTTTCTTTCGGAAAAACCCGCGGTATGGGGCCGACAGGCCACTACAACATGATCTTCCAGTACAAGCAGCGCGACGTTGGCCTGGAAGCGGCGCGCATTGCCCGCCAGCTTCTGTTGAGCTTGTTACCGGACAGGCTCAAGGACGAGCTCAGCAGTGAAATCGATGAAGATTTTAATTTTGACGAAGAACGTGATGACTTCATCCGCTTTGCGCAGCGCAAGGAGCTGGGTCCGAGTACGGCCTCGCTGGTTGCCGCGGCGGGGGAACGGGAGATTCCGTTTCTCAGGCTCAACAAGTACTCCCTGGTGCAGTTTGGACACGGGAGATTCCAGCAACGTATCCAGGCCACGATCACCAGCAAGACCCCGCACATCGCGGTAGAGATTTCCTGTGACAAGGAAGACACACATAACCTGCTGAGGGATTTGGGCCTGCCCGTGCCCCAGCAAAGGCTGGTTTTCTCTGAACGCCAGGCAGTTCGAGCAGCCCGGTCCATAGGCTACCCGGTTGTACTCAAACCCCTGGATGCAAATCACGGCCGGGGCGTTTCGATCAATCTCACTGAGGACAACCAGGTCAACACGGCCTATCAGGTTGCCCGTGAAAACGCACGTGGGCGCAGCGTGCTGGTTGAGGCGTACATCGAGGGCATGGATCACCGCATGCTGGTGGTCAATGACGAATTGGTAGCCGTAGCTAAACGTGTTCCCGGCCACGTCGTGGGGGATGGCAGCAGTACCATCAGTGAACTGGTTGATGTGGTGAACGAAGACCCGCGCCGTGGTATCGGGCACGAGAAAGTCCTCACCCGGCTTGAACTCGATCACCAGGCGGAACGCCTGATGGAAAAAGCGGGCTACGACTCATCGACCGTATTGACGGAAGGAGAGGCCTTTTTCATGCGATCCACTGCCAACCTGTCTACCGGCGGCACGGCCATCGACATGACTGATGTCGCGCACCCGGATAACCGTGAAATGGCCGTGCGGGCCGTGCAGGCGGTTGGACTGGACGTGGGTGGCGTTGACTTCCTTTCCTCCGATATCACACAGTCCTACAAGGAAGTCGGTGGCGCCATCGTCGAGGTCAACGCAGCGCCCGGATTCCGTATGCACGTTGCACCCTCGGAAGGCGAAGCAAGGGACGTTGCCGGCAAAGTGATGGATATGCTGTTCCCGCCCGGCACACCTTGCCGTATTCCCGTGGCCAGCATCACCGGTACCAACGGCAAGACCACAACATCGAGAATGCTGTCGCATATTCTTAAAACGGCGGGACACACTGTGGGTATGACTTCCACGGATGGTGTTTACATAGATGGCCGGCTTTCAGTGAAGGGTGATATGACCGGCCCGACATCAGCTCATATCGTTTTGCGCGATCCCACAGTGGATGTCGCCGTGCTGGAAACAGCACGCGGCGGTCTGTTGCGGGCCGGATTGGGTTACCGGCGCTGTGACGTAGCCGCCTGTCTGAATGTAGCTTCGGATCACCTTGGCCTCAGGGGCATTGATACCCTGGAGCAACTGGCCGAACTGAAGCGTATTCCGATCGAGGTGGCCAGGGATACGGCGATTCTGAATGCGGATGATGAACTGTGCCTGCGCATGGCCGATTACACGCAGGCTGAAAACCTGTGTTATGTCACCATGAACCCGGCGCACAGCCTGGTAAAAGAACATATCCGCTCAGGCGGCCGAGCCATGGTGCTGGAGCAGGGCATCAACGGCGACATGATCACGCTTTATGACAACGGCACGCATTTCCAATTGCTGTGGACGCATCTGATTCCGGCCACCATGGAAGGCAAGGCGACATTCAATGTGCAGAACGCGATGTTCGCGGCGGCGCTGGCATTTGGCATGGGCAAATCGCTGGATGATATCCGCCATGGCCTGCGCACCTTCAACTCGACCATATTCCAGGCCCCTGGCCGCATGAATGTGTTCGATGAACACCCCTTCCGCGTCATCCTCGATTATGGCCATAACGCGGCCGCCATCCAGAGTATCAGCCAACTGGTGGACAGGTTGGAAGTTGGCGGGCGGCGGATCTGCGTGCTGGCAGCGCCAGGCGACCGGCGGGACGAGGATATCCTCGCGATCGCAGACGCGGCCGCCGGCCATTTCGATTGCTATATTTGCAAAGCTGACGACAATCGCCGCGGCCGGGGAGAGGATGAAGTGCCCCGGATGTTGCACAGTCAGTTGCTGGAGAATGGAATCGATGATAAATCCATTCGGGTCATCGCGGCTGAAAACGAGGCCGTCAAGGCTTCGCTCGAAATGGCCAGGGAAGGCGACCTGGTGGTGATATTCGGGGACAACATCGAACGCTGCTGGAAGCAGGTGGCGGGACACCAAGTGGAAGATGTTGAATCCGGAGGTTTCGAAGTGGAGAAAGCCGTGCAGAGTTTTGTCGAGGAAGATCCCGAAGCTTTCACCCTGGAACCGGGCGCCGAATTGATCCGCGATGAGCGTGGTGTGCGCATCGCGCGAATGGACGAAGACTCTGACTAGCCCGCATATTGCACGAAGGCGAACGATGATATGAGTAATTATGTACAAATTTATAGGCTTAAAGCCAAAATGAACGACATGCTAAAAATACAGTTTGTCCTCGTGCAATATGTGGGCTAGATGAAATTAAAGCTGGAAGATAGCCGGCGGCTCACCGGCGCCAACCTGTTCTGGGATTTGCCGGCCGCGATCATCGATGTCGCTATCGAAGGGCCGCCGGAACCCGTGATCCGGGCCTGGGAAGGTGCGGCCATGAAATGGCTGGATGCGGTTGGCTACCCGGATGAGAAAACCTGTTACCGGGTATTTGAAGGCGGCGCCAGCCTGTTGATATCCGCGCCAATCGATGTGCTGTATTCCATGTGTGAGTTGAACGAAGTGGCCTGGGCAAGCGCAGTGCACGCATGCGGCGAGGGTGAAGCCCCTGATTATGACGAGGAGTTTCCACGGCTCAACCGATTGTTCGATGAAGAGCGAAATCCGGCGCTGCTGGCCTTGCAGGAGGCAGCCCACGATCACGGAACACCCTTTTTATGGGATGATGATGAGGTATCGCTCGGTTATGGTGAAGGCGCCCTGGTCTGGACGCACGATTCCGTGCCTTCGCCCGAAGATATCGACTGGAAGGCCATTCATTCCATCCCGGTAGTGCTGGTGACTGGCACCAACGGTAAGTCAACTACGGTGCGCATGACCGCGTCCATCATGGCAGCCGCCGGTTACCGGGCAGGGCTGACTTCTACCGATTTCATCCGCGTCGGTGACAGGGTCATCGATACCGGTGATTATTCCGGTACGGGGGGCGCGCGGATTTTAATGCGCCAGGGAGACGTGGAAATGGCCGTGCTGGAGGTGGCTCGCGGTGGTTTATTGCGGCGGGGCCTGGGCATAGAGCGAGCCAATGCTGTCCTGGTCACTAACGTGGCTGCTGATCACCTCGGGGAGTACGGCATCAATACGGTGGCGGAATTGATTCCCGCCAAGTTCATCGTGCATAGGGCCCTGCAAGGGGATGATCCCCTGGTGCTCAATGCCGATGACGAAGGTGTGGTTGCCTACGCGGAAAAACTGGACAATGCCATCGTATGGTATAGTTTGTATGCGGACAATTCAAGAATGCGTGCCGCCCTGTCCGAAGGAGCAACAGCCTGCTATCTTCAAGACGGCTGGCTGTGGGCCGCAAGTGGCCGTGAGGCTGGGGTGATTGAACGAAAAGTGGTGGCAGTCGAAAACATCCCTGCGGCCATGGGCGGTGTTGTACGCTACAATATCAGTAATGCGCTGGCCGCGATGTCCCTTGCCATGGCGCTGGGAATTGAAGACGCAGCGATCCGGGATGGGCTCGCCGCGTTTCGTGGTGATGAAACAGATAATCCGGGGCGAGGTAACTGGTTCGAACACGAAGGAGTTCTCATCCTGGTAGATTTTGCCCACAACGAGCATGGTATGTCAGCGCTGGCTGAAGCGGTCAGGCAGGTGGAGGCGGAGCGGGTAGTGTTGCTGATGGGGCAGGCCGGTGATCGCCTGGACAAAGATATCGGAGACCTGACCCGGGCGGCTTGTTCGATGAATCCTGACCGCTTGCTGGTCTGTGAGCTGCCAGGTTACGAAAGAGGCCGGGAACCGTTTGCCGTGCCCCGGGTGATTCGCGAAGCGGCCTTACAAGCGGGCATTCCCGCCGATTCAATCAGCCTGTTCCCCGGTCCGAAAGACGCCACCAAACAGGCGCTTGAGCAGGTCCGCCCCGGCGATCTGCTGGTGTTGCTGGCGCTCGCACAGCGCCAGGAGGCCCTGGCCCTGGTTCACGAATTTCTAGAGCCAAGTGTTAACCGGCATTAGAAGACAATGGCAAAGCTCTATTTTTATTATTCGACCATGAATGCGGGCAAGACCACTGTGTTGCTCCAGTCGGCGCATAACTACCGCGAGCGCGGCATGAAGCCCCTGCTGTTTACGCCGGCGCTGGATAACCGTCACAAAGTCGGTGTGATCAAATCGCGAATTGGCCTGGAGGCGGAAGCGATCGCCTTCAAAAGTGACGATGACCTGTTCAGCCTCGTTAAACGACAGCTGGAGCAAGAGAACATCCATTGTGTACTTGTCGATGAAGCCCAGTTCCTGACCCGGGAGCAGGTCTACCAGCTGAGCGAGGTGGTCGACCGGTTCAGCATCCCCGTGCTTTGTTTTGGGCTGCGCACCGATTTCCAGGGTGAATTGTTCCCGGGCAGCCATTACCTGCTCGCATGGGCGGACCAGCTCGAAGAGCTAAAGACCATCTGCCATACCGGCAAAAAAGCGACCATGGTCGTGCGCGTCGATGAGATAGGCTATGCGCTCAGAGAAGGCTCACAGGTCGAGGTTGGCGGCAACGAGCGTTACGTTTCGGTGAGCCGAAGCGAATTCAAGGAAGTTTTTTTCGGCGGCAAGAAGATTAAGATGATCGACCCCCTGGAAAGCAGTCCCGCTGAGGACAGCGCGGCGAGCCAGAAAGAGCTGCTAGAATAAATGCATCAATAATCCACGGAATTACCATGCGTTTCCTGCTCGTACTGATTGTCGTAATTTTGCTTGCCTGGGCCTGGTGGCCGGAGCCGCCAACACCTGCCGTAGAAGAAACCTTTATCGCACCGCAAATCCAAACGCTGAACAAGGCCAAAGACTTCGAGCAGGATTACCTTGATGGATTGGATGAAAAGAAAGAAGAAATCGAACGCCAGGCTGACGGTGGAATATAATGGCGCGAGACGAAGTCTTTGACAATACGGCCGCCAGGGGCGGTGACTTTCAATTCAACGAGGAAGTGGCCAGTGTCTTTGATGACATGTTGGCCCGCAGCGTGCCTTTCTACCTCGAGCAGCAAGGCCTGATCGAGGAAATTGCACAGCGTTTCGCCACACCCGGTTCCCTGGTAGTTGATCTGGGTTGCTCGACGGGCACGACCCTGATCCGGTTTGCCAGGGTGTTGGATTCAAGCATCAAGCTGCTTGGCTACGACAATTCCAAACCGATGCTCGACCGCGCAAAAAGCAATGCCGTGGATTCGGGAGTCAGCGACCGAATCGCGTTTTCCTATGGAGATTTCAACGAGAACTTCGACGACCTGGAGATTGAAAATACCAGCGTGGTAACACTTTGCTGGACGCTGCAGTTTGTCAGGCCCCTGTACCGGGACCGGCTGATCCGCAAAATCTACGAAGGCATGGCAGATGGTGGTGTGCTGATTGTGACGGACAAAGTGCTCACCAATGATTCGAACATGAACCGGCTTTTTATCGATTTTTATTACGATTTCAAACGCCGCAACCATTATTCAGAAGTGGAAATTTCAAAAAAGCGTGAAGCCCTGGAGAATGTATTAATCCCCTACCGCCTGGATGAGAATTTTGAGTTGTTCAGGAGGAATGGCTTCCCGAGCGTTGAGACTTTTTTCCAGTGGTACAACTTTGCCGGCTTCCTGTGCATCAAACACTTGAGCAGCGTACAGATTTAAAGACTTCCAAGTTGCTCTGCCGATAAATTCCCGATTCCCAATGAATCCGGCGTGCGCAGTGCTTCGGCTGCGTAATCGCGGTTCATCAATATGGATGTCACCTGGATTATGGCGTCGATGGTCGGAGTTTCGACGCCGACCTGTTTCGCGAGACACGACATGAAGACGAGGCCGTAGCCGACATCCTCATTGATGTAGCGGTGGTCGAGTTGCGGCTGTGCGGTAATGCCAAGGAACCCAGGCGCATTTCGGTAGCCTGAGCCGTAGTTGTTTTCCAGCATGTATCCCTGGCGTATGCCGATTTCCGGGTCGGAATAGATTTTGATTCCGAGCCTTTCTCCGATTGCGATCCGTTCGTGGTCAACGCCTTCAATCATCCGCCCCACGGAATCTGTCACCCCTTCTTCGTAAAACAGGAAATTCCCATCTCCCTCGATGCGTGCCGCATTGGCCAGGCTCACCGCCGGATGGATCACGGGGTTCGCGTTTTGCAAGCTGGTCTGAATCACACTTTTCGCTGCTTCCATGCTTGGATATACATCGGCGATCAGTCGCAGAACGTCTTCTGTGTGCCGCCCGGGCAGGGCCGCCAGGAGGTTGCCTGCTTTCAATTTCAGAAACACATGAACCCGGCCCGGCTCACTCAGGCGGACCGCGTAGTGCAGGGTATGGGTTTCGGCGATCCTGATGGACTCGTCCTCCAGTTCCAGCCCGGCAGAGCGCTTGAAGGCGAGTGCGCCGCCACAAGAACCCGGGCTGACGATTACGGATTGTCCCGGCTGCAGTTTTCCGGCTACTACTTCCCCGAAAGGCTCCGTGCTGAAAGCCGGGCCGACCACGTAAATAAGCTCGGCAGTTTCCAGTGCACGGTCGATATCGTGACCGGCGTAGGCGATGCCGCCGAATCCCGAAATATCTCCTTCGGCGTGAATCCCGCCCTGTTCAGCAATTGCCGCGATGTTGCCGGGGAACTGCGGGAAGTCGAAAAGACTGACTTCATGTCCGTGGGCGGCATAGTCGAAAGCCAGGGTCGTGCCGCCCGCGCCTGCTCCCAGTACTGCTATGTTCATTGCATGCCTCTTGTTGGACCACTAGTAATTGTTTGAACCATGGGCTTGCTCAACCCGCGACACCGCAAGATACAGACAAACTCAGTTGCAGTATACGAGAAATTGGTGGCCTTCAGTTGCAAGCAAAGCCGGCTACACCTGGCACCTGGCACAATAAAAACTCGACCTCTGCCCAATCACCTTTTTCCTAATGACTGTCCCGCACTGGAAACAAGGCGCACCGTCGCGGCCATACACCAACAACTCCTGCGCGAAGTATCCGGGTGTGCCATCCGAGCCGGCAAAATCGCGAAGAGTTGTACCCCCTTGCCTGATGGCGCGTTGCAGAACATCACGGATCGCAGCAACCAGTGCACCGTAACGGACGGCAGATATCCTGCCCGCAGCCCGGGCCGGGTGGATGCCGGCCATGAACAAAGACTCGGAAGCGTAAATGTTGCCGACACCTACGACGATTTTTCCATCCATGATTAAGTTTTTCACCGCCCCGCGCCGCCCGCGTGATTTCTGATACAAATAAGCTCCTGAAAAACCATCTTGCAGGGGTTCCGGGCCAAGGTGGCGCAAAAGGGGGTGTTGATCTGCGGGGGCCTTCCACCAGCAGAACAACCCGAAACGGCGAGGATCGTTAAATCGCAGGCAACGTCCGTTATCCAGCACGATATCCACGTGATCGTGTTTGCGCGGCGCGTCGTCTTCATCGCAAATACGCAGTGAGCCCGACATTCCCAGGTGGATCATCAGCCCGCCGGACTCGAGGGTGATCAACAGGTACTTCGCCCGCCGCTGCAAACCATTCACCCGCTGCCCACAGGCCTGCTGTACCTCATCCGTCACCGGCCAGCGCAGGGATGCATTGCGTACACGTACTTCGCTGATAGTGCGCTCAAGCAGGGCCGGGGTAATTCCCCTGAGGGTGGTTTCGACTTCGGGCAGTTCGGGCATTTAACAAATATAATGCAAAATTGGGTAACAAAAACAAAAAAACCCGCCATAGTGGCGGG
>Ga0209013_10002253_pt1 | contig 17525 bp, 11 predicted proteins | sample Cruoilmetagenom2_FD_187291 | JGI IMG/M metagenome (GOLD analysis project Ga0209013, IMG submission 187291) | Oil polluted marine microbial communities from Coal Oil Point, Santa Barbara, California, USA - Sample 2 (SPAdes) (version 2) | ecosystem: Environmental > Aquatic > Marine > Oil seeps ...
GGCGAAAAGTGGCTGCCGGACTGCACTGATCGAAAGAGATGAAAGGACGGGTGGCAGCAGCACCCATTGTGGCACCATCCCCAGCAAGGTATTGCGTCACGCTATACAGATGCTGGCGGACTACCGCAAAAACCCATTATTCAAAGGCGTTACTGAACACATCAGGCCTGACTATACGGCCTTGCTGCATAATGTAGAGAGGGTCATCGAACAACAGGTGCTGCAGCTTAACCGTTACTGTGAGCGAAATCATATACAGGTGTATCATGGGCATGCGAGTTTTGTTGATGCACATCAGATAAAGCTAAGTAGTCGTACGCAGGATGAAAAGAGGCTGACGGCTGACTCTTTCGTTATCGCTACCGGTTCGCGTCCCTATCATCCGCAGGATATTGATTTTGATCATCCACGTATTCACGACAGCACCAGTATATTGCAGCTTGCACATGCGCCGGATTCTCTAAGCATTTATGGTGCAGGCGTCATTGGCTGTGAATACGCCTCTATCTTCTGCAATCTCGATGTGAAGGTGAACCTGGTCAATACACGGGACAGGCTTTTGTCATTTCTTGATGACGAAATTACCGATGCTCTGAGCTATCATTTGCGTGATCAGGGTACGGTGATTCGACATAACGAGGAATATGTACGGGTAGAACCTCACGATGATTATGTTATTTTGCATTGTCGATCTGGGAAGAAAATAAAAACGGATATGCTGTTATGGGCAAATGGACGCACGGGTAACAGCAATAATATGGGACTGGAAAGCCTTGGTATAGAGATTGATAGCCGGGGATGCATTTATGTTGATGTGAATTATCAAACAAAATTTGCGCATATTTCTGCAATCGGCGATGTGATTGGTGCGCCAGGTCTTGCCAGTGCCAGTTACGATCAAGGGAGATATGTTGCTGCGAAGATCGCTGATCCACAGGTTGGCTGGCAGCTGGACAGGGAATTTCCAACAGGTATCTACACCAGTCCGGAGATCAGCTCGTTGGGAAAAACAGAGCAGGAATTGACGGCTGAGAATATTCCCTACGAAGTAGGCCAGGCAAATTTCAGTTCTATTGCCAGGGCACAGATAGCCGGGCATACGGTCGGCATGCTAAAGCTGCTATTTCACAGGGATACACTGGAGCTGCTTGGTATACATTGTTTTGGCGAGCGTGCATCAGAGATAATACATATTGGCCAGGCGGTAATGACGCGCCCGGGAAAAGGTAACACGATTCGCTATTTTACCGAAACGACTTTCAATTACCCGACCATGGCAGAAGCCTACCGTGTGGCTGCGCTGAATGGTTTGAACCGAAACTTCTGATAAAAAAACCGGAGAAGAAAATGAGTGGAGAGTGGATATTTTTAGGAATTATCGTCGCAGTACTCTTTTATGGTGTTGCGCTTTATAACAAACTGGTTGGTTTGCGCAATGGCGTAAAAAATAGTTTTGCTCAGATTGATGTGCAATTAACGCGTCGTTACGACCTGATTCCCGCGCTGATTGAATCGGTCAAGGGTTATATGAAGCACGAGCGTGAAACGCTGGAGGGAGTAATCAGGGCAAGAAATGCTGCAGTGAATGGTTTACAAACGGCGGCGGCGGATCCGGTTAATGCACAGGCTATCACTGAATTATCGGGTGCGGATAATGCATTGAGCGGCATGTTGGGTCGTTTGTTCGCACTGTCAGAGTCCTACCCCGATCTCAAGGCCAGTGAAAATATGCGTGATTTTCAGGAACAGATGACGACGACGGAAAATAAGGTTTCATTTGCCAGACAGGCCTTCAATGATGCCGTGATGAGTTATAACAACGGCATAGAAATGTTTCCCGGATCATTGATTGCGGGCTGGTTTAAGTTTATGCCGAGCGCCTTTCTGGAAATCGAATCAGAAACAAAACGTGAAATGCCGGAAGTTAAGTTCTAACTTTCCTGCTGCATCGGATATATGAACTTCTTTCAGCAACAGGAACAGGCACGGGTAAAAACCCGAAGATTAATTTTTGCCTACATTCTGGCAGTGCTGGTGATCGTTGTTGCACTGGATGCAATATTCTTGCTGGTCAAGCATTTAACCGTAAGTGAAGGCTCACACTCGCTGGTCGGGCCTGTCAACATAAAAGCCTTGATAGAAGCAGATGCAAATTCACTGCTGCTGTTTTCACTAGGTATCATCGCCTTTATTGGTCTTGCCAGCCTGTACCGTGTGATGAGTTTACGGGGTGGTGGCGGCAAGGTAGCTACTTCACTGGGGGGCACTCGAGTAGACGGCAGCCATCCGGACAGGAAGGTGAGAAGGCTGGTCAATATTGTAGAAGAAATGGCTATCGCTTCAGGTCTGCCGGTACCACAGGTATATGTACTGGAGCAGGAGTCAGGCATCAATGCCTTCGCCGCCGGCCACCAGCCGGAGGATGCTGCAGTGGCGGTGACACGCGGTGCACTGGAAATGTTCACACGTGACGAATTACAGGGTGTGCTCGGGCATGAGTTCAGCCATATCCTGAATGGTGATATGCGGATGAACATGCGTCTGCTCGGGCCTTTGTTTGGAATTATGCTGATTGGTACCATGGGCGGCATACTATTGCGCAGTACAGCCTATAGAAGAGGCCGTTCCAGCAGGGAATCATCCGGTGGCGTACTGGTGGTGCTTCTGCTGGGAGTCGGTCTGAGCGTCATTGGTTATATTGGGCAATTGACAGGCAGAATGATAAAGGCGGCCATCTCACGCCAGCGGGAGTATCTTGCCGATGCCTCTGCTGTACAGTTCACCCGTCACAAAGTAGGCATCGGGGGCGCGTTAAAAAAAATTGCCGCCTGGGCACATGGCTCGACACTGATGGATGCGGGGGCGGAAGAAGTCAGCCATATGCTTTTTGCTAACGGCCTGAGGAAGCAAATCAGTAGTTTGTTTGTCACCCACCCACCGATACAGGAGCGTTTACAGCGCCTGGGGATGCGTTTCAGTAATCAGGAGCTGGCCAAACTTGCTGCAGAAATGCAAAGCATCGATGTCAGCGCATCCACACAGACACCACCTGCAGGGGAGCAAGCAGGCTTCTCTGCCGCCGAAACAGTCTCCGGGTTTGCGGGTAGTGTTGCTGCAGGTTTTGATGATGAATCTCTGCAATCAGCTCGAACTGTGATCCGGGAGGTGCCGGACAGAATACGCAATGAGGCGGAATCAATAAATGGCGTGCGTGAGGTGTTGCTTGCCCTGTTGCTGAGTGAAGACTATGCAGTAAAAGACCAGCAGATGGAGGTAATTCGCGCGGCAGGCATAGATCTGGACTGGCAGCGTATCATCGCTGTCAGGCAGCAACTGGATGGTTTATCAGAAGGACTACGACTGCCTATTCTGGATATGGGTTTTCCAGCAGTACGCCAGCTGACATGGCAGCAGCGAATGAATTTTTATACACTGGTAGAAAGATTGATTCCACTTGATGGCGAAGTCAGTAGTTTTGAATATATGCTGTCGCGATTACTGCTGCAGATGCTGGAAGAAAATCGCCGGCCTGACCCCCGTAGCAGCACTAAAAAGGTCAAGCTTGTTCGCCTGCAGTATCATCTGCGCACACTGTTTTCAGTGGTGGCAGTCTTTGGCCATGATACTGAGAAACAGGCTATTAACGCCTACAATGCGGGAATGAATAGCCTATTTTCTCAGCAATGGCCTGAATATTACATGCCTGCAGATTGGGCTGCACATTTTGATTCCGCGCTGGAAGCCATAGACCGGGTACGACCTCTTATCAAGGAAGAAATCATCAAAGGCCTGGTCGTCACGATCGGTTTTGACCATGCCTATCGAATCGAAGAATATGAAATGCTAAGAGTTATTTCAGCATTATTGCATAGTCCGATGCCACTCATTTATGAGGGCGAAAATGTCAACTAAAAATGATTTTTCCAGGACACACTTATGGGCACTGGATGACTGAATCTGATAGGATACCGGCTCAGAAATCAGACCAGATGAAGAGTACATGAGATTAATTAAGGCTATTGCTACACCGGCATCAATTTCAAGCTTGCTGGCGCTGATCATTTTCAGTGTTACGGCGGCAATAGCAGGAGAGGCTGGGAAGAATGAGGTGCGCGTTTTCAGTTCCGAAGATGTCGATCCTACATTGATAGAAGAAAGTCTTGAGCCGGAAATTAATATTCAGCAGTTCGATAATCGTGATGTGCAGGAATACAGCATCAATGATCACGTTTATATGATTAAGATCACTCCGAAGTACGGCTCCCCCTACTATCTTGTCGATCCAGACGGTACCGGTGAAATGGAATACAAGCGGGATACTGTCGGCCTTGAAGTTAATCCACCGCAGTGGACACTGTTTCGATGGTAGTCTCCTGTCCCGTGACAACTGTACCTAACCCAACATGAGTAGATCATCGTGATGACATTAAACAAACTACCCCTCATTGCATTATTGCTAACAGGTTTGACAGTGCACGTCGGTGCTTCGGCTAGTAGTCTGGAAACAGTGAAAAAGCATGGGGCCGTTCGATGTGGTGTCAATCAGAACCTGCCTGGTTTCGCTGAAGAAAGCAGTAAGGGGGTATGGTCAGGGCTGGATGTGGATTTATGCCGTGCGGTTGCGGCCGCTGTATTCGCTGATGCATCAAAGGTTGAATATATTCCAGTCTCGGCGACAGATCGATTCAAGTCGCTGTCTGCAGGGAAGTTCGATATTCTGTCAAGAAATACAACGTGGAATCTGTCGCGTGATACCGGAATGAAAATCACTTTCACCGGTATTAATTACTATGATGGTCAGGGCTTTATGGTGCTTGCTGATACAGGCATACGCAGTGCTCTGGAACTGAATGGCTCATCCATTTGCGCAGAAAAGGCAACAACACATGTCGCTAATCTCAAAGACTATTTCCTGCTTAACAGAATGAAATATAGCCTCAAGGAATTTGACTCTGCACAGGCATCATTACAGGCCTTTGAAAAGGGGCAGTGTGACGTTATTACCTCAGACCAGTCTTCATTATACTCACTGCGCACAGAATTAAAGAATCCCCAGTCGGCAAAGGTGCTGGCAGAAATCATTTCCAAAGAGCCCTTAGGTCCTGCTGTTGCCGTTGGTAATTCTAACTGGGCAAAGATCGTCCGCTGGAGCCTTTTTGTTATGCTGGATGCTGAGGAAGCAGGCATCTCTACAAAGAATGTGGACCAGGTTAGAAAGGTGTCGCGTGTCCCTGCGGTACGCCGCTTGCTTGGGCTGGAAGAAAACTCAGGCAGTAATCTTGGCCTGGACAAAGACTGGTCATACTACATTATCAAACAGGTCGGCAATTATGCCGATTCATTTGATCGCAATGTGGGGAAGGGATCGCCGCTTAAGGTTAAGCGCGGCTTGAATGCCCTGTGGCGTGATGGTGGGCTGCATTATGCGCCGCCGATTGATTAGTTTTGTGCTGGCGCACGGCTGAGGGTTTCGCTCTCGCTGGCTTATAGCCTTCTTTTCATTCTATTTCTTGAATTGATATGAGTTTTTCGTCCTTCATGGACGAGACTGTAAACCCATTCGCCGCGAGGGCGCGCCTCCCACAACAAAACCAATGCATTTGTTTCTTACAGATTACTGTGGGAGGCGCGTCCCGCGGCGAAAAAGGATGAAAAAATGCAGGAGATAAAAAAAGACAAATACATATCACCTGGATCACTTTCCAGTTTTTTATCTTTATCTTTGGTCCTTAGTTTTTGTAGGAGCGCCGTCTCGGCGCGATTGTTTTGGCTAACAACCTAATTTAATAGAATCGCGCCGAGACGGCGCTCCTACAATAGGCCATGAGGTAATTTCTGGTTTTGATGTTGACCTTAGAGTCCCGTTCAGGCTTGCCGAGAAGCGGAGATTGAGCCGGAGATTTCGGGATATGTTGTCTGAGCGCAGCGAGTTTTATATCCCGCCGGCTCGATTGAGCATCGCAGGGAACCCGAAGGGCAGGCATGCGGGCGCCCTTGTTATTCTTTTGGTAAGTTTCTTTACGCGAGTAAAGAAAAGTCACTCGTCCATAAAGGACGAAAAACTCATATCAATTCAAGAAACCGAATAAAAATATAAGCCACAAGGCTAGAAATGGCAAACTACTCAACCGAGTAAAAAACTAAATCAGTCAGCCGTACACGCCATGTCCTGCCCGCAGCAAAGCGGTGACTTGATCTTGCCGTGTCCATTCGGACATTCAGAAACCTGTACTTCCGTTCCATCATCCAGTTTCAGCATGGCATTGACCAGCGGTGCATCACATTCACCACAGGTGGCATTGACGCTCATGCCGCAAATTTCGCATTTATAAGTAGCCATAGTTCTATCCTTTTGTATTTATATGTTTGAAGGCATGTGGTCAATATATCAATCACTATGATTACTGTCTATTCCCATCACCCAGCAGACTGTGGGGCAATCATTTAATGTGGGAGGCGCGCCCTCGCGGCGAATTCCCTGATGCTATTTTACAGATAAAAAGTAAGGCTATTCATGATACGGACGGCTAAGCGTATGCACCGCCTCAATCAAAGCGGCGGCATGTTCCGGATTGATCTCCGGATGTATGCCGTGACCGAGGTTGAAGACGTGGCCATTGCCTTTGCCGAAGCTGGCCAGGGTGTTGCCGACTTCCTCGCGAATCCTGTCTGGCGAGGCATATAGTACACAGGGATCGATGTTGCCCTGCAGGGCAACGCGGTCACCGACTCTTGCCCGGGCATCCGACAGATCGGTTGTCCAGTCCAGACCAAGCGCATCGCAGCCGCTGTCAGCCATGGCTTCCAGCCATTGCCCGCCACCTTTGGTGAACAGCACCACCGGCACATCCCGGGTCACTGGATCAGCTTTCAATTTACTGACGATGTTGGCCATATAGGATAAAGAGAATTCACGATAGGCCGCAGGGGATAATGATCCACCCCAGGTATCGAAGATCATGACTGCCTGTGCACCGGCGGCGATTTGTGCTGAAAGGTAGACGCTGACGCTGTCTGCAAGAACCGTCAGTATTTTGTGCAGCAGATCCGGGCGGTTAAACATCATCGCTTTGATCTTTGAAAATGTTTTGCTGCTGCCGCCTTCTACCATATAGGTAGCGAGTGTCCAGGGACTGCCGGAAAAACCAATCAGGGGCACACGGCCATCCAGCTCGCGGCGAATCAGCGATACGGCGTCGGTAACATAGCGCAACTCATCACCGGGATCAGGCACAGCAAGTTTATTGACGGCGGCTTCATCGGTGACCGGGTGTTTGAAGCGCGGGCCTTCGCCTTCCTCAAAGTACAGACCCAGGCCCATGGCATCCGGTATGGTCAGAATATCGGAAAAAAGAATTGCCGCATCCAGCGGAAAGCGGTCCAGCGGCTGTAGGGTGACTTCGCAGGCCAGTTCCGGGTTCTGGCACAGCGACATGAAGTCGCCGGCTTTGCTGCGAGTAGCGCGGTATTCAGGCAGATAACGGCCTGCCTGTCGCATCATCCATACAGGTGTTACATCTACGGCTTCGCGGCGCAGGGCACGTAAAAAACGGTCATTTTTAAGTGTTGGCATTATGGTTTATTCTCTAGCGTGGAAGATCGCTGCTGCCCATCAGGAATTCGTCGACCGCTCTTGCAGCCTGACGACCTTCACGTATCGCCCACACTACCAGCGACTGTCCGCGACGCATATCACCGGCGGCGAATACCTTGTCGGCCGATGTCTGGTAGTCTGCTGTATTGGCATTGACGTTGCCGCGATTGTCTTTTTGCAAACCCAGCTCTTCAATCATTCCTGAATGAACGGGGTGAACGAAGCCCATGGCAATAAAGACACGGTCTGCTTTGAGTTCGAACTCTGAGCCGGCGAGCTCAGCCATTGTCCATTGTCCATTGTCATCCTGGCTCCATTCAACATTGACACAATCAATAGCTGTCAGACGGCCTTCTTTGCCCTTGAAGCGTTTGGTTGCCACACTCCACATGCGTTCACAGCCTTCCTCCTGAGAACTGGAGGTGCGTAATTTGTTGGGCCAGTTTGGCCAGGTCAATGCCTTGTTTTCTTTCTCCGGTGGCATAGGCATGATCTCGAGCTGTGAGACTGATTTTGCACCCTGCCGGTTAGATGTACCGATGCAATCAGAGCCGGTGTCGCCACCACCAATGACAACAACATCGAGATCAGTGGCCAGTATGGTTTCAGCATCAGGGATGCTGTCGCCAGCAACACGCTTGTTGGATTGTGACAAAAAATCCATGGCAAAGTAGACGCCATTCAGCTCCCTTCCCTCTATGGACAGGTCGCGTGGATCTTCTGAACCACCAGTCAGAATGACAGCATCATAATCATCAACAAGCTGTTTGGCAGGGATATCTTTTCCAATTTCAGTATTTGTTCTGAACTCGACACCTTCGGCCAGCATCTGGCTCATGCGCCGGTCGATTAGAGTTTTGGTGAACTTGAAATCCGGGATGCCGTACCGGAGCAATCCACCTATACGGTCATTCTTTTCGAATACCGTAACATCATGTCCTGCACGTGCCAGTTGCTGGGCACAGGCCAGGCCAGAGGGCCCTGAACCCACGACAGCGACTTTTCTGCCACTGCGATGACTGGCAATATGAGGTTTAATCCAGCCTTCTTCCCAGGCCTGGTCGACAATGGCGCATTCAATGGATTTGATTGTGACAGGTGCATCATCAAGATTTAAAGTGCAGGCGGCTTCACACGGAGCAGGGCAAATACGACCGGTAAATTCAGGGAAATTATTGGTTGAATGCAATACCTCTATGGCCTCTCGTATCTTTCCTTTATAGACCAGGTCGTTCCAGTCAGGGATGATATTGTTGACCGGACAGCCCTGATGGCAGAAGGGGATGCCGCAATCCATGCACCGCGCACCCTGTTGCTGCAGAACATGCTGTTCCAGCGGGATAACAAATTCCTCATATTTAACCAGTCGATCAGCGACTGCTGCATAGGTGCGGTCCTGTCTTGGGAATTCCATGAAGCCGGTAGGTTTACCCATTATTCTTCTCCTTTCTCAACTAGGCTGTCGTTTTTTGCTGCATCTGTTGTTCGCTTGTTTCCTGCAGCGCGCGACGATATTCAACCGGCATCACCTTTATGAACTTTGGTAGCATGTCAGACCAGTTATCAAGGATATCGCGGGCACGTTTGCTGTTTGTGTAATGCAGGTGCTGGGTAATCAGCTGCCGTAAGCGTATAGCATCAAAACGTGTCATATCATGGCTGACATCGACACGGCCGTGAATTTCGAGATCACCACCCTGATGTTCCAGTGACTCTAGCGCATCATCTTCTTCAGTAATCCCTTCAAGCTCGACCTGGGACAGATTGCAATGTGATTCAAAATCACCTTCGGTATCCAGTACATAGGCTATGCCACCGCTCATGCCGGCAGCAAAATTGCGACCCGTGGAGCCGATTACCACAACGATGCCGCCAGTCATATATTCACAGCCATGATCACCGACACCTTCAACGACTGCCGTAGCGCCAGAGTTACGCACTGCAAAGCGCTCACCCGCAACACCGTTGAAATAACATTCACCCTCAATGGCACCGTACAATACTGTATTGCCTGCGATGATATTTTCTTCAGCTACGATGGGTGATTCAGCAGGTGGGTAGATGATGATGCGACCACCACTCAGTCCCTTGCCGACATAGTCATTGCCTTCTCCTGCAAGCTCAATAGTGATACCGCGAGCAAGGAAAGCACCGAGGCTCTGGCCTGCTGTACCGCTTGCATTGATATGTATGCTTTCATCCGGCAGACCCGCCATGCCGTGCATCTGTGCCAGTTTGCCTGAAAGCATAGTGCCAAAGCTGCGATTGTAATTATGTACGTCAATATCGATGACAACACACTGACTATCGTTCAATGCGGCCTGAGCCTGCTCGATCAGCGTATGATCAATGGCTTTTTCAAGGCCATGGTCCTGACCGGTAGTGTTATAGATATCGTCCGCAGAGTCGGCGGCAGGTTTTTGCAGCAGGCGTGAATAATCCAGACCCTGTGCTTTCCAGTGATTGACCGCCTTGTTCATATTCAGTCGATCCATCTGCCCGATCATTTCATCAAATTTACGGTAACCCATCTGTGCCATCAGTTGACGTATTTCCTCGGCAACGAAGAAGAAATAGTTGACTACATGTTCGGGCTTTCCAGTGAAACGCTTGCGCAGCTCCGGGTCCTGGGTGGCGACGCCTACCGGGCAGGTGTTGAGATGACATTTGCGCATCATAAGGCAGCCTTCAACTATCAATGGTGCGGTTGCGAAGCCGAATTCATCTGCGCCCAGTAGCGCACCGATAACCACATCACGACCAGTACGCATGCCGCCATCTACCTGTACCGAGATACGGCTACGCAGGCCATTAAGTACCAGGGTCTGATGTGTTTCAGCGAGGCCAATTTCCCAGGGACTGCCTGCATGTTTGATCGATGTCAGCGGGCTGGCACCTGTACCACCATCATAGCCTGCAATGGTGACATGGTCGGCATGAGCCTTGGAGACACCGGCGGCAACTGTACCTACACCGACTTCGGATACCAGCTTGACACTGATGCGTGCCTCCGGGTTGACATTCTTCAGGTCAAAGATCAATTGTGCCAGATCTTCAATGGAATAGATGTCGTGATGTGGCGGTGGTGAAATGAGGCCGACACCTGGCGTTGAGTGACGCACACGGGCAATTTGCGCATTCACCTTGTGACCAGGAAGCTGTCCGCCTTCACCCGGCTTGGCCCCCTGGGCCATCTTGATCTGGATATCGTCAGCATTGACCAGGTATTCGGTAGTGACACCAAATCGGCCGGAGGCAACCTGCTTGATCGCAGAGCGTGCTGAGTCACCATTTTCCATCGGTAGAAAGCGGCTGCTTTCTTCTCCACCTTCTCCGGTATTGGATTTTCCTCCAATACGATTCATGGCAATAGCGAGGGTAGAGTGTGCCTCATAGGATATCGAGCCAAATGACATCGCACCGGTGGCAAAACGTTTAACGATTTCCTTTGCGGGCTCAACTTCGTCCAGTGGTACAGAATTTCCTGTGGTGTCGATTTCAAACAGACCACGCAGCGTCTTTAATTGCACGTTCTGTTCATTGACCAGCTGCGAAAACTCGGCAAAGGTAGTGGCGTCATTGGCGCGGGTTGCATGCTGCAGTTTGGCAATGGTGTCCGGAGTCCAGACATGGGCTTCACCACGCAGACGAAAGGCGTAATCGCCACCGACATCCAGGTGGTTGCGATAAATCTCCTTGTTGCCATAGGCACTGATGTGCCACTCAACAGCAGATCTTGCAATAGCATCCAGGTCGGCACCTTCTATGGTGGTCGCCGTGCCTGTGAAATATTTGTCGACAAACTCGGAGGACAGGCCAACAGCATCGAAAATCTGTGCACCACAGTAGGACTGATAGGTCGATATGCCCATTTTCGACATGACCTTTTTCAGTCCCTTGCCCAGTGCCTTGACGTAGCGAGTCCGCGCTTCCTTATACTCCACACCATCCAGTTGTTCGGGTGCCATAGCACGCAGGGTCTCAAAGGCCAGGTAAGGGTTGATGGCTTCAGCTCCATAGCCGGCCAGGGTGGCAAAATGGTGAACCTCAATCGCCGCGGCAGTTTCAACAACCAGCCCGGAACTGGTGCGTAGTCCGGTACGAATCAGATGATGATGCACTGCAGAGGTCGCAAGCAGTGCGGGGATGGCAATGTTATCGGCATCCATGTCACGGTCTGAAAGTATCAGTATATTATTGCCGTCATTGACTGAGTCTTCGGCTTTTTTACATAGATCATCAATAGCCTGGGTCATGCCATCAGCACCTTCTGAAGCGGGATAGCAGATATCCAGCGTCACCGTACGAAAGGCACCGTCACTGGCATCTTCAACGTGGCGTATAGCTTCAAGATCGGCGTTGCTAAGAACAGGCTGACTGACTTCCAGTCGCATATGCGATCCCGTTTCATGTATGCCCAGCAGGTTTGGTCGCGGACCAACCAGTGATACCAGAGACATCACCAGTTCTTCACGAATCGGGTCAATGGGTGGATTGGTCACCTGGGCAAAGTTCTGTTTGAAATAATTTGACAGATGTTTCGCTCGATTCGACAGCACGGCCGGCGGGTTGTCAGCACCCATAGATCCACTGGCTTCCTGACCGGTTTCAGCCATCGGTTTCAGCAGGAACTTAATATCTTCCTGTGTGTAGCCAAAGGCCTGCTGGCGATCAAGCAGTGTATCCGTGTCAGGCTCCATAGGACTGATAATTCTGTCCAGTTTTTCGGCTTCCAGCTGCGTCTTATCTAGCCAGTCCTGATAAGGTTCTGCGTTGCTTAACTCAGCCTTTAATTCCTGATCATCAATGATACGACCTTGCTCAAGGTCGATGAGAAACATCTTTCCGGGTTGTAGGCGCCATTTCTTGACGATCTTTTCTTCCGGGATGTCCAGTACACCCATTTCAGAGGCCATCAGTACCAGGTTATCATCTGTAATCAGATAGCGCGCAGGGCGCAGGCCATTTCGATCAAGCGTGGCACCAATCTGGCGACCATCGGTGAAGGCAACAGCTGCCGGACCATCCCAGGGTTCCATCAGTGCCGCATGATATTCATAAAAGGCACGACGTTTGTCATCCATCAGGGGGTTGCCGGACCATGCTTCGGGAATCAACATCATCATGGCATGTGACAACGAATAACCACCAAGCAAAAGTAATTCCAGTGCATTGTCAAAGCAGGCGGAGTCGGACTGATCTTCGGTAATCAATGGCCAGATTTTTCCCAGGTCATCGCCGAACACTTCTGATTCCATGGTATGACGCCGGGCAGCCATCCAGTTAACATTTCCTCGCACCGTATTGATCTCACCATTATGTGCAATCATGCGGAATGGCTGTGCCAGGTCCCAGGTCGGGAAGGTGTTGGTAGAAAAACGCTGATGGACCAGAGCCAGCGAAGATTCCATGCGCTGATCGGTCAGGTCGTGATAAAAACTGCCTACCTGGTCAGCCAGCAGCATACCTTTATACAGCAGAGTCCGTGATGACATGGACGCTATATAGAACGCTTTGCCTTCGGCAAGCTTTTCATCCCGGACACTGTTTTCAATCTGTTTGCGAATAATAAATAGCTTGCGCTCAAAATCATCCTGATTAGCACATGTGCCGCCCCTGGCAATAAAGACCTGGCGGATGTCCGGCTCAGAAGGAAGTACGCTATGGCCCAGTCCACTGTTGTCAACCGGAACCTTGCGCCAGCCAAGCAGGACCTGTCCTTCTGCGGAAACCAGCGATTCAATCATTTTTATGCAGAAGGCAGCGCTTGTTTCATCGCGCGGAAGAAAAACCATACCAACGCCATACTCACCTGCTACGGGCAGGTTTATATCAATATCGTCACAGACCGCGCGGAGAAACGAATCCGGTGTCTGCATCAATATTCCTGCGCCATCACCAGCCAGTTTGTCAGCGCCGACAGCGCCACGATGGGTCAGGTTACGCAGAATTTCCAGGCCCTGTTCAATGATGCGGTGGCTTTTGCGGCCTTTTATATCCGCAACAAATCCAACACCACAGCTATCGTGTTCATTTTTCGGGTCATAAAGCCCCTGGCGGGGTGGCAAGCTGCCTTGATGCATGTTCAACCTCTGTCTTGTTTCTTTCAGTGGGCGATAGTGAAGCAGCCCGGTACTGATCTGATTCCGGCCCGATAACTATCGGATCAAAAGCCTGATCTCTTTGCATGTTTGATGAGAATCACAGGGTAGGCAGGTCATTGCAGTAGGGAACTACATCCTGATATTGACTCAATCAAACAAACAGCCGACGGAAGATAGCGAAAATGAGGGATTTTTTCCAGTTTTTTTAGGATGTTTTACCTTTTGGGTGCCACCATTAATCCATCAGCTTGCCCGATTATCGGGATCTATATGGCATATATTTAATCTGCCAGATATTTAGTGTTTTATCGCACAGTGGTAACCAGTACAATGCGCTGTTGGAAATAAGGGTCCCTTTATTAATTTAAAATGCTTAGTGGCAGAAAGCTATGAAAGTCGGTATTTGCAAGGAAAACGAAAAAGTTGAAAGCCGTGTGGCGGCGACACCGGATTCAGTCGGGCGACTAATCAAGCAGGGACTTGAAGTTGTGGTAGAGCAGGGAGCCGGATTTCACGCCGGTTTTCCGGATGCTGATTTTGCAGCTGCGGGAGCCAGTATCGGAACCAGTGAGGATATCTGCGCTGCGGATTTTATTTTCAGTATAAATCTGCCTTCTGCAGCAGTGCTGAAATTGATAAAGTCAGGTTCTATGCTGGTGACTCTACCGGGGCTCTGCGAAGACGATGGTACGCTCAAGTCACTGGCAGATAATAAAGTCGATGTGCTGGCGCTGGAACGTATCCCGAGAATCTCCCGTGCTCAGTCGATGGACGTGTTGTCATCGCAGGCCAATATCGGCGGTTATCGAGCCACACTCGAAGCAACTGTACAGTATAAGCGTTTCTTTCCCCTGATGATGACTTCAGCCGGTTCTGCCAAACCAGCCCGCGTGGTAATTCTGGGTGTCGGCGTCGCCGGCCTGCAGGCTATTGCGACTGCACGCCGAATGGGTGCGCAGGTCTGGGCCTATGATGTGCGCCCGGAAACCAGCGAACAGGTAGAATCGCTGGGAGCAAAATTTATAGACCTTGATCTTGGTGAAGAAGGTTCCGGTGAGGGTGGCTATGCCAAAGAATTATCGGATGAAGCTAAACAGAAACAACAGCAGATGCTCTCCGAGGAGCTGCAGAAAGCCGATATACTGATATCCACTGCAGCCATCCCCTGCCGTCCTGCCCCGCGTTTGATTCTTGAAGAAACAGTAAAAGGCATGCGTGAAGGCTCAGTAATTATTGACATGGCAGCAGCCACCGGTGGCAACTGTGAATTAACAGAAGCCGGTTCGGTTGTCGTCAAACATGGCGTCACTATTGTTGGGCACACCAATTATCCAGCAATGGTAGCGGCCGACGCCAGCAGCTTTTTTGCTCGCAATCTGGTAAATCTTATGGAGTTACTGGTGACAACAGAAGACGATAAACTGGTGCGGCCTGACTACATGGCAGACGAAGTAACCGAAGCCGCACTGGTCGTCCATAATGGCGAAGTGCGATTTTAAGTAGAAGAATGGCATTCTTTTAAAATGAGAAATATTATTTTCAGTATGGGTCTATCCCCAGTCTCGATAAAAAGTCCTGGCCTCAGCGCAAGAATCAAAACCTCTGTGCTCTCTTTGTCCTCTGTGGTTAAAGCTTTTGATGCAACGGTTTTCCCGAAAAGTGGAGAAAGAACATGACAGAAACGATTACAGCTAGCGGCATGTCACCCGCGGTTGTCGCACTATTCATTTTCGTACTGGCCTGTTTTATCGGCTATTACGTCATCTGGGGTGTGACACCTTCTCTACATACGCCGCTAATCTCGCTGACCAATGCCATCTCCGGCATTATCATTGTTGGCGCCATACTGGTGACCGGTTCTGAAGGTGCAACATCGCTGGAGCAGGGGCTGGGTTTTATTGCCGTCATGCTGGCATCGATAAATATATTCGGTGGCTTTGCGGTAACCCAGCGCATGCTGTCGATGTTTCGTAAGAAAGAAAAGTAATCAGGACGAGATGACCCCATGTTGAATGCCAATACACTCGCGATTGCCTATCTGATTTCTGCCTCCCTGTTTATCCTCGGCCTGAAAGGCTTAACCCATCCGTCAACGGCCAGGCGGGGTAATTATCTCGCAATGTTCGGTATGGGACTGGCGATAGTTGCCACCCTGTTTAATCCAGTGGTGCAAAATTATTCCCTGATCTTTGCCGGCCTGGTTATCGGTGCCGTGATAGGTATCGTTGTTGCCCTTAAGATCGACATGAAAGCCATGCCGCAACTGGTAGCCGCCTTCCATAGCCTGGTGGGCCTTACAGCCGTGCTGGTGGCAATAGGTACGTTTACAGAACATGCCGCCAGTGGCCTGGTTGACGGTGTCATGCTGGTGGAGCTTGGTATCGGCTCGTTCATTGGTGCGATCACGTTTACCGGTTCATTGATTGCTTTTGGTAAGTTGCAGGGCATCCTTAGCGGCAACCCGATTGTTTTCAAAGGCCAGCATCTGCTGAATCTTGTGCTGGGCCTGGCGACACTGGTGCTGGTGATACAGTTTTCACAGAACAGCAGTATAACTACGCTGATATTGATTACCGTAATTGCCCTGGCACTGGGCTTTCTGCTGATCATTCCGATTGGCGGTGCGGATATGCCTGTCGTTGTTTCGATGCTGAACTCCTATTCAGGCTGGGCAGCAGCAGCGACCGGCTTTACACTGCAGAATAATGCCCTGATCGTAACCGGTGCACTGGTGGGCTTTTCCGGTGCTATCCTTTCCTTCATCATGTGCCGTGCGATGAACCGCTCTTTCATCAGTGTCATACTCGGTGGCTTTGGCGGCTCGGATGACGAAGAATCCACGGCCATGCAGGCGGCCAACCAGGGTGTGAAAAGTGCCGCAGTGGAAGACCTCGCATTTATGATCGAAAATGCCAACCGGTTAATCATCGTGCCGGGTTATGGTATGGCCGTGGCCCAGGCACAGCATGCCCTGAAAGAACTGACCGATATCCTCGATGAAAAAGGAATAGAGATTAAATTTGCTATCCATCCTGTTGCCGGAAGGATGCCCGGGCATATGAATGTGCTGCTGGCAGAATCAGACATCCCCTATGATCACGTGGTAGAGATGGATGAAATCAACCCTGAATTCAGCACTACAGATGTTGCACTGGTAGTCGGTGCCAACGACGTCACCAACCCGGCCGCCAAAACCGACAAATCCAGCCCGATTTACGGTATGCCGATACTCGACGTAGAAAAGGCCAAATACGTTTTCGTAATCAAGCGCAGCATGCGCCCCGGCTATTCAGGAATTGAGAACTTACTGTATTTCAGGGACAACTGCTCGATGGTGTTCGGGGATGCGAAGGAAGTTTGCGAGGCACTCGCGGCGGAGCTGAAAAACAGTTAGTAAATAGTTCCAAGTCAAAAGTTCCAAGATCCAAGAAAAAAACCTGAAAAATTTTACTTGGATGTAATTCTGTTTTGTTGGGTTTAACTTGGATCTTTCGACTTGGAACTTGGAACTTCTTTACCTATTCATGTCGTTCGAATGTTTTGAACCCGCTGGACTGAACCAATTTATCGCGCCTGGCCTCTTCCAGGTCTGAGTTGACCATCTCGGAGACCATTTCCTCGAAGGATATGCGTGGCTCCCAGCCTAGTTGTTCGCGTGATTTTGTCGGGTCGCCTAAGAGTGTTTCAACTTCACAGGGACGGTAGTAGCGTGGATCAACTCGAACTATGACGGAACCGACTGCCGGACATTCTCCAGGTAATCCATCCCTGCTGGTATCCAGTTTTTCAATAATACCAACTTCTTCAACACCTGAACCCTGCCAGCG
>Ga0209013_10002254_pt1 | contig 17517 bp, 12 predicted proteins | sample Cruoilmetagenom2_FD_187291 | JGI IMG/M metagenome (GOLD analysis project Ga0209013, IMG submission 187291) | Oil polluted marine microbial communities from Coal Oil Point, Santa Barbara, California, USA - Sample 2 (SPAdes) (version 2) | ecosystem: Environmental > Aquatic > Marine > Oil seeps ...
CCACTGAATGTTGTCTTTGTCGAGTGGTCCATAAAGCTCTAGCTCAAAACCTCGATTCTTTAATTCCTCAACTACAAAATCAGTAAGATGGGTACGCTCATCACTTCCTACTGCAAGTCTCATTGTCACAGCCTCAATAATTTTTTACATGACTAGTTTAAATAAGTTGAGTAACGCCTTCAAGCATATAGAAAAATATCAACAACTATTCAATTTAGAAAGCAGTTTAACTATTGATCGCAACTTGCTGTTACCACTGCATAAACAGCGTTAATCACGATCTGCTTCAATTTCTTCTTCTATTTCAATACCTTTAATAAATATTTTGATACAAAATAACCAACTGCTACTAGCCCAATCCCTCCAATATTGCTTATTAAGATATTTAAAATGCCGAGCTTTATTTCTCCCTGTCTGAATAGATGAAAACTTTCTATCCCGAATGTTGAAAAAGTGGTGAAGGCACCTAAAATTCCAATGAAGATTAACGCTCTCGTATTCGGTGAGTGCGCCAAGTTTTCAAAAACATTCCACAAAACCCCTATAGCAAAACAACCAAGTAGATTTACTGCAAGAGTTCCCCAAGGCAGAGGACCATGGAAATTTCTATATGCATATGCTGATATTGAATAACGTAGCATGGCGCCCGCCGCGCCGCCTATGGCTATATATATTATTGTGGGCATTAGATCGTTTCTTGTCTCCAAAATATAGATTGGGGAAAAATCATAACATATTATTTATTCTTATGTCCTATAGAAACCAAAATGTTAATTCGGTATTGTTAATTTTGTCTTAAGCGAAAAGGAGATGCTAATGCCATGGAATCCGGAGCTTTATCATAAATTTCAAAAAGAACGGTTTGCACCATTTAAAGATTTAATGGACTTGATAGTTGCAAGAAAGGGGCTCAGGGTTTTGGATTTGGGATGTGGAACGGGTGAGTTGACTCAAATGGTTTCAGAATTACTACCTGATAGCCAAGTCCTGGGAATTGATAGCTCTTCTGAGATGCTTAGGATAGCGGCAGAAAAAAAGCACATTGGACTTGATTTTGAATTATGTCCAATTCAAGAAGTATCTGGAAGCTGGGATTTGATTTTTTCAAATGCTGCAATCCAGTGGGTTGATAACCACGAAGAGTTAATTCCGAGACTTGTTTCTTTACTAAATCCCCGGGGGCAAATTGCAATTCAACTTCCTGCAAACCACAGGCATCCGACTCAAACAATCATTTCCGTGCTAGCAAGAGAAGAGCCTTATAGCAGTGCGTTGGGCGGTTGGGAGAGACGCTGGTCGGCACTTTCGATTAGAGAGTATGCTGAGCTACTTTATGAAAGCGGTCCTCAGGATATAAATGTATTTGAAAAAATCTATCCCCATGTTCTAGAGAATGTTGAAGCAGTAATAGACTGGCTTTCAGGCACAGCCCTGCTGCTTTATTTTGAGCGCTTGCCACAGGAGCTGCACGAGGATTTCTTAAATAGTTATCGAGAAAGGCTCCGGGATTTATACCCAGAGGTGCCTGTGTTTTATCCTTTTCAGCGTATATTTTTCTCTGCCCGCTGGCCGGAATAGGCCTTTATCCTTTGTTACTTTCTGAATATTTGTTGTTGAGTTGGTTATGGCGTAAAACCCTATTGTTAAATTGGTTTAAAAAAAGTATTATTCAAAAACGGGTTTTCTTGTTAATTCCAGTAAAGGAGTTTTATCGTGTCTGAAAAAAGGTTCTCAATAGAAGAATCCATCCGCTTTGGCTGGAACAGGATGAAAGACAATTTAGGTTTTTTTATCGTCTATCTAATTATTTTGTTCTCGGTAGAATTCTTTTTTGGTGGATTTGCAGGGCTTTTTGAAGACAGCCTGCCCTTGTTGTCATTTTTTTTTAACGTGGGATCATGGATTGTAAGCATGATCTCAGCATTATTTGCAGTTAAGATAGGGTTGAGACTATATGATAAAAACAAAACAGGATCTTATGATTTCTTGTCATTCTCGAGTTCGTTATTTTTTAAATTTTTGCTTGGTTATGTTTTATATACAATTCTCATAATAGTAGGCTTCATATTGCTCATAGTACCGGGCATATATCTGGCGGTTAAATATCAGTTTGTCCCGTATCTAATAATTGATAAAGGGATGGACCCGATTGAGGCCTTTAAAGAGAGCGGAAAAATGACAGATGGATCAAAGTGGGATCTTTTACTACTCTTAATAGTGTTGGGGATGATAGTTATAATTGGATTCCTGGCTTTTATCGTAGGCAGCTTTGTTGCAATTCCTATTGTTATGGTAGCGGAAGCGTATGTTTATAAAAAATTATCTTCAAATACTGTTGTTAATTCCGAAATAGTGTCTTCGGATAATCCATTTCAACCCCCAGCGCCTACTAACTGATTAATTTTTATTAAGGGTCCAAAGTAATGAGCGAGTACTTCAGGATTAGAATTGATGATTGCAGTGATCTTGAGCTTCTTAATCAGAGCCATGCCGAGAAGCTCTTTGAATTAATCGATATTAATAGAGAATACCTTAGAGAATGGCTACCCTGGCTTGATAATAATAGATACCTTCAGAATACGATAGACTTCATAAAAATTACTCAGATGCAATATGAAAGTAATGAGACTGTGCAGTTTGTACTTGTACATCTGGGAGAGATTTGCGGAGTGGTAGGATTTCATAGAATTGATTGGTTAAACCGTTCTACGAGTATTGGTTATTGGCTTGGAGAAAGTTATCAGGGGAAGGGGTTGATTACTAGCGCATGCTCTAAAGTCCTGGATTACTCGTTTGGCAGGATGGGACTTAACAGAATTGAGATAAGATGCGCTCCCGAGAATTTAAAGAGCCGGGCTATCCCCGAGAGGTTGGGATTTAATGAAGAGGGTCTTATTAGAGAAGCGGAATGGTTATACGATCACTACTTGGACCATGTTGTTTACGGGATGCTGGAATCACAGTGGCGCAGCAGTGAGAAATTAGTTATCACAAGATAGATTCTTATGCCGATCAATTGATTCTGTAGAAACCCTAGTGTTTTAAAGAAATAAAAAAGGCCCTCCCACATCTTAAACAGACACGGGAGGGCTTAAGAGAAGCAAAAGGCAAGATTTAGTCAAAATACAAAAACAGTAATTCAAAAGAAACTAGGGGGAAAGCACATAATTAAAGACTTTCTTTATCCCTATAACTCCCTAGATAAATATTAGACTATTTGGATGCGTTCTAGCAAGGTTTAATTTGAGCGACCAAATAAGACTTAAGCAAGCACATTTTATAATACTAAAGTATTAATGTCTCAATATGTCAGTTTCTATGCTGATAAACGAGTGTGTTAAGAAGAATACAATGCTCATTTTTCCACTGAGACTAGGACTGTTTTGCGGATATTATTAAGTGATTAGCAGCTTTTCCCTGGTCAATCAGGCTGAGATAGGTATCAAAGTATTCAATGTGATATTCTGTGTTTTCCTTTCCCTGTTCTCCTGCTATTTCATCAAAGTATTTTTTATACGCGTCACCCCATTTCTTATTCTGTACCCTGAAGTCGGAAACATACTCTGTAATTTCTTCAATTCTGAAACCCGCTTCGATAAGTTTTTTGCGGTAGTTCGGAAGTGAGTCGTAGTACTGTGGGATGAGGTATCCTCGTGCCATTTTCCTTGTTACTTCAGTATCGTCAGGCATATCGAAAGTCCCGCTCAAAAATGCCCATATACCCGAGGGTTTTAATACCCTAAGTACTTCTTTAAAAAGACCTACCTTATCCTCAAATACATTCATCACGTTAAGGCTTATCGCTATATCAAAAGTATTGTCGGAATAAGGCATTTTCATTGCATCACCAAGATAAAACTCGGTTTTATTCTCAAGATTTGATTTCTTTGCCAGTTTGTTCGCCATTTCTATTCCGACATCCGACACATCGATACCCGCTATTGTGCACCCTGTCTTATTTGCTATATAGATAGCAGGCCCGCCTACGCCACATCCGACATCAAGAACATAAGACTCTTCATTAATGTTTAATCTCTGGATGAGCTTATCAAGATATAGAGGCACAATAAAAGATTGTTGGCCTATATCGTTTTCTTTTCCCCAAATAAATTCTCTTAAAAGTCTATTAGCGGGGCTGTCTATTTGATGAAGTTCAGAGTAATCAACTCCAATGTTTTTTTCAGTCATTTGGGTGCTCCTTTTTTGTAATAATTTTGGATTATAATAATACTCTTCTCTAATATCAAGCTTTATATAAATGATCTTACTGCGTTGTATTGATCTGTAAATTTCACAATTGAGAAAGCTTATTTAGCACTCATTCCCCCATCTACTGAAAGCATAGTGCCAGTCATAAATTTAATGTTATCGTCGCAAAGAAATAACATGGCATGAGCAATTTCCTCTGGCTGCGCAAGACGTCCAATCGGGTGAACGGAGATGTATCGTTTTTCTCCAGCTTTTCTATCATCCCACTCATCAAATAAATCATCCATCATTGGTGTGTATATAGTTCCCGGACAAATTCCATTAACACGAATTCCTTTATCGGCATATTCGAGAGCCATGCTCCGTGTAAGTTGATTTACTGCGCCTTTAGAAGAGCTATAAGCTGCAAAACCGGCGCGAGAGGCTTTTAGTCCAAGTATTGAAGAATTATTCACAATGCAGCCTGATTTTTCTTTTAGCATATATGGAATCGCGTATTTTGACATAAGGTAGATGCCTTTGACATTAATATCGAATGTTTTGTCCCATAGCTCTGTGCTGGTCTCATGAGTTACACCCATGTATGAAACGCCGGCATTATTAAACAGTATGTCTATTCGTCCGAATTTGCTTACGGTATAATCGACTGCAGCTTTACAATCTTCTTCTTCTGACACATCACTTACTAAATACTCAATTTCCAGATTTTCCGTTTTAGCTTCACCTGCGGTTTCCAGTAAAATTTGTTCCCTACGTCCGGTGATAACTACTCTTGCCCCTTCCTTTGCGAATAGAAAAGCAGTAGCTTTTCCTATACCTGTGCCGCCCCCCGTAATTAAGGCGATTTTGTTTTTGAGTTTCATAATAAGATTCCTTATACAATATCAGGAGAAGTATTATCGATTGAGATTAATTTTTAATCAACATGTGCTCTTTTAAATAGTTTTTTAACTCAAACTTAAGTAACTCTAAAACAATAAGGGATTTTTTAACAGAATTTCAATTAAAATAAAGATATAATAAGTAACCACTACTACTAAACAAGAGGGTTTAAAGATGGCGAATTCTGCAAATAATAGCAACAAAGAATTAATCAGAGATCCGAAAATTGTGGTGATCTCTCTTTTAGTCCTGATAGTTCTAATAATGGGATTTCTATTAATTAAGAATATTCTTCAGGATAAAGCTCCCGCTATTTCAAAATATACCGATAGTGAAAAAGTATCGGTAGTTGAAGTAAAGTTCGATAAGGAAAATAACGAATTTGTAGACTTTGTTTTTAATAAGCCTATAGGAGAGAATGAAAAGGGTGAGGTTTTAGGTCGTGATCCGGGCAGGATCAGCCCTTCTGTAAACGGATCATGGATATGGATTAGCCCCAATGTTCTTAGATTTCAGCCCTCCACCAGATTTAAGATGGCTACCGATTATTCTATCTCTCTATTACCGGATCGATTTCTAAAAGAAGGGCAGTCCTTAAGCGGCAAGACAGAATTTGAAATTAGAACCGATAAGTTCAAAGTGGAACAACCAACTGTGGATGAAGAGCCTGTAGTTGAAAAGAAAAACACTGTAATACTAAACGGAACAATAAGATTTAACTATTCGGTAGACCCTGATGTTTTAGTTAGAAAAATAAAACTTTACGACGAATCCGGCGATTCTGAACGTAAAGAGATTCCAATAAAGCTTCAAACAAACTATTGGGATACAACTATTAAATGGATAAGCAGTCCTATAGAAAAAACTAAAAAGGAGAGAGAATTAGAGCTGGTAATCCTGGGAGATTTGACGGCGGCAGAAGGTAATGTCCCCCTGGGTGAGGACTATACCGAAAAGATACTCCTTGGATCAAAAGATAATTTAATTGTAAGAACTGTAGTGCCCGAAGCTAAGTACCCCGAATCATCAATCAAGATTGCGCTCTCTTCAGCGGTAAGTCCCAATATAGTGGCCGATTATATTTCAGTACGTCCAAAGGTTAATTACAAAATCCAGAGGATTCAGAACCGCCTTGTTTTAAAAGGAGATTTTAAACCCGGCAGTACTTATCAACTCAACATTCAAAAAGGACTACCCGCTATAGACGATGCGGTACTTCAAGAGAAATATTCGAAAGAGCTAAGGTTCTCAAATCTGAATCCAAGTGTTGAATTTGAGAGCGCAGGGATGTTTCTGGACTCAAAAGGCACGCAGGCTCTAAAACTAAAAACTATTAACGTAAAGAGGGTCTCTATAAATATTGACCGTGTTTATCTGAACAACCTCTTTTTCCTTTTTCAATCTTACGGTTATTCAGTCTGGAGAGACGAGTACTACCAGGGCTCTATAGGAAATTATTTCGGAGACCGCATTACGGACAGAAGAAAAATTAATATCGACAACAAACTAAATCAGAAAATCGATACGGTTATTGACCTCAAACAATATCTTCCTCAGGATGAGCCCGGGCTTTATCAGGTGGGCATTATTCCAGACGGCCAATATGAGGGGATACAGAGATGGGTGCTTATAACCGATATCGGGATCGTGGTTAAGAAGGGAAATGACGATCTTCTTGTCTGGACATCATCTTTTTCGGATTTAGACCCAATTGTAAGTGCAGAGGTAAAGGTTCTCAGTGAGCAGAATCAGGTTATTAAAAAGGGTTTCACTGATGCAAACGGCATGCTCAAGTTAAATGGCACAAATAAATTATTTGAAAAACAAAAGCCTTATATGGTGCAAGTAAAAAATGGGGAAGATTTTAGCTTTCTTCTTTTCGAAACTATGGGGATAGATACATCAGGTCTGAACGTTGGCGGCGCATATTCTTCAGATAAAGGTTACACAGCTTTTGCATATGGAGAGAGGGATATATACAGACCCGGGGAGACTGTTCATGGGGTAGCAGTTGTAAGAGATTTGAATTTGAATACCCCTCAGCCAATGCCGGTAATTCTTAAACAAAAAGACCCTCGGGGCAGAGTTGTTAGAACATTTAAAGAAACTATTTCCAAAGAAGGAATCCTTTCTTTTGATATACCGCTTCCGGATTTTGCCCCGACAGGTAACTACGTTCTTGAAATACTTATTGGCAACAGTCTCATAGGGCAGTATAAATTCCAGGTCGAAGAATTTATTCCCGACAGGATAAAGGTGAAAATTAATCCTAAACAGGATGTTGTTAAAATTGGGCAACAACTAAACTATGACGTACAGAGCGCATATTTGTTTGGCCCCCCTGCTTCAAATCTTGCGGTTGAAACCCGTATAGATCTTGTGGATCGCCCGTTTTTACCCGAGAGATATAAAGGCTTTGTCTTTACAAATGAAGATAGAAAATTTAAAGCAAGAGAAATATTCAAACAGGATGGCAATCTCGATAAAATGGGTTCTATATCTTTTAGCGTTGATATACCCGGCGGCTTGAGGCCCCCTTCATCGCTTCAGGCGCAGATTACAGCCCGTGTTCAGGAAACGGGAGGGCGCGGTGTAACTTCAAAAAGGATGGTGAACGTAAACCCCTATCCCTATTATTTGGGAGTTAAAAGAGCTGAGCCTGATAAATACGCCGAGCCCGGAAAAGAAGTCGAACTTCAATATGTTGCGTTATCAGAAAAGGACGGCGATACGATAGAAGTAAAAGCAGGCGCTTTAAAAGCCGAATTTTTAAAAGACACATGGAACACCGCTCTTAGAAAGACCCCTTCGGGAAACTACAAATACGAGTCGGAGCGCGACAGTGTTTTAATTGATTCAAAGCTAATAGATAGAGGAGGCGAGAAGGGCAGTTTTACCTTTACGCCGCCTGAGTTCGGAAGCTATAGGGTCGTGCTGTCAGATCCTTCAGGCGGAACTTCTACTCAGATTCAGTTTTACGCCAGTGGATGGGGGTTTTCTCCGTGGGCGCTTAAGAACCCTGCCCGGATAGAGCTTGATCTTGAGAAAAAGGAATATATGCCGGGAGAAACCGCTACAGTTCAGGTGCGGGCTCCATTTTCAGGAAAGCTCTTATTAACCGTAGAGCGGGATGATATCTACTACACTCAAACACATACGATGGACGGCAACACTGCAACAGTCTCAATTCCGGTGAATGAGAAATACAGACCTAATGCCTTTATAACGGCAACACTCATAAGAAGTGTGAAAGACTTAGAGGCGGGATCAGTGGGAAGGGCGTTCGGCGCTGTTCCTATAAACGTTGACCGGAGCGCCAACAGGATAGATATGGAAATAACCGGTCCCGAGGAAATAAGGCCTCTTAGTCCGCTCGAAATAGAAATTAAGACAGTAGCTCAAGCCTCAGTCACAGTGGCCGCCGTTGATGAAGGGATTTTACAGATTATAGATCAAAAGACCCCGGATCCCTTTACTTTCTTTTACAGGAAATTGGCTTTACTGGTGAAGTCTTATGACACTTTCTCACTTCTTCTTCCTGATGTTGCTCTAGGAAGGTCTCAGCCCGGGGGAGGGTTTGCGGCGAAAAGAGAGCTTCAATTCCTTAGCACTCGTGGGATAAGAAGGGTAAGACCTGTCGCTTTTTGGTCGGGTGTGCTTAAAGCCGATAGTGAAGGCATAGCTAAGATCGAGTTTGATATCCCGGAATTCCAGGGTGCGCTACGTGTTATGGCGACATCAATTAAGGGCAAGCAGTTCGGCTTTTCCGATGCTTATACGAAAGTAAAATCTCCTATAGTTATCCTTCCAACGGTGCCCAGATTCATATCGTTAAATGATAAAGTAGTGCTGCCTGTTTCAGTAAGAAATGATACCGGAAGTGATGGAGTGATAACCGTAGGTTTGCTTTCAGACGGACCTGTGACAGTAAGCGCTTACAATATTGGCGAAAGTGAAGAGGAGAATTCCACAGAAGCTAATAAAGCGGAAATAAAAGTAGAAATTTCCGAAGATGCTGAAAAAACAATCTACTTTGAGCTCAATTCAACCGATGACACAGGCGGAGTTAAGCTGACCTTTAAAGCTTCAGGAAACGGTGAGTCTTCCCAAACTGCAATTGATGTCCCTATACTCCCTGATTTGCCTAAAACTACGTCTGAAACAGTGGGGCGCATAAGCTCTGCTAAAACAGCGCTAGATCTAAAAGACAAAGACTCTTACCGTCCCGATACCGTATCGAGAGAACTACATATAAGTAAACTTCCGCTGATTCAATTCTCAGGGAAGCTCGAATATTTGCTCGGATACCCTTTCGTTTGCCTAGAGCAGGCAACTTCCAAAGTGTTTCCTCTAATATATATGTCCGATATTGCAAAGGAGCTTGATCCCGAAATATTTAAGGAGTCTGACCCTGAGACAATAGTGCAGGATGGGATAAGACGTATTAGCGGCATGCAGTTAAGCGGGGGGGGCTTTTCGCTTTGGCCGGGAGGGAGGGACGTGCAACCCTGGGCAAGTATTTATGCGACACACTTTCTTGTAGAGGCTAGAAGGGCCGGATTCTATATTGAAGATTCAGTTTATTCAGGAGCCATCGGATTCTTGAAAAATGAAACAAGAGCTCAACAGTCTTATAGTACTGCGGAGCTTGAGAGGGTGGTTTATGCGCTCTATGTGTTAAGCCGTGACGGCAAGGCCAATCTTAGCACTATGGATTTTATCAGAGAGCGTCATTTAGGCGACCTTACCGTAGAGTCAAGAGCTTTTCTTGGTGGAGCATATGCCGCACAGGGCGACTCCGGGGCGATTGAGGAGTTGCTTAAAGGGCTAAATGATGTGGAGCAGGTAGAGCGTCAGACCGGAGGCAATTTTAATTCCACAATTAGAAACAGGGCCATATTACTTCTTGCTATACTGGATGTGAACCCGGACGATCATAGAGTTCCAGAACTTGTAGATAGGCTTTCAAGGGACGCCCAGATTAACCAATTCTGGACGACTCAGGAAAGCTCATTTGCACTACTTGCAATTGGCGAGTTTATAAAGAAACAGTCACAATCCGCTCCTTATGCTGGAAAGATCTATCTAGGGACGAAGGAGTTAGCCGTTTTCAACAGCGAGAAAATGTTAAATGTCTCGGATATTAAAGGCAATGAGCCAATAAGAATCGAAATGGATGAGGGCTTTGATGACTCAAGCGCTTTCTTCTCATTAATAACCAGAGGTAATCCAACGCGCAGTGGCTTTAAGCCTGCCGCGGATGGTCTTGAAGTTGTAAGGGAGTTTTTCTCACGCGACGGTGAACCTGTAAACCCGGAACAAATAGAGCAAGGGGATCTAATCGTTGTACGGACGAAGATCAGGAGCGACTCGGGACGTCTAGACAACGTAGTGATAGAGAACCTTCTTCCTTCAGGGTTTGAGGTCGAAAACCCTAGGCTTAAAACTACTGAAACACTAAAGTGGACAACAGGTAATAGCATCGAGCCTGAATACCTTGATATTCGTGATGACAGAATGCTTGTGTTCACCAATATTCCGGACGCCAAGTGGTACAACTACTATGCGCTTTTAAGAGTTGTAAACCCGGGAGTGTTCGTTGTTCCTCCCGTGCAGGCGGAAGCAATGTATTCACCAAACATACGATTTGCAGGAGAATTAGAAGAGCCCGTCAGAGTAAACGTCAGGAATTGATTGACTGGAATAAATAACATGAGATTGAAAATGTTATTCCTAAAATATTTTGGACCAAAAGCTAAATGGATAGCAGTTATTCCTCTGTTATTTACACTATTCATATTAAGCGCTTTTTTGCTGTTTTTTTTACTGGATCATATTTATCCCTTTCCAAAAGAACAGTTAACAAAAGAACCTACTGTGATAATAAGCGATAAAGAAGGTGTTCCTCTAAGGTTCTTCCTGCCAAAAGATAAACAGTGGCGCTTTCCCGTAGAGCTTAAAGATATAGACCCTGATCTGATCAATGCCGTAATTCAGTCTGAGGATAGATGGTTTTACTCTCATCCCGGAGTTAACCCCGCAGCTATCGCGAGAGCCTTATATAAAAATATAGAGGCCGGTAAAGTAGTCTCAGGCGCATCCACAATACCGATGCAGATTGCCCGTCTTTCAGAACCGAAGAGAAGGACTTTGCTTTCTAAGGCTGTAGAGGCTTTTAGAGCTTTGCAATTAAAACGGCATTTTGAGGACGATGAGCTTCTTGAGATTTATCTCAATATAGCTCCCTATGGAGGGAATATTGAGGGGATTGGCGCAGCCTCATATTTTTATTTTAAAAAGAGTCCCCGTGCGCTTGAGCCCCATGAGATTGCGCTACTTACTCTACTTCCGCGCTCTCCAACAAAGTATGATCCGATAAGGAACCCGCAAATAGCTTTGAAGAAGAGAAATAATGTTCTTAAAATGCTTCAGAGTAGAGGCATTTTTACTCAGGGGTCGGTTTCAATAGCCTTGGGAAAGCCGATTCCGGTAAAACGAAAAAAACAGCCTTTTTCCGCTCCTCATTTTACCGATTTTGTTCATAATCAATCCTCAGAATCAGAGAATATTAAAACCACACTTGATAGTTCTATTCAGTATATCTCAGAGGCTGTAGCCAGAAAACATATAGGTGATTTAAGGTCGCAGGGGATTCAGAATCTAGCTATTGTTGTAATTGAAAACGACGATCGTGAATTAAGGGCTATGCTCGGCTCAAGCAATTTCTTTGAGAAGGATTTCTCGGGACAGGTTAACAGCACTCTTTCCAGAAGATCGCCGGGCTCCGCTCTTAAACCTTTCCTCTATGCCATGGCTCTTGATAAGGGGCTTGTAATACCCGATACCTATATGCTTGATATACCAACTGACTTCTCAGGATACGTGGCTGAGAATTATGATGATAAATATAGAGGGCGTATCACCATGCGTAATTCATTGATACTCTCTCTTAACGCTCCGGCAGTAAGGCTGCTCTCAAGGGTAGGGCTTAAGGACTTTCATGATTTACTCCTTCGGGGCGGGCTTAAAACTTTGGACCGACCATTCATGCAATACGGACTTCCGCTCGTCCTCGGCTCAGGCGAGGTTACGCTCTTAGATCTTACGAATCTCTATGCGACTCTTGCGGAGGACGGAGTACATCGTACCGTCAAAGTTGTATCAGGACCTCAGCAAGATTCAACCAAGACCAAACTGTTTTCCCCCGAGGCGTCGTATCTCATTACTGAAATTCTTACCGAGCTCAAACGCCCCGACATGCCGTCCCGGAGCTGGGCACTGACCGAAGATGTTCCCGAGGTTGCTTGGAAAACGGGAACTTCATATGGTCATAGAGACGCCTGGTCTATTGGGTACTCGGACAATTATACAATTGGTGTCTGGGTAGGGAACCCTGATGGCCACGGCGTAAAGGGAATTTCGGGCGCCGAGCATGCTGCCCCCATACTCTTTGATCTCTTCAGGGCGGTAGAGGGGGGCTCTAAAGTAGCCGAGCCCGAAGGTCTCAGATTAAAAGAGATTGAGGTTTGTAAAGAAAGCCATATGCTGCCAACCCGCTATTGCACTGTGAGAGAGAAAGTTACATACATCCCGGGCGTGTCAAAGCTATCTAAGGATAATTATTCAAAACGAGTATTTGTAGATTTAGAAACCGGTCATCAGTTAGTGGGGGACTGCATATCCGGACGCCCGCATGAAGCGCGCGTGTTTACGGTTTATCCCCCTGAGTTAACCGCGTGGTGGCGTGTACAGGGAAAGCCTCTTGAGACCGTCCCTCCTTTAAGTCCTTATTGCAAAGAAGTGCCTCCGGAACTACCGCCAAGAATCGTATCCCCGGATGAAAACACCCCATATCGAGTACTCAGAGGAATGCCCGCTCAATATCAGAAAGTTCAGTTATCGGCAAGGGTGAGTGAAGAGGTAGATGCACTCTACTGGTATCAGGATGGGAAACTGGTTGCAAGCTCAAGCCCTGATAAAAAAGTGTTTATCCCACTTAAGAGCGGGAGTCACAATTTAGTCGTTGTGGATTCCTCAGGACGTATGAATAGTATTACTTACACGGTTGAAAATTCTGAGCGTTCTGAGTTTGCCGGAAATTGATAGACTTATGTTAATGAAAAAATATTTAGCTCTAATCTTGATAATTTTTGTAGCGGTTATATCGTATGCTGAGGAAGAGAGTCCCTCTCTCAAATTTCTCGTTTCCGGCAAAGTTATTGAAGAGGTGAGTTTGATCGAACTTAAGGACAAACTTAAAATCCATAAGATTGAATTTTCTGATCCGATTTATGAAAAGGAGAAGAGGTACGGGGGATTTGAACTGCGGGATGTATTACAATTCGGTTTTGGGGATGAGTGGAAAAGTTCTGAGTTCACAGATGTTGCGTTTGAAGCTCTTGATGGATACGTCTCTGTGTCTTCAATTTCCAAATTGAAAGAGGCAGGGGGATATATAGTTTTTAGTGATCTGGACTTTGAGGATTGGGAGCCGGTCAGTATAAAGCAGGTTAATCCCGGCCCCTTTTATCTGGTTTGGACGGGAAAAGAACAAACTATGAAAAACGAATACCCGTGGCCGTGGCAGCTAGCCTCAATTAATCTAATCAATTTCGAAGACCAGTATCCCGCGGTTTTTCCCAAAGGCGCATCTAAGGATTCATCAGCATTTTATGGATACGAGATATTTAGGGGCAGGTGTGTCAGATGTCATTCGATGAATCAGCAAGGGGGCAAAATAGGGCCAGACCTCAATGCCCCCCGGAGTATAGTTTCTTACCGCTCCGAGTTTATGATCAAGGAGTTGATCAAACATCCTTCTAAATACCGCTACACTCAGATGCCGGACCATCCCGATTTGTCCGATAAGGATTTGGATAATTTAATTTCTTATTTTAACTATATGAACGAGATAAGAAACTAGCGCCTCTCAAGTATCATATTCATACCGTTTTTAGGCCGGATGGTAATTAAGGCTTGCGGCACTATTTTTTGATGCGGCACCAATCTCATCTTCCATTTAGATGCGATAGTAGCAATCAGAATGACTCCTTCCATCCATGCGAAAGGCTCGCCAATGCAGCGTCTTGTGCCTCCGCCAAAGGGGAAGTATGCAAATCTGGGAAGGTTTTTGGTTTCTTCACTGCTCCATCGCTCTGGCCTAAATCTTTCAGGCTCTTTATAGAACCTCGGGTCGCGGTGCACAACGTACTGGCTCATAAAAATATCAGCCCCCGCCGGAATAACATATCCCCCTACTTCGTAATCTCCTTTAACATGTCTTGCTACCGCCCATGCGGGAGGATAGAGACGAAGAGCCTCTTTAAAAACATTTTGCGTATATGATAGTTTGCCCAGGTCGTCTAGAGTAGGTAGGCGGCCGCCAAGAACAGAATCAATTTCCTCGTACATTTTCTTCTCGACTTCGCCATTCTGTGATACCAAATACCAAGTCCATACCAGAGAATTAGCTGTACTCTCTTGACCGGCAAGGAATAGAGTTAATGCTTCATCCCTTACTTGAAGATCAGTCATTTCCTCTCCGTTACCTTCTTCGTCCTGTGCTTCAAGCAGCATTGATAGCAGGTCATTTCTTTCTCCCGGCTTAGCCCTTCTTTCCTCTATCATTCCATAAATTATAGAGTCCAGCTTATTTTTAGCATGCTGGAATCTGCGGTTAGCGGGAAGAGGCAAATTATCCAGGTATTCGGAGTACGGGAAAATCATTTGCGGAAATAAACTCACAAGTTCCGTGAGATACTGTCCTATTTCCTCTGATTCTGATTCCATCTCGGAGTCAAAGATAGTTTTACTCACGATAGACAGAGTCAGTTTCATCATCTCTTTGTGAATATTCACAACTGATCCGTTTTGCCAGTCTTCTCCTACTTGTGAAGCGTATTGCGCCATCACATCGCCGTAAGACCTTATTTTCTCGTGGTGAAACACTGGTTGTATAGTCCTTCTTTGCTTGATATGGGGTTCACCCTCGTTGGTAAGAAGCCCTTCTCCAAGCACTATTTTTGTCCGTTTTAGCGCCCGGCTTTTCTCAAAATTGCGGTTATGCGTAACGAGCACGTCCTTAATGTGTTCAGGGTTATTCAGTAGGTACATCTTGCGTGAGCCGAGCTTATAATAGACTATATCTCCGTATTCGGCTGAAACTCTTGTAAGAAAGCCGAGCATGTCGCCAAAGTAATCAAATAGCGAACCTACTAATGGTAATCCTTTGGGGCCCGGCGGTAGGAAAGGGTCTTTTCTACTGGAATTTATTTGAGCTGTCTGCATTGCTAAAACTTAGAATATGGAATCGGGCACATAGTGTCAACTAAAGCTTGCGGTATCTTAACAAACTCGTGTAAATTATATGAATAATCAAAAAATGTCATGGAATCTATAGAGACTATAAAACGTATATTAAATGAGTATAAAACTATTGCGGTCGTTGGACTTTCTGCTAAATGGAACCGTCCCAGCCATTTTGCTGCAAAATATATGAAGGAGCACGGGTATAAGATTATTCCTGTGAATCCGGCATATGAAGAGATACTGGGGGAGAGGTGCTACCCGAACCTGCTTGATATTCCGGAGCCTGTTGATATAGTAGATATTTTCAGGCGGCCTGAGGATGTTCCGCCTATTGTAGAGGATGCTATTCAAATCGGGGCTAATGTTGTCTGGATGCAGCTTACTGTAGAGCATGAAGAAGCGGCCCAAAGGGCGAGAGAAGCCGGGCTTGAGGTTGTAATGAACCGTTGTGTTAAGATTGAACATGGGAGGCTATTCGGGGGGATTAATTTTCTAGGTGTAAATAGGCGGCTTATATCGTCTAAAAAATCATAACTACTAAATTATTAGGAGGGATACTATGTCAGATAGAAAATTTGGTTTTGATACTCAGTGTGTTCATGCCGGGCAATCGGTGGATCCTCACACGGGCGCACGCGGTGTGCCTATATATCAGACTACAGCTTATGTGTTTGATGATGCCGATCATGCGGCTGCGCTTTTTAACTTGGAGACATTCGGCAATATCTACACCCGTATAATGAATCCTACAACTGCTGTGTTTGAGGAAAGGATGGCTGCTCTAGAGGGCGGTACTGCCGCACTTGCTCTGAGCTCGGGTATGGCTGCTCAAATGACCTCTATACTTACAATACTCCACGTTGGAGATGAATTAGTATCTTCAAGCACTCTTTATGGGGGAACCTACACCCAGTTTGACGTAAATCTAAGAGAGATGGGGATTAATGTTACCTTTGTAGATCCTCAGGATCCCGAGAACTTTAGAAAAGCGATTACGGATAAAACAAGAGCTCTCTACGCCGAGACAGTCAGTAACCCCCTTGGGAATGTTCTCGATATAGAGGCCGTAGCTAATATTGCTCATGAAGCCGGCATTCCACTGATTATTGATAATACTTTTGCTACCCCTTATCTTTGCAGACCTATAGAACACGGAGCTGATATAGTTGTGAATTCCGCAACTAAATTTATATGTGGACATGGAACATCAATTGGAGGAGTCCTCGTTGAAGCAGGGGCATTCCCCTGGGATAATGGCAAATTCCCCTGCATGACGGAGCCTTCTAAGGGTTACCACGGTATAAAATTCTATGAGACCTTTGGGAGCTTTGCATATGCAATAAGAGCAAGGGTTGAAATACTTAGAACCCATGGTCAGGCTCTTAGTCCCTTTAATTCATTTCTGTTCACGCAGGGTTTAGAAACACTTAACCTTAGAATGGACAGGCACTGCTCAAGCGCTCTTGAAATTGCGAAGTTCTTGAACGATCACCCGGCGGTGGAATGGGTAAATTTTGCCGGTCTCCCTGATAGCCCATACTATGCTTTATCTCAGAAATATATGCCTAAAGGAGCGGGATCTATTTTTACATTCGGTGTAAAAGGCGGGGCAGAGGCCGGGAGAACATTAATCGACAGCGTTGAGCTTTTCAGCCACCTGGTAAATGTAGGGGATGCCAAATCCTTAATAGCCCATCCTGCTTCAACCACTCACCGCCAATTAAACGAGGAAGAGCAGATGTTAGCCGGAGTAACTCCTGAGACGGTTCGTATCTCCGTAGGGCTTGAAACACTAGATGATCTTATCTGGGATTTGGATCAGGCGCTTGAAAAGTCTCAGAAGGCAAAGGCATGAGAACCAGGGAGTTAGGAGAATCCCCTGTAGTTATAGTTGAGAAAGGCTCAGTTGGTTTAGTTGAGACCGAGTTTTACACCTTTGCTCATTCTCCGAATAAGTTTGTTATGGACAACGGTTTAGAGCTTGGTCCAATAACAGTTGCTTACGAGACCTACGGGGAGTTAAATGAAGCGCGTGACAATGTGCTTCTTGTAGAACACGCACTTACTGCTAGCGCGCACGCCGCGGGGAAACACAGCCCTGATGATGATTACCCAGGC
>Ga0209013_10002255_pt1 | contig 17515 bp, 18 predicted proteins | sample Cruoilmetagenom2_FD_187291 | JGI IMG/M metagenome (GOLD analysis project Ga0209013, IMG submission 187291) | Oil polluted marine microbial communities from Coal Oil Point, Santa Barbara, California, USA - Sample 2 (SPAdes) (version 2) | ecosystem: Environmental > Aquatic > Marine > Oil seeps ...
GGAGAATGCCCTGAATAGGGAAGAAGCTCTGCGATCGATAACGATATGGCCGGCAAAAGGAAGTTTTGAAGAAGAATATAAAGGAAGTATTGAAGCAGGAAAAGCGGCCGATTTTGTGGTATTGGAAAAAGATATTATGCAAATTGCGGAAAAGGAGATACTTTCAGTAAAAATTAGAGCAACATACATTGATGGAAAAGTTGTTTATTAATCAGGATAAACAATTCAGCTATACACTTGCGGTAAGTTAATTCGGATTATGATATCCTTCCGGTTCTACATGTATCGTTACTTTCAGTTTAGGCAGTTGACTTTGTAATTTATGCTCAATCCGGTCACAAAGATCATGCGATTCGAGGACAGACATGTTACCGGGAACTTCCAGATGAAAATCAGCTTCCCTGTTGGAGCCGGCTTTGCGTGCGCGAAGCATGTGGAAATCAACCGCTTTACCCAGATTGTTTTTGATTGTTTCTTCGATAAGCTGAATTTCTTCAGGAGGTAAGGAAGCATCTGCCAGGGGTTTGAAAGCTTCAATAAGAATCTCAAAGGCTTCTTTCAGTATGTAGCTGGCAACAACGATGGCTGCGATAGGGTCCAGAAAGTGCCAGCCGGTGAAATAAATTACGGCCAGGCTGATACCAACGCCAGCCGATGTATATACGTGTGTACTCAGATGAAGCGCATCAGCTTTTAAAGCTATGGAGTCGGTTTCTTTGGCCACCCTATACAAACGGCGACTCACAAACAGGTTGATCAGAGCGGAGGCCATCATGACGATAAAGCCGAGCGTAAGGCCCTGAACACCTATCATCTGTTCCCCCTGTATCAGGCGGGTTACGGCATGGTAAATGATCCAGCCCGATGCTATAAATATCAGGACTGCTTCAACAACGCCTGAAATATTTTCAAACTTACCATGACCGAAAGGATGCTCTTTATCGGCAGGTTTTTCCGCAATTTTTATCGAATAATAGGCCATTACAGCAGCCATCAGGTCAATTAATGTGTGGATAGCTTCCGATAAGATACTCACCGAACCGCTGAGCAGACCCACAACAGCATTTAATACAATCAATGTTGTATTGGACCAAATGGAAAGACGTGCGGTTTTTGTTTTTACACTCAAAGCTATTTCTTTGTTGGCTCGTACCTATTGCTGCATGTGTTATAGTAACTATTTCTGTAAGTTTTTTAACCAGGCGTACCAATTCTGCAAACCTTTTCCTGATTTTACCGAAAGCTCTATAAATTCAAGGTCAGGGTTTACCTGGCGCGCATATTCTTTGGCCTTTTCAACATTAAAATCAACGTAAGGAAGTAAATCTGTTTTGTTTATGACGCATAATTGGGAAGACTCGAACATTGTGGGATATTTGATGGGTTTGTCTTCCCCTTCGGTTGTGCTGATAATAACCACCCTCTTGCTTTCGCCCAGATCGAATAAACTGGGGCATACCAGGTTGCCAACATTTTCGATAAACAATACAGATCCCTGCTTAGGTTTCAGTTCCGTTACTGCATGGTGCACCATATCGGCATCCAGATGGCAACCGTTTCCGGTGTTTACCTGAATTACCGGAGCACCGGCTTTATCAATCCTGTCGGCATCATGCATGGTTTGCTGGTCGCCTTCAATGATATACAAATCCAGTTCGCTTTTCACGTCGTGGATGGTTTTTTCAAGCAAACTGGTTTTACCCGAACCCGGTGAACTCACCAGGTTTAGGGTTGTTATGTTCAGCGCCTCAAAATACCCCCTGTTCCGTTGGGCGGTCAGGTTGTTTTTTGCCAGCACATCCATTTCCAGCTGAATCTCTTTGCTGTGATGGTGATGCCCCTGTTCATGCTTGTGATTGTGATCGTGGTTATGATCATGATCATGATGATCGTGGCGGGGATTTCTACCCGGTGTTGTATATGTTACGTGGTTGTCTTCACCACATCCGCAAGTTCCGCACATAATGGTTTTGTTTAGGTTGCAACTTTACGGCAAAAATATTAATAAATATCCTTGTTTTGTAAATTAAAATTTTCTTATATTAGTACTGGAATTTTCACTTTAACTGTTAATAAATAACGATATATGAAAAAGAAGATATCACTTCACGTTAAATGCCCGCATTGCCGTGAGTCTTTGATGGATGAAAAAAATTTACTGCATGGGTTTCCCAGCATCAAGTGTAATATTGTAACACCTGAGGAAAGAGGAGTAATCAACCTTTGTTCGGTATTTGAGTGTTTTGACCATACAGCTAACATCGACATCAAGCAGGATACTATCGTTGATTTTTACTGCCCGAAATGCAATAAAGAGTTAACGGTGCAGGATGAGTGTAAACTGTGCGGAGCTCCGATGGTTACTTTTGTTCTTAAAGCAGGGGGGCGCGTAAGTATCTGTTCCAGAAAAGGGTGTTCCAGTCATTACCTTACATTTCATGACCTGACGCACGAGCTTTCTAAATTCTACAACGAATTCGGACTTTAACAGATGCGGGGTAGTTGCTGCCCCGACAACATTTCGATGATTCTTTTACCGCCGACAAGAGTTTCGAGCCAGGCGCTCCCTTGGTGATCGTTGGTAATCTCACCGATTATAGAAGTTTGTGTTCCGGAGGGATGCTGTTTTAAGACAGCTACAACACGGTCAGCATCTTCTTCAGCTACAACCATAACTACTTTTCCTTCGTTGGCTACATAAATCGGGTCGAAGCCGAGTAACTCGCACATACCTTTGACTCCATCATTAACTTTTAACCGGTCTTCCATCAAACGAATGCCGTAATTTTTACTCTTCACCAGTTCTGAGATAACAGTTCCCAGTCCGCCCCGCGTAGCATCGCGCATAAAGCTGATTTGAGCACCGGTCTCCATAGCAGATTTAATTAATCCGTTCAGGCAGGCACAGTCTGACGTTATATCGGCTGAAATATTCAATTCATTACGGGCGGCCATCACAGCCATTCCATGATCTCCGATACTACCGTTGATAATGATCTTATCACCTATTTTTATGTTACTTCCCGAACTGATAGGCACATGCTGTTTATCAAGAATACCGATCCCGGAAGTGTTAATGAACAATTTATCACATTTACCTCTGTCCACTACTTTTGTATCGCCTGTAACAATCCTGACACCGGCTTTTCTGGCCTCTTCGGCCATCGATAGCACTACGCGTTCCAAGTCACTGAACGAAAGTCCTTCTTCGATAATGAACCCGACGCTCAAATAGAGCGGGCAGGCACCTGAAACGGCCAGGTCATTCACGGTTCCTGCGATGGCAAGTTTTCCGATGTCACCACCGGGGAAAAACAGAGGGTCAACAACAAATGAGTCTGTTGTGTATGCCAGATGGTTTTTTCCCGTTTCCAGTATGGCCGAGTCTGATTGTTGCCTGAGTATGTCGTTGTCGAAATGTTTGGTAAAAAGATCAGTAATAAGATCATGGCTGAGTTGTCCTCCGCTTCCATGACCGAGCAGAATGGTATCGAATTTATTTTTCATAGTCAGTTAAATACATTTTAGAAGAATGCCTAACGGTTATATAAATAATAGGCAGCGCAGGAGCCTTCGTTGGACACCATGCAGGAACCTACAGGGTCTGATGGAGTACAAACAGTGCCAAACAGCTTACAGTCTTTAGGCTTACTAACTCCTCGTAAGATATCACCACATATACACCCTTTCGGTTCTATCAATGGTTCTACATCAACAGATATCTGTACTTCAGCATCATGCATGGCATATTTATCCCTGATTTTAAGTCCGCTGTTTTCAAGCACGCCAAGGCCTCTCCACCAGTCATCCCGGTATTCAAAAACTTCATCGAGCATTTCCTGTGCCTTCACGTTTCCTTCGGGCTTTACGGCTCTGGTGTATTCAATCTCAACCTTTGGCTCCTTGTTTTCAATCTGCTGTACCAGCATCAGAATCGACTGCATCAGGTCAACCGGCTCAAAACCGCTGATAACAACTCCCAGCCCGTATTTCTCGGGGATGTTTAGATAAATTCCCTTTCCCGTTATAGTGCTCACATGTCCCGGCCCAATATATCCGTCGATCTGTACTCCTTCATCAATCAGTGTTTCCATGGCAGGAGGCATTACTTTATGGGCACTGTACAGATAGAAATTTGTGATTCCGGCCATCTGGGCCTTGATGATGCCAGCTGCCGAACTGGGGGCTGTTGTCTCAAAACCGATCCCTAAGAAGATGACTTTCTTTCTGCGGTTTTTTTTGGCAACCATTAGTGCGTCAAGAATAGAATATACAATGCGTACATCAGCCCCATTAGCTTTTTCTCTATCCAGGCTCGAAGAGGATCCCGGAACACGGATCAGGTCGCCATACGTGGTAATGATTACATCATCAAGCCGGCTGTAAGCTACAGCTCTGTCGATGTATGTCCTGCTGGTAACACAAACCGGACATCCCGGACCGGAGATTAGTTCCACTTCTTCGGGCAGCAGGTATGGAATACCGTATTTCTGGATCGACATGGTATGTCCGCCGCACACTTCCATTAGCCGGATGGGTTTAGTGACTGTTTTTTTTATTTCTTCAGCCAGTAAGCGTACGATTTCTTTATCTCTGTATTCGTCAATATACTTCATGATGTTTCCGCTTAAATCAGACGCGTATCCGTCTTCTGCTCTTCTGTGTCCATCCGGTTGTTCAATGCTTTGAATTCTTCAAATGTTTTCAGGCTGGCTTCCGCTTCTGCGGCATCCAGTTTCTGAATGGCAAATCCTGTGTGGATCAGCACATAGTCGCCAACTTCAACCTGTTCGTCTTTTAATAATTCCAAACTTGCCTGATAACTGGTTGTTCCTACCGTACAAACCGCGGTAAGTTCTTCTATCTTGTCAATTCTTGCCGGAATGCTTAAACACATAATTATAAATTATTTAAATGAGTCCTAATGCTCTTCTCTTGGCCGCAATAGCCAGTTGCCCGAGGGCTATACCTCCATCGTTTGACGGAATAGCCGATTGAGAAAAGACTGCAAATGTACTATCATTGAGTAGATCTTCTACCTTTTTTAACAATATCCTGTTTTGAAAGCTACCTCCGGAGAGGACAACCGTTTTGATTTTTGTTTGCTCACTGATCCAGCGTACCTGATCGACAATAATATGGACGACAGTATTATGAAATTTACCGGAGATCAGACTGACGTCAACATGTTGGTTGAGGTCGTTGATGATACCTTCGAATGTCTTTTTCATGTTCACTATCTTTCCTGACTCATAAGGATAAAATAAGGATGAGTCAGTAGCAACCGATTCGAGTCTCATGGGCGGTTCGGCGTGGTACGATGCAGTTTTGCAGACATCAATAAGCGCTGCCACAGCATCAAACAAGCGGCCTGCACTGCTTGTCAGCGGGCAGTTGATTCCTTTTTCAATCATGGACAACACCATTTCGGCATCCTGCATTGGGATTCCGTTAAATAAGTTGGCGTGTTTTGTTAGAATATCGTTTCCGAAATAGTGATGCAGATAGGAAAGCATCATACGCCAGGGCTGTTTTGTAACAAGGTCGCCGCCGGGTTGCGGGATGTATTCGAAATGTGCCATCCGCTGGTAGTTATTGAGGTTGCAGACAAAAAACTCACCTCCCCAGATGTGGCCGTCATCGCCATATCCGGTGCCGTCAAAACTAAGGCCGATAACATCTTCATCCAGTTTGTGTTCCGCCATGCATGAGGCAATATGGGCATGATGATGCTGAGTTTCAACGATCGGAAGTCCCAGACTTTTTGCATAACGGGTGGATAAGTAATCAGGATGCATGTCGCAGGCGACTATCTCCGGTTTAAACCGGAAAAGCCGTTCAAACCTTTGTGCCGACTCGGTATAAAAGTCCAGTGTCTCTAGATTCTTCAAATCACCGATATGCTGGCTCATAATCGCCTGATTTCCCTTTCCGATACAAAAACAATTGACCAACTCGGCACCGGCAGCAAAAATGCTTTCCGTGTCAAGGTGTAGCCTTATCGGAGAGGGGACATAGCTCCGTGAGCGCCTGATAACCCTGCTTTTTCCGTTGGTTACCATGGCCACTGAGTCGTCTGTCCTGTTGTGTATGTCGCGGTTATATGTGATTACCGCATCCGATATATGGCCCAGCCTCTCAAGAGCCTCATTGTTGTCGATTACGATAGGTTCATCGGAAATGTTGCCGCTGGTCAATACGATTGCCGGGATCTTCAACTTCTCGAAAAGCTGGTAATGAAAGGGCATATATGGCAACATAGCGCCAACTGTATTCAGGTTGATGCTGATTGATGGAGCCAGCTCTTTTTTTATTTTCAGTAAGGTAATTGGCTTTTGCCAGCTTGTCAGCAGTTCTTTTTCATCGTTGTCTATAAAAAGATATTCTTCGGCAGCATCCAGATCGCGAAACATAAGTGCAAAGGGTTTTCCTTCTCTGTTTTTTCGTTCCCTCAGCTGCCGGATGGTTGTATCGTGGAAAGCACTGCACGCCAGATGATAGCCACCAAGGCCTTTTATAGCAACTATTTTGTTTTGCTCCAGTAAGTTACAGCACGAGTCGATTATAGTGCTAATATCATTTGTTTTGTGTTCCTTATAGTATAAGGTGTATTCGGGTCCACAATTTTTGCAGGCGACCGGCTGTGCGTGAAATCTTCTATCGAGGACATTTGTGTATTCTTTGTTACATTCCGGACACATCTCAAATTCGTGCATTGTTGTTTTTGCACGGTCATAGGGGAGGTCTTTAATGATGGTAAAGCGGGGGCCGCAGTTGGTGCAGTTGGTGAATGGATAATTAATCCTCCGTTCCTGGTATTTCATGTCGTTTAAACAATCAGGGCAAACTGATATATCGGGGCTTACTTCGGTAACAGCATCCGAAACGGAGCTGCTTTTTTCAATAGCAAACGAATCAAAATGTCGAACGGCAATTTCTAATGAACTTATATGATCAATGGAAGAGGCCTGTGGAGCTTCTGGAATGATATCCTTAGTGAAACTGTTGAGTTCGTTTGCTATGCCTTCAATAATTACTCTGACACCAAGATTATTATTCTCAACAAACCCTTTTAAATGATGCTTATGCGCCAGCCTGTATATGAAAGGTCTGAATCCTACTCCTTGTACTAAACCTGTGATCTTAATCTCTTGCGCCTTGATCATTAGCTGAAATTTCCGCAAAAATATAATTTATAATACTTCTAAACTTATTATTGTTAAATATTTAACAAAATATCCTAATTTTGCTGTTAAATAATTAACAGTAGATTTTTTTATACCCATTCAATAATAAGAATTATAGCAATAATGAAAGAAAAAATCAATCAAATTATTAATCGTTACAGCGCTGACAGAAATCGTCTAATGGATATATTGCTCGATATCCATGAAGTGCAGGGATATGTGGATAAAGATGATATAAAATTGTTAGCTGAAACCTTAGAAATTTCAATGGCTGAAATCAACGAAACGGTATCGTTTTATCATTTCTTCAGCGATAAGCCCCGTGCGAAATACAACGTTTTTCTGAACAAGGGTATTACAGCTCAGATGAGTGGTCGTAAGGCTGTGAAAGAAGCATTTGAAAACTCCTGTGGTGTCGCTTTCGGGCAGGTAAGTGACGATGGAATGTTCGGCCTGAATGATACATCATGTATCGGCATGAACGACCAGGACCCAGCGGCATTGATCAATGATGTAGTTTTTACTAATTTGACAGCGTACCGTGTCGAAAAACTTATTTCCGGCCTTCGGGAAGGGAAAGAGTTGAACCAAGTGATTTATGAGAGTTATGGCGATGGACACAATGCCGATCCTGATGTGCAGTCGATGGTATACAATCATATCCGTAAGGGCTCAATTTTGTTAAATAACGATTATCAACGTTTTGAGGTACTGCAAAAAGAATTGAAAAAGCATTCACCTCAGGACGTAATCCAGATTATTGAAGATTCAAACCTGAGAGGCAGGGGAGGTGCAGGTTTTCCTACGGGTATGAAATGGCGTTTTGGTCGGCTTGTTGAAGGAGAACACCGTGTCATCATTTGCAATGCAGATGAAGGAGAACCGGGTACATTTAAAGACCGTGTAATGCTGACCGAATTTCCTGATCTCGTATTTGAAGGAATGGTTATCGCTGCTTATGCTACAGGGGCTGATTTAGGCTTGGTTTACCTCAGGTACGAATACAAATATTTGTTAAAATACCTGAATAAGATACTGGCCGAAATGCGGGAACAGAATCTGTTAGGAAAAAATATAAATGGTGTAAAAGAGTTCAATTTTGATATTCGTATTCAGCTGGGGGCCGGTGCCTACGTCTGTGGTGAAGAATCGGCACTTATTGAATCGCTGGAAGGTAAAAGGGGTGAGCCGAGGGATAAACCGCCATTCCCCGTAGAAAAAGGATACAAGGAATATCCTACTATTGTCAACAATGTAGAAACCCTGGCTTCGGCAGTACGAATTCTGAAAAATGGAGCTGAATGGTACAGTAGTTTCGGGACAAAAGATTCTACAGGAACAAAACTTCTGAGTATTTCCGGCGATTGCAAATTTCCTGGAATTTATGAAGTTGAGTGGGGCACAAGTATTACCGAAGTACTTGAAATGTGTGGCGCTGACGAGGTTCAGGCTATTCAGGTTGGTGGTCCTTCAGGCATGCTGATAGGTCCGCATGACTTTGATAATCTGACAAGTTCCGAACTGATGAAATGGCACAAACCTTCGGGAATGATGGTGGCTGAGAAGTTTTTCGACAGAAAACTCAGTTACTCTGACTTGCCGACGGGAGGTTCGATGATCATATTCAATAATGAACGGGAATTACTACGCGATGTGGTCATGAATTTTATGGACTTCTTTATCGAAGAATCCTGCGGCTCATGTTCTACATGCCGCAATCTTCCATTCATAATGAAGAAAAAGCTGGAGAAAATACTGAATGGTCACGGTGTTCGCCAGGATATTGATGACTTGCTAAGTTGGGGTAAGACACTGAAAGTAAGCCGTTGCGGACTGGGCCAGACAGCGGGCAACCCGATTCTGACTAGTATCCTGAATTTCCGCCATCTGTATGAACAACACGTACAGGCAATGGCGGATTACGATAATCTGTTTGATATTACAAAGTCAGTTGAAGCAGCCAATAAATTTGTTGGCAGGAAAACAGAATTTCACCAAAGTAACTGAAAATTTAAAAATCATGAATAACACAATAAAGTTTGAAATAGACGGCAAAATAATTGAGGCGGAAAAAGGCCAGACAATTGTTGAAGCAGCTCACGCCAGCGGGATCTACATACCTACTTTATGTAACTTCTCTGGTGTCAAACCCAAAGGTTGTTGCAGGATGTGTACCATTAAAATAAACAATAAGTTTATGACAGCGTGTACAACTCCTGTAGCTGATGGTATGGAAGTGGAAAACAATACCGAGGAAATTAATGATATCCGAAAAAGCATCATTGAGTTGTTGTTTGTAAGTGGTAATCACTTCTGCCCGGCATGCGAAAAGAGCGGCAATTGCGAATTGCAGGCACTGGCATACAGGTACCAGATGATGGTTCCGAGGTTTCCGTTTTTATTTCCCCAAAAAGGTGTTGATGCCAGCAGCCCGAAAATCGTAAAAGACCAAAACCGTTGTATTGCGTGTAAGCGATGCATTAAGACAATTGAAGACGAAAAAGGAAGAAAATATTTCGCCTATAAAAACAGGGGGAATAAACTGGAAGTTATTTTGGACGAGGAAATGGCAAAAACAATGACAGATGAAATAGCTCAATTGGCTATGGAAAATTGTCCGGTAGGATCTATCCTCCGTAAAGAGATCGGATATAACCAGCCGATAGGCACACGGAAATACGATACGAAACCCATTGGAAGTGAAATTGAAGTTTAACGATTAATCAAAAAAAAATGGTAAAAAAAGTAATAGCAACCACGTCTTTGGCAGGATGTTTCGGGTGTCATATGTCGGTACTTGATATAGACGAGCGCATTCTCGACCTGATTGAACTGGTTGAATTTAATAAATCGCCTATTGACGACATAAAGAAATTCACCAAACGTGTTGATATCGGAATCATTGAAGGGGGATGCTGCAACAGCGAGAATGTGGAAGTGTTAAAATATTTCAGAGAAAATTGTGACATCCTTATTTCTTTAGGTGAATGTGCCATTATGGGCGGGTTACCCGCTTTAAGGAATGGCATACCGATCGAGGAGTGTATTCAGGAAGCTTATATTGATGGGCCAACGGTGCAGTTAAATTCAAAAAAGATCTTACCGAATGATCCCGAATTACCCATGTTGCTGGATAATGTGTATCCATGCCACGAGATCGTTAAGATCGATTACTTTCTGCCTGGTTGCCCGCCAAGAGCTGACCTGATATGGGATGCACTGGTTGCGTTGATCACAGGTAAGGAAATGGATCTGCCGTACGAAGTTGTTAAGTTTGATTAGTATTAATTTTTGATAAGATATTGAATTATGCCGAAAAAAATCACGATAGAACCGGTTACCAGAGTGGAAGGACACGGAAAGGTGACCATTATGATGGACGACTTCGGAAATGTCCATGATACCCGTTTACATATTGTTGAGTTCAGAGGTTTCGAGCGATTCATCCAGGGTCGTCCTTATTGGGAGGCTCCCGTTTTGGTTCAGCGCCTCTGCGGAATATGTCCTGTAAGTCACCATTTGGCTGCGGCTAAAGCATTGGATGTTATTGTAGGAGCAGGAACCGGACACGGATTGACTGCCGTTGGCGAGAAAATGCGCCGACTGATGCATTACGGACAGTTTTTCCAGTCGCACGTATTGCATTTCTTTCACCTGAGCTCGCCCGACTTTTTATTTGGAATTGACGGAGACCCTGCATTAAGGAATATCATAGGAGTTGCCCAGGCTAACCGCGATCTGGCGGTGCAGGGTGTGATGATGCGGAAATACGGACAAGAGATCATTGCAAAAACTGCCGGTAAAAAGATTCACGGTACCGGAGCTATACCGGGCGGAATAAATAAAAACCTCAGCATTGCCGAACGCGATGAACTGTTGAGCGGACCAGATCCGCTGAATGCCGACAAAATGATTGAGTGGTCGGTGGCTGCACTGGAGTTCTTTAAAGATTACCACAGGAACAACAAGGCTATGGTTGATACATTTGCAGCTTACCCGTCCAACCACCTGAGTATGGTGCGCGAAGACGGCGCCTTCGATATTTATCATGGTGTTTTACGCGCTGTTGACAATGACGGAAAAAGGATTCTGCACGATGTGGACTACCAGGATTATGATAAATACATTGAAGAGGAAGTGAGGTCGTGGAGTTACATGAAGTTTCCATACCTGAAAGATCTGGGAACCGACAAAGGATGGTACAGAGTAGGTCCGCTGGCACGTTTGAATGTGTGCGACTTCATACCGTCGCCTCTGGCACAGAAAGAATTTGAAGAATTCAAGGCATATACGAATGGGAAACCCAATGGCATGAGCCTGCATTATCACTGGGCCAGGCTTATCGAAGTGCTCCATTGCGCTGAGATGATCAAGGTTCTACTGAACGACCCTGACCTTCAGAACGAGGATTTGGTTGTAAAAGGTGAAAAGAAACATAAAGGTATTGGTGTGCTCGAAGCCCCGAGAGGCACCTTGTTTCATCATTATGAGATTAATGATGACGACCAGATTGTAAAGGCCAACCTTATTGTTTCTACTACCAACAACAATGAGCCCATGAATACAGCGGTGAACCTGACAGCTAAATCATTCATGAACGGTCAGGAGGTAATAACAGAACCGATGATGAACGCTGTTGAAGTAGCCATCAGGGCGTACGACCCCTGCCTGAGCTGTGCCACACATGCTTTGGGCAAGATGCCGCTGGAAGTTACACTCATTAATGCAAAAAATGAGGTGATCGATCAAAAAAATAAATAACTTAGTAAAAGTTTTCAAACCACTGAAGGTTTGTGATCATATAAAAACTAAATAAGATGAAAATACCAAAAAGAGTGCTGATCTATGGCTATGGAAACCCGGGCAGGCAAGACGACGGCCTTGGTACTGAAATGGCTAAAAAAGTAGAAGAATGGATTATTGAGCATGGTTTGAAGTGTATGCAAACCGAGAGTAATTACCAACTCAACATTGAAGATGCCGAAAAGATGTCGGAATGGGAGATTGTTGTATTTGTTGATGCAACTCAGGAAGACATCCACGAATACAAGTTTGATACGGTGGAACCTGACGAAGCCCAGGTGGAGTTTACCATGCATGCTGTTTCGCCGGCTTACGTATTGCACTTGTGCGACAAGCTTTTTGGAAAAAAACCAGAAACGTATGTTCTGGGTATCAAAGGTTATGAATGGGAATTAAAAGAAGGGTTATCGGACAATGCCAAGTTAAACCTGGAGCAGGCATTCCAGTTCTTAACAAGAAAGCTGGCCGGGTGGGCTTACATTAAAGATAACTTGCCAATTAGTATGCTGCGCGAATGAATTTAAACACATCCTACCTGGGTCTTGAATTGAGAAACCCGCTAATAGCAAGCAGTTCGAGGCTGACAGGCGATTTAGATACGATCATCCAGTGTGTAAACAGCGGTATCGGTGCTATTGTACTGAAATCGTTGTTCGAAGAGCAGATAAGGCTGGAAGCTGAGTCGAAAGCCGGCATGGGCTCTGCCAGCGAGTATTATTATTGGTTTACCGAAGCCAAAGAGAAAATCGTTGGACTCTCGCTTGAAGAAAGGTTGAGCAGCTACCTGAAATTTGTTGAAGCGGCAAAAAAATATGCCGATGTGCCTGTTATCAGCAGTATCAATTGCACAACTGATGAGGACTGGCCCAAATTTGCCTCGGCTATCGAACAGGCAGGCGCCGATGCTCTAGAATTGAATATCGCTCTTTTCCCTTTTAATGCATCAGTGAAGTGTGGGGAGATAGAGCAAGTGTATTATGATATCCTGAAAAGTGTAAAGAAAGAAGTGACTATTCCGGTTTCGATAAAACTGGGTTATTATTTCACCAACTTGTGTACTGTTGCCAGAAACCTGGTAACCGAAGGTGCCGACGGTCTGGTGTTGTTCAACAGGTATTTTCGCCCTGATATCGATATTGATACGATGAAAGTAGGCTCCGAAAACCATATGTCGTCTTCCGATGAGCTGCATATTCCACTGAGATGGATCGGGCTACTGAAAGGAAATAATATCGGCTGTGATGTTGCAGCATCAACAGGAGTGCATGATTATAAAGGAGTTGTGAAACAGATATTGGCTGGAGCCGATGCCGTGCAACTGTGCAGCGCTTTGTACTTGAAAGGCATTCCGTATATTGAAACGATTTTGAGCGACCTGAAAAGCTGGATGGAGAAACATCATTTTGATAGCATCGAGAGTTTCCGGGGTAAGGCGTTAACTACGCAAAAAATAGATGCTTCGTTTGAACGGGTGCAGTTTCTGAAAAGAGATTTTGATTGATAGGTTGATTCATTTTTGTAAAACCTGCCCTGTGAGAGTAGATTTTTTTATTTTATCTTCCGGATTTATCTCTTCCTGTCAAGTGTATAAACGATGCCTGCTTTCAGACGGAATATCTGGGTCCATTTTGCTTCTACTTCAGGCTGATAATAAAGATTTGTGAAGCTGAAGGCAAAACCGGGGGTGACCGTAAGCCCCCAGTGCGGGCTAAACTGCACAATCCCGCCTAAGTACAGGTTCATACCAAAATCATAGGTATTGAAGATGGAAGTGGCGTCACCGGTGAAATCTTCAATCGTGTGGCCTGGTTTGTCAAATGGTGGCTGAAAATGGGGAGCGTATTCAGGATCAATGTACAGATCGTTAGAACCTTTCTGTTGGGCACCAAGCAACAATGAATAGTAAACGCCTACCTGAACAAAAATTTTAAATTTATCTGTGCCTTTTACGTAATTAATACTCAGAGGCATGGTTAGGTAGTTAATGCTGTAATTCCTTGTTATATGCAGGTAACTTTTTGCGCTGTAAACAATGCTGTCGGGGTACAGCACTGAACTGTCAGCTAAGCCAACGTACAGATCATCTATTTTAAATCCCCGGTTGTCAAAATATAAGCCCAGTTTTACGCTGAACAAGTCTGAAATGAAGTATTCGGCATATGGGCCAAAAGTATAACCTGTCTTTCTGCTGGTCGGGTTCAGGGTTGTTTTGTTGTTTGTATTTGTAAATTGAACGCCCCCGTCAAAACCAAAGTTTATTTTTCCTTTATTAGATTCCTGCGCATACAGGGAGTGAGCGTTGAAGGTAATAAAGATGAGCACTATAATTGGTAAATAAAGTTTATTCGTATGCATAATTTACGGATGGTTTAGATGGTATAAAAGATCCAGTAGATTCCCACAAAAATGGCACATAAGCCTGTTATTCCGGTGATGATTTTAAGCATCAGGTTCCGTTTGTTTCTGCTCGCTTTTTGGGCCATATATCCCAGTATAACTGAAAAGAGTACCATTGCAAATATTGTTCCGATACCAAATCCAACAAGGTAGAACGCCGAATCAGTTTTGCTTGGGAATGCCAGCGTAGGTAAGAGGCTGATAAAATGCGAAACACCTGCCAGCCCATGAATAATGCCTATACCCAAAGCTGCCCAGTAGGTTTGTTTCTCATGCTTTTGATGGGTGTGTATGTGCACGGTAGCATCACCGTGTTTGTGTTCATGATGGTGAATATATGTCTCTCCTTCATCCGTCTGGTGGGTATGTACATGCTTGTGCTTTTTTGACGAATTGTATCGGTATAATCTGCTCAGAGACCATATGCCGATAACAATGAGCAGACCACCAACTATTTTCTCGCTGTTATCTGAAATATAATCGACAGGTATCAGCTCCCTGAAATAAAAAAATAAAACGCCAATAAGCAGCATGCCTGTTAAATGGCCAATACCCCACGACATACCAATCAACCACGATTTGATCTTCACGTTAACAGCAAGCGGGCCAACTGCTGCCAAATGATCCGGGCCCGAGAGAACATGTGCCATGGCGGCAATAATACCGAAGATTAGCGGATAGGCTGCCAGGGAGTCCAATGATCCCGAATGTCCGGAGAGCAACAATAACAGCATATTGTTGGATAATGTAGATATGCTTTCAGCCAGGTTGATCATTAAAAATGATAGTTTTGCCAAAGATAAGGTTTTAGCTTATTTTACTGTGCGTTTTTTACAAATAGCATGTTAAAATATCTTCTTTTCAATCAGGAGAATTTAGTGTTTATTTGCAAAATGTACTTACTTTTAAAAAAAATAAAACTATGAGATTTAAAGTGTTAGTTATCACAGTACTTTTCTTGTTTTTTGTTCCTTTCATCAATGCTCAGGAACAGAAGGAAGTAGATGTGGCACCGTTTAACCAGGTGAAATTCGAAGGGTCGGCCAAGTGGGTGCTTATACCCTCTGCTACGGCAAAAGTGGTTCTGGAAAGTAGTAAAGAAGATGTTTTTGATTACATAAATGTTAACAACGAGGGGAATACGCTTGTTATTAGTACTACGGATAAGAATAAAAATATCACCAAACTGTTCAAGTCGGCAACCATCAATGTTTACTTTACATCCATAAACAGTGTTGCATTGTCGGGAGCTGGTTCTGTCAGATGCAAAGGGCCTTTCTCGGCTGATGAGCTGACGGCAACACTTAGGGGAACGGGTAATATGTACCTCGACCTCAATTGTTCAAAATTCACCGGCAACATGAACGGAACGGGTTCGCTGGATGTGAAAGGAACTGCCGATAAGGCTGTAGTGCGTGTTGAGGGCGTTGGCGGTTTTAGCGGATACAACCTGATAACGAAGGATATGGATGTCACGGTTTCGGGTGTGGGTGGGGCTCAGGTACATGCAACCGGGCGCCTGACTGCTACGCTAAACGGCGTGGGCTCTATCAGGTACAAAGGTGATCCGGATTCAAAGAACTTTGACACCAATGGCCTGGGAAATATTAAAAAAGTAAAGGATAGCGAATAGCCAATCGTTGTGAACAGGTATTTTATTAAACTCGCATACAACGGAGCAGCTTACCATGGTTGGCAGGTGCAGGATAATGCGCGTACCGTGCAGCAGGAGTTGAACGAAAAAGTTTCGCTCATGCTGAACGAAGAAGTCAACATGACCGGGTGCGGACGGACCGATACAGGGGTTCATGCCCGGGAATTTTATGCTCATTTTGATAGAAAGCAGCCGTTGGAATCGCCCCGCGAACTGGCTTTTCGCCTGAATGCTTTTTTGCCCGGAGACATTGTTGTTTACAACATATTTGAAGTTCCACCTGATTTCCATGCCCGCTTTGATGCTCTGAGCAGAACCTATAAATATTACATCAGCAAGCAAAAAGACCCGTTTAAAGCCGGGCAATCATACTACTATCATGCTCCGCTGGACGTGAACAAAATGAAAAAAGCATGCAATTTCCTGTTCGATTACTCTGATTTTACGAGTTTCTCAAAACTACATACGCAAACCAAAACGAATAATTGTAACATATTTGAAGCATACTGGGAAGAAATCGATAACATGCTGGTGTTTACCATCAAAGCTGACCGGTTTTTACGAAATATGGTACGCGCTATTGTGGGAACTCTATTGGAAATCGGTAAAGAAAAATTAGAGGTGGTTGATATGCCACATATTATCGAAGCAAAGGACCGGTCGAAGGCGGGTTTTTCCGTGCCTGCCGAAGGTCTGTTCCTCGAGCATATAGACTATGACTTTCCCGGTTAATATCCGGCTAAATCAAATCAGTTGATTTTAAAGACAAAAAAAGCTCCGGAATTTCTCCCGGAGCTGTCTGCATTGCTTAAATTAATCAAAGGCCCCTCAGACTAACTTAAGATCAAAGATTATTTTCATATAAATCTGTTGACCTGCAAATTGAGCATAATAGTCAGATTTTTCGTCCATCTTATAAATAGCCTTTGCTACATATTTTTTCATCCTCTTGTCCATGCAATTACATCCGGTTACGAGAAATGTACCATCCTCCTGAATTGTTATTTCTGCCATCACGCAGCATTCGAACTTTTCTTCTATGGCAAATTCAGGATAGTCAAGATTCTTTTCAATATACTCAGCTACTGATTTGGAGACAGCTTTTGAAGCGGGGACAGGTTCACTGGCAAAGGCGGTTGTTGCAATAAAAATGCCTAATACCATCATCAAGGTTGCGATTCTTGTTTTCATTACTTTTAAGTTTTAGTTTAAAAAATTAAGATTGCGATTCATTTAAAATAGCTTTTATAATGTGCTAATGTACAGTCAAATAAAGACGGATCAAAGTTTTATATACAAACCAATTCTATCAATAGACAAAGCAAGATGACCACTATCATCCGGAGTAAAGTGCAGGCAAACTACGTTTGTAGATGCAGATGGTTCATTAGTCGAATTAGCCGGGAATGATAAAGATTATACGCATCCACTAAAGGATGAATCCTATAAAGACGGATCAAAGTTTTATATACAA
>Ga0209013_10002256_pt1 | contig 17514 bp, 14 predicted proteins | sample Cruoilmetagenom2_FD_187291 | JGI IMG/M metagenome (GOLD analysis project Ga0209013, IMG submission 187291) | Oil polluted marine microbial communities from Coal Oil Point, Santa Barbara, California, USA - Sample 2 (SPAdes) (version 2) | ecosystem: Environmental > Aquatic > Marine > Oil seeps ...
GGCGATGGTGGCATCATCAACGTCTATCCCCAACATCAACTGTAAGAGGGCGCTGGTCTCATCCCGATTTAAGCGCAGATCTTGAGCACGGATTTCTGTTATTTGAGCATGTGCCCGTAGTCTCGAAAGGGACAGTAAAGGGTCGAGACGGGCGCAAATCACCAGATGTAAGTTAATCGGGGGGTGCAGCAATAGCTCATCTAGCAATTCGTGGATGGCAGTTGTATGGATTTGATGATAATCATCCAATACCAGAACAAAAGGCTCTTTGATCTGGGCTAGTTCATTGATCAGGCTGGTAACGATCGCGTGCAGCGGTGGCAGTGGGGTCACTTTTATCAACGCCAGGGTTTCATCTCCAACCCCCGGGGAAATGATCTGCGCCGCCGCCAGAAAATAATTTAGGAAAGTCACCAGGTCATCATCATGTTCATCCAAGGAGACCCAGGCAGTTGGGCAATCCAATGATTCCAGCCAACACTGGGCCAGGGTGCTCTTGCCATATCCCGCTGGCGCCACAACCAAGATCAGCGGCAGCATACAGTGTTGATCGAGCCAGTCCGTCAGCCTTGGCCGCGGCACCAGATCCACCGGTAAGGGAGGCCGGTGCAGTTTGGTTTGGATGAGAGAGGTAGTGTGATCCTTTTCCAACAAAGCAATCTCCTGACCGGATTATACTATGGCGAGCTTCTCTTCCGTACTTTGCGCCAGGCGCTCAGATTACCCCTCCTTTTAGTGGAGTTTGATCTTTCGATCAAACTCTCGAATCTAAAATGCCAGGTTTTGTACCTGGCATTTTAGATCCATTACTTTACAGAAAAATAATTTCAACTCTAAGAAACATCAAGTAACGCTGGCATTACCTTCCTTAGATAAGGAAAAGCTTTTACATCTCTAGAATAGGTTGAAACAGTATTAATATTTAACACTATTTTCAGGCTGGAATAGCTCAGTTCGTATGATGCATCATGCCTGAATATTGAACCACTTACGGAGGGATGATGACAAGGGTTACTCAAATAATGCATGGATCAAAATACGTAATTTGGGCAAGATTTGTTCAAATGATGGCGCATCCGGCACGAACGGTAAAAGTTGTTGAGCCCATTCTGTGTTAGCAACATCAATAAGTTCAGGGGCCAGAAAATCATCCGCAGATGAAAATGATACGCCCCGGTGAACGCATTTCTGCTGCACGAGATCGAACATTGAAGAGGAAAGAGAACCCTCTTGGCCCAGCACCGACCACAGGTCAAAATAATCCCGGCAGATCCTACTGGCACCCCAGCCTCGAGTAGCCAGACTCTGCTTGCTTTGCAGCAAGGCACGTAATTTTTCAGCCACAATTTCAGCCAGCGCATAGGTGGGAACAGTAAAACTGATAGGCTCATTGAAGTCATGCAAGACGGACAAGTTTTCGATGGGAAGCAGCACCGGTTCATCCACGGTGATTTCGACTTTGAGGCGGCAGAGTGGTTGCCTGTGTGTAGGATATTGAATTCGCACGATGTATGAAACCTGATCGCTAGGGTGGGGGTGCCGTAAGGTCAGCGGTTCGTGTTGGACCAGAAACGGGCCGCGTTGATTGAGCATTTCTTCCATACGTTGGATCGCAACGCTCATTTGACGATCAACCTCATGGATGGGACTGAGTTCACGCGTGGAATAATCCAGGTCTTCCGAGAAGCGGTAATCGGGGTAGTAAACTTTCCGCAAGGCTGTACCACCCTTGAGCACGGTCACATCTCTCAGGTTTGATATTTGCGAGATCGCAGCCAGCAGGTAAGTGATAGCATAATCCTTTTCGATAATATCTATGCGCACGCCGGTTTCCTTCGCGCGATTTCGAAGAATTTGACTGATGTCAGGCATGGTTGTTCTTCAAGTTCTCGACTATTTGCCAGCGTTTGCAATACCTTCCCTTGGGTAGAGACTGGGAGTCGAGGCGATAGTATGTGGATACCGGAAAATTCTGCAACCGGGTAATCCTATTCACTGGAGTGCCTAACCGATCCAGGATCCATCCCAGTCGCTTGATGACGGATCCGACCTGGTATTCCATACCATAATCCACCAATCGGTCAATATCGATTTGGGGCAAGGCAATTTCGAAGATCTCTATCGCAGCCTGGAGGCCTCCAAAAACATCTGGACGAGCGATGAAGTCCAACGCAGTTCGCTCGGGGTCAGTAATCGAAACTTGTTGCCAACGGTTTACCCAGATCGAGGCATGTCCAAAAAAGTGTCTTGGCTGGACGTTGATGAACTCGACTTCCACACCCAAAGCCCGCCATACGACTCGTCCCCGAGGTCGATATGCCCGACCCTGTCGCATTTCCGGCGTGACCACCTTGCGCGATGTCGACGCCTGCACCATTCTCGGAAGTTGGGTCGTAAATCCATGATGTGCTGCTGCCGACCAGTGACTGATTGCCATTGATTGTATTAGCCCAGCTGCGACAGCAAAGGGGTGAATCTCCTCGTTGAAAAATGGGCTTTGGATGGCATAGGTACCGCGCTTAATAAATTCGATCCACCCAGATGCAGCCAGTTGGCTGATCAGCTTGCGGAGGTGCGTATCGCTTAGACCCATTTCTTCAGCAGTAGTCTTGAGCTGATCTAATGTGAAGATTGGTCCAAACTGTTCTCCTGCGCTTTGAAGCAGTAGCATGCCTTGAGTTTGTCCATAGCCTATATTTGATGACATCATACATTATTATACTACGTAAATTACCGTTTTAGTAATTTACGTAGTTAGTTATATTGTTTGGGTTCTTGGATTCAACTCATCATTGATCTTTCTGTTTTAGAATTCAACTCTTTATACTGCACTCTAGACAAACTGGGTTATGAAAAACTGCTCCACCGAAATGCATGGAAGAGCGTTTTTTTAGTTATCACCTAAGAAGATTCGAACTCATTATTTTCATTCATCCCAAAATCTAACCCCAATTCTTCCAGTTTTTCCCGGTTTTCAAACCGAATGGTCTAATGGCAAACATCACCATTTGACCGGGAGCTGTTCCGGATCGTGAGTCAGGCGGTCAGATTACCCATCCAGATGGTGGAGTCTGACCACATCGGTCAAACTCCGAATCAAAAAAGAGCAGTTCGACCGCTCTTTTTGATCATGTCACTTCAGCATTACTTTTCAGAATGATAATTGGTATGGCAAAGATCGTCAAGTTATGCTGGCGTTACCTATTCTGAATGAAATCCAGTTGTATCAACTTCGTCTGCGATCCTTCTTCGATCGATTGACGATATCCCACCGGCGGTGACATCCAATCTTCGTTGAGCACCGGCTCTTACAGTCCATAGATTCACTGACACAGGTAAGAAGGCTCGGCTCTAACTTCTGGCATTTATCTTTTACTGGTCCTGTCTACATCATTGGCGTGGGCATCTGCATAATATGTCCTAAATCGGTTCACCCTGCCTTTAATCATTCTGAGAAAGAATATCCTCACTTTCTTGGTCGTGGGTGCGACGATAATTCAAAATTAAAATATAGATGCTCACCAAAAATACCCAGGCGGGGAAAAAGTATCGCGCCATAAATAACATCTCGGCGAAAAACAGGAATCCCAGAGCCACGATGTAGGTGATGATAATCAGCCAGCGAGGCATGACCTCCGCCCTGGCCCAAAGCGTATTAATCGAGGTCATATACACGCCCGCCATGCGCAAGGCGTAATTATTGCCGATCTCGTCCATGATCGCAAGTCCAAAGATATAGATATCATTGTTCACCAACAGGTGAGTAAGTGTGGAATAAATGCCGAGGAGTGCTCCAAAAATGGCAGCCCAAACGAAACCCAACGCAACATATATAATCCCGCTACCAAGAAATATTGTGGCGAAGAAGTGGTCCTCCCGCTCTCCTATCAGATCACGAATCACCCCTGTAAACCAAAGAAAGGCAATCCCAGAAAAGACTACTAATAAAACAACCACAGTTGAAGTGCCCGTCCAAGCCTCAAGCCATTCAATACTAAATTCAGCCGGGCTGGATACAGATGTTATCAAGACCAGGCTGATTATCCGCATCAGCGCAAATAGAATCCCAGCAATCGCTGCTGAATGAGGAGATCTGACCTGGCTGCGGATCAAAGGTTGGTTGTTACTGACCTGGCTCTGTCTCGGTTCTTCGATGTGAATATCCTCCTTCATTCGACTTCTTCCTTTTTCATGTAAAGATGGTATGTCTGGAATGGCATTTCAATTCCGGCTTTTTCTAACGCATGCTCGATGGTGCCATTCACTTCGTCGAGCATAGGATTCTGATGATTTACGTCGTCTATCCACCACTGCACTCTAACTTGCCGGGCAGATTCGCCAAAGGCTAGAAAAAGCACCTCAATTGGCTTATCAGGCAGCACGCCTTCAATTCCACGCACCGCTTTTTCGATAACCTGTCTTATCTGTTCTCTATCGGTTCCGTAGGCGATATGGATATCGGTTTCTATTCTGATACTAGGATCGGGATATGTGTAATTGACCACTTGACTTTGACCAATCAGAGAATTGGGAATGTTGACCTCGCGGTTATCCAACGAACGGATCCGCGTGATGCGAATGCCAATCTCAGTAACCTCACCCCAAGTATTTAGTTCCTTCACATGGATGTTATCTCCAACCCGGAATGGACGATCCATCAAAATCAAGATACCACTGATTGCATCCGTGATCGCGGCCCTGGCTGCTACGGCAATCACCAGGGCACTAAACAGGATAACCACAGAAAGCATCGTCACATTGATTCCGAAATGGTCCAAGGCAAAGCTCAAGGCTATTATACTGACAAATATATATCCCAATCGTTTGAGCATCTCGATGATTGGGGCCATACGTATCTTATTCAATGGAGGTACTCGGTATTCTTGGTACCACTCAGCAGCGAAAGCGACTAGGCGTACAGCAATGATATAGATTATGATGAAACTCAGTAAGAAGAATAAGTCTTCTAGGAAAGCCCTTACATTGTCGCTCAAGAAATCCAGGCGCAAAACAGCTATACGGATGAAAATAATCGTCACAAACCACTTAAACTCTCGCTCGATAGCATCCAGGAATAAATCGTCGAATTGGGTCTTACTGCGACGAACGATCCATCGGATCAGACCAATTAACAAGTAGGTGCCCAACCATACCCCAACCAAGACAAAAAAGATTGAGGCCACCAGGTTGATCCACTCGTAGATCGGCAGGCCCAGGAACACCTGATCAGCCAATCCTGATTGATCAGCGAAATCTATTATTATCTGTTCAACGGGCCCAGGGGTCGGTGTCGGCACGGGGGTCCTTTGACTAACCATTTTAGCAATATCATCAATTGACTCAAGTTGGCTGATCCCGGAAGACGGGCTTGTAATAATCGGTGTCACGCTGATCGAGGGTATTGGTGGGGTTGCAGTGCTTGTGGGTACTGCCGGCTCTGAACTACAGGCTACCAACAGCATAACAAAACAGAGAAATATTAAATTTGTGGTCTGGTTAGAAACAGATATTCGCTTCATATCATTCCTCCAGTTCAGCCACATAAGTCTCTTGCCCGGATGGGACAACGATCAATTTCAGATCGACCGGCTGGTCAAGAGCGGTGCTCAACTGGTTTCCCAGCTCAGACAGCTCTGGCCGCTCCCCTGAGCCATAGATTGCCAAAGTTACCTGGTTTCCAATAACATCGACCTGCCTGATGCCATAGTCTGTCCCTTGTATCCATTCCTGCGCCACCTTTATCGTCTCTCGCTTGATCAGCTTTTGCTGATAGACTCCCACTGTAGTTCTCCCCAGGGGTATGGTGACCAGGATAATGCCAGTGGCAACTACTAAAAACGCTCTGCGGCGAGCGCTTGGTTCTAATCCTTTGACGGCCACAGCACTTAAGCCCAACAGGGCTAAGACGCCACCCCCGGCCAGCATAATCGACAGGAAGTTAGTCAGGAACAATAAGAGTGCGCCACCGGCTGCCGAATACTCCCCCTCTGCCAGTCCAATCCCCACAACACACAACGGCGGAACCAGCGAAATGGCAATCGCCACTCCTGGCAGCGAGTCGGAGACATCTTTCCGGCTTATCGCAAATGCACCGGCCGCGCCGGATGCCAGGGCGGCATACAGATCGATCAGCCTGGGAGAAATTCGACTGCTAAACTGGGAATTGTTTTCAATCGAAATCACCGTCACCACGCTTAACTCGGTCAGAAGCCAGGCTAAACCAATCACGCCGGACACGCTGGCCAGGACAATTAAAAAGGAGGACCCAGCTCGCTTCATATCGCCCATCACCAGTGCGGCTGCGGTGGCCATAATTGGCCGCATCAAAGGGGCGATGATCATGGCCCCAATCACGGTAGCGACTGAGTCGCCAATTACGCCAAAAGTAGCGATAACTGTAGACAGGAATAACAGAACGACGAAGCGCTCCAGGTCGATTCGTCGTCTGGCGCCTTCAAAAAAGAGTTTGGCTTCAAACGCCGGAAGATCATCAGGTGTAAATTTGTTGTCATTGATAATGTTCCTTATGATTCCCATTGTTACCTTCCTTTCAACTTATCCGTTGCACAGTTAGTGGCGTAGAAGATCGCGCCGGCGGTCGCGGCTTACAAATATTGTTTGATCGGAACTCCAACGATATCCGCATACCCAATTGCCTCCGGCACAACCAGTGTAGCCACTGCTGTCAACCCAGCGATTAAATCAAAACGCAACCAGCCGCACTGATACTGTGGAGCCAAACCCAACAGGGGGACGAAGCTGACCTTGGAACTCACAAGGCGCTCCCTAATCCAGCACTGCTTTATCACCTCTGATCCAACGCCACAGCAAGCGGAGGACAATCAGAATAGCGATGACCATGGGCACCACAAAGCCAAGGTAGGCCAGACCGGATGCAAAGGTCCAGTATTGCCCTTCCGGTTGGAGAAAGGCAATCACACTCGTGGCAATGGCCGAGCCGACGATCATGCCTACTAGCATCAGGGCAATGACCACCTGTCGACCGAGTCGAGCCAGCTTGTCCACAGACTTGTCCAGCCCGCTGGTGTCCATATAGACTTCAAAGCGTCCCTTCTGGTATTGGTCCAGCCAGCTCACGGTCGCCTCCTGCAGGCTGGGCAAACGTTTCAGCACTTCGCGGGCGCTCATCATAACTTGATCCTTGACCACATCCACCACCTTCTCGGCAGTAATCTCCTGCAGGGCCATCTCCCGGATCATCTCGGTGCCTTCCTGTACAATCCCACCTTCCGGGTAAAGCAAGGAAGTAAAAGCTTCAGCCTGCATCAAGGCCTTGACAGCCATTGTCAGGTTGGGGTTCAGGCGCAGACCGTGGGAGCGCAACAGGTCCAAGGCCATAGTGATTGTCTGGCCAAAGCCAGTCGAAGTGGCCACGTACAATTGGCGGCTGATAACACGTTCAAAATCCCGGGCGTAGGCCTTTTCGTCTACACGATTCACGAACGGCACACTCAGATTGCGCAGGATCTGGCCCATGCCTGCCACATCCCTCTGCTGCAAGGCGAATATCAACTGAATCAAGTTCACCCGCTGGATCAGGTCCAGTTGCCCCACCATGCCGGTGTCGAGGAAAGTGATCTGCCCGGTCTGCAAGTTGACCAGGATATTACCCGGATGGGGATCGGCATGGAAAAAACCATCGATGAGCAGTTGCTTGATCACAGCGCGGAGAGCGTTGCGTGCCACGGTCTCGCGCTCCAGGCCGGCGGCTTCGATGGCTTCAATGTTGCTTATCTTGACACCCTTGATGAACTCCATAGTCAGAACCCGCGAGGTTGATAGTTCAGGGTACATGCGTGCGATGTGGACCCCTTCGAGGTCGGCCATGTTCTCGGTCAGGCGCATGGCGTTGTAGGCTTCGCCCAGCAGATCCAGCTCGCCAAGGACGCTCTCAGAGAACTGTTCAATCATGCCTTCCAGGTCGACAGCTCGCAGATCTTCTGAGCGACGGGTGGCCACGACCGCAGCCCGCTGCATAATGCCCAGGTCGGCTTTCATCTGAGCTTGGATTCCCGGCCTCTGAACCTTTACCACAACTTGGTCGCCGTTTAATAGTGTAGCCCGGTGCACCTGCGCTGTAGAGGCGGCGGCCAATGGTTCGATCTCAAAAGAGGCAAATAGGCTTTCCGGCGAGGCGCCCAGTTCCTCCTCCAGGATTTCGCGTACCTGGCTTGCGGGAAAGGGTGGCACGTCGCTCTGCAACTTTTCCAGCTCAATTTCCCACTCTGCAGGAATGACCGAGGCCTGGCTGGAGACGATCTGTCCCATCTTGACATAGGTGGGACCCAACTCTTCCAGCATGAGGCGGGCTTTAGCCGGCGTGGTGGGTTCAGCCATTTCATCGGGCAGTTGCCAGACCCAGCGTTGCATGCTGTGCCGCAATTTGCCTAGCAGCCTCCAGCGCTGGAAGGCCAGATCCCAGCCGTAGCGCAAGAAAACATTGTACACCTGCTGTAAACGCAGGCTCTCCCGGATGCTATCGATCCTGCTTCGTTTCATGATGGATCCTCCTGTTCTTCTTCCAGGGGCTCGGACTCGGGTTCTGGAGTTATTGAGACTACAGAGTCAAACGTCTCTGCCTGGACCTCAGCCGAGGGCGAAGGTGCATCATCCGGCTCTGTTGTGGATGGTTCTGCCACGGCAGGATCTGCCAAATTAGTTTCCGAGATTGGTGTTTCTATAGCCATGGCCAGTTCCTCTGATACGGCCTCACTGCTTGTGGTTGCAAGCCAGTCCACCTGGCGTGCCTGTTCCTCAACCTGCAGGCGCAGTTCGGGGGGTTCTACAGGTACGATGGGCATCGTCAGCCCCAGCAAGTTTTCAAGGAAGGAGCTGATCAGCCCCAGAACCAGACCGCCGACCAACAGCCCCAAGAGGGTTTCGACCGCAAAGCGATCCGGGAATAGGAACGACAATAACCAAAGCAACAGCGCGTTGATGAGCACGAGCACCAGACCGTAGGTGACAAATATGAATTGCAGCGTCAGGAACTGCAGGATCGGCTTTAGCAGGACCGTGAGAGCGCCCAGTACAAAAGCCATCAGCAGCCAATTCCATATCGACTTGTCAACAAAGTAGATCTTGGGTATGACAGCAGCAGTGATGGCTAGAGCGATGGCGTTCACCACGATCCGTACCAGTAGAAAACGCCAGTTGAACTGCTTGAGAAATCTATCTATTTTCATCAGGTATCAACTCCTTAGAGTTTATTGTGCTAAATTCCAGGGATAATTCTGCGTACCACATACCTTGGCACCTATCGTTTTAATTCCAGGCAAGCCCACTCAGCTCTTTTTTCCACAAACATCATATTCTCCTACGGGGAGATATGCTTATGCTTCCATCGAATGCCGTTTCCCCAATTCAAGGGAGAGCGGGGTTAAGACAATCAAGGTGATTAACGAGTAGACAACCACCATCACAATCTCCTCGCTGCCGAAATTCATGGTCGCGACCACCATGGCCGCGGCGATATTGCGCTGCCCGGCGCCCAGCGCCTGCACCCAATTATTTGAACCGCCCAGGCTGCCCAGCAGGTAACCGCCGGCAGCGGAAAGGATCACCAGAATCAAGCTGGCAAGCAAACCGCCGGATCCTAATAGATCAATAACATTTTGGAAATTAAGCACGACCATCAGCACCATCAAGGCCAGCAAGCTGAAAGTGGAGGCTTGCGTAAAGTACGGCAAGGCGCTGGCCGCAGCTTCTGCATAGCGGGCTCGCACAAACAGGCTCAATGCCAGGGGGATCAAGATCAAGAAGATCAGCCCGGAAGCAATATCCCAAAAAGTAACTGTAATCTCCGTTAACAGTAAAGGCAGAGCGATCGGCAGAACGATGATGGTAATCACTACCAACAGCACCATCAAGCTGGTGGCTGCGGCGGTATCCAGCTTGGCGAATTCGGCCATTTTGGGTAAGCCCGGCGCACCGGCAGCCAGCGATACCAGCAGCAACCCGATGGCTAACGGCTCGTCTAGAGAAAAGACCTGGATGAGGATATAAGCGGCTACAGGGACAACGACGAAGTTTGCCAGCAACGCCAAGATGACAAACCGCACGTTGCGCAATGGCCCGGTTATCTGGGCCATCGTCAAGCTCAAGCCCATCGAAATGATCGTGCCGAGGACAAAGATTATGCCCATCAGATTGTAGAGTGTATTCAGTGTTTCCATAATGTTCTTTCTCCTCTATTTTGGCTTGGTATGTTTTGTCTCCTACATTGATAATTGATCCCACAACCCATTGAGAATACCCTGTTCGCGCCAGTGGATGCGCAGCGCCAGCGTGGACCGGCTATCCGGAGCGGGTAGCCAGTTGGACTTATCCTCTGGTTCGCCTCGCCTGATTGCCAGGGAGCGAGCTGCCACAGTCGAACTTGACGCCCTCTGTGCGTCGCCAATACTGGTACGTTCAAGCGGGTTGGAATACAACTCGGTTGTCTCGGCATCATAAAGCGTTTACGACCAAACCCCGATCACTTACGGGAATGGGCCATATTGTCTAATGCTACAGTGACAGCCAGGATCACTACATCCTCCTGGTCAGGAGCAACCTCGACGCCATAGGTATCCCGCACTCGGAACCACTTCTTGGAGACCTGGGCGACCTTGCGGCGGCCTTCATTAATCTCGTACTCGTGGTCCAGGATGTTGCCCTGGACGTCCAGGTCCGGTCCACTGCGGATTTTGACCGTCCAACGATCACGCATAGGGGTGATCAGCGCCTTCTTGACTTCGGCAACCTTATTTCCTTGCCCATCATCGATAGCCATGGTGTCCTTAACGCGCAGCATGCGCTCCTGGATCTGGCACAGCTTGTTGCCCTGCATGTCCTTGAAAATGAGCTTATCCCGCACCCGCAGCACTTTACCATCCACTTTAAAGACCTTCTGCCCGGCTTCATTCTCGATGTAAAAATCATCCCCGAAAGCCACCAGTTTCTGGCGCATCTGGTAGCGGGTTGCCGTTCCCTTGCGGCCAAAGGTTGCCTTTTCTTCTTTGCGTCTTTCGCGTCTTCTACTCATGATTCATTCCTCCGAAATTCTTGTCTATTGGTAACCTGATATAGGCTCCACCTCGAACCTTAAGGGACTGGTGGTGGCTGCACTACCGGCACGTTGCTGACATTCTCGGTGCGCACATAGCGCGTTGGTATCCAACCTTGACCACTTTGATCGATCTCTTTGGGTATGTTTACCACATAGTGTTCACCATCTGGACTGACCCCAACCACACCCAGGATGCTGCCCAATGGGATACTACCCAAACTGGGGTACTCGTTGCCCGGGCCAGTGCGGACATTGAGCGGTTCGCGGGTGATCAGTGAGGGCGCGCCAGAAGCAGGTGCCGCAGGTGTGATATTGTTTGGTAGTTTGGGTGTTTTGATCTCCGGCACACCACCAGCATTCAGGGCATTGGTGTATAGTTTCGGTACCCAACCCAAACCATCCTTGGCGAAATCCGTCGACATACGCACAGCCCACCATGCATCGTCTTCACTCCGTCCCAATACCTCCGCTTTAGCACCCGTAGGAGCGACACCGTATACTGGGAATTCCAGGGTCGGACCGCTGCGCAGGGTGGCTGCTTCAAGCATCGTGACCTGCGTTGCATTCGCTGGAGGGATAGGGAAATTGACCAGCGGCGGAAGCAGCGGCGGAGTAACTATAGGCAAGGGCTGCCCGGTCGAGTTGCTCAGTTCAACATAATCCGCAGCTGACCAGGCCGTGCCGGTACCGACCAAGGTTGTCGGTACTTTGACTGCGTACCAGTAGCCATCTGGGCTGATCCCCAGGATTTCACCTGTGTCCCCTTTTTGGGCAGTACCCAGGATAGGGAACAGCATACCTGGCCCGGTGCGAAGGTTCACATTGACTCGGGCAGTTCCGGTCGGCACATTCGGTGCCGGGTCGGGCATATCGACCGGGGGTAGTGGGATAGTTTCTGTCGGTATCGGTGTCGGCTCCGCAGAGCGGCAGGCGCTTAGCACAGCCAGGGACAGCAGAATTACTACTGCGAGGTTCAATGAGGTCAACTTGATTTTGTTCATCTTTAGCTCCTTTTAGTATATTTAGAAATAACAAACATTCGCATTCGCAAGGAAGATCCACCGGAACTTAGGGCGATCTCGGTCTGCCCTAAGTTCCAAACATAGACGACTATCCGTCCTGGATCGTGATTTGCATGCTGGCGCTGGCGGTTTGCCCGTTGGCATCCGTGATCGTTAAAGTCACATCATAAAGACCCGCAGTCGCAAAGCCATGTTCGACCATGGCACCTTCAGCCATCTCGGTACCATCCCCAAAATCCCACTGGTAGGAAATGATTTCCACATCGGATGTGGACCCCGAACCGTCAAAGGTGATTAACTCACCCACCGACCCTTCGCTGGGTGCATCGATCACCGCCATGACCGGCAGCGACTGTACCGGTTCAGGGCCGCTGCTAGAGTAGTACAGTGTTTCCAAATCGGTCGTTATTCTAAGTGTGTCTCCTTCAATCCAGACGCCGGTAGCATTTTGTAATACATTCAGATAGGCAGCTTCCTGCTCCATCACACCTTCAGGGGTTTCACACAACGCCGCGGTAGCGTTGATTAGACCAAGCGTGAAGACATCGGTGATCTCGGCGCTGTAGGTATTGCAACCGCCGGAACCATTGATCATCCCTGTTTTTCCATCCGGGTTAATCTCGAATGCAATCGTAACTTCACTGCCTGGTACCACCAGGAAGGTATCGATGGATGTCAGCCACCATAATGTTCCATCCAGGGGTGTCAAAGGTCCTGTATCAGCTTCCGGATAACTGCCCTCGAACACGAGCACGTGATTGTCATAATAGACATACATCAGGTTACCCAGGATACGATATTCGCGCGCCGCATTCAGCCCCAGAAAGAAACCCTGTTCTGCTTCTGCCTGCGCATCAGAGCAGGTATTCTGAGATGTTTGCGGCAGGTTGACCTTGATCTCGTCGGCGGTGGCAAAGTAGGTTGTACTGTAGTCATTGCAGCCTGTCCCACCAGATTTCACGCCAGATGGCATACCAGACTGTCGGCTGAAGTTAGCGGTGAACATGGCTCCTTCGATGGGCGGTTGGGGATTATCTATAGCACCCTTGCCCGTCAGAACCCATTGGAGCCCTTCCAGGGGCATGCGATCAGCATAGAGAAGCAGCGAACCTGTCGCTGTGTTGATAATCAACTGGTTGAGCGTGATCTGATAGCTCTGGGTACTTTCCAGACCCGCCAGAAAGGCTTGTTCGACTTGCATGACAGGTTCTTCGCACATCATCTGGGTCGCACCAAACGGGCCGGCTGAGAACGTATCACCTTCGATCGTGTAGGACCCGAAGAAGTCGTTGCAGCCGGCGTTGCCATTGATGGTGTTCTCCTGTCCCTGAGCCGCGGGGCTATCGCCAGGTGTGAAGGTCATGTTTGCGGTCACACCTTCTGGGAGCAGTTGTCCATCAATTGAGGCCAACAACCAGCGCACGTTCTCCAGCGGGAGATGTTGGGCACTGAAGCGCAGGATCTCTGCGCCACCGGCAGTGCTGATTTCCAGAGTCCCCATGCCGATGAGGTAACTTTCAGCGGCTTCCAGCAGTTGCAAGAAGGCCTGTTCCTGCTCCATTCCGGTTTCACATGCCATCATCGTAGAGATGGGTAGGTCAACACTGATCTGACCGTCCTGGGCACTGTAGCCGGCGTTGTAGCTGTTGCAGCCGCCCGAGCCGCTCACGGTGCCGTCAGCGATGAAAACCGCCGTTGTAACCACACCTGCTTCGGAGGGGGTCAGGTTGTCCGGATCACCGTAAGCCGTCAAGACCCAGACGGTATCGACTAAAGGTGTTTCTGGGATGAAGGTTAACTGTTCATCATAAACGGTACCGCTATCGTAATTGAGCAGCAAGTGGCTTTTTTCAGTCACTGTATAACCTGTGACGGTTTCCAGCGCACCCAGGAACAGGGTCTCTTGCTCCATGCCGGTTTCGCAGGCCATCATGGTGGAGCCCACCGGACCATTTACGGTCAGGTTGCCGTTATCGTCTGCGGTGTAAGTAGTGAAGTAGTTGTTGCAGCCACCCGAACCGTTGACCTGATCATCGGTGGCGCTGAAGTTGATCGTCACGTAGGTGCCCGGTTCCACCACGGTGGGGTTGAGGGCATCACCATAATCGACCAGTACCCAGTTTCCCCGTTCGCTGACGGCGTTCCAACGGGCAATCGGCTGGCTAATTTCGGGCGCTTCCTCTCCAGGCTCAGTTTCTGGTGCGGCTTCTGACTCAGCGGTTGGGACTTCTACTGTGGTGGGTGCAGTGGCTTCGGGTCGTTCAGCAACCGGTGTTTCGCGACTGCACGCAGTCAGTAAGAGTACGAAAACCATTATGGGTATGATCCATTTCAGAATAACAATTTTCTTTTTCATTTTAATTCTCCTATTTATATGTTTCCTTTTTTGGTTTTTTCATGCCAATTCATCACAGACCTTATCTGATTAGTTTATAAAGTTTTCATATTGGTTTTTAGTGCGCCAGCATCTCGATGATGCCCAGTTGGGCGAGACCATCCAGCATAAGTTGGATGGCTAAAGCTGCCAGGAGCACGCCGAAGACGGCCTCGGTGACAGCCAGTCGATGGGGGTCCAGGTGCTTGGAAATTCTATCCAGATTGGTGAAAACCAACATATCGATCAACCCCATGATCAGAACAAGCGCAACCAGGATCGCCATTGAAATCAGTGTATTGCCACTACCTTCGGCGATATCGCCTGAAGCAATCACCAGCACGGCAATCCCGGCTGGGTTGAGCAGGTAGGGCACAGCTAATGGGTACATGGCCATCTTCATCGCATCGCGGTCTCCGGCCTTTTCATGGTGGTCATCCTTGCCAGGGCTGACCAGCATATGCAGCGCCAGCAGCATCAACACCAAGCCGCCGGCGATATTAGCCGCTCCCGGCGTGAAATGCAGCAGGCGCATCAAGAACCAGCCTAACAAGACCAGGATCAACCCCCATGTGACCGCCGTCCGCACCATCTGACGGGCGACCTTCTTTTGGGTATCGGCATCCATTTCGGATGTCAATTCCAGGAATGGCACCAAAGCGATCTTGGGGCCCATCCCGATCAACAACAGGATGAATAAGTCGAAAATAATATAAAAGTCAAAATCTCCAATGTTCATTGCACATTATCTCCTTATTAGTCTCCTTTACATTTAGAAACCATAGATGATAGGCGCCAACAGCAACGCTGCAATTCCAGTCAAGATCGTCAACGGGATGCCTACCTTTACGTAATCCATAAAAACATAATTGCCCGGAGCCTGTACCATTAAATTCGTCTGGTAACCGGTCGGATTGATGAAGGCATAAGAAATGCCCAGCATGAGAATCATGGCAAAGGGCATAAAACTTACCCCCATATTGTTTGCCAATGAAAGGGCGACGGGGAATAAAAAGGCGGCAACTGCCGCATTGGAGAGCACGTTCGTCATTACGACAGCCCCAATGAAAATGATGGCCAGGGCCGCCATGGGGCTACCTCCACCCAAAACGGCCAATAGATCGGCAATCACTTTTGAGAGGCCGGTGGCTGTTATGGCCGATTCCAGGCCAATCGCGGCGCCCAACACCACCAGTGTATCCCACTCTATGCTGCGCCAGGCTCGCTTGAGGTTTAGGCAGCCGGTCAGCAACATCGCCAGTAAAGCCAACAGCCCGGCGTTGAGCATACTCATTACATCAAAGGCAGCCAGCAGCACCATGGCCAAGGTAATAACGGCGGCCGTTATCGCCCGGTCGGTGCGTTGAACCCGGTAGCCATGCAGCCGCCGGATGAGGGAATATTCCAGTTGATGGCGTACTTCATAGAAAAATGTATCATCAACTTCAAGAATGGCATTATCACCGGCTGCGACGCGCGCATCCATGATGGAAGATTCAAAGGGTTTATCATCCCGGGAGGCAGCCACAATCTCAGCAACGTATGGTGGATCTTCCTGGACAGGTAAATCGGAGACCAGTCTGTCGACCGCTGGATGCCGAGGTGCCACGACAACCTCCACCAGACGATGTTCATGGCGTTCCTTATCGCGATCCAGCGCAATAAATGGTTTCAAACCAATCTTGGTCCATAACTCCGGTACAGCATCCGTATCGGTATGAAAGACCAAGAGATCATTGGCGTAAAGAATTTGCCCTTCAAGCGTCTCGGTTTCTGCCGCTGCCACCGTCTCCACTTCTTCTACAGATTCATCAGACCTTTTTTTCAAAAGACTAAAGCGATGATGCAGTCCACTTTTGGTCTTGGTTTCGTGCAAAGGTTCCGTGGGTTCGGGTAGACGACCGCTGGCGCGTTCCAGAGAGATCAACTCATAGCCTTCCGTCTGGGCAAAACCTGCATCGCTGACCGTTTTGCCCACCAGCGGGGAGCCAGCCTGGATGATAAATTCGGCCCGGAAGAGACGTTTTTCTTTTCTGACGCCAACTGCCGCCTGCTCGGGTTGTGGCAGCAGCCGCACCCCAATGAAGATGATAAACATGATTCCTACCGCTGCAGCGGGTAAAGCAATCCAGGTGATATCAAAAACATTGATCGGTTCCATTCCCTGCAGGCGGCCATCGGCAATCGCATCCGCCACCATCCCGGCCACAATCAGGTTGCTGGAGGTGCCAATCAGAGTGGCTGCCCCACCTAAAATTGTGGCAAAGCTCAGCGGGATCAGGAGCTTCGAGACCGCCAGGCGGGCGGTCTGGCTGATGTCCTTCACCACCGGGATCATCATCGCCACTAAGGGGGTGTTGTTCAGAAAGGCGCTGGTGATGGCCACGGGCGGCAAAGTCTTTAAGTTCGCCATGTTCAACGTTTCAGGCAGCCCAATCAGTTTATCGGCGATAAGGGTGATGGCGCCGGTAGAGTACATTCCTGCAGCTACAGGAAAAAGTACGCCCACAGTGGCCACGCCAGGATTGGCAAAGCCGATCAACAAATCACCAGCTGGTGCAAGGTTGAGCGTCATGGTAACCGTCAGGGTGCCCACAAAGACAATCCAGGCTGGCAGTTTGTTCCAGACCAATAAAGCAAACATAACAATCAAGATCCCCAGCATGATCCAGGCTTCAAATGTCATTAGGATTCTCCCAGGCGGTTTTGCGCAAGCCACGAACCACCCTGATCATCTACCGGAACTCGATTTTCATAAGATGCTGAGCGCTCCCTGTCGTTGTAAAATAACCTCGAGCATCGCCCCGTCGAGCGTTGTATCGGGCTGTTCATCCTTTTTAGTTTGCGCAAGGTTTAAGCCTTGCGAAGGTTCTGCCGAGCTGGCTCGGACGAACTTGCTCGCCTGAACCTGTTCGGTCCCCTTTGCAAGGCTTCGTTTTCGCCAGAACCTATCTCAGGACTAAGCCCTCGGTCGATACAAGCCGATATCCATCAAGTCATCATCTTTGGGCGGCCCTTCCTTATCCATGATGCCGTTCATCAGCAGG
>Ga0209013_10002257_pt1 | contig 17513 bp, 8 predicted proteins | sample Cruoilmetagenom2_FD_187291 | JGI IMG/M metagenome (GOLD analysis project Ga0209013, IMG submission 187291) | Oil polluted marine microbial communities from Coal Oil Point, Santa Barbara, California, USA - Sample 2 (SPAdes) (version 2) | ecosystem: Environmental > Aquatic > Marine > Oil seeps ...
CACGATCCGCGCTATCGCCTTCGATATCGGCAGGTCCATATCGGTCGCGAGGGCGGGGTAACCGATCTTCCACTCGAGCCACACGACCCTGGCGTGTTCTCGTCGCACCCCCTCATCGGGCTCTTCATGGACGATATGGAATCCCTGAGCTTGAATGTGGCGTTCGGTCGCTACACGAATGGCCTCCGGTGTGACATCCGGCACGAGCCGGAAGCCGACAACCGCCTTCGCGTGAGGCGGGATGGCGTTCTTGGCCTTCGTCCCGACCTGACCGACCGAGAAGCCCAGCAGGTTTACCGCTGGGCGGGTAATCCGTTCTGCGAGTGGTGTCGGCTCGCCTTCAGTCCAGCCAAGAGCGAGGTCCTGCTTGAGGCTTTCGTCGACCGGTGGAGCGTCCTCGATCGCCGCGGCGGCGGTCTCGCCCAACGGACGGACGAGCTCATTGACGCCGTCGACCAGCAGGTTGCCGTCTGCATCGCGCATCGAGGTGATCAGGCGCGCCAACGCCATACCCGGGTCGGGTGCCCAGTTGCCGTAGTGCCCGGAGTGCAGACCGACTGCCGGGCCGTAGGCGGTGATGTGAACCGAGGTCACGCCACGGACGCCGTAGACGACCTGAGGCAGACGGGTTTGGTGCATCGGTCCATCGCAGAATACCCACAGATCAGCTGCCAGGAGGTCGATATTGGAGCGCAAGATCTCGGGGATGTGCGGTGAGCTTCGTTCCTCTTCGCCATCGAGCAGAAGTTTGATGTTGATGCCGGGTTCGATCCCAGCCGAATCGAGGGCATCGAGAGCAGTCAGAAGAGCCACGATCGACACCTTGTCGTCCGAGGTCGATCGGCCGTAGAGCCGCCACTCGGGGTTGACCGGGGCCTTCAGGTCATCGAACAGCACATCCTCACCGCCGGTCTCCAGACGCCCCGTCCGGACCACGACCTCGAACGGATTGCTCGACCACAGCTCGGGCACGACCGCCTGCCCATCGTAGTGTGCATAGAAGACCACGGTGAGGTTGGCCTCGTTGCTCAGGCGCTGTCCGTAAACGACCGGAGGCCCGCCTTCTGCCCGGAACAATTGAACTTCGAACCGGCGGGCCTCGAGTAGTCCGGTCAGGTGCTCGGCGTTGCGCTCCATGTCGTCGAGATTGGTCGCGGTGTTTGGCAGGGTCACCAAGTCTGAGAGCTCGCGCAGGATCTCGACCTCGTTTTGTGTTCGATAGAGCGTGACGGCGTCCCGGACTTCTTCTCCGCTGTGGTCTCCCGCAACTGCAGAAGGTGGGCACAACACCAACGTCAACGCCAATACACCCAATCGCAACAGAGTCATATTTGGCCCTCCCGGGAGATTTTTCTTTTCACGCAATGAAGATGGTAACGGATCGGGCGTGCCACATCTGATGGTTTTGATGGAAAGAGATGACTCCGTCGGGTTTACGGTTGAAATCGGTGAAGCCGATTTACTCGCCGAGGATTTCGAGCTGTTCTCGCGCCAGCGCAATCTGCGGGAGATCGGCATCGGCGTCGCCCCACAGTTCGAGGAAACGTCGATAAGATTCTGCTGCCTCATTGCTCTTGCCGAGTTGTTCGTAGACCTGCCCGATCCGGAAGTGGGCAGTGATCCAGGGCGCCAAACCCTCGTACGCATCCCATCGGAGGTCGATCAGTCGGCGCAGGGAATGCTCGGTGTCCTCCCATCGATCTTCGGCTGCATATGCCTTTGCCAACCCGTGGAAGAGATTGGGGTTGGGGTTCGTCAGAATCCGCGCTTCCTTCTCCAGCATCTCGATCGCTCGCTCCACATCACCCTCGGCGCCGAGCACGCGCGCCTCCAAAACGTTGATTCGCCGAACGGTATTTTCTCCCAGCTGATCAGCGTCGTCGGTTGATCTCGCCATCAGAGAATCGGAGATTCTGCGCGCTGCGTCGATTTTTTCGGCCATGAGGTAGGCGATTCCGATATTGATGTGAAATGGAATCGATCCGGCGTCCGTAGGCATGGTCTCCCGTGCTCGAGAGAGTGCTTCAGCCGCAGCCTCGGTGCGGCCCCGCGCGATTTCAGCGTGCGCCTCGAAAATTTGATCGCGGGCGGCGCTCGCGGGGTGTCCGGCAGCCGTGTGAAGGGTGACGGCTTGTCGAAAATGATCGACCGCAGGTGCGAATTGACCGCGATAGAGCTCCAGGTGACCGAGCGATCGATGGGCGTGGCCTCGGTGGCTGGATTCAGGCCTCGCGAGTCGTTTTTCGAAGACTTCGCGGGCCTCGGAGAACAGCCCGGCGCGAAGTAGGGTGACGCCATACTCGTGGTTGAGGTTGGACGTTACCTCCCAGTCCGGTTGTATTTCGAAGGCCTCGCGGTAGGCCGTGATTGCCGGATCGGTCAGGTCCATGACAGAGAGACAGGTGGCGAGGTTGATCAACGCCCCAGCGTGGCGCGGTGCGACTCTGAGGATTTCTTCAAACTCGGTGACACACTGCTCGTACTGACCGTGGTCGCGGTAACAGGCTCCGAGATTGAAGTGCGCGCTGATATCGTCCGGGTACTCGCTCAGATGGAGTTCGAGGAATCTGATCTGCTCATCCACGTGGCCGAGAAAATCAGCGTACTGGGAGCGTATGAAGTTGAGTTCTTTCCGTCCGACACGGTCGAGGCGCGCCAGGGCAGCTTCGAAGTTTTCCGCAGCCAACTCGCGTTCGCGAAACACGTAGGTCGAGTAGGCGGAGCCAAGGGCGGCATAGGCGGATGCGAAGTCAGGATCGATGGCGAGCGCTTCCTTGTAATGGCCCACGCCGTCGTCGTATCGCCCCACGTTCCACGCCCTGAGGCCCTGGGTATAACGTTTGAGGGCTTCGAGCGAACCGGTCGTGACGGCTGCGAGAGGCCGAGTGTTTTCCCCCAGAGAGGACAAAGAGTCTCCAAGACCGTCACGAAGTCGGGAGAGCAGCTCATCCAGGGCGTCGAGCAGGCCGTCGTCGTTGTCGCTGCGGGCCGAGAAGCTGGCGACAGTTGCCTCGGAAATGGGCTCAACCAGGTTCGCAGTGACGATGTAGCCGCTGCCGAGCCGAGCCACTTCCGGAACCAGCAGACCCTTCAAGGAAGATCGCTGACAGACCTCGAGCCCGACAGCCGCATCGATGGCGGTGTCCGGGGGCCTCTCCATCATCTGCAGTACGTCAGCGATCTGACGTCTATTGATTACATTGATATAGCCGGACTCCTGAAGCCCAACCGCGAGGGCAAGTTTGAGAGCATTGGCGAGGTCCTCCTCGCCTTCCGGGTGGCCGAAATCGGATACGAGAATCCAGTCGCGTTCGGAAAAGCCGAGAAGCGGAGCGGGTTGAAAAAGGTAGGCGACGGCAAGCGCAGCGATTACGAGGCCGAATCCGGCAAATGCCGTGCGACGCGGCGTCAGCCACCGTTGCTTTGTCGGGGGGGCCTGGGGCAACCTGCGGGCGACGCTCAGGTCCTCGAGGGCATGAAGGACGTCGCGAACCGATTGAAAGCGATCTTCCGGCCGCTTTTCGAGGCAGCGCATGACGAGCCTCGCGAGCTCTTCGGGCACCTCGGGGTTGACGACGGCGCTATCCTCCGGCTGTTCCGAAAGCAGAGCCGAGATGACGTCGGCAGGTGTCGAACCGGAGAAGGCCCGCTGGCCGGAAAGCAGTTCGTAGAGCACGCAACCGAAGCTGAAGATGTCGGTGCGGGTGTCGGTGGTCTGTCCTCGAACCTGTTCGGGCGACATGTAACCGACGGTCCCGAGGATGGTCCCGGTTGCGGTCGATTCCTCAGTCAAAACGGCTGTTTCGGAATCCGGCCCAGCGCTGGCTTTGAGCTTTGCGAGCCCGAAATCGAGGATCTTGAGGTATCCGTCCCGGGTCACGAAGATATTTGACGGCTTGAGGTCACGGTGGACGATTCCTGCCTCGTGGGCCGCAGCCAGGCCGGCGGCGATTTGCATCGCCAGTTCGGTGGCGCGTTCGGGCGGCAGCCCTTTCTGGGGAATCACGGTGTGCAGCGTGTCACCCTTGAGGAGCTCGGTGACAATGAATGGTTGGCCGTCGTGATCGCCGATGTCGTAAACGGTCAGAATATTCGGATGGTTGAGTGCTCCCGCAGCTCGCGCCTCGTGTTTGAACCGGCGCAGGCGGTCGGGGTCGCGGCTCACGGCATCGGGCAAAACCTTGATGGCGACGTCGCGGTCGAGCCGGTCGTCGTGGGCGCGGTAGACCAGTCCCATGCCGCCCTCGCCGATCTTCTCAACGACCTGGAAGTGTGAGATCTCGCTGATCATTCGTCCTTCCACAATCCTCTCGACGATTTTTCCGACTCATCGAATAGACCGGTAACAGTATGGGTCTGCTCGGGAGTGTTCGCAAGCCAGTCGCGTGTAGCAGACATCCTGATCATGAGGGCAACGATCATTCTGTGGCGCTCTGGTCGGTATGAGAATCTGGGTTTGCGCAGTGCTGGCGCCGTTGGAAAGTCAGGCGAGACGGGCGATGATCCCGGCGGTGTGACTTCCGGTTTCGGTTGAAGACTGCCGCGGTGCATGGCAAATACCCAACTTCCGTCCCGCAATCGGTTGACAATTCGGCCTGAAAAAACGAGACTATTGTCCATCAATAGACCACTGTGATGACGTATCAGGAGAATAACTCGCCCTTGCGGGTATCCGTCAGGGCGGCAACCTAAGGGAGGTGGCACGGTGTACAAAAAGAAAATTTTCGATCAATCGTTGGACAGCAAACGAAAAAGATATCTGCGATTGAGGAATCTCGCGGTGGCTGTCGCGGTTCTCGTCCCGATGCTCCTCACCGCGAACCCGGCGGCCGCTCAAGTGGATCAGAAGAGGTGGTGCTACGGACCCGACATCTGGCTGAACATGGTCGACGCCAACCGCTGGGTCGTCAACATCGAGCAGGCGAACGGCTGGCAGATCACGGCATCAATGACGATTCCCGATTGTAAGCTGCTGGGGATCGGCACCCCATCTATTCCGCCGGTATACCCATTCGCAGATAGAACGGGCTACTTCGTATTTGATGACCCCAATCCGTGCCCGTCGTTCGTTTCCTTCTCCTGGAAGCTCAACGCGTACGAGGCCTACTATTGTCAGAGCTCTCCGTCTGAGACCTACGAAGGCTGCGTGCCACCGTACTGGCCAGACGATTCCGCGTGGCCCGACGGGCAACCCCCGTGCCGTCCCGACGACACCGACCTTTCGATCGCCTGGTTCCTGGCCCTCGAGGAGTCCGGACTGACCTGGCCGAAGGACGAGACCTGGGCAGAGATCACACCGGGCCTCAGCTCTCCAGACGTTATTCCGTCCGTTTGCCCGGTCGGCGATTGTCCCGAGCCAGAATATGGGCCGCTTATCTGGAACCACAACGGCGACTGGCAATTGGTCCAAACTGGACCGGAGCTCGGTTCAACTGCGGACGATGTCCGATTTGGAAGCTGGTCGCGGATGCCGAGTCTGGTGGTCCTGGCGGACCACGGCCCGGGGGTATGGACCACTCCTCCGGGCGAAAATGACAACTCACCGGCGGCCGACTTCTTTGACCTGCCGTACCCGCGAAAAGCCAGGAATCTAGCCGGACTCTTCGGTTCGGCCGCTTACTCACTCAAGGGAGGCATGAACCGGACTTCCCTCACGGCTCATGTCAACGTACCGTACGGGCTGTTCACACCAGTCGTTTTGGTGGACAACGAGATCACCAACCCCGTTGAGGTTGATGGAGTTCTGTGCGGTACAAGCGATGGTCTCTACCGAATGGATGGCGGGCCGCTCACCTGCAGAGAGGGTGGCTTTCCCAACCATGACGGAATCCTCAATGAAACCACTGTGACTGTTCGCGTGTTCATGGTCGATGGTGTCGCCCCCGACTTCCTCGAGGACCAGGACAACGATGGCGATGTGGACATCCGCGATGCGCGCTTCATGGGCCTGAAGACTCTGTCCAACCAGGAGATCTTCCGGTTCTCCCAGTACCACGAAGGTGTATGCGGACCCTATTTTGATTTTGACGGCAACGATTTCGCGGCCACCTGCGTATTGCCAGGGCGACCGGGCGACATCACGCGTCCGCCGCGGTAAGCAGAAGTCCCACTCCAGAATGAATGGGCCGGCGGCTCCTACCGGGGGTCGCCGGCCATCTTCTTCGCCGCCTCCAGGTCGGGGAGACCCGGGTCAGCTTCCCGCCAGTGGTTGAGGAACTGGCGCGCCTGGTTCGCCGCCTTGTCCGGCCGATCCATTGCCTGCCACACCTCGGCCAACACCAGGACCGCGCGCATTCGATCGAGCTCGAGATCGAGACGAGGATCAAATGGGTTACCTTGCTCCGAAGCCTGGCGGGCCGCGGCCATTGCTTCGGGCAACCGCCCAGCTGAGAGAAAGGCGTGGGCCAAGCCGAGGCGGTAGATCGAGTACTGGTAGCCACCGGCGGCAACCGCCCACGATAGGCGTTCGATTGCTTCTTCTGCGCTGCCCTCAGTCAGCGCAGCCATTCCTTCGAGATATGCCGCGACTTTTTCTTCGGTGCGATCAGGGTCCTCGGGCGGCAGCGCAGCGGCAGCCACTGCAGCCGCTGTTTTCCGAACACCTTCGAGGTCGCCACGCTGCAGCTCAAGCAGGCCTCGGGCGAAGAGGTAGCGGGTCGGCACTCCAGGAGAGCGGTCGATGGCACGTTCGATCAGCCGCCGCGCCGCGCGTGAGTCGCCAAGCTCGGCGTAGCAGTTTCCGCGAACCGAGAGCGCCATGGCTTCACGCACCTGCTCGGCCTCGAGCTCCGGTTCGAGAGTCGCCAGCACCTGTTGAGCCTCGGAGAAACGGCCCCGGCACCGTAAGACAGACGCCAGCTCGAAGGCGGCGTCGAGGCGGTGTTTGGGGGATGCCTGCCGATCTTCGACGAGTAGCCGCAGTCGCGTTTCGGCGTCACCGTATCGTCCCTGAAGGGCGTCGACCAACGCGAGGTTGGTGGTTGCAACGTGAAAGTCCGAATCGCTGACAAGAGCCGTTCGATACTCCTCGGCGGCGAGTTCGAGCTCGCCCTGCGCGCGATAGGCGTCGCCGAGGGAGGTGTGGCCGTTGGCGCTGCCGGGTTCGAGCTCGACGTAACGCTGGAGCTCGGTCACGGCGCCGGTAAAATCGCCCTTGGCGAGGTGGGCGTAGCCAAGCATGCTTCGCACCACGCTGTCATTTGGGTCGAGACGTGCCAATACTCCAAGCTCTTCGATTTCCTCGTCGTAGCGGCCGCTATCGTGCAACACCCCGGACAGCAGGTGGCGCGCATCAGCATCATACGGATAGGCCTCGACCAGCGCCTGATACTCCGACACCGCATCATCCATCCGGGACTCGAATTCGGCCTGCGCTGCCCGTATATATCGAGACTCGCGGTCACTGAGCCGTCCCGCCGCATCCGCCGCGCGGTGGATCTCGGTCAGCGCTTCATCCCGGCGCCCGGTGGCAGCGTAGACCCATGCCAGCCGGTACCGTGCCATCGTGAAGTCGGGTGCCAGTCCAATCGCCTCGATAAAGCTCCGTTCCGCGTCGTCGTAGTGCCAGCTTGACCACGCCTCGAGGCCGGTCAGGTAGGCACGATAGGCGTCGGGGTTGTCGACCACGAAGTCGGCGGAGAATACGTTGATCGTGTCCTCCGGCGGCAGACCGAGGCCCTTTCGTGCCTCGGCGGCGATGCCGTCCACGCAGTCGAGCAGGGAGTCCGGCGTCAGACCATCGACTCGACGGGCGGCAACCCTTCGCCCCGAGCCGGTTTCGAGGACTCGCGCCGCCACCGTGATTCCAGTCGGACCAGGCAGGATCTCGCCGGTGACAAGCGCGTCCATGCCCGCTGAAGAAGCCGCGGTCAACAGACCCTGTTCGCCACCACCGGCGTCTCGAAGCCTCTCCACTTTGTTTCCCGAAACTACCTGCAACATCCGCGAGCCAGCGAGTGCATCGCTGACCAGACGGGCAATGCCGTCGCCGTACCAATCGTACTCTGACTGGCCGGTACGATTGGCGAACGCGGTGATGCCAACGACGTGAGCGGGCATCGCGGCAACGGCCGCGACCTCGGCCGGAGGGGGTTGCTCCTGGCCGGGCCGCGAAGCGAATTGACGAACCAGCAATCCGGACACTACCGCTGCGATTGCGATGAGGCCGGCGATCAGTCCCAGTTTCCAACGGCCGGTCGAAAAGCTCAATCCACTCTGTGTGCGCACCGCCGGCTGACTCGAGACGTGGGTCTTGGCCATGTCGTGGCCGCTCGAGCCGAGGACGAGTGTTTGCTCGTCCACCCCCAGCTCCACGAGAAGCTCGCCGAGATCCTGATAGCGGGCAGAGGGTTCGCGTTCCAAACACTTTCGGATCACCAGCTCGAGCTCGGGTGACACGTCGGCTCGGAGCTCCGTAACGGGCCGGACTTCATTTGACAGAATGGCGTACATGATGGCGGTTGGGTTGTCACCTGGGAAGGCGCGCACTCCGGTCACCATCTCGTAGAGAATGACGCCCAGCGACCAGATGTCCGACCGTGCGTCCACGGTGCGGCCGGTCGCCTGTTCGGGCGACATGTAGGCTGGCGTCCCGAGTGTCGCCCCGGTCTGGGTCATCTGTGTGACATCGCTCAGTTTGGCGAGCCCGAAATCGAGGATCTTGACGCCGCCAGGTGTCAGCATGATGTTGGCGGGTTTGACGTCGCGGTGGATCACACCCGCGTGATGCGCGGCCATCAGACCCTCCGCTATCTGGACGGTGATCGCGCGTGCCTCGTCAATCGGAATTGGACCGGTTCGAATCCGTTCACCAAGGGTTTCGCCGGCGCAGTAGGCCATGGCGATGAACGGCCGCCCATCGTCACCCTCGCCGATCTCGTAGATCGTGCAGATCCGAGGGTGGTCGAGGGCCGATGCCGCCCGGGCCTCGCGATAAAAACGCTCTCGCGACTGCGGCACTGCATCGTCGAGCTCTACAGGCAGAAACTTCAGAGCCACGGTTCGGCCCAGTTGCGAATCCTCGGCACGATAGACGATCCCCATGCCGCCTCGGCCGAGCCGATCGAGGACCGTGTAGTGGGAGACCTTCCGCCCTTCCATTCGCCCCCAGTTCAGTGCGTCACCGCACGAAGTCCGGCAACCCTGCCGCATTCGTCGAGACCGTTGGCTGCAGTTGCCCGAATTCTCCGCACCAGTATAGAGGCACTCGGCGGGCCGCATCCGCGGCGAGGCATTGATTGGTCCCACCTCTCGTTCCAACCAACGGTATTGTCGCGGTGTCTGACAGCCAATGAGACCGTGATCACGGCATTTGGAGGTTGAGATGAGGGCGATGAACAGGTGATCGAGGAAGAGGTTCTTTCTCTCCTCGAGGGCTGAGCATTCGAGAGATCCTCCGGCTCGCCACCACCGGGTGCATGTATCGTGATCAAACCGGAGGAAACATGAAAGAGAGGTTCCCGAGTCGGTTCTCCCTGACTTCGCTCCTTCTTGTCGTTGTCGCATTCGGTGCTTCGTGCGCTCCCGAAACGACTGAGAAACCGATCGGAACGAATCCGCGGACGATCGTTTTCGTCCACGGCGCCTGGGGTGGAGGCTGGCAGTACACCAAGGTGCAGCCGCTGCTCGAGGAGGCTGGTCATACCGTCTATCGCCCGACCATGACCGGACTTGGAGAACGTGTTCATCTGGCGGGCGCGGAAGTCGGTTTGTCCACCCATATCGAGGACGTCGTCAAGGTCCTCGAGTTCGAAGATCTTCACGAGATCGTGCTGGTGGGCCACAGCTATGGCGGCATGGTGATCGCCGGCGTCGCGGAGAGAGTGCCCGATCGGATCGCCGAACTCGTTTTCTTTGACGCAATCCTGCCTGAAAACGGAGAATCGGTTGCCAGCCTGTTCGGCGATGCCATCGACACGATGGCGACCGCAGGCGCTGGAGGCGCTGAACCCTGGCAGCTCGTGCCGCGGTGGGTGGAGGAGGGGAAGCCGCCACCGGTTGATGTGCCGCAGCCGTTGCTCACCTTCACCGAGCCCATCGTTCTCGGCAATCCGGATGCGGCACAACTGCCGGCCGTGTTCCTTCTAACCGTCGAAGCCGGAAAAGAGGTCGATGATTTCGATGTCTTTGCCGACCGTGCCAGACGCCGCGGCTGGCAGGTTGTCGAGATCGAGGGAAGCCACAACCCGCACTGGTACCAACCCGAGGCTTTCGTCAACGTCCTTCTGCAGACTGTTCAGTAAGCCGCACCTCTTGGCTGAAGAATCGCAGGGATGGCCCTTCGCTGTGTCCTGCCCTCTGGCTTCTTTATTGACGCCTGGGCCGGCGCGGGTCACAGTGACTCCAAGAAGACGGGTCACCCTTGGGTGACAGATCAGCAGGAGGGTCTTATGCGCCGTGTCTTTGTGTTCCTCACAGTTCTTGCGTGTGTTGTGCCGGCCTTCGCGGGAGACCGCGTTCCGGGAGACGAGTGGATGAGCTATGCCGACCCAGCCGAAGCAGGCTTTGATGCCGCAGGCCTCGAGGCCGCGCGCGTGATCTGGGAGGGGATGCCCTCGTCGGCGTTCATGGTGGTTTCGGGTGGCGCGGTGGTTGCCGCATGGGGCGACGTCGACCGCCGTTTCATGTGCCACTCCGTGCGCAAGAGCTTCATGTCGGCGCTGTACGGAATCTATTGGGATCGAGGAGAGATCGAACTCAACAAAACCCTGGCGGACCTTGGCATCGACGACCAGGACGACGTCCTGCTCGACAGCGAGAAGCAGGCCCGGATCCTCGACCTGCTCAAGGCGCGCTCGGGGATCTTTCATCCGGCGGCCTACGCCGGCCGCACCGACTCGCAGCCACGGGGAAGCCAGGGCCCCGGCCGCTACTTCGCTTACAACAACTGGGATTTCAACACCCTGGTGACCATCCTCGAACAGGAGACTGGAGACAAGGTCTTCGAAGCCTTTGACGAGCACTTCGCCGAGCCCCTCGAGATGGAGGATTGGCGACTGAGCGACGGTTACTACCACTACGAACGGGAAAAGTCGATGCACCCCGCCTACCCTTTTCGCCTCTCCGCCCGTGATGCGGCGCGCTTCGGGCTCGTCAATGCCCGCGACGGTCTGTGGGGCGAGGCGCGAATCCTTTCGCGGGATTGGGTCCGACGCAGTACGGCGATGTACTCCATCGACGACGATGTCGCGGGATACGGGCTCCTGTGGTGGGTCTTTCGCGAGCCGCGTTTCAAACAATATGGAATGGCCTCTGCGCTCGGTGTCGGCAACCAGATGATCGCGGTGCTCCCCGATATCGATCTCGTGATCGTCAATCGGGCCAACACCTACGAGGGTCAGCGTACGCCGATGCCGGAGCTGCTCGACCTGATCGAGGCAGTTCTCGAGGCGCGGGTCGGCGAGCCGCGGCACGATCCGGAGCTGACGCCTTTGACGGTACCGGCCACCGATCCTCGGCTGAAAACGGTACCGGATGGGCAGTTGGCAGAGTTTGTTGGGGAATGGTCGTATCCTCCGACGCCTCTTGGTATACCGCAGCGAACCACCGTGAGTATGACGATCGATGACGGTGCTGTTGTCGCGTTCTCGGAGGTGAGCGGCACCTTTCGCGAGTATCTGCAACCCGACGGTTCATTCGTTGAAGAGGACAGCCTCGAACGGTATGTGCAGATCCGCGACGGTGAGGGCCGGTTTGCGGGTGTAGCCGACAGCGATTCTGTCGCCTTTGCGGCGATGGCGGCGACAGTGGCGGACGACACTGCCAAAGCGGCCTCCTTCCTTTCTTTGGTCGAAGGCGAAACGGGAGTCCGGCTCGGAGTGGCTCGCGCTACCCTCGATCTGTTGGAAGGGCACACGAAGAAGGCAGAAGGGGCTCTCAGGGACCTTGCACAAATTGAAGATCCTCACAGGGTCGAGGAGACCGTTAACTTTGTCGGTTACAGCCTCCTCGAGGCGGGACGCCTGAAGCCGGCTCGCAAGATCTTCGAGCTCAACACGGAGATGTTCCCCGAGGCCTTCAATACCTGGGACAGTCTCGGCGAGGCGTTCATGAAACTGGGCAAGGACAGCAAAGCGCTTTCCTGCTTTGAAAAATCGCTCGAGCTCAACGCGGAAAACACCAACGCGGAGGAGATGATTGCCCGCATCCAGGGGGGCGGTGAGTAGACAGGGTTCGCCGGGGCGCTTCGTGCTACGATGCGCCATGCCTGCCTCGAGAAAATGGGTCGTCTGCATCATCTCATTGAGCCTGGCTTTGTTGAGTCCCGCCGCCGGCGTGGCGGAAACACTCGCAATCATCGGCGCCACCGTCATCGATGTCAGCGACTTCGGCACCAGCGAAACCGACATCGATGACGCGGTGGTGGTCATCGAGAACGGGACCATCACCGCAGTAGGGCCGCGGTCCGAGGTCACGATTCCATCGGATGCCGGAGTACTGCACGCCGAGGGTCGTTTCATCGTCCCCGGCCTGACCGACGGTTTTGCCGCCCTCAACAACCAGTCCTATGCCGATGCCTATCTCGAGTGCGGGGTGACATCGATCATCGCGGTCTCGGGTGGTCGGCGTGGTCCGCTGGCAACGGGGTTGGAGCTCGGTCCGCGTGTCAGCCGGCTGGAGTCAGTCGGCGATGATCCTGGTACCGTCGCGGAGTATGTGGCCGTCCTCGAAGGTCTCGCAGTCGAGGGCGTGGATGTTGTCCTTTTGATGTACGAGCTCGAGCCGGAGGAGCTGCGAACTCTCATTCAGCGAGCCCACGAGCTGGGCATGGCGACCATCGGTGAGCTGGGTCGCACCTCGTACGCGGAAGGTGTCACCGCCGGGTTGGATGCCGTCGTCCACACCACCCGCTACTCCCTGGGTCTCGCATCGGAGGACATGGCAGGGGCCGTTGCCGAGCGGCCCTTCAGCAATGATCTCGAAAGCGCCAAGTGGCGCTATTACCTGTGGCTGGCGGAGCTTTCACCACACGACGAGCGTCTGCGCGAATACGCCGCGATCCTCGCCAGCGGTGGTGCCGCTCTCATGCCGACCTTCAGTCTGCTTCACCTCGACCGTGCGTGGGCCACGAACCCCTGGAAGGATCCCGTGGCTCGCCTTCTGGATCCGACTGACATCAACGCGCCTGCAGACGCCGCAACCGGCCGGCACACGTACGACGCCGATTGCCAGGTGGCGTACTCGGCGGTTGCGCGCGCTCAGTTTCTGATCGAAGAGGCTTACCACCGGGCGGGTGCCCGTTACCTTGCTGGCAGCGCCACCGACGTCTGGGGTACCATGCCCGGGCTCTCTCTTCACACGGAGCTCGAGAGCCTGGTCCGCGTAGGCCTGACCCCTCGCGAAGCTATGGCTGCCGCCACCTCGAACTTCACTTCGGTCTTCCCCAACTGGGGTCGGCGCGGAGAAATAGAAACCGGATGGATTGCGGATCTCCTTGTGGTCACCGAGGACCCGCGAACAGACATTCGAAGCCTGCGCGCCATCGAAACGGTGGTCCTGGGCGGCCGCATCATTGAGAGGGCCGGCCCTCCAGAAAGCGGGCGTGACGGGCTTATTGTCGACCGAAAGGCCCTGGTGCCTCCACCCGAGGCCCCGCCCGGGATCGTTGCCGAAGAAATCACCTATCTCTCGGATGGTCTTCGAGTAAAGGGATACCTCATCCGGCCCGCCGATGACGCGACCTACCCCGGCCTGGTCTACGCGCGTGGCGGAAACCGTGATTTCAAACCAATCACTCCGAGCAGGGTGTGGGGCCGTTTGGCAAGGATGGCAAGCTGGGGATATGTGGTGGCGGGGAGCCAGTACCGGGGTGTTGCGGGCGGCGAGGGGGGGGAGGAGTTCGGTGGGGCCGAGGTCCACGATCTGCTCAATCTCATACCGCTCCTCGAGGGTGAACCGGGCGTCGACGCGACCCGCCTCGGGATCTACGGCGGCAGCCGCGGTGGCCTCATGACCTACCTTACCCTCGCGCAGACCGACCGCTTCAGAGCGGCCGTGATCCGGGCTGGCGTTTCGGATCTCATCTCCTGGCGGGAAGACCGGCCCGAGATGGACGAAGTCTTTTCCGAAACCATTCCCGGTTGGGACACCAATCGGAGCGACGTGCTGCTCGCCCGCTCTCCCGCTCGATGGGCAGATCGCCTCAGTCTGACGACGCCGATCCTGATCCTTCATGGGACCGCGGACTGGCGGGTCTCTGCACAACAGTCGCAGACCATGGCGGCAGCCCTTCTCGACAGCCGGCACCCCTTTCGCCTGGTATTGTTCGAGGGCAGCGATCATCAGCTCAACGAGCACCGAGAGGAACACTTCCGCCTGGCCAGAGAGTGGTTTGATCGTTTCGTGCGCAATCGCGAAGAACAGCCCGATCTCGAACCCCATGGAGACTGATCATGTGTGACATCGATCGCCGAGACTTCATCAGGATGGGCTCCGTCGGCGCCGCAGGCTTCGGTCTCACCGGTGCAGCGGTCTCCTCCGCAGCCGGTGTGCTCGAGGCGGACCGGCCCGTGTTCTTCCACGGCGACGGTCTCAACCTGGGTCCACGGGAGTACGCCGGCGTGCTGTCGGGAATCACCGCCGACGGGCAACTAGAGGAGGACTACTACTCCAACGGCGGAGCCGTCGAAGATCTCGAAAAACGGATGGCCGACATTCTCGGCAAAGAGCGGGCCGTGTTCCTGCCAACCGGGACCCTGGCGAACCACCTTGCAATTCGGATCCTCTGCGAGGCGAACGGTGGCCGGAGGGTGGTGACCCAGGCCGAAAGCCATGTTGCGAACGACGTCGGCGATGATTGTGAGACCCTGGCCGGCCTGCGCGTGATTGGGCTGGCTCCGGGGGAAGTTGACTTCACCCTCGAGGATGTACAGGCAGAGCATGCCAGGGCGAATGCGAGCCGGGTCAAAGTCGGAATCGGGACGATCTCCATCGAATCTCCGGTGCGCAGAAAACTCGGCGGTGTCTTCGACTTCGAGGAGATGAGCCGTATTTCGGCGTGGGCGGAATCGGAGGGCATAGGCCGGCATCTCGACGGGGCCCGACTCTTCATCGGCGCTGCCTACACGGGCATCCCCGTGGATCGATGGGCGGGGCTCTTCGACACCGTCTACGTTTCCCTGTGGAAGTACTTCAACGCCGGTTCAGGAGCCATCCTGGCAGGTTCATCGGACCTGCTCGATGGACTATTCCACACCCGCCGGATGTATGGCGGCAGCCTGATTCGGGGATGGGTCTACGCGGCGGTCGCCCTGCATTTCCTCGATGGTTTCGAGGACAGGCTTCAGCGTGGGATCGCGGTCAGCGAGGACCTGTTCAGCCGCCTCGAGAGACACCCGGCCTTCACCCTGCACCGCAGACCTGACAGCTCGAACGTCTTCGTGCTCGAGGTGCGGGGCACGGATCCCGCGGCGTTCCGGGATCGGCTGGCGACTGCCGGCATCTCGATGCGTGAGCCACGTGACGACGGCTCGATTGTTGTTCAGGTGAATGAGACGTGGGCATCAGTTGCCGGCGAAGCGCTCGGTCGGCGGATGGTCGCTGCGTTGGATTGAGAGTTTGGACGGTGCCGAGAGAGGATTGGCGATGCTCATGAGGCTTGAAACGCTCGGTTGGAACGACCGATTCGAGTCTCTGTTCGCGCCGTACAGGGCCTCGAACCTCATTCCCGCCCGGGTGACCCGGGTGGATCGGGGAGCGGTGAACGTACAGTCGGAAACTGGAACGGCGACGGTTTCCATCGCCGGTCAGCTGGACTCGCACGGTGAAGCTGGGCCGCCCGCCGTTGGCGATTGGATCGGCATGGACCTGATCGGAAACGATGGAGTTGTGCGTGCCATTCTCCCGCGTGCCGGGGCCCTGGCCCGTCGACGACCGGGGAAGGGGGACCACGAGCAGGTGGCCGCCGCAAACGTCGATCTGGTGCTTGTGGTGGAGGCTCTCGATCGAGGTCCAAATCCCCGCCGTATTGAGCGGGCGTGCGCCATTGCGTGGGACGGTGGCGCAACGCCGATCGTGATTCTTACCAAGCTGGACCTCTGTCATGACGCCGATGCCGCCTTCGCCAGGGCCAGAGAAGGTGCGCCGTTTGTTGATCTATTGCTGGTGTCCGCAAAGGTAGGCGTTGGCATGGAGATACTTACTGATCGGCTTGTCGAGGGATCGACGGCTGTGCTGCTCGGGCCGTCCGGGGCAGGCAAATCGACCCTCGTCAATCGACTGCTCGGCGAGGAAAGACTCGCTGTCGCTGACGTCCGGGATGCTGACCGCAAGGGCCGACACACGACGACATATCGTGAGCTCTTCGTCCTCCCGAGTGGAGCTTGCTTGATTGACACGCCTGGAGTGCGGGAGTTGGGCCTGTCGCTCGACCCCGAGGCTGTGGGTGCGGCGTTCCCGGAGATCGAAGAGGAGGCTCTGCGGTGCTTCTACGGGGACTGTCGGCACGAAACGGAGCCCGGATGCGCTGTCCGGGAGGCAGTCGACCTGGAGCACCTCAATGCCGGGAGGCTGGCGAGCTTTCTGCGCCTTCGCCGGGAGGCGGAAAACCTCGAAATACGGCGGGATTCGTCACGGCGCCACGAGGTGCGGGCGAGCGAGCGGAGATTCGGCAAGATGGTCCGCCAGGCGACGCGTCACAAAAAGGACCGCTAATATTTGGTCAGTCCGTGGAATGTGTGGGCATATTTGGCCATCAACGGTAGCCAGGGGATAATCCCGTAGTCGCGTAACCAACGGTTGTGGAGGTGCTCATGCGTAGGTTGGCTGTAGTTTTGATGATGGTGTTGGTTTCGGCAGTGGCGACAGCAGAAGAGCCGTCGCAGTCGATTGCTTTCGATCCGCGGGTCGAGGACGCCCTGGCCGCCTGGACGGTCTGGGTCGAGAACGATCTCGGTGAATCCGGGGTCCCCGCCGCGTCCTATTCGTTCGTCTACCGCGATGAACTTCTGGCTTCCGGCGGTATCGGTTTCGCGGACCCGGCGACCGGCGCGAAGGCCGATGCCGACACTCTGTATTCGATCTGCTCGATCTCGAAGCTCTTCACCTCGATCGCAGTGATGCAGCTTCGTGATGCAGGAAAGCTGGACCTCGATGAAGGCATTGGTCAATCGGTTCCGTGGTTCGCGTCACTGACCGACGCCCACCCTGGGGACGAACCGATCTCCATTCGACGAGTCCTGACCCACTCCGCGGGCCTTCCGAGGGAGTCTGATTGGCCCTATTGGTCCGGCCCGGACTTTGATTTTCCGACCACCGAGCAGATCCGCGAGCGCTTGCCAACGCAGCAGACGCTGTATCCGTCCGGCCGCTACTTCCAGTACTCCAATTTGGGGATGTCGTTGCTTGGCGAGGTCATTGCAGCGCACGCAGGAAGGCCGTGGTCCGAGGTCATCCAGGAGGACATACTCGGTCCGCTGGGGATGGATGACACCTATACATCGGTGCCCGACGCCCACGCGACCGGTCGTCTGGCCGCCGGCTTCTCCGCCCGCCGCGGCAGCCCGGATCGCGAACGG
>Ga0209013_10002258_pt1 | contig 17512 bp, 18 predicted proteins | sample Cruoilmetagenom2_FD_187291 | JGI IMG/M metagenome (GOLD analysis project Ga0209013, IMG submission 187291) | Oil polluted marine microbial communities from Coal Oil Point, Santa Barbara, California, USA - Sample 2 (SPAdes) (version 2) | ecosystem: Environmental > Aquatic > Marine > Oil seeps ...
TAGACAAGCTTGATAGAATGCAATAGAATGATGAGTAAAGAGTTGTTGAAGGAGGTGCCACGGATTGAATCAGACTGAATTATATGTTTCTCTTGATATAGGTTCTTCATCCATAAAAGTCCTTATCGGAGAAATGACAAACGGTTCCTTAAACGTCATTGGTGTTGGGAATGTAAAGTCAAATGGTATTCGAAAAGGTGCAATTGTCGATATCGATGCGACCGTGCAATCCATTAAGAAGGCTATTGATCAGGCGGAACGAATGATCGGAATGTCCATAAACGAAGTGGTATTAGGAATTCCTGCGAATCAGGCTATGTTGCAACATGTTAAAGGCGTGGTGGCAGTTAATAGTGAAAACCGTGAAATTACTGATGATGATTTAGACCGAGTCATGGAATCGGCGCAAGTAATGTCCATTCCCCCTGAAAGAGAAATGGTCAATTTAGTGCCAAAACAATTTATTGTGGATCATTTGGATGAAATTAAAGATCCGCGCGGAATGATTGGTATTCGATTGGAAATGGATGGAACGATGATGACGACGTCCAAAACGATTCTGCATAATGTATTGCGATGTGTGGAACGTGCGGGACTCCAAATCCGTGAAATTTATTTGCAACCGCTTGCGACGGGACATTTTGCCTTATCGGAAGATGAAAAGAACCATGGCACTGCATTTATTGATATAGGTGGTGGTTCCACGACAATCGCTGTTTTCCAGGATGGTCATTTAACACATACTTCCGTACTTCCGGTTGGTGGAGACCATTTGACTAAAGACTTGTCAATCATCTTGAAAACACCGACGGAGCAAGCAGAAAAAATAAAGCATCAATATGGACATGCCTTTTATGATGATGCGTCCGACGATGAATTGTTTGAGGTACCTGTCATTGGTGCGGAAATGAAAGAACAATATAGTCAGAGATACATATCTGAAATCATTGGCGTCCGTCTGGAAGAGTTATTCGAATTGGTTCTGGAGGAATTTTACCGTATGGGACTCCAAGATCTCCCTGGTGGGGTAGTCATTACAGGCGGTGTAGCAAAACTGGAAGGGCTTTTACAGTTGTCTCGCCATATTTTGCAAACTCGAGTAAGACTTTATACACCTGAGTATATCGGAGTACGTGAGCCGGGATACGCGACAGCGGTAGGCTTAATACGATACGCTCATATGGAAGATCAATTCTTTAACCGTTTTGGTGTAAGCAATGCCTTGGGTCATTCGAAAAAACCTGAACAAAGTACACCTGCGCCTAAAAAACAAAAGCAAACGAATGTAAAAGAAGAAGAAAAGGGAAGTGTAATGGGGAAAGCTCGCAAGTTCCTCGATAAATTTTTCGAATAACACAATTTAACACGATCTGTGATCTAAGGAGGAAATGCGATGTTGGAGTTTGATACTAGTGTAGACCAACTTGCCGTCATCAAAGTAATTGGTGTCGGTGGTGGCGGTAACAACGCTGTGAACCGTATGATTGAACACGGCGTAAAAGGTGTGGAATTTATTGCAGTAAATACAGATGCACAAGCATTGAATTTATCAAGAGCTGAAGTTAGGCTGCAAATCGGTGCTAAATTAACACGTGGTCTTGGTGCAGGCGCAAATCCTGAAGTCGGGAAAAAAGCCGCAGAAGAAAGCAAAGAACAAATCGAAGAAGCATTACGTGGAGCAGACATGGTATTCGTGACTGCCGGCATGGGTGGTGGTACCGGAACAGGTGCTGCACCAGTAATCGCTCAAATCGCACGTGAAATTGGAGCTTTGACTGTTGGTGTCGTGACTCGTCCATTTACTTTCGAAGGCCGAAAACGTTCGACTCAAGCAATTGGTGGAATTGGTTCAATGAAAGAAGCGGTAGATACATTAATCGTCATTCCAAACGATCGTTTGCTTGAAATAGTCGACAAAAACACGCCAATGCTTGAAGCTTTCCGTGAAGCAGATAATGTACTTCGTCAAGGTGTACAAGGTATCTCCGATTTAATCGCGGTACCAGGTCTTATCAACTTGGACTTTGCTGACGTGAAAACAATTATGTCCAACAAAGGTTCGGCTCTTATGGGTATCGGTATGTCTTCAGGTGAAAATCGCGCTGCGGAAGCTGCGAAAAAAGCAATTTCAAGTCCGCTTCTTGAAACGTCCATCGACGGTGCAAAAGGTGTCTTGATGAATATCACTGGCGGCTCGAATTTGAGTTTATTCGAAGTTCAGGAAGCTGCTGATATCGTGGCATCAGCTTCAGATGAAGATGTAAACATGATTTTCGGTTCCGTAATCAATGATAATTTGAAAGATGAAATTATCGTGACAGTAATTGCGACTGGATTCAACGAGGAGCAAATCTCTTCGCGTACAACACGCAGTAACGGATTTGGTGCAGGACGTACACAACCAACAGCTAAAACACAGGCACCGACACGTGAAGTAACACGTGAAACAAGACGTGAAGAAGCTCCATCTTATCAACAGCAGGAAGCACCAAGAAGAGAACAGCAGTCTTCACATCATGAAGATACACTGGATATTCCCACATTCTTGCGTAACCGTCAAAAACGATAATTTTTCAAAATATGGTCGAGCACTGCATTTCTATTTGAAGTGCAGTGTTGCCACTGGATATATGCCCATTACATGTAGTCGTGTCAGACTATATGTAATGGGCTTTTTTGTCGTAGATTTTTTGAAATAAAGGAGCAAGAATTGACAGGTTTTGCAACAGACAAGTGATACCGTATTTATAGGAGGTGAGAAAATGTATGCTGAAGTTTTGATTGCGATAAATACACTCGTCAATTATTCATTGCTCTCTTTTTCAAACAAAATGGGTTCTTTTCATCAAAAGACTTGGAGACTATGGTTAAGCGCTTTTATTGGAGGGGTATGCATCATACTGTTTGGGGGGAGTTTCATATCCATTGTGGCAACCTTTATATTTATGACGACATTGGCTTTTGGGTTTAATCGATCCAATTGGGTACTTGCGGCAACGAATACATTGATCGGTGCTTTGTTTGCGGGTGGATTATTGACCGTAATCCAGCCACTACTGGCAAACGCAAGTTGGTATGTTGTCTTATTGGTTGCAGGTACTGTTTTGGCAGTAAGTTTAACGGGAATTCGGAAAAACTGGTTCCGTGTCAATTTGACGGCCATAAAAGATTCCTATATGGGACAAGTGACCATTCAATTGTTTCAACAAGAATTTCAACTCACCTCTTATTCAGACACAGGTAACCACTGTATTGAACCGCTTTCAGGAAATCCCGTTCATTTTATTTCAGCCGAAAAAATGAAATCATATATCCCTTACGAATTGTGGCAGTTTTTATATTCGTTTGAAGGCACATCAACAGAAAGCATGAAAGATATCCCTCTGCCTTTCCGTTCCCAAGTGCGACTTATCAAATTGCAGACAGTTCAAAACCAGTCCACATGGGCAATTGGGATCAAGGTCGACCATATCCGATTGAAAACGACTTCAGAACAATCGCTGTCACCGTGTTATATCGTACTCACAAAAAACAGCAAACATTTTCCACGTCAAACGGATGCGATTTTGCACGCTTCAACACTATTTAACTAATCCAAGGAGGGCGAATGCTATGTTAATCAAAATTTGGAAAAGACTTGTTGGACTTTGGAGTCAATGGCGCAGCAAAGGAACATACTATATCGGCGGAAGTGAATCATTGCCACATCCAATGAATCGTGAAGAAGAAGCGAAAACAATCGAAGCATTCATGAATGGCGACTTGACTGCTCGGGACACATTGATTGAACGTAATTTGAGACTTGTTGTTTATATCGCAAGAAGATTTGAAAATACGGGAACAAATATAGAAGATTTAATTAGCATCGGATCGATTGGATTGATTAAAGCCATTGAAACGTTCAATACGGAGAAAAAAATCAAACTTGCCACTTATGCTTCACGTTGTATCGAAAATGAAATACTGATGCATCTTCGGAAAACAAGTCGCTTGAAATCGGAAGTCTCTTTTGATGAACCCCTGAATTCTGATGCGGATGGCAATGAGCTATTGCTGTCGGATATCTTGGGTACGGATGAACATATTATCGCGGAAGATGTTGAGAAAAAAATCGAACGTCAATTTATGTTCTCGGCAATCGATTCGCTTGATAAAAGGGAAAAATACATTATGGAATGTAGATTCGGGCTGAACGGCCAAGAGGAAATGACTCAAAAAGAAGTGGCCGAAATGCTCGGAATATCGCAATCATATATTTCGCGATTGGAAAAGAAAATCATACATGACTTAAGAGAAGAGTTAAATCAACCGATAGCTTAATGGATGAATTTGGAGAAGTCGAATCACGCATATAATCTCTCGAGGCGGACACACTTATAGGTATCACAGTGTTGAACAGTTCGGAGGAAAAAGCGATGGTACGTACAAAAGTCGAATTATGCGGTGTAGATACGTCAAAGCTACCGGTTTTATCAAACGAAGTGATGACACAAACCTTTATACGTCTTCAAAGCGGAGATGAGTTTGCAAAAGATGAGTTAGTAATGGGGAACTTAAGGTTGGTACTTAGTTTAGTCCAACGTTTTGCTTATCGCGGAGAACAAGCAGATGATTTATTTCAAGTTGGCTGCATTGGTTTAATTAAGTCCATAGAAAACTTTGATTTGAAACACAATGTACGTTTCTCTACGTATGCTGTGCCTATGATAATTGGTGAAATCAGAAGACATTTGCGTGATCATCATCCAGTACGTGTATCAAGGTCATTACGCGATATTGCCTATAAATCGATGAAAGCAAAGGAACAATATATTACGGATCATTTACATGAACCGACTTTACAGCAACTTTCTGAAATTACCGAGATACCACATGAAGATATTCTATTTGCACTGGATGCGATACAGGAACCGATATCCCTTCATGAACCGATCTACCATGACGGGGGAGATCCAGTATTCATGCTCGACCAATTAAAGGATGAACATGTATCGGAAGAATCTTGGTCGACATACGTGTTCATGAAAGAAAGCATCAGTAAACTGGACATCCGCGAACAAAGAATCTTGGCAAAACGCTACTATTACGGAGAAACCCAAACGGAAATTGCAAAGGAGTTAGGGATTTCACAAGCACAAATTTCAAGACTGGAAAAGCATGCAATACGTGTCATCCAGGAAAACTATAACTTTGACCAGAAGTAAGTTAAAAGCTTTTATTCCTTTTCGGGGAATAAAAGCTTTTTTCCCATGCATGGAACATAAACTGTATAAAGGGGGAATGAACGTTGAAATTTACCGATATTCAACAGAAGGAATTTATAGAAGCGAGTGACGGCAGAATGCTGGGGTTTGTCAACGATGCAAAAATCTCAAAAGAACACGGGATGATTGAATCATTTTTTTTAGCGGAACCGAAAAAAATGCTGGAGTTATTTTCAGGGAACCGCCCTTCAATCGTGATAAAATTATCTGACATCAAAGTCATAGGCAAAGATGTGGTCATTGTACAGTCCAAAGCCCCAGAACGCGGATAAACGTTGAATGTTCAATGTTTGATTGGTACAATATAGGGACAACACCTATACCTAAATAGTTAGGAACTTAAGAGAATGCAAATTAATCAAAACCTTGAGCAAATACAACAAAAAATAAATCAGTCCTGTGCCCGTGCCAATCGTTCTGTTTCCGATGTCCATATTGTTGCAGTGACAAAATCCGTCTCGATTGAGCGTACCGAAGAAGCATTGCTTTCGGGCCTGAAACATCTTGGTGAAAACAGACCTGAAGAAATGCTTAGTAAACAGGAGGCAATAAGTATTCCTGCCAATTGGCATTATATTGGCTCATTGCAAACCAGAAAAGTGAAACAAGTCATTAATAACATAAATGTGCTTCACTCACTCGATCGAATGAGCTTAGCGGAAGAGATACAAAAAAGAGCTTCCAACGTGATCGACTGCTTCGTCCAAGTAAATGTATCCGCGGAAGATTCAAAACATGGTATAGAGCCGGAAGACGTTGAAGCTTTCATTGAATCCCTTAAAGACTATGATAAAATCCGAGTTATCGGACTCATGACAATGGCACCAAATACTGTCGATGAATATGTGATTCGTCAAGTATTCAAATCACTGAAAACCTTGCAGATGAAAATTTCGGAAAAGAATTACAAGCATGCACCTTGTTCGGAACTTTCGATGGGGATGTCCAATGATTACGAAATTGCTGTAGAAGAAGGCGCTACATATGTACGAATAGGCACAGCACTAGTCGGAGAGGAAAGTGAGGATCTTACATGAGCATGAAAAATAAATTCAAAAACTTTTTTTACTTAGATGAAGAAGAAGAGGAAACACCAAAATCAAATGACCGAAGAATTGAATCACAACCTTCACCTCAACCGGCTGTCCGAAAAACAGCGAAGGAAAGAAGAGTTATACAGAATGATTCCCACCCGGCACCAAATGTCGTGAGTCTGCAGAACTTGCAAAAATCCTCTAAAGTGATATTGGTGGAACCACGTGTTTACGCAGAAGCCCAGGACATTTCGGAACATTTGAAAAATAAGCGCTCAGTCGTGGTGAATTTGCAGCGTATCGATAAAGATCAAGGAATCCGGATTGTGGATTTTTTAAGTGGAACCGTGTATGCTTTAGGCGGAGATATTCAACGGATTGGCACTGACATTTTCCTGTGTGCACCCGATACCGTTGAAGTGGCAGGAGCCATTTCAGACTATTTTTATGAAGACTTACAATAATTGAGGTGTAATTAGTTCATATGGATTTTATTATCAATATTCTTTATCAAGCAATAGGCTTGTATTCAATTTTACTAATTATCTACATTTTCATGTCATGGGTACCGAATTCGCGGGAATCCAGCATTGGGCGATTTCTGGAAAGAATCTGCGATCCGTATCTTGAACCGTTCAGAAAGTTCATCCCACCATTCGGTATGATTGATATTTCACCGATTGTTGCCATTTTAGTATTGAATTTAGCTCGTTCGGGACTTGCGCAGTTATCATTCTATGTTTAAGATCCTGCCTCACTTCTGTGGGGCTTTTTTTGACCATTGAAAGGAAGAAACATATGGAACAAGTATTGCAGCATTTTCGTAAAGATGAACAACCATTTATCGAACAAGTCAGTGGCTGGCTAAGGGAAATACAGGATCGGTACGCGCCAAAATTGACCGATTTTCTGGATCCGAGACAACAGTATATCGTGCAGTCTCTTGTCGGGCAAAATGATGATATCGTGGCTACTGCCTTTGGGGAGTTTCCAAATGCCGAAAGAAAACGGATGTTCATCTCACCTTCCTATTTTGAAGCCACAGATGATGATTATAATATTATTGTTTTTTCTATCAGATACCCTTCGAAATTCATTAAATTGGAGCACCCAGACGTGTTGGGTTCCCTGATGTCATTGGGTCTCGACCGTTCGAAGTTCGGGGATATCCGTGTGGATGACAGCCGTATTGAATTTGCGCTTGCGTCAGAAGTGGCGGATTTTGTACGGATGAATATTACGTCTATCGGCAAATCCAAAGTACAGGTGGAAGAATTGCCTGAAGATCATCCCTATTTAGAAAACAAAGATGTATGGGTGGAAGAAACTCATACCGTGAGTTCCATGAGAATCGACACCATTATTGCATCCCTATTCAATGTCTCAAGACAGAAAGCTTCGTTACTCATCACTAGTGGCAAAGTCAAAGTGAATTGGACGGTAAGGGAACAATCGTCATTCGAACTGCATGAATCCGATTTACTTTCCATCAGAGGTTTTGGGCGAATTAAAATAGGTTTGATTGAAGGACGAACAAAAAAAGACAAAATACGCCTTCAAATAGGTCGAATCGAGCCAAAATCGTGAAAAATATTCAAGAAAATTCGAATTATTGCTGTCATGGCTGACAATGAACGTTATAATAGTTGAAAAGATGCAAGTTAGTAAAGGGGAGATTTTTGAAATGCCGCTATCACCACTAGATATTCATAACAAAGAGTTTGGTCGTGGGTTCCGAGGCTATAACGAAGATGAAGTTAACGAATTTTTAGAACAAGTGATTAAAGATTTCGAGCTTCTGATCAAAGATAAGAAAGAATTGGAAGAGAAATTGAAATCGTCAAGTGAACGCGTAGGACATTTCACTACGATTGAAATGACTCTGCAAAAATCAATCGTGGTCGCTCAGGAAGCTGCGGAAGAAGTAAGACGAAACTCGCAGAATGAAGCGAAGTTGATCGTCAAAGAAGCAGAAAAAAATGCAGATCGAATCGTCAATGAGGCTTTGACGAAAGCCCGTCGCATTGCATTGGAAATTGATGACTTGAAAAAACAATCCAAAGTGTTCCGTAACCGTTTCAAGATGTTGGTAGAGGCGCAGCTTGATCTCATCAATACAGATGACTGGGACCATTTAATGCAATATCAAGTAGACGCAAATGAACTGGAAAGAATCGGCGCAAGAGAAGACTGAGTGCTGCTTGACGATTTCGGAATCATTCCCTATAATATCTACATATTGTAATTTAAAAGATAAAAACGCTGAAAGAGACAGTATTTTGATAACCTAGATTAGCGATTCGAGGATGGTGAAAGCTCGAACAAACGGCAATCAAAAGAAAATCACTCTTGAGTTAAATCACTGAACTTGATTTGTAAGTGATTTCGGTTTCACGCCGTTAACGTGATCTAAGCTGGCAACATAACTGTTGCAATTAGGGTGGTACCGCGAGTCATGACTTCTCGTCCCTTCATTGGGATGAGGAGTTTTTTTATTGTTTAGATTATCATTTCAAGGAGGTTTTTTAGATGGAATACAAAAATACATTATTGATGCCTAAAACTGATTTCCCGATGCGTGGGGGATTGCCAACACGTGAACCACAAATGCAAACAAAATGGAACGAAATGAACCTATATGGAAAAGTTCAAGAACGTACGAAGGGACGTCCAACATTTATTCTGCATGATGGACCACCGTATGCAAATGGTGATCTTCATATGGGTCACGCCCTGAACAAAGTACTGAAAGACATGATTGTGCGACATAAATCAATGACTGGATTCCATGCACCGTATGTTCCAGGTTGGGATACTCATGGTCTTCCGATTGAGCAGGCGTTGACGAACAAAGGTGTCAACCGCAAGGAGATGACTTTGGCAGAGTTCAGAAACTTATGTGAGACATATGCATATGAACAAATCGACCGTCAACGTGAACAATTCAAACGTTTGGGTGTACGTGGAGATTGGGAAAATCCATATGTAACATTAAAGCCAGCTTATGAATCACGCCAAATCGAAGTTTTCGGTGAAATGGCACGCAAAGGATATATTTATAAAGGGTTGAAACCGGTTTATTGGTCGCCATCAAGTGAATCCGCATTAGCTGAAGCTGAAATTGAATACCAGGATAAAAAATCACCTTCGATTTATGTCAGCTTTGAAGTGACAGATGGTAAAGGGGTTATTGCCGAAGGAACAAAAATTATTATCTGGACCACAACACCATGGACAATTCCTGCCAATCTTGGGATTTCAGTACATCCTGAATTTGATTATGTCGTTGTTGAAGTGGAAGGCACTCGCTACGTTGTTGCAAAAGATTTACTTGAATCAGTGGCATCTGTACTTGAATGGGAATCTCATGAAGTCGTTCAAACCGTAAAAGGTGAACAAATGGATCGCATGATTGCGAAACATCCTTTATATGACCGTGACTCCCTTGTAATGTTGGGTGATCATGTAACGAATGAAGGCGGTACAGGATGTGTCCATACAGCTCCAGGGCACGGGGAGGAAGACTTCCAGGTCGGCAAGGCTTATGGACTTGAAGTACTTTCACCAATCGATGATCGTGGTGTATTGACAGCAGAAGCCCCAGGGTTTGAAGGGTTATTTTATGATAAAGCCAATAAAGTCATTACAGAGGCATTGGATGCGGCCGGCGCCCTTGAAAAACTAACATTCTTCACTCACTCAGCACCACATGATTGGCGTACGAAAAAGCCGGTCATTTTCCGTGCAACAGCTCAGTGGTTTGCGTCAATTGAAGCATTCCGTGATCAATTATTACAAGCAATCAAAGATACTTCCTTCACACCATCATGGGGTGAAACTCGACTCTTCAATATGGTCCGAGATCGTGGAGATTGGTGTATTTCCCGCCAACGCGTATGGGGTGTTCCAATTCCTGTTTTCTATGCAGAAGATGGAGAGCCTATCTTAACTGAAGAAACTATTGCACATGTGTCAAAATTATTCCGCGAACATGGTTCCACCATTTGGTTCGAACGCGACGCAAAAGATTTATTGCCTGAAGGTTTCACACATCCAAACAGTCCGAATGGCCGTTTCACAAAAGAAACAGATATCATGGACGTATGGTTCGATTCAGGTTCATCCCATCAAGCTGTATTGGATGAACGCGATGATTTAGTGTACCCTGCGGATCTTTATCTTGAAGGGTCAGATCAATACCGTGGATGGTTCAATTCTTCTCTGACAACTAGCGTTGCGATCAATGGCCATGCTCCTTACAAAGGATTGCTAAGCCACGGGTTCACTTTAGACGGTGAAGGCCGCAAGATGAGTAAATCAATCGGAAACGTCATCGATCCAGCCAAAGTCATGAATCAGTTGGGTGCCGACATTCTACGTCTCTGGGTAGCATCAGTTGATTATACAGCTGACGTCCGGGTTTCGGATTCAAACTTCAAGCAGGTTGCTGAAGTCTATCGCAAAATTCGCAACACATTCCGTTTCCTTCATGGAAATGTATCCGACTTCAATCCGCAATCAGATCGTGTAGCGTTTGACGAATTGCGAGAAGTCGATCAATATATGTTCATGAAACTTCAGGAATTGATTGAAACAGTGCGTAAAGCTTACGATAAATATGATTTCGCAAGTGTTTATCATGCCGTGAACAACTTTGTGTCTTCCGATTTGAGTTCGTTCTATCTTGATATCGCCAAAGATGTTGTTTACATCGAAGGGGAAGACAACTCTCATCGCCGTGCGATGCAAACCGTGATGTATGATACTTTAATGGCGCTGCTGAAACTAACGACGCCAATCTTGCCGCATACGACGGATGAACTATGGGAGTTCCTGACGTATGAAACGGAAGAAAGCGTTCAGTTGACAGACTTCCCCGAAGCGGTCTCTCATTCTTCATTTGCAGAGTTGCGCACGAAGTATCAACAATTGATGTTGATACGTGATGACGTGTTAAAAGCGTTGGAAGAAGCTCGAAACGCAAAAGAAATCGGGAAATCACTTGAAGCAAAAGTGACGGTTTACGTCAAGAAAGAATTGCAAGATGCATTCGATACCAACAAAATTGACTTTGCACAATTCTTTATCGTATCTGACTTCACACTTGCCGGTCTGAAAGAAGAAGCACCTGCAGAAGCATTATCACTTGATGTTGCATCAGTAGTTGTAACGAAAGCGCAAGGCGAGAAATGTGAACGATGCTGGACGATCTCAACAAAAGTCGGGGAAAACGACAAGCATCCTACGCTATGTCCTCGTTGTGCGGATGTTGTGGAAAAATATTACGTTTAATTAATCATTCTGATTATTTTAAAGAGCTGCCCTTTTTTGGGCAGCTCTTTCTGTCAGTTCGCGATTTGTGTTAAACTAGGTAGTAGTCTTTGGTAACGGGGGAACATTTGTGTATATTTATTATTTAATTGCAATCGTGATTGTGGCAATTGACCATTGGACAAAATGGTTAGTAGTAAAAAATATGGAACTCGGTGAACGTATTGTCTTGATCGATCCGACATTTGCGTTACTGTCCCATCGCAATCGTGGAGCTGCATGGGGAATGCTTGAAGGACAAATGTGGTTGTTCACGATCGTGACAATCATCGTGGTAATTGGAATATTGTACTATTTCCATAAAGAAGCAAAAGGCAAACCACTGTTTCAAATCAGCTTGATGGTTTTGCTTGGTGGTACTTTAGGAAACTTCATAGATCGAATATTCCGAGGGGAAGTAGTGGATTTCGCGGATGTGCTGATTCCTGTCATCAATTACGATTTCCCGATTTTTAATATAGCTGATGCCGCTTTGACAATAGGTGTAGTCATGCTCATAATTGTATTATTTTTAGAAGAAAAAGCAGAAAAAGCTGCTAAGAAAAAAGGTGAATAGATGGAAGATTATACGTACAAGATTTCAGAGGAACAAAAAGGCGAACGTGTCGATAAAGCGCTTGCCACATTAGAAGCGGATTGGACTCGCAGCCAGATTCAAATCTGGTTAAAGGATGGAGCCGTCTTGGTAAATGGCGAATCTGTTAAAACGAACTATAAAGTTAGAGCTAATGATGTTATTACTGTGACAGTACCTGAAGTAGAAGAGCTGGATATTGTTGCTGAAGATCTGGATTTGGATATCGTTTATGAAGATGAGGATGTCCTTGTCGTAAATAAACCACGTGGTATGGTCGTCCATCCTGCACCTGGTCATGCTACTGGTACACTTGTAAACGGACTGATGCATCATTGTAACGATTTGTCCGGTATCAATGGCGTCATGCGCCCGGGGATTGTCCACCGAATCGATAAAGATACAACCGGCCTATTGATGGTTGCCAAAAATGACAAGGCACATGTGTCATTGGTTGACCAACTCGTGAAAAAGACAGCGACCCGGAAATATACGGCATTGGTTCACGGGCACATCCCGCATGATAAAGGTACAGTCGATGCACCGATTGGTCGAGATGTCCGTGACCGTCAAAGCATGGCGGTAATAGATAAAGGAAAACATGCAGTGACACATTTTCGTGTACTAGAGCGTTTTGGGAACTTCACATTAGTGGAGTGCCGTCTTGAAACAGGACGTACACACCAAATTCGTGTCCATATGAAATACATTGGTTACCCATTGGCAGGGGATCCGAAATATGGTCCGAAGAAAACAATCGATTTTAATGGACAGGCACTGCATGCCGGTGTATTAGGATTCATTCATCCACGTACGGAAGAGTACATGGAATTCGAAGCACCTTTGCCTGAAGATTTCAAGGTTTTACTCGAAGAAATGAAAACGGACGTTGACATTAAGGAAGAGTAAAACTATACTAAATATAACGAAATTGAATAGAACACCTTTAAAGACGGTCCAGAGAGGCTGAGAAGGTAAACGTGAAACGTGTTGATGCACATGATGTGTGTATCGGTATGTCTAATTTTCTGCATTCACACCCTCTCATCCTAATTGGACGAGAGGGTTTTTATTTTGAGAAAAAGGAGAATCACAATGGTGGAAAAAGCAAATATATTGGATGAGCAAGCGATTAACCGTGCTTTGACACGGATTGCACACGAGATAATCGAACGCAATAAAGGAATTGAATCATGTATCTTGGTAGGAATCAAAACACGCGGTGCTTATCTGGCAACTCGCCTGGCAGAAAAAATCAAGATCATCGAAGGGAAGGCCATTAAATCCGGTGAGCTGGATATCACCCTTTACAGAGATGATTTATCCATGAAGACTGATAACAAGGAACCCCTAGTCCAGCAAGTTGACATTCAACATGCGGTTTCAAACCAAAAAGTGATTTTAGTAGATGATGTACTCTATACGGGAAGAACAGTACGAGCGGCGATGGATGCAGTGATGGACTTAGGAAGACCTTCTCAAATCCAATTGGCAGTATTGATTGATAGAGGACATAGAGAGTTACCTGTCCGTGCTGATTATGTGGGGAAAAACATTCCGACGGCAAGTCAAGAACGAATTGTCGTCCGATTGGTTGAAACCGATCACGAAGACAGCGTAACGATACACGAATAGAACGACTGGGGGATTTACAGTGAAGAATACACAAACAGTTTTGGACATACATGATAGGCCGTCAGCAGGGAAATTAACTACGTTAAGTATTCAACACATGTTCGCCATGTTCGGTGCAACGATCCTGGTTCCTCAACTGGTCGGTTTGAGCCCGGCTATCGCATTATTGACAAGTGGTATAGCAACGCTGATCTTCCTTTTCATAACGAAATTTCAGGTTCCGGCATATTTAGGATCATCTTTCGCCTTCATCGTGCCGATCATCGTGGCAACGGAAAAAGGTGGCATTGGAAGCGCCATGATAGGCAGTATGTTTGTCGCACTCGTCTATGTCATCGTCTCACTGGTCATCTGGAAGACGGGGTATAAATGGATCATGAGATTATTGCCGCCGATAGTCGTGGCGCCGGTAATCATTGTAATCGGACTTGCCCTGTCGCCTGTAGCGATCGACATGGCCATGAACATAGATTCAAATGGAGATGGGATCAAGGAATACAGCATGCTCCATTTTTCAGCGGCGTTGGTGACATTGGCAGCAGCGGTCATTGCGACATTGTTCTTTAAAGGAATCATCAGTTTAATGCCAGTCCTTATCGGCATCGTCGTCGGATATGTTTACTCCCTGTTCATCGGCATCGTGGAATTCACTTCCGTGCTTGAGGCAAAATGGTTCACAGCTCCGGATTTCTTGCTCCCGGGCGTCCATTATGAATTCATCATCACGCCGACACTGCTCGGCTTGATGGTTCCGATTGCGATTGTGACGATTTCTGAACATATCGGACATCAATTGGTACTCGGAAAAATCGTCAACCGAAATTACATCAAAGAACCTGGCCTTCACCGTTCACTTTTAGGAGATGGACTGGGAACATTGATCAGCGGACTAGTCGGAGGACCTCCGAAAACAACCTACGGTGAAAATATCGGGGTGCTCGCAATCACACGCGTATACAGTGTGTATGTCATCGGTGGGGCTGCGGTATTAGCCATTTTGTTCTCATTCCTCGGCAAAATCATGGCACTGATTGCGACCATTCCAACTGCAGTTCTTGGTGGGATTTCCATCCTGCTATTCGGTATCATCGCTTCATCAGGACTTCGCATGCTGGTCGATAACAACATCGACTTCGGGGATAAACGAAACCTGGTCATCTCATCCATCATACTGGTAATCGGTATCGGAGGAGCCAAGCTTCATTTTTCAGATACGTTTGAACTACAAGGGATGGCATTGGCTGCCATCATCGGTGTTATATTAAACATAGTACTGCCAGGAAGACCGAAAGAAATAATCGATCCATTTGAAATCGAACAAACTCAATAATACCTTTTAATACCTAGTCCAGAGAGGCAGGGAAAGGGAAACCGATATGTAAGCTCCGTCACAGATGGATCTTTGCTTAGGTTTACCCTCAGGCCTCTCAACTCATAGTTGAGAGGCCTTCTTTTTACGAAAAGAATCAGGGAGGCAATGAAGTGAAGAATCTATTATCAATGAAAGACTTGGAAGTCAATGAAATAGAACACATATTAAACAGGGCACTGGAATTCCGGCAAGGAGCTGAAAGCGAGCTCGATAAGCAATACACGGTTTCAAATGTTTTTTTTGAACCGAGCACACGGACCAAGATGAGTTTCGAGATGGCTGAGAGGAAACTGGGATTGCATGTATTGCCGTTCGATGCCGGGACTTCAAGTACGTTAAAAGGTGAAACATTGTATGATACCATCAAAACCCTCGAGTCAATTGGCGTGGATGCAGTTGTCATGCGTCATGAAAAGGATGAATACTACGAAGAACTATCGACAGGCATAAACGTGTCCATCATCAATGGCGGTGATGGCTCTGGTCAACATCCATCCCAGTCCCTTTTGGACCTTTATACCATAAAAGAGGAGTTTGGAAGTTTCAAAGGATTGCATATCACGATTGCGGGTGATGTTTCGCATAGCAGGGTCGCGAGGTCAAATGCCCAGGCACTCCAGAAATTGGGGGCTATTGTAACCTTCCTCTGTCCACCGCAATGGCAAGGTGAATTTGATTCAACCTCCAACTGGGAAGAAGTTTTGCCACTTACGGATGTAGTGATGCTGCTTCGGGTCCAGCACGAAAGACACGAGGCAGATGAAACGTTTTCCAAACAGCAATACCACGAACAATTCGGACTGACACAAGCACGTTATAACCAATTGAAACCATCTGCGATCATCATGCACCCGGCGCCGATCAATCGTGACGTTGAGATAGCAAGTGTACTTGTTGAAAGTGAAAAATCACGCATCTTCAGACAAATGCAAAACGGTGTTTTTGTTCGGATGGCGATACTGGAATCTGTATTAAAGGAGAGATTTTGATGAAAAAATACATTCGAAACATTCAATTGCTTGATAACAACAACGAACTGACAGAGGGATCCATCTTAATTGAACAAGGTCGAATCATCGAATTAAATCCGAAAACGGAGCCAGAAGTGGATGAAATCATAGACGGACAGGGGTATTTCGTTTCAGCAGGATTCATTGATGTACATGTTCATCTGCGAGAGCCGGGGGGCGAAAAGAAAGAGACGATTGAATCCGGAACACATGCGGCCGCTAAAGGCGGTTTCACAACCATTTGCGCCATGCCAAATACAAGACCTGTACCTGACACGATCGAAAATCTGACACATGTCAATCAGCTCATCGAGCAAAAAGCGAAAATCCGGGTACTTCCATATGCCTCCATTACAATCCGTGAAGCAGGGAAAGAAAGAACAGACTTGGCAGCGTTGAAGGAACATGGAGCATTTGCCTTTACGGATGATGGTGTCGGAATCCAACAAGCCGGTATGATGTTCGAGGCCATGCAGGAAGCTGCAAAATTAAACATGCCGATCGTTGCACATTGTGAAGACAATTCACTGATATACGCCGGTGTGATGCATGAAGGAAAAAGAAACAAGGAACTAGGATTGAAAGGAATTCCATCAATCGCTGAATCGGTTCACATCGCCCGTGATATCCTTCTTGCGGAAGCGGCAGGGGCACACTACCATGTGTGTCATGTGAGTACGAAGGAATCCGTACGGGTGATAAGAGACGCGAAAAAAGCGGGGATTCATGTGACAGCGGAAGTCAGTCCGCATCATTTGCTGCTGTGCGAAGATGATATTCCTTCCAACGATGGGAACTGGAAAATGAATCCACCATTGCGTGGAAAAGAAGACCTGCAAGCACTGATTGAAGGGCTGGAAGATGGGACGCTAGACTTCATAGCAACCGATCATGCGCCTCATACCGCTGAAGAAAAAGGCAACGGCATGGAGCAAGCACCTTTCGGCATCGTTGGGTTGGAAACTGCTTTCCCTCTTTTGTACACACGATTCGTTAAATCAGGGAAGTGGACATTGAAGCAACTGATCGAGTGGATGACCGAAAAACCGGCTGATGTATTCGGTTTGCCATATGGGCGTCTGCACATGGGTGAGTCGGCAGACCTGGTTTTCCTGGATTTGAACAAAGTTCAGGACATTGACTACAACTCATTTGTATCAAAAGGGAAAAATACGCCATTCCACAATTGGACTTGCACGGGATGGCCGGTAATGACGATGTTTGAAGGAAACGTAATTTGGCAGGAGGAGAAATAATGATGAAGAGAAGCCTTATTTTAGAAACCGGTGATG
>Ga0209013_10002259_pt1 | contig 17510 bp, 12 predicted proteins | sample Cruoilmetagenom2_FD_187291 | JGI IMG/M metagenome (GOLD analysis project Ga0209013, IMG submission 187291) | Oil polluted marine microbial communities from Coal Oil Point, Santa Barbara, California, USA - Sample 2 (SPAdes) (version 2) | ecosystem: Environmental > Aquatic > Marine > Oil seeps ...
GGCTGGACCTGTATCGACGGCAACCCGGCGTTCTCGAGGATCTCCTGTGGCAAGTGCCGAAGCTCGATGAGACCGCTCTTGCAGAGTACAAAAGCGTGCTCGATCGCGTTCTCCAGCTCTCGAGCGTTGCCGGGGAAGTCGTATCTCATGAAGATGTTCATGACCTCTTCAGAAACGCCGGCCACGGCCTTGTTCTGCAGCCTGTTGAATCTCGACACGAAGTGATCGATGAGGGGCGGGATGTCCTCCCGCCGGTTACGGAGCGGTGGAAGCTCGAGCCGGAAGATATTGATCCGGTAGTACAGATCCCCGCGGAAGCGCTTCTCTTGAACGAGCTTCAAGAGATCTTGGTGGGTGGCGGTTACGACCCGCACATTCACCTTCACCGGAGTCACCGAACCCAGTGGTTCGTAAACACGCTCCTGCAGAACCCGCAGCAGGCGGACCTGCATCGCCGGCGAGATGTCGCCGATCTCGTCCAGGAAGATCGTGCCCCCGTCGGCGATCGCGAACCGACCCGGTTTGTCTCTCCGCGCATCGGTAAAGGCGCCGGCCTTGTGGCCGAAGAGTTCGGACTCGAGGAGGGTGTCCGGGAGAGCGCCGCAGTTGATGGCCACGAACCGCTTTTTTCGCCGCGCCGAGAGGTCGTGGATGGCGTGTGCGAAGAGCTCCTTGCCGGTGCCGCTTGCCCCGTGGATCAACACTGTACTGTCGCTCTCCGCGACCACCGGCACGAGATTGAACAGCGTACGCATCGCCACACTCTTGCCGACAATGTCGCCGAGGCTGTAGCGACTCTCGACCTCCTTTCTCAGCTCCTCGACCTGGCTGAGATCGCGGAAGGTCTCGACACCACCGATGATATTGCCGTCAGCATCTTCGAGCACCGCGGTGGAAATGCTGATCGGGATCTTTTGTCCGCTCGCGTCGATGATGAATATCGCCTTGTTGACGACTTGCTGCCCGGTGTCGATAGTCTGCCGGAGAGCACAATCACTCTCGCAGATGCTGGCACGGAACACATCGCAGCAGCGACTTCCGATGGCCTCGTCGTGGGGCACACCGGTGATCCGTTGTGCCGCCCTGTTAAAGGACTTGATGCGCCACTCGCGATCGACGGTGAACACACCGTCGGTCACGCTGTCGAGAATGATCTGCGCTGCGTTCGGGTCCTCGTAATACATTTGGGAGCGCCCTTCCCGGGGGCGAGGTCCTTACATTGATCGTCGACAATTTGCCAGCATGCTCACTCTACCCCAACCGAAGCGTCACGGCTGCCGAGCGCTGCAGCCTCGACGACGCCGATCGCAGTGAGGTTTACCACCTCCTCCACGGTTGCCCCGTAGGGAAGAAGATGGGCCGGGAGGCGCGTGCCCATCAGGATGGGGCCGATCGGCACCGCCTCGCCCATGTACTGCAGCGAATGCATCGTAAGATTGCCGGATTGGAGATCGGGGAAAATAAGCACGTTGGCGTCGCTGTCAAGGGCGGTGAACGGAAAGTACGCCCGGCGCAGGGCGCCGTTACGGGCGGTAGCGAGCTGCATTTCCCCGTCGATCACGATATCCGGGGCCCGCTCTCTGGCGATCTCGGTCGCCCGCCGCATGACCTCGGCGTGGGGGTGGACGATGGTGCCGAAGTTGGAGAAGGAGAGCATGGCCACTTTCGGTTCGATCCCGAGCGCGCTGGCGGTCCGTGCTGCGAGGAGGGCGATCTCGGCCAGGCCTTCGGCGTCCGGATCGATGTTGACCGCACAGTCGGCGATCAGCACAACGTCCTTTGGCAGCAGCACGAGGTAGTGGCTCGATACGCGACGTACGCCAGCCGCCGGCCCGATCACCTCGAGGATGGTGCGCAGGGTCTCTGCGTAATCGGTGCACGAACCCCCGATCATCATGTCGGCGTCGCCCGAGTGCACCATCATCGCAGCGAAACGGTCGCGCTGCCGGACTCTGTCTGCAGCGGCTGGCCGCATGACGCCTCGGCGGCCGCGCATCCGGAAGTACTCCTCGACGTAAGTCTCCAGGTGGGTACTACGATCAGGGTCGACTACGGGAAGGCCGCCAAGATCGACGCCGATGCGGTCGATGGTCTGCCGCACCTCATCCTCTCGTCCGAGGACGATCGGCGACGCAATTCCCTCGTCGAGAAGGATGCGGCAGGCACGGAGGACGGCCTCATTGGTTCCCTCTGAGAAGACGACCCGCAAGGGGTGCTGACGCGCCCTGAGGATGAGACCGCGCAGGGTCTCCCGTCCGGTTCCGAGCCGCACTCCGAGACTCTCCTGATAGGCTTCGACCTCGAGCGGTCGCTGTGCCACCTCCTCTTGAACGGCACACTCGGCGACCGCGGAGGATTCGCGAACCAGGATCCGTGGATCGATCGGCTTGGGCAGCAGGTAGCTGGCGCCGAAGCTGAAGTGTTCGTGCCCATAGGCCCGTTCCACCTCCTCCACCACCTCCTCGCGCGCCAGCTCTGCGAGGGCATGGGCCGCGGCGAGCAGCATGCCCTCCGTGATCCTCGTCGCCCGAATATCGAGGGCGCCACGAATGATGTAGGGGAAGCTCAGGGTGTCGAGAACTGCGTTCGGGTGGATGCCCAGCGCCGTGGCCACGATGACGTCCTGGCGGGCGGCACGAGCGTCCTCCCAGGAGATCTCCGGTTCGGGTGTGGCAAGCGCAAGCACTATCGGGAAGCGAGCCATACGGCGCACCATCTGCTGGCTGAGAACGCCTCCGGCAGAAGCACCGACAAAGATATCCGCACCCTCGATGCCCTCCTCGAGCCGGCGCGCGGGATGGTTGCGCCGGAAGACCTGTTGGTATTCGAAGAGATCTTCGCGGTCGGGGTGGAGCAGTCCTTCCTTGTCATACACCAGGAGATTGTCCTGCTGTACCCCGAGGCTGAGCAGGAGGCGCGCGCACCCCGTTCCGACCGTGCCGGCGCCGCACAGGACCACCTGCGCCTGGTCGATCGTCTTCTCTACCAGCTCGAGGGCGTTGATGATGGCGGCGGTGGCCACGACCGCAGTGCCGTAGAGGTTCTCGTGAAAAACCGGAATGCTCAGCTCCTCGCAGAGCCGCTCGTAGATGTGGAGACCTTCAGGGGCACGGATGTCCTTGAGGTTGATGGCCCCGAAGGTGGGCTCGAGCACCCGCACCGTGTCCACGAACCGATCCGGGTCAGCGGTGTCCAGCTCGAGATCGAAGACATCGATATCGGCGAGCCGCTTGAACAGCACCGCCATCCCTTCCTGCATGGGTTTGGCTGCCGCCGGGCCGACGTCGCCGAGACCGGGCAACGCGCTGCCGTTCGTGATGACGCCAACGAGATTCTCGCGAGCCGTGTAACGGTAGACCGCCGCCGGATCGCGGGCGATTTCCTCGGCCGGGAACCTCGCACCCGGCAGGTAGGCAAGGCGCATCTCACGGGGGCTCAAACAGGGTTTGGTGGCCCTGATGGCGATCTTGCCCGGGCGGTCGGCAGCGTGATAGTCGAGGGAGTCCTGTTGTCGAATCATGTCCCAACCTCCTGGGAAAGAGCGGGCCGTTGAGTCGCAGCCGCGGCAGTAAGGGGGTACCGTTCAAGTGTCTCCTGAAGAACAGCGAGGAAGGTCGCCACCGGCCGCGCCTGGAGGATCCACAGGCGTGAATCCTCGAGCGCAAACTCGATGTCGAGGGGGTATCCGTAGGCGGCTTCAAGGCGAGAGGCAACGTCCACGAGCTCGCACAGCTCCACGTACTCGAGGGCGGGGCGCAGTCGTTGGTGGTACAGGGTCTCGGTGCGCACAGTGCCGGTACCTGTGTGGCGGTTGAAGACAACCCGCTCTTGCTTGTCGGCGGTGACATAGCTGAATCGCAGATCGCCGCTCATCAGACCGCCCTCTTTGCTGACCGTGATCTGGTCGGCGGCAACGATCCCGGAGACGATACCCTCGCCGAGGCCGAGACCGGCGTTGATCTGGATCTCCTGGAGCTCACCCTTGCCGACATTGATAGTCAGCAACACCCCGGAGACCCTCGACCAGACGATCCGCTGGATCACGACCCCGCCTCCTTCCGAGTCGGAGGTGCCGAGCACCGCGCGGTTGTGGATCGCGCGCTCGGTCCAGAGTCCGCTCCAGGTTCTCTTCAGGTACTCGATCAGCGAGCTCGTGCCGCTGACGAAGAGAAAGGTGTCGAACTCACCGGCTCCGGCGGCGATCTCGGTGTCCTCCTCCCGTGACGACGAGCGCAGAGCGACGTAAGGAGCATCTTCCGAATCGCCGTGGGCCTCGTCGATGTCGGCTACCGCGAGACCGCGGTACGCTTCGAGGATCTCGGCGACCAAAGCATCCGGAAGCTCGACGCTCTCCCACAGCGCACGGATGTGGGACGATTTCTCATGATTGGTAAGTTCTGCCCTCCCGAGCACGGCGTCGATGGCGTCGCGGAGGGTCGATGGTCGGGAGTCGAGGCCGGCCGCCGCGAGCGAACGAGACGCCGGGGGCTGTGCCAATGCAAGGCGGAATGCTCTATCGGTGACAACGAACCACGGCGGCACCAAATCGGGACCTGCGAGCCGGCCGATTTCGGCCAGGTTGGCGGCCTTCGAACCGATGAGAGGGAAGAGCTCGAGGCCACCGTCCCGGGGTCCGAGCACAAGACGCTCAGCCAGCCGGCGGCAGGTCGCGGCGTCACGATCGGCCAGGCGCTCACCGGCCCGTACGGCCTCCTGCCGATCTTGGACTTTGACCCCAAGCACCGCATTGGTCCGCTCGAGCTGGCGCACCAGGTGTCGGAGGTGGGGCTCGCCACCGTTGCTGGTCGCCACCTCCGCAGCGAGTCGCCGCCGCAGCTTTTGCAACGAGCTGCAGGCAAGATCATCGATGTGATCGGTGCGTGTTGACACCACGGCCGGTGCCGCCGGTCGCGGACCCATGCACGCGACGGCCTCCTCAAAACTGTCGCGGACCCGCAAAGCGTCGAGCCGAGGTTGCAGGACCTCGAACAAGAAACGGGCCATCACAATCGAGCGCTCGGCGGTCGCGACGGTGTTCGCCAGGCGACGCTCGAGCTCAGCGGCGGTGTGTTCCACGAAGACCAGGCAGGTCCCCTCGACTCGTCGGTTGTGAAGCAGTATCTGTAACAGCAGCTCGCGGTCGGCACGGCCGCTTCCGACACTCGGCACGAGACCGCCAAGGAGCATTTCGCGCACCGCCCAGCGGGCCAGTACCGGATCCATGAGCCGGGCGAGGAGCTTTTCGAGCTGGTGGCGAGCACGGATGCGACGACCACGCAGGGCGAGCACTTCCTGGTCGCCCGTGGCGTGTTGGAGACGGCGTACAGCTTCACCCAAGTGCCTGAGGTCGTCGTGAAGGGCGAGCGCCTCACGATCGTGACCGAGCACGCGCAAGGTCCCGATAGTGGCATTGAGGATGACGAGGTCGCCCTCACGCAGGAGGTGCTCCCGCTCGCGCAGCTGATCCCAAATGCACACCGACAGACCGCCTATCACGCGCTCCTCCTCGCGGTACTCCGGCACCAGGTAGAGCAGCGTCTGGGACCCGTCTTCCTCCACGCGCCAGCGGCCCGAGACGATGAGAGCCGGTTTGTGGAACTGGATCGCAATCAGCCCGGCGTGGCTGAGGACACCACCACCCGTAGAGACGATGCCTGCGGCGTGGTAGAGATAGGTGGTGTCCTCCGGGCTCACCGAGGGACTCACAAGCACGGCGCCCTCGAGTTCCTCGGGTCGGCGCCCTTCGGTGCCGAAAACTGCCGGGCCCACAACCCGCCCGGGCGAGGCCTGGAGGCCGGTAAGCACCCGCTCCCCGGGCAGTAACCCCGGTTCGAACGGAAGAGTCCCGGCTGCGATCTTGCACAGGACATCACGCGCGTCGGTTTGGATCTCCGACTCGGAAGTCTCTACGCCAGGGGCGAGATAGCTGTTGCACCGGAGCAAAGTCTCGAGCTCAACAGTGTCGCTGCACGCGTTCGAGCTCCACGGCGTGTTCACATCCTCGCGATGCCGGAAGAGGGTGTCACCGTGCGAGTAGAGAGCGAGGCGAATGATGCCCTGATCGTCGCGGAGCACGTAGATCCAGAGCTCATCGTCGAGCAAAGCGAGCCGGGCGCGTTGGACGACACGTCCAGCCACGTAACCGGTGGTGCGAAAACCGAGGGTGCGCTCGAGCGACGCCGCGACTCGAGCCACGGCAACCAACGGCGCCACCATCTGCTCGCCGGACGACAGGATCTCGGCAAACCGCTCCACCTCGTGCTCAACCACGAAGACATCCGGCGAGCACCTCTGGAAACCGTTAGGGGTGACGACCACCTGACCCCGAGCGATTGCCGCACGGAGGGGGCCGAGGAAGTTGCGCTCGAGTTGGATCTGTCCGATCAGGCGATGGGCGTCATTCTCCGGCAGGGACGGGGGGTCGACTCCGAGATCGCGGAGTGCCGTCTGTAGCCGTTCGAAGAGCCCTGGTGGCGGCGGCGGGCTAAACCGGTCGGGACACGCTCCCTCGCCGGACCATGCCACTTCCTGCTCTCCGGCAGGGCCGGTTTCGACCCCTATCAGCACCCCCCTGCGGTTGCTGGTCAAGAGCAGGTCAAAGGGAAGTTCCCCCCAGCGTTTGAACGACGCGGCCCAGGAACGGGTGACCGAGTTTCGCACCGCCTCGTCGAGGTCGAGTGAACCGATCGTCCAATCCAGATCCATGAGATAGGGCGCGAGGCGGAGCAGGGCGCCGGCGCGCTCGCACAGCGTTCCCAGGTCGAGAACCGAGTCCTTGTCACAGCGGGCGTGGACGTGGGTCTCGTCCAGGATGACGTCGAACCCGAGTTCGCGCAGGAAGACACTGATGGCGTCCAAGTTGAGCGCAGGGTGCTGGTCGAGCTCGTAGGCGCTGACTCCAAAAAACTCCAGGTCCACCATCCCACCCCGTAGTGGCGGCGAGAAGTCGATGCGAATAAAGGCGGGGTGATTGCGGAAGGCGAGGTAGTAGTGCACCTCGTTTCCGTAGCAGAAGATCTCCACATCCGGGAAGTGAAGGCGGCCGATGATGAGCTGACGAGCAAAGCCCTCGGTCACAACACGTACGGGGTATGGAATAGACGAGCCGGACTGACGGGCTCCGCTGTGGCTTTCAAAATCGGTATAGTGAATCCGGCGAATGGTGTGAAGACCGTCGTGGCGCGCGAGCACGAGGTCCACATTGCGCTGCGGCCCGCTCCGGACCCCGGCCAATCGGGAACCGAGCGCCAAGGCCTTCTGGTGAAGGTAACGCTTGAGGCCGTGGAGGGTACGCACCTCACCCAGGTTGGCAGGGTCCTCGAAGGACGTCGCGAGGCGCGTCACTTCCGGGGAAATCGAGGCGCTGCCAGCCCCTTCCTCCTCGAGACCCTCCACGATCCTGCGCCGCAGGCCGCCGTACACGTCGGGCAGGAGTGCACACTCGTCGCTGTGGGCGGCAAACAGAGCCGTGAATTCCTCAACCACCTGATCCATGCCCGCAACAATGTGGTTCACCCTGTCGGCGGTCAGGGGCGCTACATCGAGGATGATCTCCAGCAACTCGGAGTGAAGAAGGTTGAGGGCTCGGAAGCGGGCGACAGGCCCGGTAAGATCGGCGTCGTCCTGGTCCTCGGCTGCGAACCCACCGTGGGTGATGAAGAGCATCCACTCACCGGTCCGGTGGACCTGGTCCGAGCAGCTCTCGAGCAGGGAGGCCTCGGATGCCAAGACCGTGAATGGAATCGAACCGGCGATGCTGACCCCGGTCATGCGCCTGACTTCGAGGCCGAGAGCCACGCGCGGCCAGCCCAGCTCGGCAATGACCTGCCGCAGACGCTCGTCGCCGCAGATCTCCTCGGCCAGCCGAAGCTCCTTGACCACCGGCGGGTCGTCGCGGCCCGGGGCGATCACATGGAGAAGATCATCGTGGCCGGCGCGGGTGAACTCGAGGTAGGGGGCAAGATACTCATACGCCTCGGCGCCGAGCATCAGCCGGGCGAGGTCCTCCGGTGCGGGCTCGTCATCGAGGTCGAGGAGCCGCGCCGCGAGCCTGCGCAGACGTTGGTTCGCAGAGTCCAGAAGGAGCATCTTGAGAGGATCGCCGCCGTTTGGTGTCGACATCCGCCGGACGATAGCGGCGATGGTCTCTAGCGATTCCCGGTCACCAAACGGGGATCCCTCGGCATCCACACGCTCAGCCAACAACTCGACGACGGGGAGCTCCACGGCCATGGCGCCCGAGGCAGCAAGTACGGACGCCTGCTCGAGAGCGCGATGTGCCACCTGCCTGGCCCGGGCAAACAGCATTTCGGCAAGAAGGGTCCATGGCGCCGGGCAGGTGGCAACGACTGTCTCGAGAAGGTCGGCGACAGGAGTCACTCTGGCCCCCGTCTTGGTACGGAGGCAATGAGCCAGAGTATGAAGCTGCTCGAGATCATCCTCCGAGAGGGGATGTCCGAGGTTCTCGCCGAGCTCGGCACACAGGGATCGGATCGTCTCGACAGCACCCGTCACCAGTTCGAGTTGGGAGCACAAAGATCGCACATGGGCGGCGACCGAGGTCTCAGAACTCGTCTGCCGTTGCGGTGTAGGCTCACCCTTGTGAGGTTCCATGGCGCACCCCAGTACGCTGAGCGAGCGGCTGCCGCCCGCGATCGTCATTCTATCGGCCGGCTCTCGAGGTCACCCATAGAAACGCCAACCACGACGAACGATGAGGCGGGGCCCGTCGGTCAGTCGTAACTCTTGCGGATCTTCTCGTCGCCGAGTGTTTCCTGAATCCTTTCCTGCCACCCAGGCCCCTCCCACGTCCCGAGTGCCTGATGGGTCTCGTAATAATTCCGCGGAATCGGGTGGGTTCCGAGCACCACCTCCATCCCGTACCTGGTTTCGATAAACCTGCGAAAGTCGTCAATGTAGGGGCAAGGCGGGTAACCCACCAGGAGGCCTGTGGCGAGGTGCACGACCTCGGCGCCGTTTTTCTTCATCTCCGCCGGCGCGTACTCCACGTTGCCGCCGGGACAGCCGTCACAGGTGGTGTATCCCACCAGCTCGACCTCTTCGCCGCGGTAGCGGCTGAAGGCGCCTTCCCGTTTTTCGAGAGCCCGAAAGCACTTTCCCCCGGCGCACCTCCGCCAGCGATCGCAGATGATAATACCCAGCTTCTTCATATCAACAGCTCCTCCTTTGGAAAGTGGTCGATCACCCCTCCATCCACCGCTGCACGTGGTCCCAGACGGTACGGATGTCGTCAGCCGCGCCGCCGCCCAGCTCGACCACGGCTCGACCCGCGACCTGTGCTCGGGTAACGACGGCGTCGTAGCGGATGCGGCCGACGATGGCGGCGCCGTGGTTCCGGGCCCGGGCCTCGATGCTCTCGGCGCCTTCAGGGTTGATGTCCCAGCGGTTGACACACACCGCGGCCGGGATCTGAAAGTGGGCCGCCAGCTCGAGGACCCGCTCCATGTCGTGTGCACCGGAAACCGTAGGCTCGGTCACTACAAGGACGCCGGCAGCTCCGGTAACGGCCGCAATCACAGGGCAGCCGATGCCGGGCGGGCCGTCGACCAATATCATGCTGCTCCCATTCGCTGCAGCTGCGTTCCTTGCCTCGTTCCGCACGATGGAAACCAGCTTCCCGGAGTTTTCGGCGGCGATGCCGAGACGGGCGTGGACCAGGGGGCCCATCCGCGTCGTCGACAGGAACCACTCGCCGCAGGTTCGCTCCGGGAAGTCGATCGCCCGGGATGGACAGAGCTCAACGCACACCCCACACCCCTCGCAGGCCAGGGGATCGATGACGAACCCTCTTGGTCTCTCGATCTCCATGACCGCGTCGAAACGGCAGACCGCCTTGCAGGTACCGGATGAATCGCAGTCCGCCTGGCGGATCACCGCCTCGTGGCCGCTGACAAAAAGATGGGATTCGAGAATCTCCGGCGCCAGGACCAGGTGGAGGTCGGCGGCGTCCACATCGCAGTCGGCGACCACAACGTCGTGCGCGAGCTCCGCGAAGGAGGCGACGACGCTGGTCTTGCCGGTTCCTCCCTTGCCGCTGATCACCACCAGCTCCGGTACACGCGCGTGCATCGCCTGCGCCCCGGCGATGGGGAGCGATGTCGACAGGCTGTCACGGCCGGACATGGGCAAGACTCTTTTCGGCCGGACGTTCGGCGGTGATCGGCGGCAAGGCCTCGATCTGCGCGGCCAGCGAAGCGAAGAGCGGACGAATGTCCGGGATGGCGTCAACCAGCGTCAGGCCTCGGGCATAGGCCTCGGCAATGCGACGGTCGTCGGGGATTTCGAGCAGAATTTCGAGACTCTCGGCGGCGCAGTACTCCTTCACCCGGTCATCACCCGAACCGGCGCGATTGATCACCACCCCGAAGGGGATCCCAAGGGTGCGCACGGTTTCCACGGCCAGCGCCAGGTCGTTGAGACCGAAGGGCGTCGGTTCGGTGACCAGAACAACGAAATCGCTGCCGCGTACGGCGGCGATCATCGAACACGAGGTGCCGGGCGGCGCATCAATGAGGACCATTCCCTCCTCGTGGCCCTTCGCTCTGACCTCGCGGATTAGTGGTGGGACCAGTGCCTCGCCCACATAAAGGCGTCCCTGCACTAGGTGAACATTTCTCGCATGCCCCTCCTCGACCACGCCGATCGGCCGCATCACCTCGCGGATGGCGTTCTCCGGACACACCAGGGCACAGCCCCCGCAGCCGTGGCACAGCTCCGGAAAAACCACCACACTGGTGCCGAGAACGGCGATCGCGTTGTACTGACAAAGCCGGCTGCACTCACCACATTGATTGCAAAGATCTCCATCCACCTCGGGAACCGGGATTCCGACAACCTCGTGTCCCGCCGGCTCGGCCTGCAGGAACAGATGGGCGTTCGGCGCCTCGACGTCACAGTCGAGGAGCTGGACATCGCCGGACAGGCTGAGAGCCAGGTTCACCGCCACCGTCGTCTTGCCGGTGCCGCCCTTGCCCGAGGCGATAGCGACAATCATCCCCAGTGGCCTCCAACGTCCGGACCGCCCGAACGCTGGAGATCACCCGACCTGAGTTGCTCGATCGCCTCCGCGACCGTGCCCGACGCCCCGGTATAGATCTCGATGCCCGCCGCCTGCAAGGCTCGGAAGGCTTTGGGTCCGCAATGGCCCGTGATCAGACACTCGGCGCCGAGCCGAGAGATCGTTTCCGCGGCCTGGACGCCGGCCCCGTGGGTCGCGTCCACACCGGCGGAGTTGTCGGCACTGGTTGTCTCACTGGTCTCTGTGTCCACCAGCACAAATTTGGAAGCGCGGCCAAAACGGGGATCGACCTCCGAGTCCACACCTTCACCCATCGACGTCACGACGACTTTCATTCCTCACCTCCGGTGCGCGTGTTCTGCCGCGTCAATCGTCCCGCTCGGCCTCGAGCTCGCCGAGACGCGCCTTGATCTGTTGTCGTTCGGCTTCGAGCTCGGCGGAACGCCGTTCAAGCCACTGCTGTTCGGTGTCCGCCATCGACTCGGCGCCTGCAAAGGCCGGCGGGGCCCACGCCCCTGGCATCCATCCGTATGCACCGGTGGCCCGGAACCGGTTCCGCCAGCCCCAGCCGCCGCCACCTCCGCCGCGGCCATATCCTCGGCCCCAGCCACCGTACCCGCCGCCGGCAAAACCAGTCACCTGTGACCCGCCGCAATAGCCGCGGCCCCAACCGGTCATCGGTCCGCCACCCATCGGTCCTGTTCGATCTCCTCCAGGCATTTTATCCCTCCTTTTCATCGCCGCCGGTCTCGCTGCGGCGCTGTTCAATTTGTTCGTAATGCGCGGAACCCTCTCGAACCAGGGCTACGCCGCAGTCTGAGCATCGCTCGTTGAGGCACGGCACGCCTCGATGATGGGGAAAGCTCCGCCCACACTTGGGGCAGACGCACGATCCTCCCGTACCCATGCCGTCGCCACCCTGGCCACGACCGCCGCCACCGGCGCCCATGCCGCCGCCACCGCGGCCCATTCCCGCTCCCATGCCCTGTCCGCCGCCTCTTCCTTGGTTTTTCATTTTCAACCTCCTCGTCAGGCGTTTTCCGCCCGAACGTTCATTGTTCTTGACCGTGACCGCCGCAGCCGCCCGCGCCGTGGCTGTGGCCGTGGTCGCAGTCGTGGAAACCGTGGTCGTGGCACAGCTCACCGCTGGCCGAGAGCGTACCATCAAGATATGCCCTGACCATGACTTCTGGATTGTCGCCCTCGGCGCCAAGGACCACATCAATGCCGTGCCCGAATAGGATGTTCGACGCCCTGGGGCCCATGCCGCCGGCAAGAACCGTGGTCACACCCTTCTTCCGAAGCCACATCGGGAAGATGCCGCGGCCGTGCTCCGGCGGTGCGGCCATCTCGTGCTGGCTGATCTCCCGGTTGGCATCGTCGACGGTGTACAGGGCGAACGCCTCGGCGCCGCCAAAGTGGCTGCTGAACCTTCCTTCGCGAATTGGAACTGCGATCATCATCTTCCATGTCTCCTTCCTGCGTGTTGATTGTTGTCGCAGTCGCACCCACGGCCGCGCCTCCGTCCGGCGCCGTGGACCGGACACGGCATCGGCTTGCTGGGACCCGTAACAACCGGCCCCTCGCCCACCACCAGAAGCCGCTCCTCGATAAGGGCTCGTGCGACGGCCAGTCTGGCGCGGGCGAGGATGCGGGCGAATGTCGGTCTCGAAACCCCCATTCGCTCGGCGGCCGCCTCCTGGTACAAACCCTCGAGATCGGCCAGACGCAAGGCCTCGAGCTCGTCGACCCGCAGGGTCTCGACCGCAAGTCCCGCGGCCGGCCGGCCAACCGGCTTGAAACCGCGCCCCTGCCCCATGCAGCTTATCGTTCTGAGCTTCTCCGGTCGTCCCATGGCCTCTCCCGATTACGAACATATGCTCAAAACTAGCGTTTGTCAATAGTCGCCTGCGAATTTGCGGCTTGCTAAGGATTCGCCGTGTCAGGAGTCGCTGCGGCGCCCCACGACAGCTGTAGGAATGTATTTCGGTCGGAATCCTGTACTTCCTCTTGAAGGTTCTGATCGCTCGCCTTTTTCAGATTTTTTACTGAATGATCATTCATTTCTGAGCTACAATAAACGCCGGTTCATTATTTTTCAAATATGAATCGCAGTTAAGTTCTGGTTTCGGTGCCTCGCGTGTTCCGGGCATTATTGTTGGGGAGGTATCCCATGAAGCTCGATCGACGCACGTTTTTGACGGCCGCCGCGGGATCAACTGCAGGCTTGCGAGTCGGCACTTGCAACGCCGCCGATCACGAGACCGAGGGCGCGGGCATGCACGCCGGCTGTCTGGTGGATACCACGCTGTGCATCGGCTGCCGTGAATGTGAGTACGCCTGCAATCGGGCCAACTCGCTATCGCAACCCAACCGACCATTCGACGATCGAACGGTTCTGAGGCAGGAGCGGCGACCAACGACCGATGCTTTCACGGTGGTCAACGAGTATCCGGGGAGCCCGTCGCCGGTTCAGTCGGACCGCCCCACGACCACGGTCAAAGTGCAGTGCATGCACTGCCTCGAGCCCTCGTGCGTCTCTGCCTGCATCGTCGGCGCCCTCACCAAGACCGACGACGGCGCCGTGGTCTACAATCCGGACATCTGTATCGGGTGCAGGTACTGCATCATTTCCTGTCCGTTCGAGATCCCGGCCTACGAGTTTGACCGTCCGGTGCTCCCACGTGTCCGCAAGTGCGAGTTCTGCTTCGGGCGCGAGGGAGTTGTCGGCGCCAACCCGGCGTGTGCGGCGGCCTGCCCAACCGAAGCGATCGTTTTCGGTACGCGGGCGGAGCTCTTGGAGCTCGCGCGGAGTCGTATCGAGCAACACCCGGACCGGTACGTCAACCACATCTATGGCGAGAACGAGGTGGGCGGCACCTCGTGGATGTACCTTGTGGGACGGCCGCCGGAGGAGTTAGGGCTCACGCCCATGCCGCAGGTGGCGCCGGCGGAGACGACCGAGGCCATTCAGCACGGCATTTTTCGATTCGGCGCCGCCCCTATCGCGCTCTATGGCCTCCTCGGAGGCCTCATGTGGCGCAGTCATCGGAAAGAGCGGATCGCCTCCGAAGAAGCCGGCGATGAGGGAGGCGCGGCGTGAAATCTCTCAGACCCGGGCGCGTGAGACAGCCGTACTTCAGTACCGGTACCTACATTCTCCTCGCCCTCGTCGGGATCGGCTTCTCGTTCGGGCTGGCACGGTTCATCACCGGGCTCGGCGCCGTCACGAACCTCAGCAACCGGTTTCCGTGGGGGATCTGGATCGCGATCGACGTTGCCTGCGGCGTGGCTCTCGCGGCCGGGGGATTCACAACCGCCGCGCTTGTAGAGATTTTTGGCGGACGGCGATTCAAGCCGCTCCTCCGACCTGCAATCCTCACCGCATGGCTCGGTTACGGAATGGTCGGTTTCGGTCTCCTTTTCGATCTCGGACGCTACTGGCATGCCTGGGAACCGGTTTTTCATTGGCAGGGCAACTCGGTCCTCTTTGAGGTCGGGATATGCGTGCTCACCTACCTCGTCGTGCTTACGATCGAGATAACCCCAAGCCTGCTCGAGGGTCTTATCGACCGCGCCGATCGAAAGGAGTGGGGTGCACGCCTGTTGCGGTCGTTGGTCCGTCCTGCAAGGATCCTCCGCCATGGAGTTCTGATCGTTCTTCCGCTGTTCGTCATCGCCGGCGTCGTTCTGTCCTGCATGCACCAGTCCTCGCTCGGCACACTGATGGTCATCGCCCCTACCAAGCTGAGTGCATTCTGGTACACCCCGTGGCTGCCGGTCCTCTTCCTCTTATCCGCAATCATGGTCGGATTCCCGATGGTGATCATCGAGTCCGTTTTCTCCGCCCGCAGTTTCGGCCGCGAGCCGGAGATGGAGATCTTGGGACCACTCGCACGGATCATCCCGTGGACCATCGGCGTGTACGCCGTCTTCAAGATCGCGACCCTGGTTGCCGTTTCCGACCGCCTTGACACGGTACTTCACCCGGGCTGCACAACCGCCCTCACAATCGAGCTCGTCGCCGGTTTGGCCATACCATTCGTGATGCTCCTCTTCCGCGGTGTGCGTCGATCGCCAGGCTGGCTCTTTACCGCCTCTGTTCTGCTGGTCTTCGGCGTCGCGTTCAACCGGATCAACGTGTTCCTCGTCGGCTTCCACCCGCTGTCCTCCGGACCGAACTATTTCCCCTCCGTCGGGGAGATCGCGGTCACTGTCTCGATCATCGCGTTCCTCGCCCTGCTGTATCGGTTCTTCGCCGTCAATGCGCCGATTCTCACCGGCCCCGAGGATGCGGGGGTGGCGCCGGTGATCGCCGACGAGCTGCCGCTGCCGAGAAAGTGGGCGTGGACATTCCGCGCCATGGCGGTAGCGTCACTCGTAACCTTTATCGCGCTCTACGCCGCTTTCCACCGGACTTCCATCGCGCAGACAACAACCGCCCGCCAACGGATCTACCACGTGCCGGCAGCGCTTGCGAGCCAGACCGAGGCGCTCGAAGCCGTCGCCCACGCCTTGCGACCACGCGGCTACCAGACCGCCTATCTGATCGAGAGCCCGGTCGTAAATACGACATCTGACTTCTACGGACCGGTGAGATTTTCCCACCGCTCCCACGACAGCTTCACCGGCGGCGACTGCAGCATCTGCCACCACCGTGTCTCGTTCGACGCCAGCGACCGCGTCGGAGAGGACCTGGGTGAGCTCCACGACATGATGGACATCCGCCTCGGCCGCCCCTGCACTTCCTGTCATGGCGACTTCGAAGACAACAGTCCTCAAAGTTGCGGACGCTGCCACGGCCTTGCCAACGGGCCTGACGATCCGGCCAGACCGGGGCTCAAGGGAGCGTTCCACCGCCAGTGCATCGGTTGCCACGAGCAGCATCCCGGGGCGGAGAACGCGCCCACAGCGTGTGACTCTTGCCATCACCCGTTGGTCCCAGACCACAACGAGCTGATAGGCGATATGACGGTCGCGGAGGCGCCCGAAGAGATCACTCGGCGATGTCTCGCCTGCCATCCGCAGACAGGTGAGGATGTGATGCGATCGGTCCACTGGAAATGGGGGGGGCACTCGCCCAGCGTTGCCGGCTACGAGCACCACGTGGACCTCGGCGTCGGCACGGTGCTCAACAACTACCTCATCTGCGCAGGCGCCAACTCGAAGAGCTGTACCGCCTGCCATATCGGCTATGGCTCCGTAACCAACCTCGCCGGCGCCGCTGATCCAGCCGGCATCGACTGTCTGATCTGCCACGACACCACCGGCACCTACCGCAAGCGGGCCGGCGGCGGCGGCGAGCCCGACGTCGGTGTCGATCTCGCTCGAGTGTCGAAGAGTGTCGGCCGCCCGGGCCGCAACAACTGTGGCATCTGCCACTTCTATAGCGACGGCGGCGCAAACCTCAAGCATGGCGACCTGGAGCCGGTTCTCGCCGACCCGCCGTCCGACTTCGACGTCCATATGGGACGCGCCCACATGCTCTGCCAGGACTGCCATAGAACTCACGAGCACCGCATCATGGGCCGCTCGATGACCGCCCCAGCCTCTGAGGGCGAGGTGCAGTGCGAGCAGTGCCACGGCGCGCAACCGCACCGGATTGCGGGCGTTCTCGGCTCGCACCTCGACAACCACGTGTCATCGGTGGCTTGTGAGACCTGTCACATTCCGCACGTGGCAAAGGAGGCTCCAACCCAGGTGTTCCTCGACTACTCCATGGCGGGCGAGGATCGCGAGCCGACCTTTGACGCCTATGGCATGCCCACTTGGGAGAAGGATTTTGGCGAGATGCGGTGGGCGAAAAACCTGGTGCCTACCTACATGTGGTTCGACGGGACCCGGGATGCGTACGTGCTTGGTGAGAAAATCAACCCGCGGCGAACGACGGTGCTCAATGCGCCGCTCGGCGACCGCGGTGTTCCAACCGCACGTATTGCACCGTTCAAGGTCCACACTGCGGTGCAGCCCTACGACTCCGAGAATAACATCCTGGTCACCCCCCGGCTGTGCTCGGGGTTCTGGGACGACTTCGATTGGGACAGGGCGATAGCCGAGGGAATGCAGGCCACGGGCTTGGAGTACTCGGGCTCGTATGACTTCACCACCACCGTGATGTACACGGCCCTGCACCATGAGGTCGTACCGAAGGAGGAGAGCCTCGGCTGTGCCGACTGCCATGTCCGCACGGCGGTGGCGTGCGGTCGGTGCCACCACGAGCCTCAGAATCTGGGACAGCCGGCGCACGCCGGCAGGACCTACCCGGATGAGAACCTGCGTCTGGACTTCGAAAAGCTCGGGTACGAGGATGACCCCGCCCTGACCGGCGGCAGGTTCTTCTCCTGGCCTGAGGTTCCAGCGGTGCCCCGGGGTCAGTGATCGTGCCGTACCTAGCCCGTTCTCGTCCGGAAACGGCGCTTTTTGGCAATTTCGTCGTCAGACTGCGGATTCCCTTGTGCGGCGTACTCGAGTA
>Ga0209013_10002260_pt1 | contig 17506 bp, 19 predicted proteins | sample Cruoilmetagenom2_FD_187291 | JGI IMG/M metagenome (GOLD analysis project Ga0209013, IMG submission 187291) | Oil polluted marine microbial communities from Coal Oil Point, Santa Barbara, California, USA - Sample 2 (SPAdes) (version 2) | ecosystem: Environmental > Aquatic > Marine > Oil seeps ...
GAGCCGGAACATCCGGGAGACGAAATTTACGATGTGAAAAAATTCCGAGAATTGAATGAAGAAGAACAGCTAGTGGTGGATGGCATAGTTACCCGATATCGTGAAGAAATACTGCATGCAACGGAGTATTTACAAGTCCATTTTACCGATGATGAAACCGTCAGAGAGACTTTAGATGCATGTGTAAATAACTATAAATGGCAGGAAATTGAGGAAGAGCTATTTCAAAAGATAGATAATACCACCTCGTATAATTGATTCAATAATCCCATTCTTCAGATATATTACAAGTGTTACACTGAATCTCGATACTATTATCAGAAAATTATAATAGCCGAGAGGGGAAAATCACTTGAACAAAAAGAAATTACTTTCTATCTTATCAACTGGTGCACTTGCAGCTTCACTATTTGCACCAGCCGCAACAGCAGCTCCAGTAGAAACAACTAGCCAATACGCAAACTTTAACACGGAGAAATATGGGGATCGCGTTGATATTGATCAGTATTTGAACAATCTATCAACAAGCAGTAGTTTCCAAAAAGAAGCAGAACGCATTATTAAAGCGCAAGCGGATGAACTATCACCTGCTTCTGAAGCAGCAACTGAAGAAAGTCCTTTCACGTTTGACGGAGGAACAAAACTCTTCTTAGATCGTAACTTGGCATTTAAAGAGTTCACTTTACGCAGTGTTGGCGATAACGTAGAGATTTGGGTGGCTAAAGATCTAGCATATGGTCCGGATAACCCGAAACCAGCTGACGTTGTAACACAAGAACAAGTTGATATATTGAAAGATGAGTTTGATTCAAACATTTATCCGAAAGCTACTGAGTTCTTTGGAACACCAGACACACTCGACGGTTCCAATGCGACAGTGACTGAAATGGTTGGATTACCTGAAGGGTATTATGAAGGTTCGGATAAAGTGATTATGCTAGTGGATAATGTGGAAGATGAAGGATGGAATGATCCAACCTACCCATTCTTCGTAGCAGGCTTCTTCTGGCAAACACTAGAGAACTATATGGATCGAAACATCGTAACAATCGATTCGAATTCATGGGAAACTCGTTTGGAAAGCACGTTCTTTGGAACAACGATTCACGAGTTGCAACATTTAATCCAAGCGGATAACGATGGTTCTGAAGAAACTTGGTTAAACGAAGGGATGTCCACATTCTCTGAGTTCTTAGGAGGTTACGGAAGTGATGCAGGTTCTATTAACTTCTACTTGGATCATCCAGAAAACTCATTAGTAAACTGGGATGAACATGGTACAGCTGAAACTGGTCCTGAAACCATCGCGGATTACGGCCAAGTATACCTGTTCACACTTTACATGTACGACAAGTTTGGGAAAGAGTTCATTCGTGAACTAGCAACAGATGGTACTTCACAAGGGATGGCTTCAGTAAATGAACGACTGTCCGCATATGGAGCAGACAAAACATTCACGGAAGTATATCAAGACTTTATGACAGCTCTTACTCTGGATGATGATAGTGTAAGCAGTGATTACAAGTTTGACAGTATCAATCTTCGTGAATTACCGATCAATGCCGCTGGAGACCTTCGTGGTAAAACAGTGGACTTTGAAAAAGCATTAACATATGAAAAAGTAGGCGTACCAGCTTGGGGCGGAGACTTTAAAGAGTTTAACTTTGGGAACGATGTGCGTTCACTGAAATTTGATGGTGTAGATTTCTTGCCATTACAATGGTCAACGGTAGCTAATCCAAAAGCTTCTGGAGAACAAGTACTTCATGCAAACAATGGAGATGAAGCGGATCAAGCGTTAATTTTCAATGCCACTGTCCCAACTGAAAACCCAACGCTGACATTTGAGCATTTCTATAAAATTGAAGAACAATGGGATTTCGGAATCGTTCAAGTATCTACAGACAATGGAGAAACATGGACGTCACTTGAAAATGACAATACACGATCAGATGTTGTGGAAGAAGGATATCCAACCATTAAAGAAAATGTACCAGGTTTCACAGGAACGAATGGTGACTGGTCAACAGAATCGTTTGATCTATCTACGTATGCTGGAAAAGATGTACTAGTATCATTCAGAAACCTAACAGACTGGGGTTCTAACGAACAAGGTTGGTTTATCAAAAATATTCAACTTGGTGACTTCTCAGCAGACGGTTCATCAACTGAATCATTCAAGTCCCTTGCTGAATTAAAAGGTGAGTACGTCGACTTTACAGTGACTTTGATTCAAACGCGCGCAAACGGCAAACAAAAAGTAATGCAGATCGATCCATTTAATGTAACTGAAACAGAAGCTCTGCAAGTTCGTAATTTCCTGACAAAAGGGAATGTGAAAATGATTACATCATACGCTGCTAAACCAGGTCAAAAAAATGCACAAGACTTTACGTATGAAATAGGATTGAAATCAAATAATGGCAAAGATAAGAAAAACAAAAAGAATAAATGAAGTGAACGAGAGAGGGCTCAAATTGGGCTCTCTCTTTTTGTGCCTTGTATGTATGGTCTATGTTAAAATGGAAAAGATTATATAAAAGAGCGATTAGCCACATAAGTCGCCTTGAAAGGAAGATGCAATTTGTCTAACGTATTAGATGCTTTTTTAACAGAAAACTTGAAAGAACTACGAGATCAAGGTTTATATAACGAAGTTGATCCAGTAGAAGGCCCGAACGGAGCTACCATTCAAGTTCGCGGGAAAGAACTGATTAACCTATCTTCAAATAACTATTTAGGATTAGCAACTAACGAAGAACTTAAGCGTATTGCAAAAGAAACCATCGATAAATATGGAGTAGGAGCAGGTGCTGTTCGTTCGATTAACGGAACGCTTGATCTACATGTGAAATTAGAAGAAAAATTAGCTGAATTTAAAGGTACAGAAGCAGCAATCTCATACCAATCTGGTTTCAATTGTAATATGGCAGCTATTTCGGCAGTAATGGATAAAAACGATGCAATTTTATCCGACCAACTAAACCACGCTTCAATTATTGATGGGTGTCGTTTATCAAAAGCGAAAATCATCGCGTTCAAACACTCTGATATGGAAGATTTACGTGCCAAAGCAAAAGAAGCACAGGAATCTGGTCTATATAACAAAGTAATGGTCATCACTGACGGCGTCTTCTCCATGGACGGTGATATTGCCAAACTTCCAGAAATCGTTGAAATCGCGAAAGAATTCGACTTAATTACATACGTCGATGATGCACATGGATCAGGTGTGACTGGTAAAGGTAAAGGAACAGTTAAACACTTCGGCTTGGAAAAAGACATCGATTTCCAAATGGGCACATTGTCTAAAGCGGTTGGCGTCGTCGGCGGATATGTTGCCGGTAAACAATCGTTAATCGACTGGTTAAAAGTACGTTCACGCCCATTCCTATTCTCTACGGCAGTGCCACCAGGTGACGTTGCGGCAATTACAGCAGCTCTTCAAATGATCATCGATTCAACGGAGCTTCACGATAAGCTATGGGAAAACGGTGATTACTTAAAAGCAGGTCTCGACAAATTAGGATTCAATATCGGGGCATCAGAAACACCAATCACGCCATGTATCATCGGCGATGAAAAGCTGACACAACAATTCTCAAGACGCTTGTTTGAAGAAGGCGTCTATGCAAAATCAATCGTCTTCCCAACAGTGGCAAAAGGAGCGGGCCGTGTGCGCAACATGCCAACAGCAGCACATACGAAAGAAATGCTTGATGATGCGATTGCGATTTATGAAAAAGTTGGGAAAGAGCTTGGTGTAATAAAATAGAAAAGCGGAAAGCCCCGTCTTAGCCCAGCACCGGCGCTGGAAGGATGAAAGGCGAACATTCGCCTTTCTGACCCCATGAAGGCCTGTGGGCTAGCGCTTGGAGCTAGACAATAAAAATGAACACTCGAATGTATCGAATATTCGATACATTCGAGTGTTTTTTCATAGCAATATTAAGGGGGATGGGCTTGTGACATATGAAGAAGTGATGAGTTATTTAGAAGAAATGGGAACAGGGAAAACCCAAAGGATTTATGAGAATCACGGGGCGACAGGTATATTTTATGGGGTTAAAATTGCCGACATGAAAAAAATCGTCAAACATGTGAAGAAAAATCAAGAGCTGGCATTGAAATTGTATGAATCTGGAGTTTCGGATGCGATGTATTTAGCTGGGTTGGCAGTGGATCCAAAGTTGATGTCCAAGGAACAATTACAATCGTGGGCAGAACAAGCCTATTGGTATATGATTTCGGAATACACAGTGGCGTGGGTTGCTGGAGAAAGCCCGTATGCACTTGAGTTGGCACGTGATTGGATGCAATCCGACAAAGAAATGATTGCCTGTGCAGGTTGGGCCACGTATACCAATACTTTATTTTATGCAGGAGCTGGAGAGCCTGATTTAACAGAAATAGCAAGTTTGCTAGAACAAGTTCGCACAGGAATTCACGAAGCTTCAAACCGAGTCCGCTATGACATGAATGCATTTGTCATTGGAGTAGGTACCCATGTTCCAGAACTACGAGACGAAGCACGAAGAGTAGCCGAAGAAATCGGCAAAGTCACTGTTGATATGGACGGAACCGCATGTAAAGTACCATTCGCCCCGACATACATTGAAAAAGTGCTCACACGTGGTGAACCGAAAAAGAAAAAGACCTTAAGATGTTAAGAGAAAAATAGACCCCGACGCGAAAGGCTGCGTCGAGGTTTTTTTGTGTAGTGAAGTGTGGGGTGATTTCGCAAAATTAGTGGGTAGATTGAGCCACTTGATCAACTTTTGGGCTAACCTGATCAACTAACCAATGGTCTCTTAATTCGCATCGGAAAAACCACGCCGATAAGAAGCGTGGTCAACGAAGTAGGCTACATATTCTTAAAAGAATGAACCAAAATATACTTTTGAACTCCGCGTGATTCGGCGATGGCCTTTTTGGCATCGATTTCAAATTCCTCGTGTTGTCCTTTTTCATGTGCATATAGGGCATGCAATGCGTGAAGCATCCATTCCACGCTCACGTTTTCTTCAAGGAGAGCAGCTTCTTCGAAATCACCTTTTTTGGCAGCAATATACGCTGCATAATACGATTTTAAAGGTTCGTTATCGATCTTTTGTGCATATGTATCTGCGGCATCAATTTTATTCAAATGCAATGCAAGAATCGTATGGTAGACATTTTGCATATAAGGTTGTTTGTGTTTCGCAAGGATCGCCCGTATACTTTCTTCCACTTCAACATGATTGCCGTTTGCCATGACAAGTGGATACGCAAACAATGGATTTTTCTTATTCGCCACTAAAAACTTCTCAATCGCTTTAAGGTTATTTGATCGGTAAGCAGTGAATATTTGTGGCAGAACGACAAAGGCTAAGAAAAAGATAAACATGGTCAAAATGATGACCAATAGAGGGAAATCCAAGAAAAATAAAAATGTAGCAAGGATGAAGCCGACAATAAATGTAAAGCTAAGGCGGAATATATTCATAACTCTAACTTCCTTTTTATTATCATTATATCAAAATATATGACCTTCTATTTATTTATTATTTAAAGAGGAAGTGAATAAAAAATCAATAAATCCCAATGCTAATTAAATGAATGATTTATCTTGTGAATATTCAATCATTTCAAGGATTGTTGTGCTTTTACAACGAACACATTATAATAGAAACTAGATAAATACCATGTATATCAATGTTTTATTGAAATAATATGTATTTCTGAGAAGTACAGTTGTTTAATTGAAGTGGAGGAAATTTAATTGAAAAAAATCATCGTTACCGGTGCATTAGGTCAAATTGGTTCAGAATTAATTGTAAGATTACGTGAAATATACGGAGCAGACAATGTTTTAGCGACAGATATTCGCAAAGTGGATTCACCCGTCACTAAAAACGGTCCGTTCGAATTACTAGATGTAATGGATAAAGAAAGAATGTTCACACTTGCAAAAGACTTTGGTGCAGATACGATGATGCATATGGCTGCATTATTATCAGCAACAGCTGAAGCGAAGCCGTTACTTGCGTGGAATTTAAATATGGGTGGCTTAATGAACGCACTTGAAACATCACGCGAACTAGGTCTTCAATTTTTTACACCAAGTTCGATTGGGGCATTTGGTCCTTCAACGCCAAAAGAAAACACACCTCAAGACACATTACAACGTCCAACGACGATGTACGGTGTCAATAAAGTGGCGGGTGAATTGCTATGTGATTACTATTTCCAAAAATTTGGTGTGGATACGCGTGGCGTTCGATTCCCGGGACTTATTTCGTATGTAACTGCTCCAGGTGGCGGAACAACGGATTATGCAGTTGATATTTACTATAAAGCCTTAGCAGAAGGAAAATATACATCTTACATTGCTGAAGGAACTTATATGGATATGATGTATATGCCTGATGCATTACAAGCGATTATTGACCTGATGGAAGCCGATGGGTCTAAACTTGAACATCGCAATGCATTCAACGTGACTGCTATGAGTTTTGAGCCAGAACAAATTGCTGCATCGATTCGCAAATATATTCCAACATTCGAATTATCGTACGAAGTAGATCCAATTCGCCAAACAATCGCAAATAGCTGGCCGGATTCGATTGATGCAACTGCTGCAAAAAACGAGTGGGGCTTTAAAGCACAATACGATTTAGACGCAATGACTCAAGACATGCTTGAGAAATTAGCGAAAAAATAAACATAACAAAAGCTGACTCCTCCTGATAAAGGAAGAGTCAGCTTTTTCACGTTTGCAATTATATGGAGATTCTCAACTAGAATAATAAATGAGCTACGACTGCGATGATTGGTAAAGAGATTACTGTACGTAAAACAAAAATTACAACTAAATCAAAGAAGTTTACAGGGATTTTAGAACCAAGTAACAATCCACCAACTTCTGACATGTAAATTAACTGTGTAACGGATGTTGCAGCAATGACAAAGCGCGTCATTTCGGATTCAATCATTTGCTCACCTAATATGGCAGGTAAGAACATATCCGCAAAACCAACAACCATTGTTTGAGCTGCTTGTGAAGCTTCAGGAATTCCAAGAACCATCAACAAAGGCTCAAATGGTTTACCTAGCCAAACAAATACATCGGTATAAGTTGCCAGCATTAATGCGATTGTTCCAAACGCCATAACAACAGGAGCTACACCCATCCACATATCTAAAACATTCTTTAAGCCATCAGAGAAAAACTTCGATACCGAACGGTTTTTATCAGCAGTTGTTAAGGCATTTTCTAATCCATGAGTAACAACGTTATAGCCTTCTGGCAACGTTTCTGCGTTCTTATCATAAGGACGGCCATCAATATATTCATCAGCCTTGCGTGATAACGGATAGATACGCGGCATGATAAATGCTAATGCGATTCCAGCACCAAGGACTGTAGCATAAAACGGTAAGAAATAACTTCCAAGTCCTAACTGTTCAATGACAACAATCGAGAAGGTAATGGATACAACCGAGAACGTTGTCCCGATAATCGCCGCTTCTTTTTTCGTGTAAAAACCTTCTTCATACTGTTTGCTTGTTAGGAGGACACCAATTGTTCCGTCACCAATCCAAGAAGCAAGGGCATCAATTGAAGAGCGACCTGGCAGTTTGAATAGCGGACGCATGATTTTGACCATCATCGTTCCGAAGAACTCTAGTAAACCGAAGTTAAGTAACAATGGTAAAAGTAGTCCGGCAAATAAGAAAATCGTGAATAGGAAAGATAATAGTCCAGTAGGGGACAGTAACATGCCACCTGTATCTCCACTTCGGACAGCCTCAGGTCCAATATTAGCAACGACCATTACCGCAAATACTGCACCAACTACACGCGTGATTGTCCAGAACCAGTTTACTTGGAATAACTTTTCAAAAAATGTTTCCGTTGCGGGATCTGAATCTTTTTTAAACTGATAAATGATTGATCCAAGTGCTGCTAGAATCATTACAATCGTAACGGTCCAGGGCATAATTGGTTCAACTACACCGGCTACCATATTCGCTAAGATGGCGACAGGGATTTTCCATTCGCCTGCAATTTTGAATGGAATCATGAATAAGAATATTCCAATAATTGAAGGTAATAAGAATAATAACCATGTAGACATGGAGAATTTTTTCATTATAACGACCTCGTTTCCAATGAATAATTATGCACTATTTAATACTCTTATACATTTTACTAGGGAAGTTAATAGAAGTCTAGTGTTTACTAAAAATGCGGAATATTCTAAAATGTATCCATTCAACTATTAATTTAAGTACACGCAGTAAACGCTTACATTTTGAGTGCAATCGAACCGCAAAAGAAAATAATTTTTTATGAAATAGGTACTTCAAATATAGAATATCCATCCCAACCCATAATTACCTGCATTCAATCGTAGCGAATACATTAAATAAATATACATAAAAAGAGTGACCCAACATACAGCTGTGGGTCACTCTTGTTTAATTTAAAAAGACTCTTCAAAATCTTCATGCCAACGATAAGAGAAGAAACGCTCGTATGTGAACCAATTATCAGCTTCAGGTTCTCCTGCAGCTAAGCGTTTATCCATTTCTTCCAACATCCAAGCTGTCTGAGAAATGTGAGCACGCATAGATCCCATTTTTTCATCTCGCACGTCCATAATATTATGAACAACATCAGGTTCACCGAGATCATCTTTTGTATTATTGGCAAAGGCAAGTCCATACAGTTTGGGACGGATTGATTCATCCATTCGACGCACAGCTCTCACAACCGCACGGGCTGTCGCTTCATGGTCTGGATGCACCGCGTAGTTTGGATAGAAAGTGATGATAAGAGATGGATTGGTTTCATCAATTAATTTCTGCATCATTTCAACCATTTCTTCATCGTCTTCAAATTCCACTGTTTTATCACGTAAGCCCATCATGCGAAGGTCGGTTAATCCCATAGCTGCAGCTGACGCAATCAATTCTTGTTTGCGAATATGAGGCAAAGACTCACGCGTTGCAAAAGGTGGATTTCCTAAGTTTCTGCCCATTTCACCAAGTGTTAAACAAGCATATGTTACAGGTGTTCCTTGTTTGATATACGTTGCAATCGTTCCTGAGACGCCAAAAGCTTCATCATCGGGATGAGGAAATACAACGAGTACATGTCTTTCTTGTTCAATGGTCATGTGATTTCCTCCTTAATTAGTAGGTAAACGGCGTTTCACTGATTTGAAGTGCCACCGCCAGTTTCCCAGATTGATCATGTCCAGCCATTAATAGACGTCCATGTTCATCTAATTCAAAATGCGTAATGCCTTGTGCATAGACCCATCCGTGCGGCAATTTCAATCCCACGCGATGAGGACTGTCACCCGCAACTTTTCCTAGCTCATATTTGACGGCAATATTGCGAATGAATGCACCCGCATTAAAGACGTTTTCATTAAAATGAGATGCATACGCACCATTAGTCGTCTCAAGATGCAGAAAAACATCTTTATTAGCAAACGAATCCAACAGTACTTGCAACTTTCCAACCTGCACTAGCTCCATTAAGTTCAACCCCCAGTTAACATTCAAAACATCTACCCATTAGTATAGTGAAAAAAGAGAATGAAAGCGATTAGACTGCTCACCGAATACGATTGTAGATATCATACGGCAGAGCTCCATTGTGCAGAGAAATTTCCATTTCTTGTATAGAAATAGTTCGTAACATGAAATAAGTTATGATATTATCAAACTATCTGAATTTTAGGATATCAGGAGGATTTTCATATGAAAGGTTTTGCCAAGTGGTTAATTCAACTGGCTGTGGCACTTGTTTCCATTTGGTTAATAAGTGGAGTTCCATTGTTAATTTCCGGTTTTCAAGAAGGAAAGTTTTTATGGGCAGATTACATAGATACATTGAAGAATTTAATAGATTCCTTGTTTCCGATACAAGATTTTGCAGTGGAGTATTACATGGGTTGGCACACAAAACAGCTTCCATTGTTTCCAAACCTGGCTGAATACATTCAATACTCATTGATACTACTATTTTCTGCGCTTGCAGCAGCTATCATTTTTGCTCTACTCGGTACATTTTTCACGATGTTATTAAAAGAACGTGCACGGCAACGTGTGAAGATGGTGTTTTTCTTCTTAGAATCACTGCCAGATATTCTCATCATTCTATTAGCCCAACTGATCGTCGTACTGATTTATAAGAAAACCGGTGTTTTATTATCTTCAATTGCCGCCATTGGTGATGATCGTATATATGTGTTACCCGTGTTGTGCTTAATGATTTTGCCAATGATTCAATTGTATCGCTTATGTATGTTGACGTTTGAAGCAGAAGAACGGCAAATGTATGTAGAACTCGCAAAATCACTAGGTTTTTCCAAAGTGTTCATTTTATTTGCACATATCTTCAGAAATGCCATCATCAGTGTCTTCTTCCAATCAAAGAAAACGATGTGGTTTATGCTATCCAATTTATTTATTTTGGAACTGATGTTCAACATACCAGGCATCATGCTCTTCATGTCTCAAAACATGAGTGGGGAACTGTTCATGATCACCGTCTTAAGTTTCTTCCTGCCTGTTTTTTTGTTGTATAGTCTCGGCGAATGGGCGTTCATGCGTCGTCTGAAGCGGGGAGGTGCGGCACTTTGAAGTCAGTTTGGAGACAACCGTTATTTCTGATCGGTTTTGGAATCATTACATTTTTTTTACTCGGTAGTTTTGTATTCGAATGGATATTTGGAAATGAACCTAAACAAACATTGTACCTTGAGGAAAATGGTCGTGTGGTAGAAGGTACCCCCATTTCACCAAAATGGATTCATCCACTCGGTACCGATCAATTTGGCTATGACATGTTGGCAAAAATTATGCTGGGAGCAAAATATACCATTCTTGCCGCTATGGCTGTTGCCGCCTTGCGTATGCTCATTGCCGTCCCTTTGGGATTTGCCCTTGGCACCTATTTAAAACGACACCGTTCATGGGTCAATGGATTAATTGATCCCATTCATTATGTACCCATGACCATTTTTGCTGTGATGTTATTGACACCCGTACTTTGGATGCCGCCTGATGGATTTTCCACGGGGATAGTAGAACGTATTGTCATTCAAGTTATTATTATGGCACTTATAACGATACCAATTGTAGCCGCCTTGATCGGGAACGAAGCTAATCTACTTTATCGATCAGAATATATTTTGGCGGCACGTACGCTTGGTGCTAGTCGCAGAAGAATTATTATTCGTCACTTATTTCCACAAATGCGTGAGAAGCTGTTCGTTTTATATGGACAGCAAGTCGTTGAAACCCTCATCGTATTAGCGCATCTAGGTTTACTTGAACTGTTTTTAGGGGGAACCGATGTCGATTATGATCCGATGATGGCCGATCCACCTAGATCAATTGCGTTTGAATGGGCGGGGCTATTCGGCAACTCCTTCCGCTATTTGCAAGCAGCACCTTGGCTACCACTTGGACCAGCTATTTGCTTTGCCCTCGTCATTCTAGCGATAGCTGCCATGATTGAAGGGTACACACGTGCGACAAATGGCCAGGTGAAACTGCCAAAACGCAAAAAACTAGCGTTCGTTTCAGACGATACTATTGAATGGAATCAAAAACAGCTGAAAGAAAAAATGGTTTTACTACAGTCAAAGGAAAAACAAAAAGTGAAATCTTGAGAAAGCTACCGGGCGAGCCGGTAGTTTTTTTGTATTTGGTTTTCAGACGTCGAAGCTTATTTTTTAGACGTCACTCCCTAAAAGTCAGACTGAGCGAACGCTCACCGCACTTTTATGATCTCGAAAAAAACCCCCAATCACAATGGATTGGGGGTTCATTCAAAACGATTAAACTTCCGATGTCGTTACTTCTGGTGCACCAAAGCGGTTTTTCGCTCCGTGCATAACTGGACCTACATATTGATTTAACTTCCAGCCGTTAGCGATCGCTGCCGAAACGAATTTTTTCGCTTCAAGCACGGCTTCATTGACCGCTAGTCCATTTGCTAAGTTGGCTGTAACTGCCGCTGCATATGTACATCCAGCTCCGTGATTATAAGTTGTTTCAGTTTTAACTGATTCAAGCAATGTAAACGTTTGCCCATCATAGAACAAGTCGACCGCTTTATCATGTTTCAACGCTTTACCACCTTTAATCACAACGTTTTTTGCACCTGCTTCATGAATTTTCACTGCTGCACGTTTCATATCTTCAATGGTTGTCAACGTACCAAGTCCAGAAAGTTGACCTGCTTCAAACAAGTTGGGTGTTACAACCAACGCACGTGGAAGCAATAGTTTAACCATGGCTTCAACGTTTTCAGGGAATAACGCTTCATCTTCGCCTTTACAAACCAATACAGGGTCAATGACAACATTTTTAAGGCCTGAGCGATCAATCGCAGCTGCTGCCGTTTCAATGATTTCAACTGTCGGTAGCATGCCTGTTTTCAGTGCATCAACGTCTGTAGAAAGAGCTGTTTTTAATTGAGCTTCCAACGTTTCAACAGCAATCGGGAAAATGCCATGACTCCAGCCATTATCAGGGTCCATCGTTACGATTACAGTTAAAGCGTTCATACCGTAAGTGCCGTGTTCTTGGAAAGTTTTCAAATCTGCTTGAATACCAGCGCCACCTGAAGTATCAGAACCGGCGATCGTTAATGTTTTTTTCAAAGACATATGTGAACTCCTCTTTTCAAATCATTTTCTACTATTCATGGTACCAAAAAATCATGAAAATTCAATCATGTAGCTTATCAGCACGTAAGAGTTGGATTGTGATATAGGCAAGTCCAAGCGTAAATGTAAGGATGACGCCTCCAGCAATCCAGTAACTTTGGATCAGTAGACCCACGCTAATAAAGGAAAATAGTAGAATAACTAGTATCATGCCGATTGTAAAACAGCCAAAACCGAGTGATTTTGCCTTCTCGGGTACCTGGCTTTCTTGTTGTGTAGAGCGAACGATTTTACGAACTTTTTCTCGCCACTGAAAATCTGCCACCATTTTTCACCTCTGTTCCCATCCTATCACTCGCTTTAAAGTTGTACAAAGTGAAACTTTCTATTATCGTAAACGTACTAATCTTATAGCAAAATTGATAGAAAGGTGGAGAATTATGTCGAAAAATCAGCGGATTGATGAGATTGAGAGATTGCTTGAAGAACTGAAAGCACAAGATGAAACAGCCGTTACGGTTGAAAGTGTGCACCAACGTCCTTCTGGTTTTTGGAGGGGCAGCTCGCTTTTCCTATCGATTTGGAGACGTAAATTTTTATGGTTATTCACAGGATTACTTATTGTAATTATTGCCATTCCAGCGATTACCTTTTGGATGATCAAAGGAAGTACCTTCGCTGAAAATAAAGGTGTCTTTCTTGAGCGCATTCAATCGCTAAATGAACTGGCAACTGCAGAAGCTTATACGAAAGTAATTATTGAAAGACAAGATAATACGCTATTTGGACAAGAGATTGGGATGGACTTGCCAGGAACGAAGCGTCAACTATTGGTCGTGATTCCGGGTTCCATCAAAGCAGGAATTGACTTTTCGAAAGTAAAGGAAGATGACATCAAACTCGATGAAAACTCAAAGACAGCGACGCTGACTTTACCTAAAGCCGAATTTTTAGGCGGCCCTGAAATATTGTTCGATCAAGTCGAAGTATTTTCAAATGAAGGATTATTGAGAGAGAAGGCGGACATTGAAGAAGGGTACGAAATAGCAGCAGAAGCTGAAAAACTCATGATTGAAGAGACGACGGGTCAAGGGGTATTGGAAATTGCAGAAGAAAACGCGGCTCGCTCGGTATCAGAAATGTTTTCTCTAGTTGAATATGAAGTAACCGTTGAATTTGAGGAGTGAACCCAATGGTAGTGAATATAGGCAGTGATTGGCACCGAGTGCTCGCTGGCGAATTCGAGAAACCGTATTATTTGAAGTTGCGTGAATTTCTGAAAGAACAGTATGCAAAAGAAACCGTCTATCCATCCATGGACGATTTATGGAGTGCTTTCCGGGAAACTGCATTCGAAGATGTCAAAGTGGTAATTATCGGGCAGGACCCTTACCATGGACCGGGTCAAGCCCATGGCATGAGTTTTTCGGTGAAGGAAGGTGTCAAAATTCCACCGAGTTTACGCAACATGCTAAAGGAACTTCAAGCGGACCTTGGGTGCGAAATCCCTGATAATGGATCATTGATGAAGTGGGCCGAACAAGGCGTCTTGCTACTGAACACAGTCCTTACCGTGCGTGCTGGTAGCGCTCATTCCCACAAAGGTCAGGGGTGGGAATCGTTTACAGATGTAGTAATTCAAAAGTTGTCTGCGCGGGACAAGCCAATTGTCTTCGTATTATGGGGAAGACCTGCACAACTGAAGAGTGGCTTAATTGACACAACTCGTCATGCCATCGTGGAATCCGTTCATCCAAGCCCATTAAGCGCTCACCGTGGTTTCTTCGGCAGCAAGCCTTATTCCAAAATAAATTCACAGTTAATTGAGTGGGGAATGGAACCCATTGATTTTTGCTTGAAGTGATTTCGTGGTAAAGTGGAATGTGGAAAAGGAAGGTGACTCATCATGATCCCATTAAGCCGAGTACTTACCGAAATAGACAAACACGCATCGACTGCGAAACTTCGAGGCGACGACCAAAGTATTCGAGATTCATTGCTTGCCATTCGTGCATTATGTGACGTTGCACTCAACGAACAAGTCCAACCAAGAGCGGTGGAACCGTTTCGAGTAGCGCAATCAGCGCCAGCAGTTGCACCGTCCATTTCAGCAGGCGAACGAATGAAAGAAGACGATGCAAACGGCGAGTCGTTGTTTGATTTTTAAATCAATGAAGATTTTCATTTACTAAGGGAAGTAGGAATTTTACCATGCCATTTTTTATTATTGCAGGAGCAATTAACGCATTTCTAGCCGTAGCTTTCGGCGCATTCGGTGCACATGCACTGAAAGAAAAACTATCCGAAAAATATTTGGCAATCTGGGAAACTGCAGTGCAGTACCAAATGTATCATGCCATTGGATTGATTGTGATTGGTATTTTAATGAGTTCAAGCATCATAGGAAATGTATCACAGCTTAACTGGGCAGGATATTTGATGTTAGCTGGAATCTTAGTTTTCTCGGGTTCACTTTATGTATTGAGCTTGAGTGGAATCGGAATTTTAGGAGCGATTACACCAATCGGAGGAGTCATGTTCCTGGCTGCATGGATTTTCGTCATCGTAGCTGTTGTCAAACATATGAACTAATTCAAAACGTCCTCATGGTGAGGGCGTTTTTTCTTGTAAAACGAATATAGTCAAAATTCAATAAATATAGGCATTCAAATGATAGAATTAAAGGGTGAATAATTGAAAATCTATTTTAGAAAAGTGGGGGGCTTAAAAATGCAAACCGTTTCGCGTGAAGCAGGCATTATTTATGAATTCAACAAAACCAACCAACCAATCGTTACAGTGGAATCCGGTAGCACCGTGCGCATAGAAACATACGATTGCTTTAAAAACCAGATAGATTCAGAAGAAATGGAACTGGCAGAACTGGATTGGAACCAAATCAATCCCGCCACTGGTCCTATTCATGTGCAAGGGGCCATGCCAGGGGATGTACTGAAAGTGACGATTGAAAAGATTGAAATCGACTCAAAAGGTGTCATGCTGGTCGGTCCCGATTTAGGGGTAATGGGCAATGACATCGAGCAAATGACCGCGAAAATTCTACCGATTGAAGATGGACATGTGTTGTTTAATGAGCTACGCATTCCGGTGAATAAGATGATCGGTGTCATTGGTGTTGCACCAATTGGAGAGGGTGTTAACTGTGGAACTCCAGGGGCACACGGTGGAAACATGGACAACAAAATGGTGACGGAAGGTGCAACTTTGTATTTTCCAGTAGCAGTTGAAGGTGCATTGTTTGGGCTAGGCGACTTTCATGCCGCGATGGGAGACGGTGAAGTCAGTGTGTCGGGAGTGGAAGTTGCCGGGGCTGCAACCGTTACATTTGAGGTGATAAAAGGGGAATTGATTCACCAACCTTTGCTTGAAAATGAAGTCAGCTTTACACAAATTGCATCTGCCAAAACATTGGACGAAGCTTCAAAAATGGCAACGGAACTCATGATCAAGAGGATCGTTGAACGCACAGGTATGTCAATTAGCGAAGTGACCATGCTAATGAGTGCCGCAGGACAATTAGAAATTTGCCAGGTGGTGGATCCCTTGGTTACCGTAAGATTTGTGGTACCTAAATGGCTGATTTCGCAACTGAATTGCTCGTTGATAGGATAGAATACAGCAAAATGCCCTTCCGATATGTAAAGCGGAAGGGCATTTTTAGGTGAGCGAATGCTCAGTTGGAAAGTTTCTATACTAAGTTGGAATAGCACAATTTACAATCGAAATTACCGGCCATTGAAATAAGTAATCTCTTCATCAAACGTCACATAATCTAAATAAATCATCAGCAGTAAGTAACGTTTCCCACTGGCTTCACTTACAATGATGTGATCTTTGCCTGCCGCTTCCAAAACTCCTGTGACCACTTTGGCATTCCATTCCCGATTATCTGGGAACGTTAAGTAAAATGTTCCTACTTTTCCTTTATTGAAACGTAAAATGTTTTCAATGTACGACTCCTCTTCACTCATGAGCTGAGGTCTTTAAGAGATTGGAGCTGCCGGGGGCGTTTGCTGTCCCTGTTGTTGTGGCTGAAAAGGTTGTTGGCCTGGAAAAGGCTGTTGCATTTGTTGCTGATAGGCTGGATTCCAATAATATTGTACCATTTGATCATCCTTTCAAATTTAAATCCGTGGACAGTTTGCTGCAACTGGAGAGAAAATCAGTGAGCTTAGTAGCGACCAGTATTTGGCTGGCTATACCATGTTGCAGGGCATTCACTTGGAGAATCTAAAAATCATTTCAGTCGCTTTGAAAACAGGCACAGCACGACTCCCTCGAAAATACTATATGCCATGCACTTCATAGGTAGACCAGGATTTTCCACGGAAAAGTGGGGATGAGATAATCGAATAAGACTATTTTTATCTTTAAACACCAAACAATTCTGGAACAAATCTTCACTCAGTAAAAGTCCATAAAAAAAAGACTGCGCAATTTTGCGCAGCCAATGTGATTAAACATTCAAGAATTCAGTTGTTTTTTGTGCATCCAACAGTGTACCAACAAAGAATGAGCCGAACTCGCCGAAACGTGCACTCACTTCATCGAAACGCATTTCATAGACTAATTTTTTGAACTGAAGCACGTCATCAGAGAACAATGTAACGCCCCATTCGTAATCGTCAAAACCAATTGATCCACTAATGATTTGTTTTACTTTACCTGCATAACCACGACCGATCATACCGTGACTGCGCATCATCGACTTGCGTTCATCCATTTCAAGCATGTACCAGTTGTCTTGACCGTCACGACGCTTGTCCATTGGATAGAAACAAACATATTGAGAACGTGGAAGTTCTGGG